>JACCDG011704456.1_pt1 | contig 14257 bp, 12 predicted proteins | sample 7442471 | NCBI WGS metagenome assembly JACCDG01 (sample SAMN15323444, study PRJNA562643) | freshwater metagenome | isolation source: river surface water | place: USA:Blue River Watershed | collected 2017-08-17
CAAGACCGAGCGCAATTCCTGTTCAAGGAATTCGACTGGCTGCGACCAGTCGATCTGCGCATGAACCTCAGGGAAATAAAAGGCAAGGAAGGCTGCAAAGCAGCGTTCGATCGCTTCTTTCCAGGGACTGTCGTAATCGTCGGCCACAGGGCTCCCGTCGCTCGCGGCCACCAAGGGGCTGCACGCTGGGGGAGCATGAAGCTGTCGGGAAGGACTGACAAGAAGTTGGCTGCCACGCACCCGCTCGCAGGGCAGGTGCAATGCACAGCGCGCGCAGGTGTGGCTAGTTTGACGCAGCGATGGCTATCCAACCATCGCCGCCAAGAAGAGCGGTGACTTACTCGACGATGGTCTGGTGCTCGTCGCCCTGGCGCTCGCGAATCGCGCCGATGCGATAAACGGTTTCACCCAGGCGCTTGAGCTCGGCCTCGGCCGCGTCTGCATTGTCTTTGGACACGATCACCGTCATGCCGATGCCGCAGTTGAAGACGCGATGCATTTCATCATCCGCCACGCCACCATGCTGCTGCAGCCAGGTGAACAGCGGCGGCATGGTCCAGCTGTCGCGCTGCAGCACCGCCGTCAGATTGGGTTGCAGCACACGCGGGATGTTCTCGACCAGTCCGCCACCGGTAATGTGAACCATGCCATGCACAGGCATTTTTTCCATCAAGGCCAGCAGCGGCTTGACATAGATGCGAGTCGGCGCCAGCAGCACATCGGCCAGCGGGCGGCCGTGGAAATCGGCGTTCAGGTCGGGCTGGGCCACTTCCAGGATCTTGCGCACCAGCGAATAGCCGTTCGAGTGCACGCCTGACGATGCCAGTCCCAGCACCACATCACCCGGCTGGATCTTGCGGCCGTCAATGATCTTGGATTTCTCGACCGCGCCCACGGCAAAACCGGCCAGATCGTATTCACCGTCCGGGTACATGCTCGGCATTTCAGCGGTTTCGCCGCCGATCAGCGCGCAACCGGCTTGTTCGCAACCGGCCGCAATGCCTTTGATCACATCCGTGGCCGCGGCCACGTCGAGACGGCCACAGGCGAAGTAATCCAGGAAAAACAGGGGTTCGGCTCCCTGCACCAGAATGTCGTTGACGCTCATCGCCACCAGATCAATACCGACCGTGTCATGGCGATTCAAGTGAAACGCCAGCTTCAGCTTGGTGCCGACGCCATCGGTGCCGGAGACCAGCACCGGCTCTTTGTATTTCTTGCTGACCTCGAACAGCGCGCCGAAGCCGCCGATACCGGCCAGCACGCCTTCGCGCATGGTGCGCTTGGCAAAGGGCTTGATGGCCTCGACGAGCGCGTCGCCTGCGTCAATATCGACACCTGCGTCGCGATAAGAAAGGGAAACCGGGGAATTCGAGGACATGGCGGAATCTGGGCTCAACGGGAGAAACGGTAGAATGCACGCTTGCCCCAATGGCAAGGCGGCGGGGCTGGTGCTTGTTCGCTATTTTACCAAATCACCCTTGCCCGGACTGCCCTGCCCATGAGCCCTGTCATCCCCCCCGAACATCGCCAGACCTTGCTGTGGCTGGCGACCGCGTCGATCCTGGCATTGTTGCTGGTGCTGCTGGGTCCTGTCCTTGCGCCTTTCGTCGCCGCCGCCGTCATCGGCTATGTGCTCAATCCGGCGGTCGACAGGATCACGGCCGCCGGCCTGCCACGCACGCTGGGCGTGCTGCTCGCCCTCGTCGGCCTGGGCCTGATCATTGCTGCCATTGCGCTGGTCGTGGTGCCTATCCTGGCTGATGAACTGCCGGTCTTGCGCGCCCGCCTGCCCTCGCTGCTGGCCAAGATCGATGCCGCCATTGGCCCCTGGCTGCGGCAGATGGGGCTGGCGGGCCGGCTCGACTTGCCGGCGCTGCAAAAGGCGCTGGCTGCCAAGCTGGCCGCCGGCGACGGCACCGGTGCCGCCGTGCTGACCTGGCTGAGAGTCGGTGGCGGCGCGCTGGTCGGCTGGATGGCGACCTTGCTGCTGATCCCCATCGTGCTGTTCTACCTGCTGCTGGACTGGCATCCGCTGTTCAGGCGCATCGCTGACACCATCCCGCGCCGCTGGATCGCGCAAGTCTCGCTGATGGCGACCGAGGTCGATGTCCTGCTGGCCCAATACCTGCGCGGCCAGTTGCTGGTGATGCTGCTGCTGGCGACCTATTACTCGGTCGCGTTGACGGTGGCCGGCTTCGATGTGGCGCTGCCGGTCGGCATCCTGACCGGGCTGCTGGTCTTCATTCCGTATATCGGCTTCGGGCTGGGGCTGGTATTGGCCATCATCGCGGCCATCTTGCAGTTCGAGGGCTGGGACGGCCTGATCGCCGTGGCCGTCATCTATGGCATCGGCCAGTTCGTCGAGAGCTTCTACCTGACCCCGCGCCTGGTGGGCGAGCGGATCGGCCTGCATCCATTGACGGTGATCTTCGCGTTGCTCGCCTTCGGCCAGCTGTTCGGCTTCGTCGGCATCCTGTTGGCGCTGCCTGCGTCGGCTATACTCTCGGTCGGTTTCGGCCACCTGCGCCGACATTATCTGAACAGCAGTTTTTACACGCAAACATGAGGCAGTTGCTGCTCGACTGGGGCGCGGCCCGGCCGCAAACCCTGGACAGCTTTGTCATCGGCAGAAACCAGGAACTGGCCGCCCTCCTCCAATGCATCGCTCGTCGCGATGTCACATCCCTGGACCAGCGCTTCGTGACCTTGTGGGGCGAGCCCGGCGCGGGCAAGTCACACCTGCTGGCCGCGCTGGCGGCGACCGGCACGGCGCTGCTGGTCGACGCCAGGACCCCGGCCGGGCGCTTTCGCCATGCGTCGGGCACCACGCTCTATCTGGTCGATGACTGCGACGAGCTCGACGAAGAGCGTCAGCACGCGGCCTTCGCCCTCTACAATGAAGTGCGCGAAATCGGCGGCGTGCTGGTCGGCACCGCGAAAAAGCCGCCCGCGCAGCTGGAGATGCGCGAAGACTTGCGCACCCGCCTGGGCTGGGGCCTGGTGTACCAGGTCCACGGACTGACCGACGATGAAAAGATAGACGCCCTGACCCAGGCCGCCCAGGCGCGCGGGCTGTCGCTGTCGGCCGGCGTGCTACCCTACCTGCTGACCCACTTCCGGCGCGACATGCGCTCGCTGTCGGCGATGCTCGACGCGCTGGACCGCTACTCGCTGGAGACCCAGCGCCCGATCACGACCCACCTGTTGCGCGAGCTGTTGCAACAAGGCCTGTTCGAGGCCGGGGACGATGCCGGCGATGCGGCCGGGCACTGGCCAGCCCGCTCCGGCACTGAAGCGCCCTGAAACGCCCTGAAGCGTCCTGACAAGCACTGATCAGCACTGACAAGTACGTACAAGAACCTGAATGAACCTCGCGCTTTTCGACCTCGACCATACCCTGCTGCCGCTCGACTCTGACTATGAATGGGGCCAGTTCCTGTGCCGTGTAGGCGCAGTCGACACCGACGCCTTCACCGCGCGCAACCTCGAGTTCTACCGGCAGTACCAGAATGGCACGCTGGACCCGGTCGAGTACCTGGAATTCGCGCTGGGCACGCTGGCCCGTTTCCCGGCCTCCCAACTGGCCGACTGGCATGCGCGCTTCATGGATGAAGTCATCCACCCGGCCATGCGCAAGGAAGCCCGCGCTCTGGTGGCCGAGCACCGGGATGCCGGCGACCTGGTCTGCATCATCACCGCCACCAACCGTTTCGTGACCGGCCCGATCGCGCAGGCTTTCGGCATCGAGCACCTGATCGCGGCCGAACCGGAACGCCTGGCTGATGGCACCGTCACCGGCAAACTGGTCGGCAACCCGCCGTTCGGCCCGGGCAAGGTCGTCAATACCCATGCCTGGCTGGCCACGCTGGGCAAGTCGCTGGACGATTTCGGGCGCAGCACTTTCTACAGCGACTCGCAAAATGACATCCCGCTGCTGTCGGCGGTGACGCATCCGGTCGCGACCAATCCGAACGCCGCCCTTGCCGCGCATGCGCAGGCACACGGCTGGCCCATCTTGCAGCTGTTCGACGAAGACAAGCAATGATCAAGAAATTCATACGCCGCATGCTCGGCGTCAGCGAGGCTGGCGGCAAGGCCACCGAACCCTTGCTGTTCGGCCCGTCCGAGCACGGGATCGATCCCGACGACGTGTCGCCGAATGCGGTGCGGGTGACGCAGACGCTGCAAAAGGCCGGCTTCAAGGCCTTCATCGTCGGCGGCGCCGTGCGCGACCTGGTGCTGGGCCACCGGCCGAAAGACTTCGATGTCGCCACCGATGCGACCCCCGAAGAAGTCAAGCGCCTGTTCCGCCGCGCCTTCATCATCGGCCGCCGCTTCCAGATTGTGCACGTGATGTTCGGGCAGGAGCTGATCGAGGTCACCACCTTCCGCGGCAACTCGCCCAATGAATCGCCGAAGGATGAGCATGGCCGCGTGCTGCGCGACAACACCTTCGGCGAGCAGCATGAAGATGCCGAGCGCCGCGACTTCACCATCAATGCGATGTACTACGACCCGGCGCGCGAGCAGGTACTCGACTATCACGGCGGGATGAAAGATATCCGCAACAAGACCCTGCGCATCATCGGCGTGCCCGAGGCCCGCTACCGGGAAGACCCGGTGCGCATGCTGCGCGTGGTGCGCTTCGCGGCCAAGCTCGGCTTCACGATTGCCGCGCCGACGCGCGCGCCGATCAAGGTGATGGCGCCGCTGATCAATAACGTGCCGGCAGCGCGCGTCTTTGACGAGATGCTCAAGCTGCTGATGAGCGGCCAGGCCATGGCCTGCCTGCAGCAGCTGCGCAAGGAAGGCCTCCACCATGGCCTGCTGCCGCTGCTGGATGTGGTGCTGGAACAGCCGATGGGCGAGCGCTTCGTCAACCTGGCATTGGCCAATACCGACGAGCGCATCCGCCAGGGCAAGCCGGTCTCGCCCGGTTTCCTGTTTGCGGCGCTGCTGTGGCACCAGGTGCTGGAAAAATGGCAGGCCTACCAGGCCGCCGGCGAATCGCCGATCCCGGCGCTGCACCTGGCGGCCGACGCGGTGCTCGACACCCAATCCGACATGCTGGCGCTGCAGCGCCGTTTCACGACCGACATGCGCGATATCTGGGGGATGCAGCCGCGCTTCGAGCGTCGCGTCGGCAAGTCGCCCTACAAGCTGATCGAGCACCCGCGCCTGCGCGCCGGCTATGACTTCCTGCTGCTGCGCTGCGAATCGGGCGAACTCGATGCCGAGCTCGGCGACTGGTGGACCGACTTCATCGCCGCCGATGGCGGCGAGCGCGAACACCTGCTGCTGAAAAGGCCGGCCGATGACGGCGCGGCGCCGGCCAAACGGCGCCGCCGTCGCACCGGCCGCAGCCGCGGCAAGGGCCAGGGTGGCGAGGGCACTGCCGACTGAGCGTCGGGCACAGCGCATGACGCCGTCCGTCACCCTCTCGCCGTCTGACACCCTCGCACCGTCCGTCACCACCTATATCGGACTGGGCGCCAACCTGGGCGACCCGCAACAGGCCCTGCGCGACGCGCTGGCCGCGCTGGGCGGGTTGCCGCAGACCCGGCTGGCCGCCATCTCATCGTTTTACCTGAGCGCGCCGATCGATGCCGGCGGCAACGACTATGTGAATGCCGTTGCCTGCCTGCAGACCACGCTGGGGCCGCATGCGCTGCTGGACAGCCTGCAGGCGGTCGAGGCCCGTTTCGGCCGCGAAAGGCCTTTTCGCAACGCCCCGCGCACGCTGGACCTGGACCTGCTGCTGTACGGCGAGCAAAGCCTCGATGACGAGCGGCTGCAAGTGCCGCATCCGCGCATGACGGAGCGCGCCTTCGTGCTGCTGCCGCTGCTGGAGCTTGCGCCGGCGATCCGGCTGCCGGGCCTGGGCACAGCGGGCGATTTCCTGCCGGCAGTGCGCGGTCAAGCGATACGCCGCCTGCCCGACACCGGGCAAGCCGGCCGCCGGGACTAAGGCCGTCCGCGCGGACTGGTTGAACTGTCAACACAATCACGTATCATCCACGCCCATGAGCCTGGAAAAATACAAGTACATCGTCGTGGAAGGTCCGATCGGCGTCGGCAAGACCAGCCTGGCGCGCCGCATCGCTGCCGAGACCGGCGCCCAATCGCTGCTGGAACAGCCACAGGAAAACCCCTTCCTCGATCGCTTCTACCGCGATTCGGCGCGCTATGCGTTGCCGACGCAAATGTTCTTCCTGTTCCAGCGCATGAACCAGCTGCGCGACCTGACCCAGGGCGACCTGTTTTCAGCGCCCGTCGTGTCCGACTTCCTGATCGACAAAGACCCGATCTTTGCCGCACTGACGCTGGCCGACGATGAGCTGAACCTGTACCACCAGATGTTCGAGCATTTCAGCCAGTCTGCCCCCCGGCCCGACCTCGTGATCTACCTGCAGGCCGCGCCGGCCACGCTGGCCGAGCGCATCCGCCGGCGCGGGGTGGCCAGCGAAAGCGGCATCTCCGAGACTTACCTGCAGCGCTTGTGCGAGGGCTACAGCCGCTTCTTCCACCATTACGACGCTGCGCCGCTGTTGATGGTGAATGCCGAGCACCTGAACCCGATCGAGCGCAGCGACGATTTTGCGCTGCTGATGCAACGTATCGCCGGCATGCGCGGCAAGCGCGAATTCTTCAACCGCGGCCAGTGACGCACTCGCCCGCACAACCGACAGCATGACCTCTCCGGGAACGACCATGAGCAGCCAACCGGGCGCCAACGACGGCGCCGCACGCAAGAAGGTCACCATCGCGACGCTCGCCCAGATGCGGGCCAGGAACGACAAGATCACGATGCTGACCGCCTATGACGCCAGCTTCGCCTCCCAAATGGACCAGGCCGGCGTCGAGACCCTGCTGGTCGGCGACTCGCTGGGCATGGTGGTGCAGGGCCATGCGACGACGCTGCCGGTGACGCTGGCCGACATCGCCTATCACACGGCCTGCGTGGCGCGCGGCGTGACCGGCGCGCTGGTGATTGCCGACATGCCGTTCGGCACCTACAGCACACCGCAACAGGCGCATGACCATGCGGCGATCCTGATGCGTGCCGGCGCGGAAATGGTGAAAGTCGAAGGCGGTGCCTGGCTGGTGCCGACCGTGCAGCTGCTGGTCGAGCGCGGCATGCCTGTCTGCGCGCATCTGGGGCTGACGCCGCAGTCGGTGCATCAGCTGGGCGGCTTCAAGGTGCAGGGCAAGACACAGACGGCGGCCGACCAGCTCAAGGCAGACGCGCTGGCGCTGCAGGCCGCCGGCGCCTCGCTGCTGGTGCTCGAGGCGATTCCGGCGCCGCTGGCGGCCGAAGTGACGGCGCTGCTGACGATACCGACCATCGGCATCGGTGCCGGCATCGACTGCTCGGGGCAAGTGCTGGTGATGCATGACATGCTGGGCGCCTTCCCCGGCCATCGTCCGAAATTCGTGAAGAACTTCATGGAGGGCCAGGCCAGCATTGCCGGCGCCATCGTCGCCTATGTGCAGGCCGTCAAGACCGGCAGCTTCCCCGGGCCCGAGCACAGCTTCTGAAGGTCGGCAGGCAAAAAAATGCCCGGCGAGTCCGGGCATTTTTTTTAGGGGCTGGCCTCAGCTGCCGGCCGACAGGCACCGGAGCGACGCCGGTCAGCGTGGATCGGCGGCGGCGACTTCCGCATAACGATCGAACACCTTCTCCAGCTGCGGCGCCAGCGAATCCAGGTCGCCGACGGCCAGCCCGAGATCGCGCACCAGTCCGTCTTCAAGGCTGTAGACCCAGCTATGGACGGTCAGCTCCTGGCCACGCTCCCAGGCATCTTGCACGATCGTGGTCTGGCAGACGTTGATCACTTGCTCGATCACGTTCAGTTCGCACAGCCGGTCGCCGCGCTGTTTCGGCGGCAGGGACTCGGGCAGGAACTGGGCATGCTTGATGTGCACATCCTGCACATGGCGCAGCCAGTTGTCGGCCAGGCCGACGCGACGGCGCTCCATCGCGGCATGCACGCCCGAACAGCCATAGTGGCCGACGACGATCACATGCTTGACGCCCAGTACGTCGATGGCGAACTGCAGCACCGACAGGCTGTTGAGGTCGGTATGCACGACGACATTGGCGACATTGCGATGCACGAACAATTCGCCGGGCTGCAGGCCGACGATTTCATTGGCGGGCACGCGGCTGTCGGAACAGCCTATCCACAGGAATTCAGGGTTTTGCTGGGAAACCAGCTTCTGGAAAAAATCGGGATCGGCGCCCACCATCTCGGCGGCCCATTCCCGGTTATTGGCGACGAGCTGGCGCAATGCCCTGTCGAATTTGCTCATGCGGCTGACACTCCTTGCATTTGCCTGCCCGCATTTTACCGCAGGCCCCCGCCAGCCGAAGCCCGCTTGCTGCATTGCTGCGAGCTGGTCGAGCTTTACGAATGCTTGATCTCCACTTCAAAACCAATTCAACAAATGTTAGTGCCGAACGATGCTGCACTAATAGTTTTATTGGATCGCCGCCAATTTTTTAGACTGGGCTCGGCTTTGAACACCTTGAGAAAACACAAGTCACTGCATAGAGAGCGATTACAGAAGTCAACACTATCGCAGAAACCTTGCCGAAAAGCCACCACACGCCCGAGCACCTGCCTGACCAGACATCCATCAACTGCCAAGACTGAAGGAGAAGACCATGCTGATCACCACCGTGGAAGAAGCCGTCGCCATGGATGAGCCCCAGACCTTGCCTGCATCATCGCTGTCATCGACGGCATCGGCACCATCGGCACCATCGATATCATCGGCCCCATCGATATCATCGGCACCATTGACGACATCGACATCAGCGACCGCATCGCCATCAGCGGCCTCGTCCGGCACCAGCCGCCGCCAGTACCAGCAGATCGACGTAGAGTACGATCCGCTGCAAAAGATTCAATGGACGACGATGAAGCCCATGGGCGTGCCCTGCTTTAACCAGAACCTGGTCGAAGAGATTCATCACAATTTCTACGAGCTGCAAACCCATGATGGCGAATGCCTGCACAACCAGGAATGGCACCCGGTTAATTACTCGGTGATCGCATCGCGCCATCCGACGGCTTTCAACCTCGGTGGTGACCTGGCGCTGTTCCTGAACCTGATCCGCACCCGCAATCGCGAGGCGCTCGATCACTATGCGCGGCTGTGCATCAATGCCATGTTCATGCGCATCATGAATTTCAATACGCAGACGGTGACGATTTCGCTGTTGCAGGGCGATGCACTGGGCGGCGGCTTCGAATTCGCCTTGTCCAGCAATGTGATCATTGCCGAACAAGGGGTGCGCATGGGCTTGCCCGAGATTATGTTCAACCTCTTCCCCGGGATGGGCGCCTACAGCTTGCTGTCGCGGCGGATCGGGCCGAGGCTGGCCGAGGAGATGATGATCTCCGGGAATATCTACCTTGCCGAGGATTTGCACAGGATGGGCGTCGTCGACATCCTGGCCGCACGCGGCGAAGGCGAAAAAGCGGTCAGCGACTTCATCCGCAAGAAAGGCAAACGGGTCAATGCGATCAGCTCCATTTACCAATGCCGGCAACATGTCGCCCCGATCCGCCATGAAGAGTTGCTCGACATCGCGCGCCTGTGGGTCGATGCCGCGTTAAGGCTGGAAGAGCAGGACATGCACATCATTTCCCGGCTGGTCAGGTCGCAGCGCTCGGAGCAGGAAAAACGCCTGCTCGCCGGTCAGGGCTTTCGCCCGCGCTTCGTGAGCTCGCCACCCGCCTAGTGACGACGTGCGGCGGCTTGTCCGCGGGCGCGCGCGGCCTGCCCCGGCCGGCTCATGGCCGCGGGGGCATGGCACGGGCGCCTGCGGACAAGCCGCCATGCGAGAGGAAGCCGGCGAACAAGTGGAAGTTCACATCGACGCTGTTCAGGATGGACGCAGCGGCCGCCGTGCAATCGGCATGCTGCAACAGTTTTCTCAGCTCGGCCATGTGGTCTTCATCCAGCGATGCATGAGAATCCAGGAAGCTGAAGGCGATGGGCAAGGGCAAGTCGAGGCTCTGCGACAGGGCTTGCGCCACCTTGCCGCCATACAGCGACGACATGATCTCCAGCACATAGACCAGCCCCAGGACACAGGCCGGATGCTCATCGGCGATGGCGTGATAGTTAAAGGACAGCATCGCCTGTACCGACGGCACCGGACGCCTTGACGGCAAATCCAGCGTATCGCTGCCGAGCGCACGCAAGTCGCTGATGACCATCGCCTCATGCCCGCGCTCTTCGTTCAGGTGCTCGTACAAAAAGCTGCGCAAGCCCGGAAAGCGGTCGGCGCAGCGACCGGCTGCTGCGGCCATCAGCGGACAAAAATTCGACACCACCGGATAGAGCCGCACCAGAAAATCCGCATACTGCTTCTTGCCCAGCGCGCCGGCCAGCATGGCCTGCATGGCCGGATGGGCTTCGATCGCCTGCAGATGATCATCAGTCAGTGCAATCAGGTCACCGGATAAGGTCATGGCAAATCCTCCTCAAGGGGTAGTGAAGCGCTCGGCCCGGGGCTAAGATCGAAGGACATCAAGTCGCCGGCCCGGGCTGCCGCGACCACCTGGAATAATTGCTAGGACGCCTTTTCACGCTGCTGCCGGTAGAGTTCCAGCTCCTGGCACAGGCGCAAGAACGCTTGCCTGACTTCGAACACGATGTCAGACGCATGCACCTTCATCTCGGATGGGTTGAGCTTTTCAATATGCCGGCACAGGACCTTCAGCGAGACAGCGCCGACACTGAGTGCCGAACCCTTGATCGCATGCAGGATCTCCTTGACCCGAGCCCAGTCCTGGCGCGCCAGCGCGCTGTCGAGGCGGTCGATCATGCGCCGGTTCTCGGTCATGAACTCGATGATCAGGTCATCGAGAAAATGTGGATCGGCGCTGACCTCTTCCAGGTCGGACAGGCAGCTCAGGTCCAGCACGCGTTCAATCACATGGGTGCCGGGCAAGCCCGGCTTCGATACCGGCCGCAGGCGGGCAGCCGCCGGCAAATCGCCCGCGCGAAAGCGCGTGATCAGTCGCGCCAGGGTCTGCAGCAAGAGTTCGACCTGGATGGGCTTGGGCAGAAAATCATCGGCGCCGGCTTCCAGGCTTTCTTCGCGCGCTTCCGGCGTGACATTGGCCGAAAAGATGATCACCGGCATGCGCTGCTGCTCGCCACGCATCAGGCGGTACATGCGCGCCACATCGATGCCGGTCAGCCCGGGCATGTTCATGTCCAGCACCAGCGCATCAAATTCACGCTGGTCGATCAGGTCGAGCGCATCTTCGCCATCGCGGGCCAGGAAGCACTGGTGACCGGCGCGCTCGAGTATTTTCTGGATCACCTTGCGATTGGTCGGATTGTCTTCCGCCACCAGCACCTTGTAGGAATCGCTGTCGCGCGAGGATTCGAGCTTCCCGGCGCCCACCTTCAGCCCTTCGCCGTCGATGACGGTCGGCGCCCGCTGCCCCTCGCTGCGCAGCAGCAGCGCCGCCGCATGCAGCAATCGGCCTGCGCAGGCCGGATCATCGCCCGCATGCAGCACCGAGAACCAGCCGGCATCGGCGGCGGCCGCATCGATCCAGCCACGGCCGACCATGGCCGGCACCTGCAGCACCAGCAGCAATTGCGCCCCGCCGGCGCTGCGATCGAGCTCGGCCGCGAGCTCTTTCAGGGCGGCGTCGAGCCTCGGGGCCGGCAGCCGGACCAGCTCGGGCGAAGCAATGATCGCCAGGATCATCGGCAGCTCGTCGATCACGGCTTGCCCGATCGCCGCCTTCGCTTCGGGCACGCCCGGCACGACCACGGGCGGCATGCCGCCTTCACCGGCCAGCGCAGCGATCAATGCCTCGCGATCTTCCAGCGGCCCGGCGACCAGCGTGCGCGCGCCGGACCAGGGCGCATTCGCCTGGCACAGGGGCGACAAGGATGAGGGGGACGACAGGCATGAGGGGGACGACTGGGGTGGCGTATGGCGCAGCCGGACCACGAACCAGAACTCGCTGCCCTTGCCTTCTTCGCTGGCAAAGCCGATCTCCCCGGCCATCAGTTCCACCAGTTGCTTGCAGATCGTGGTACCGAGGCCGGTGCCGCCATAGCGGCGTGTGGTGGATTCCTCGGCCTGGGTGAAGCTTTCGAAGATGCGCGCATGGGCGCTGGCCGGAATGCCGATGCCCGTATCCCGGACCGAAAAGCGCAACAGCACACCCTCGTCGATGGCATCGAGTTGCTCGACCCGCAGCAAGATGCGGCCCTGCTCGGTGAACTTGACCGCATTGCCCAGCAGGTTGACCAGAATCTGGCGCAAATGATGCGGATCGCCATTGAGCATCACGGGGATGCGCGCATCGATATGGCTGCTCATCACGATTGCCGTTGGATCGATACGAAACCGAAACACCGACAGCATGCCGTGCACCAGCCGGTACAGATCGAAATCCACCCGCTCGAGCGACATCTTGCCGGCCTCGATCTTGGAGAAATCCAGCACGTCCTCGATTTGCGACAACATCAGCTGCGAGGTGGTCGTCATGCTGTCGAGCATTTCGGCTTGCTCGCGATCGATGGGCGTGCTTTTCATCAAATCAACCATGCCGATGATCGCATTCAGCGGCGTACGCAACTCATGGCTGACCGAGCAGATGAATTGACGCTTCGCCGAATTCGCGATTTCAGCCTGTTTCAGCGCCTTGTACAGGCGGCCGACCAGCATGCTGAAATACAGCGAAACCAGCAGCGTGCCCATCCAGAGACCGATCGCCATCCCGCGCTCTGCCTGCCAATACGGCACACAACTGAGCACCAGGCCAAAGCCGAGCAGCGCCGAGACCAGCGATACGAACAGGTAGCGCTGCCCGAAGCGAAAGCCGTAGCCGATGATGATCCACAGGTACAGGAAAAACAGCGGCGCCGCATGGCTGCCGCCGGTCAGGAACACATAGGTCAGGGTGCCGGTATCGAGCAGGATGGCCGCGATGCGCCGCCACGGGTATTCGCCCGGCGAGACCCGTACCGACAGCGCGATGACGATGGACAGGGCGAGAAAGGTCGCCAGTGCCTGCACCAGGTCAAGCTGCAGGCGCGGCGCCGGCTCGCCACGGCCGGCGCCGAATTGCGCGAAGTAATACAACAGCAGGCTGCCAATGATGATGCGGACGGCCGACTGTTCCAGCTCGCTGTTGCGCTTGCCCGCAATATAGCCACGGACCGGCTCGGACAAACGTTTCAGCAGCGCGGGGATGGCCATGGCAGGACGGGAGCGCGCAGCCTGAAGAGCCCAGGCCTCGCGCGTAGGATTGAACGGAATGTTGAAAAAATTCTAGCGTTCACTCCCCGGTCTGCAGCGCCGCAATTAAAAAACACAATGCTTCATGAATGTTTCGCAAGAGACTGTGCTGCGAACGGGTGTTGTTGCTGCATACCGGACAAAAACAAACGCCGGCATGAAGCCGGCGTTGTGTTGATGCGTTGTATTGATGCGTTATGTCGAGGCGTTGTCTTGAAGCGTTGTCTTGAAGCGTTGCGATGAAGCCTTTCGTTGACGCTGCCTTTCGTTGATGCAGCCTGTCGATGACCTGATCCCAGCGCCGCTTACTCGAAGAATTCCTTCACCTTGTCCATCCAGGACTTGCTCTGCGGGCTGTGCCTTGCGCCGCCGGCCGCAGTCAGGGTCTCGAATTCGCGCAGCAGGTCTTTCTGTTTGTCGGTCAGCTTGACCGGCGTCTCGATCAGCACATGGCAGAACAGGTCGCCGGGGAAACCGGAGCGCACACCCTTGATGCCCTTGCCGCGCAGGCGGAAGGTCTTGCCGGTCTGCGTCCCTTCGGGGACGCTGAACGAGACCTTGCCCGACAGCGTGGGCACTTCGATCTCGCCGCCCAGGGCCGGCTTGGCGAACGAGATCGGCATTTCGCAATGCAGATCGTCGCCGTCGCGCTGGAACACCGCGTGCTGCTTGATGTGGATTTCCACATACAGGTCGCCCGGCGGGCCGCCATTCATGCCGGGCTCGCCATTGCCGGTCGAGCGGATCCGCATGCCGTCGTCGATGCCGGCCGGGATTTTCACTTCCAGCGTCTTGTTGCGCTTGATGCGGCCCGAGCCGGCGCAGCTGCCGCAAGGCTCGGGGATCACCTTGCCGGTGCCGTGGCACTTCGGGCAAGTCTGCTGGATGCTGAAGAAGCCCTGCTGCATGCGCACCTGGCCATGACCGCCGCAGGTGCCGCAAGTCGTCGGCGCGGTGCCGGGCTTG
>JACCDG011011498.1_pt1 | contig 14253 bp, 12 predicted proteins | sample 7442471 | NCBI WGS metagenome assembly JACCDG01 (sample SAMN15323444, study PRJNA562643) | freshwater metagenome | isolation source: river surface water | place: USA:Blue River Watershed | collected 2017-08-17
CAACAATATTTGTCATAAAACTAACAGGTTTATCAATTGGTAATACAAATCGATCCCGGTTTGCTCTTTCACGATAAGGTTCCAGTTTATTAAGAACCAGTTGTTCGACCATTTTCATATTTTCAACCGATCCACACCCCCGGTAATATATTACTTGATGTTCACAAGTTTTATTATATGTGCTTAATCTTGATTTGAGTTCTTCAGCTTTTCCAACAATATAAATTCTTTTTGTAAGTAAATCCTCTGTGCTTACAATATAAACAACGTTTTGCTCTGGAAAATTGGTTCTGGTTTGTTTTTTAGCACATATGTTTTTAAGTGTTGTAATTTCACAATTATTATTTGCTATTTGATTTTTCATGTCATCGTAATTTAATAAGAAAGATGTAAGCCACATACAAGATTGTATCATAAAATGTGGTGATATCCACTGACCCAAGCTTAAGGTTAATATTGGGTGTAACCAAATATCACCATTGTCTGAAACTTCAATTAATTTAGGCTGGGTAATATTCAATTGCATAGCTAATATTTCAATTCCAATTACTGTTGAATCTAATGTAACCCAGTTATTAAAATCTTTTTTATTTAACTTGCAAATTGAACTTGCATTAAAATAGTTATCAGTTGGTCTTGGTATATACATTGTATTATTAATATTAATTTTTAAAGGTTCATCTGATTTACACGAAAAATATGAGTTGGTTATAAGTTCTTGAGTTTTTAGTTCATCTAAGTCTTGTTTTAATTTATTAATTGACAAACTTTTTTCCACAATAATATTTAATAGTTGAGCATTAACTGGATTTGATTGAGTTGGTGTTTTAATTACTTTTACTATTGGAGTAGGGGTTTTTTTAATTTCTTTTTGTAAATCAGCTACTGTATTTGCTAATGTTGTTATTTGTTCAGTTATTGGTGTATTATTAATTGTTTTACATTTTTTTTCATGACGCCATTTACTTTGTCTATGTTTAAAGTTTATATAACAAAAATTACATTTAAGTTTATCATCAATAATTGTTATCTTATGGCATTTCTCATTGTGTTTATTTAGCCCAGATAAAGTCTTGTACTGAAAAAAACAGATTTTACAATCAAACATTAGATTATTAATTTAATATTACTTTAAATATTTTTAAAAAGCTCATTTTATTGAACAGAATTTACCCAATAATAACTTGCAATTTAAGAAAAATTGATAAATTCAACCCAACAAATCAAACCACTAATCCATTTAATGATATCTCAAAATATTAAAAATAAACTAGACCAATCCGGGATATTTGTTGAACAGTCAGGCTTAACTGAATTACTTGTTGTATATAACCAATATGCTTGGACTTTTGAATTTGCAACTCCAACTGATTGGAAATTAGTTAAAGCAACTAATCAAGATTTTACTCAGGCGCAAATTATTGAACTAATGAACCGGACCCAATGGAAAACTTCTGATGAATTTTATACTCGGTTAGCTGAGGTAATATCTAATATCCATTCATATTGTATTGGTTGTTGTGTCAAGTTACAAGTTAAGTCTAACGTGTTTGCAACATGTGGCGACATTGTTTGTTCATACAAGTTGGAGGAGCTGATGTTAGACAATGATGTGACAGATTTTATAAAGGGAAATTTCGAAGTATTCAAGTTGCTGTGTGCAACTACTATGTTAACAGTAAACTCCCCCCAGGTGCTAGATATACTTGATCCTTTTCCAAATTATTTTCTCAAGTCCGAATACAAAACCGAATTAATTAAAAAGAAACGGGGTACATTAATTAAGTTACAATTATCTCAGGCAGATTTGGCAGAATATAATAAAGCGAAAGATATAGTTACATTAAGAAAAATTACTAATTCAATTGAACCGGCAAAAATATTAGATGGGATAAATAATTTGTACCCAACAGACCAAATGCTATCAGATACCCTGGGTAAACCAACATACCAACTACTCAGATTTATTATCAAATCGTGTTGTGTTAATATGGAAATTCAATGGAGCTCTCAGTCAGTACAAATTTGGAAAATAACTCATCCGTTTTATGTGGAGAGCCAATTCAAAGAAAAAACTCAGGGTAAAACTAATTCTCATTTATTTCACGGTTCAAATTCTGCTTGTTGGTATTCAATTCTGCGCAATGGAATCAAAGTTCTATCTAATACATCCTTACAAAAAAATGGTGCAGCGTATGGGTCTGGTATTTATGTATCCGACAGTTATAATTTTGCCCTAGGGTATTCTCAAAGATTTGATAATTTTAATACTTCAACTAACCCAGCCAACCCAGCCAACCCAGCCAACCCAGCCAATTGTATTGTTGGGGTTTACGAGGTGCTTGGTGATAAAGCTCAATTTTTAAAAGCTCAAAACATTTACGTGGTCCCAACACATGAATCATGTTTGTTAAAATATTTAATAGTTGGTAAACCTGCACCATCTACATCCCAGTCACATATTCAGCCTCAACATAGAATTAAATTTTCATTAGGGTCCTCAGATGACCAAGTTTATGATGAAACCAAATGGATTAATGATTATTTTTCATCAAAGCTAAATGAAACTAAGTTCACTGAATCTGCAAAAATGAAAGTTATTTCCAACAAAAAATTAGCCAAAGAATTTGCTAGGATGAACGAATCAGCTTACCGTGTAACTCTGGTTAATTCCAACATATTAGAATGGGAAGTTACTTGGTCAGGTGTTACATTGGCCTTCAAGTTTCCTCAATTATACCCATTTGAACCAGCATTTGTTTTTGTTAAAAGCCCGCGATTTAGCCCAGAAGCAACTAATATTACATCAAGCGGAGCTATTTGTTGTGAATATTTAACCAAATCCAATTGGTTACCAGCTATTAGTATTGAAAACCTAATTGTGCAAATATTTTCTCTAATTATTGAACCAAATTTGCCTTATGTGCTTGATGGACCCGACAATTATGCTTATTCAGATGCAATTAAATCTTATGAAAAATTAGCTAAAGGAAATGGATGGCTTTGATTTAAATTTATTCCGATTCATACACATTGCAATTAGTATGTGGGAATTTTATATTATTAAAATTATTATCATTTGTATACAAATTTTTATTTTTATAGTTATAATACAAATTATCATCTTTAATAAATTCATGAGTAATAAATTTTATTTTATTTGCAGAATGAAAAGGTACAACATAATCAATATTAAATTTGGATATTAAATTGGTAAATTTAACTTGAGAATTAGTTGTAAAATCCCAACAATAAACATTTTTATGTACATTATAAGCAAATTGCATTTTTTCCACATATAATAAACAGTTTTCATTTACTGAAATTAGTTTTTTGAATTTATAAAATGGATTAGTTAATTGTTCTGATGTAAATGGTTGATAATCAGGAAATAAATCGCATACATTAAGCGTAACAACCAAATTAAAATGCCCATCAAGCAAATCTATTTTTTCAGAATTTGCTTTTGTTTTTATAAATTGGACCTTGCTTAAATGTTCAATTGAACTGGATTCCCAGTTTATTGGATACAAATGAGTTTCAGGTTCTAATATGTAAATTGGTTGAGTATTATCTTCTAATGTTTCCAGTAAATTAGACCAAGCAAATACTTTAGTTGAATATGAATTATTATTTGGTTCAAGCATAAAACATTTAGTACCAACTGGAGTTATTTTTTTAACACCATAATAATAAAAACGTTCAATAACAAAAAATGGAAATTCATTATTTAATGTTGTTTTATCTAGATCTATAACAAAAACTTTATATGTAGAATTATACAGTCCAACCCATAATAGTGAATCTGAATACATAAATGCAGTTAAATCACTTGTAGCAAACTTTATAATTTTTGTTGTCAGTGGAAATTTCAATTTAATAATTGGAGTTTTTGTATCTAAATTTGTTATAACCAGAAATTGTTGAAAAGAGTCATAAGTTATTTCAACAGAAATAATTTGTTCTTTAAATTTTACTAATCTATAAGGTTTACAACGATCAGAACTATTGAGATTGATTGATTCGTGTTCATAAACAATTGAGTCTCCCATTAACCAATATTAAATCGTGGGTTTAAATTAATTCGATTTCACTTTTTTCGAGGCAAAGTCCTACTTGTTTTTCATAACTAATTAAATTCATAAACTTTACATTTTGTATGTGGCACGTGAATTTGATCCAGATGGTAATAATTATTATCCATAAAACCACCGTTTGTAACAAATTCATTACAAATAAATTTTATTTTGTTTGTAGACCGAAAAGGCACAATATAATTAATATCAAAACCTGATTCTGTATTTGTAAATTTAACTTGAGTTCCAGTTGTAAAATCCCAAGAATAAATATTTTTACTTACAAGTTTATTAATAAAAACAATTTTTTCAACATATATTAAACAATTTGCATTGACTGATAGTAATTTACTAAATCTGCTACTTGGTCGAGTTAATTCTTCTAGTAAAAACTCCTGATAATCAGAAAACATGTCACATACATTAAGTGTTATTATCAAATTAAAATTTCCATCAAGCAAATCTATTTTTTCCGAATTCAAATATGCTTTTATATATTGTGATTTAGCAAGATATTCAATAGAACTGGAATTCCAGTCAATTGAATATAAAAAAGTTTTTGGTTCTATCACATAAATATGTTGGATATTTTCATTAATAGGTTCAAGTAAATTAGCCCATGAAAATACTCTAACATCATAATGATTTGCACATGGTTCGATTATAAAACATTTTGTACCAATTGGGGTAACTTTTTTAATACCTTCGTGATACATTTGATCAATACCAAATTCAAATTCCTTATACAATGTTAATTTATCCATGTCAAAAACAAAAACATTGTATGTGAAAGCATTTAGTCCAACCCACAAAAGTGAATCTGAGTACATAAATGCATTTATATAATTTGTATTCCACTTATGTTTATTGGGTGTAAATTTTAATTTCAACTTAATAAGTTGAGTTTTTGTATCTGGATTTGTAACAACAATATATTCTCCTTTTTTGTTATGACAAATTTCAATAGAAATAATTTGTTCTTTAAATTTTACTAATCTATAAGGTTTACAAAGCCCGTCATTACTATTTAGTTTAATTGATTCGTGTTCATAAACAATTGAGTCTCCCATTAACCAATATTAAATTAACCAATATTAAATTGTGGGTTTAAATTAATGCAATTTCACTTTTTTCGAGGCGTAGCTAAAGCCACAGCTCTGCGATCTTTCAGAGCCGAACTAAAATTGTTTCGAGGCAAAGCCCAACTATAGTTTATCATTATTTTGACTCATATACTTTTCCATATATTTTTTGTTTTTCTAATTCTTCAGCAAAATATTTAATTTTGTTTGTAGAAGAGGAAACAAAAGGAATAATTAACTGAACTTTACATGCCATTGGATAGGATGGAAAATATACTTGTGTGTTTGTTGTAAAATTCCAACAATAAATAATTTTGGATTGTTCACATAGATATAAATTAGAAATTTCATGTTTATATTCCCAATATAATAAACAATTGTTATTAACCATTGTATAACTTGCAATATAGTTTTTATTATTTGGTATTTCTGTAGAAATGGAAACAGGTTGGTAATTTGAAAATAAATCTGACACATTTAAACTTACTACAAGTTCAAATGCCTTATTAAGAAAATTAATTTGTTTGGAATTGTTTCGTGTTTGCACAAATGAACAAGTGCTAAAATGCTCAATAGCGCTAGACTTCCAATTTATTGAGCTTAACTGAGTTTCTGGTTTCATCTGAAAAACTGGTGTGTTTAATTTATCTAATTGACTTAACTGGTTCCATGGATATACTTTGGATTTGCCATGGGCTAGTGCTGGTATACAAAAATGTTTGTTTCCAATTGTTGGTTCAATAATAAAATATTGATTACCAACCGGGTAAATTGATCGCACTGTCGGCAATTTAAAATATTTTTTTACAACCAAATTAGCCAAATCAATTTGCCAAACTTTGTAAACATTTAACCAAGGGCTTTGATAATCCATTGTATCGGGAAATCCAACAAATAAGATATCAGGCGAATACATAAAAACTTTTAATTGTCGTGTATATATTTGAAAGCTATTTGTTGGTATTCGCATAATTTCTTTTTTGCTATCAAGGTTTGTAATAATAATATTTGTTGGTTTATCAAATTCTTTTTCGTCGTAATCTTCACCAAAAGAAATAATATCAGAGTTACCAATAAAATCTGTACTTGCAGAAATTATTTGCTTATTTGACCGAACTAACCGATAAGAACCTGCTAATCCCTCCTGACTAATAGACTCATGCTCATATACTATTGAATCTGCCATTTGTCCAACTAATTATTAATTGCGAATAAAAATATAAATCAATGTTTTTACTAAAAAGTGTCCCATTTTTTAGGCTATGCCTACATGGCTCTTCGAGCCGAGCAGTGAAAAAGGTGTAATAAACTCTATATTGACTCATATACTTTTCCATATATTTTGTGTTTGTTATATTCCTCCGCAAAATATTTAACTTGGTTTATGGAATTACGAAAAGGTATAATTTCCAGAACTTTTTGAGCATTTTGATTTGATGGAAAATTTACTTGGGTATTTGTTGTAAAATCCCAACAATAAATACTTGCAGATTGTTGGTAAAAATCTAAATATTCACCTTTTATGTATTCCAAATATAATAAACAATTTGCATTTGCTATTATTTTTCTACCAATATGATTATCATCAGAAATATGAGTATACTTTGTAGGTTCATTATTTGCATTTAATTCGTTTGGATTAGTTTGTTTTATAGTTAGTGTTATTTCCTTGGTTTGAACCGGTTGATAATTTGGAAATAAATCCGACACATTTAAACTTACAACTAGTTCAAATGCCTTATCAAAAAAATCTATTTGTTTGGAATTAGTTCGTGTCTGAACAAATGCACAAGTACTAAAATGCTCAATGGCACTGGAACTCCAATTAATTGAACTTAATTGTGAATCTAAATCTATTTGAAAAACTGGTGCTTCGAGTTTATCCAATTTATTTAAATTATTCCATGTGTATACTTTGGATTTGTCATTGGATAAAATTGGTATACTAAAAAAGTTGCTTTTAAGTTCTGGTTCAATAACAAAATATTGGTTACCAACTGGGTAAATTGACCGTACTTTATTCAGTTCAAAATATTTATTTATAGACAAATTAACCAAATCAATTAGCCAAACTTGGTAAATAATCAATGAAGGTTTTCTGCTTGTAGAATCTAAAAATCCAACAAATAAAATATCAGACGAATACATAAAAACTTCTATACGTGGTATATATATTTGAGAGCTATTTGTTGGTATTCGCATAATTTCTTTTCCGCTATCAAGGTTTGTTATAATAATATTTGTTAGTTTATCATATTCTTTTTCATCGTAATCTTTACCAAAAGAAATAATATCAAAGTTACCAACAAAATCTGTACTTATGGAAAAAACTTGGTTATTTGCCCGAACTAACCTATAAGACCCTGCAATTCCATTTTTAACAATCTGTGCAATTGACCCATGCTCGTATACTATTGAATCCGCCATTAGTCCAACTAATTATTAATTGCGAATTAAAATATAAATCAATATTTTTAAATAAATAAACTTTATATTGACTCATATACTTTTCCCATATATTTTTCATTGGCTAATTCTTCCGCAAAATATTTAACTTGGTTTGTAGAATTTGAAAAAGGAATAATTGAATGAACTCTATATGCCATTGAATAGAATGAAAAATGCACTTGAGTATTTGTTGTAAAATTCCAACAATAAATAATTTCAGATTGTAGACAACGAAATAAATAATCCTCATTATTTTGATATTCCCAGTATAATAAACAATTGTTATTGCCCATTACATAACTTTGAGCATAGTTAGAATTTTGTAAATCTGGAGGCATAGGAACTGGTTGATAATTAGGAAATAAATCCGACACATTTAAACTTACAACTAGTTCAAATGCCTTATTAAGAAAATCAATTTGTTTAGAATTGTTTTGAGTTTGCATAAATGCACAATTGCTTAAATGCCCAATAGTGCTGGACTTCCAATCTATTGCAGTTAACCGAGTTCCCGGATTTATTTGAAATACTGGGATGCCTAATTTATCCAATTTATCTAAATTAGTCCATGTGTATACTTTGGATTTGTTATTGGAAATAATTGGTTTACTATAATAAAAGTTGCTTTTAAGTTCTGTTTCAATAACAAAATATTGGTTACCAACTGGGTAAATTGACAGCACTTTACTCAGTTCAAAATATTTATTTACAGACAAATTAACCAAATCAATTAGCCAAACTTTGTAATTTATTGTCCAAGGCCTTTTATTCGTTGAATCTAAAAATCCAACAAATAAAATATCAGGTAAATACATAAAAACTTCTAATTTTCGTGTATAAATTTGAAAGCTATTTGTTGGTATTTGCATAATTTCTTTTCCTGTGTTAAGGTTTGTAATAATAATATTTGTTGGTTTATCAAATTCTTTTTCATCGTAATCTCTACCAAAAGAAATAATATCTGGGTTGCCAATAAAATCTGTACAAACGGAAATAACTTGTTCACTGGCCCGAACTAACCGATAAGTTCCTGCAATTCCATTTTTAACATTTTGTGCAATTGACTCATGCTCATATACTATTGAATCTGCCATTACTAATTAATATTTTAGGAAAAATATAAATATATCAATATTTTTTATTTAACTTGGTTTGGTTAATAAACTAATTTTATTTATATTATTGGTTCATATATTTTGCTATAAACATCAGTCTAACCAATTGACTCGTATACTTTGGACCATACATCGTTAGCAGGAGTTACATAAAGAATATGCTTAACTTTATTATTAAAATCTCGAAAAGGTATCGCGGAGTGAATTCTTGGAATAACACCATAATTGGAAAACTTTACTTGAGTATTAGCAGTAAAATCCCAACAATAAATATTTGTATATGCTGGACTTGAACATAAAACATATGGTTCAGCATATTCCAAATATAATAAACAATTTGCATTTACTTGTATTTGCTTATAAATTTGTGTTTTGGGATTATAATTTTCACTTGATTCGATAGGTTGATAATTTGGAAATATATCTAGTATATTAAGTGAAACCACTAATAAAAAATTCCCATCAAGAAAATCCAATTGACCCGTGTTTTTATTTGTTTGAACAAATGCAATTGAATTAAATTTTTTAATTGAACTGGAACTCCAATCTAATGGAAACAATTGAAATTCTTCACTAAATTTATAAATAGGTGGAATATTTATATCCTTACAACCAAAACAATCAGATTGATTAGTTAAATAATCCAATTGTAATAATTTATCCCATGCAAAAACTCTTGGTCTTGATAAAAATTGATAATCCCTTATTAAAAAATATTTTTGTCCCAATGGTTGAATACAATATTGCATTCTTTTTGTAAAATGGTTAATAAGATTTTCTGTTGATAAATCATATATCCATATCCCATATTCCCATCCATTCAGCCCGATCCATAAAATCGTATCTGAGTACATAAAAACTACTAAATCTTGAAAAAATTTATATTTATTGGCTTCAGTTAATATAAATTTTTCGATGGTTTTTTGAGTATCAAGATTCTTAATAATTAAACATTCTTTGTTTTTTTTATCCAATGTAATTGAAATTGTTTGTCCATTAAATTTAACTAACCGATGAGCTGGTGTAAACCCATCCGAATTATTTGATTCTATTGATTTGTGTTCATATACAATCGAGTCTGACATTATAAAGAAAATAATTCTTTAACCTAATAAAAATATAGATCAATTTTTTAGCCGATTGATTCAAATATTTCAGGTGAATTTATATTTTTCCTATAGCCAACATGCTTGATTTTACCAGTAGTTATATTTGTAAAATCACGATAAGGTGTAAGGTAATAATTTTTATTTATAAGAATATTGTTTGTAAAAATAATTGGTTGATTATAAGAAAAATCCCAACAATAGTAATTTGTTTTTTCATTTGAATTGTCATCACCTAAGTTTCCATCAAATTTTTCCATAAACAATAAACAATTATCATTTACAATTTGTTTTTTTGTAGAGTTTGGAATTGGTTGATAATCTGGAAATAAATCACCAATTTTAAGTGTAATAACTAGGGAAAAATTCCCGTCTAAAAAATCTAGTTGAGTTGAATCTAAATGTGTTTGTACAAATCTAACTGAATTAAATTTTTTAATGGAACTGGCACTCCAATTAATTGGAAATAAGTTTGATTCTCTTTTACATGTGTAGAGTGGATGTTCTGTTATATTTTCTAAATTTAACAAGTTTGCCCATGTATATACTTTTAGTGGAGATTCCGTAGGTAATTTATATTGTGTTATTATAAAATATTTTTGTTCAATAAAATTAATAATACCATTAAATGCATTCATTGTAAAATGTTTAATAAGTTTACCTTTTGCTAGATCAAATATACAAACTCCATAGTGAAATCCTTTTAGTCCGATCCACAGAATAGTATCTGAATACATAACAACTTGTAAATACTCATTGGGTTTGTACTTATTTTTATCATCTAATTCAACTTCCCAAATGATTTTTTGAGTATTTAAATTTGTTAGTGTTAAATATGATTTAAAATCTTGGATTATTTCCTTTTTGTTATTTGATAAAGCTAAATATGATTTAAAATTTTGAATTTTTTCCTTTTTATTATTTGTTATTTCAACAGAAACAAAGTGACTGTTAAATTTAACAAATTTTTTATTTACATCAATGTATTTTGCATTATCCGGGTAAATAAAATTATATTCATATGCAACTGAATCGACCATTATCTAACAATTAATTTAATTTTAATGGTCAATTAAATCAATATTTTTTTGTGGCAAAAGCCACAGCTTTGCGTTTTTATGAAAACCAATCTAGAATCTAAGTCTTACCCGACCGGTTCAAATATTTTACACAATGCTTTTGAATAATTGTGTTTGGTTAATAAATATTTTACTTGAGTACTTGATGTATTAGAACTACGAAAAGCCATTACATCATATTTTGCAAATTCTAAAAAATAATTGGGAAATTTTACTTGGAAATTTGTTGTAAAATCCCAACAGTAACAATTTACATTGTTAAAACTGGTATTGGGAAAATTTTCGATGGGTTTGGGATAATATTCCGAATACAATAAACAATTAGCATTTACACTAATTTTTTTCTGAATAAGATAACCAATACCAGGTGTTTCATCTCCTATTGGTTCATAATTGGGAAACATATCACGAACATCAAGTGTAATAACAGGTAAAAAATTTCCATCAAGAAAAGCCAATTGTTCTGATTGATTACGTATTCGTACAAATGCTATTGATTTAAAATACCCAATAGAACTAGCACTCCAATCTATCGGATAAACTCGTTCATCCGCAGACTGCATATGATAAACCGGTTCATTTGGATTATCCATATGTAATAAATTAGACCATGTGAGTACTTTTACTCCTAAATTAGAATTATGTGGTATTACCATAAAATATTTTTGTCCAACCGGTAATATTTTCCAAATTTGTGAACAATTTTTAAAAGCAAAATGTTTTACTAATTTTACCTTAACTAAATCATATATCCAAATTCCATAATAACGATCCATACCATTTAATCCAATCCACAAAACTGATTCCGAATACATAAAAGCCTGTAAACTTGAAGTATAAGTGTGTTTAAATTTATTGGCAATACTTGTTAATTTAAGTATTTTTTGGTTGGACAAGTTTTTTATTTCCAGATAATTTTGTGTTGAAGGCTCAATACCTGGACCAGGTGCATTTAAATTATTATTAATTTTATTTTTTAAGCTAATAGAAATAGTTTTTCCATTAAATTTAACTAGTTTATATGGATCAGCAAATCCCCCTTCATAATTCCCCCATCCAATGGACTCATGCTCATATACTATCGAATCCGCCATTAACTTAGTTTAAAATAAATAAATTAAGTAAAGTAAACATCAATTTTTGCTTATTTAAACTGATTCGCAAATTATACCAATTTGTTTTTGATAATTTTCTTGGTTAATACTATATTTGATTTTTCCATTAGCATCACGAAAGCACCTGGCCTTGTGTCCAATTGTAGTGTTATTTAGAACATATGATGGAAACTTAACCTGAGAATTAGTTGTAAAATCCCAACAATAACAATTAATATAACCAGGAGCAAAATCAGACCATGGGCTTCTCACAGCTTGAATTAATTCCACATACAATAAACAATTTGCATTGGCAGTAACATATTTACAAAGATTTTCTCCACCAGGAAAATATTTACTAAATTTTTCCTTTGAAATTGGTTGGTAATCTGGGAACATGGTACGAACATCAAGTGACATTACAGGAAAAAAATTTCTATCAAGAAATTCAACTTGTTCTAAGTGAGCGCGTGTTTTTACAAATACAATTGATTTGAATTGGTCAATTGAGCTGGAATTCCAGTCAACAGGAAACAATCTATCGTCTCGATGAAAAGAACATACTGACCCATCTAAATTATCCAAATGCATTAAATTAGACCAGGTGAATATTTCTGCTGGTAAATCACTGTTTCTATAGGAAAGCCTAAAATGATGGTTTCCAATTGGAATAATTTTGTTTATATGTGCAAATGTCCATTCAATTAATAATTGCATATTTACCAAATCACATATCCAAACTGTAAAATTACCATCAAACCCGGACATTCCAATAAACATGACCGTGTCAGAATACATAAAAACTTCTAAATCGGGCGTGGGTATGAAATATTTACTAACAGAACCAATTGTCCAATATGCAATGTTCTTACCTGTATCTAAATTTGTAATGCTAATACAATTTTGTTCTTGTAATTCATCATCATTATTACTTTCGGTAATAATACCTAAACTAACTGAAATAGTTTGCCCATTGAATTGTACTAACTTGACAGAGCCATCAAATTCCCCCTGCTCATTCCGCACAATGCTATTATGTTCATACACTATCGAATCCGCCATTTACTAATATAAATCACATATGCAAATATAAAGTAAATTCAATTTTTTAATTAACAAATTAACCAATTGGTTCGCATATTTTAGATATCACATTAAGATTATGAACCCCATTAAAAATATATTTAACTTTGAATGGGTTTTTAGCATCACGAAAAGGTATAACACTATGTATGTGGTGTTCTAGCTCGTAATTTGGAAATTTTACTTGGGAATTTGTTGTAAAATCCCAACAGTAGCAATTTGTGTAACCAATTGCTATTGAACCATCATAGTTAAAATATGGCTTGTGTTCAAAAAATAATAAACAATTTGCATTTACAGTAATGGTTCTTCTAGTTTCATGTCCATTTGCTTTTTCTTTTGGAATTGGTTGATAGTCTGGAAATAAATCACAAATATTATGGGTAACCACAAGTTGAAAATTCCCGTCTAAAAACTCTAAGGTTTTTCCAAGAGCACGAAATACACGCACATAGGCAATTGAACTAAAATGTCCAATAGAACTGGAGCTCCAATTAATTGGATATATTTGATAAGCAGAATGTAGAGTACAAACAGGTTCATCTAAATTATCCATATGTGTTAAATTAGACCATGTGTACATCTTTATTATTAAACTTTCTTTTGGTTTAATAATAAAAAATTTTTGTCCAACAATTTCAAACTTAGTAACTGAATGTGCAATTGAATGGGATAATAACTGGGAATTTGCCAGATCAAAAAGCCAAACACCAAAAGTTCGATGTACTCCAAGGATACCAATGGTTAAAACTGATTCAGAGTACATGAAAGCTTCTAAATATTTATTATTTAAGTCTTTAAAATTATCCCCAATTACCCAACTAGCAAGCTGGGTATTGGTATCCAAATTTTTTATTATAATGTAATTTGGTTCATCTAAATATGGTTTATTTTTTAATGTCATACTATTTGAATATATTGTACTTAAACTAACAGAAATAGTTTGACTGTTAAATTTAACCAATTTGTTATATCCAGTAAATGTGTCCTCCCAATCCGGTTTAATGGAATTATGTTCATAAATAATCAAATCAGCCATTAGATTATAATTAATATCGGACATTAAATAAAGCCCATTTCATTTTTTATTAAATTAACTATTTGACTCGTATACTTTTGCAAAAAATTTATAAGATGCTTGTGGATGTGTTGTTTCAACAAAACATTTAA
>JACCDG011755222.1_pt1 | contig 14251 bp, 13 predicted proteins | sample 7442471 | NCBI WGS metagenome assembly JACCDG01 (sample SAMN15323444, study PRJNA562643) | freshwater metagenome | isolation source: river surface water | place: USA:Blue River Watershed | collected 2017-08-17
GTCCATTTAAAACCACATTTTCTTATTAAAACTTATAAATTCTTATAGTTTTACATTAATAGGCATCGAACCTTTTCAGCTGTTAGCAAATTTGCACTATGCAATTTGTAAAGAGCTTTAGCCAAAATAATTACTTCACATTATCAACTAATTCATTGCCATTCAAACTGGTAAGAGTTGATAAGATTTTGGCTAAAATATTCCGTAACTTGTTGATTATCATTATACTTGCGTTGTATTTAGCAAGCGTTTACCAACTTCGATTTTCGTTCTTTTTTTCGGTAAATAAGTCGAATTTAAACAGCCATTTAAAATGAGTTCGGCTGTTGAAAATAGAAAACTATCATTGATTGAGTGTAAAAAAATACTCAACACGGATGGTTTATGTTATACCGATGAAGAAGTATTGAAAATAAGAGATTGGTTATATCAAATGGCGGATATTGCTATTGATGCGCTTGATAAAAATGCAAATAATGTTATTGAAACTAACGAAGAAAAAAACAAAGGAACACCCTAAAACGTAATACTATGAAAAGGAGAGCTATCATCTATACCCGTGTATCAACCGATGAACAAAACAACGGATACAGTCCCTCAGACCAAAAAGATAAACTCCATAAGTATTGCGAAAACAACAACATTGAAATAGTTGGCTTCTATCACGATGATGAAAGTGGTAAATCATTCAATCGTCCTGAATGGTTAAACATAATGCAATTCATAAAAAAGAATAGCGGTTATGTAGATAATATTCTGTTTTTAAAATGGGATAGATTCTCTCGTAATGTTGCAGAAGCGTATATTACAATCCGTGATTTAAAAAAGATGGGTGTAGAACCACAGTCTATTGAACAGCCATTAGATTTTGAAATCCCTGAAAGCAAAATTATGTTGGCGATTTATCTTGCAGCTCCAGAAGTAGATAATGACCGTAGAGCTTTAAATATTTTTCACGGCATACGCAGAGGAAAAAAAGAAGGGCGTTGGTTAGGTGCTTGTTTAAAAGGTTATATTAATACTCGTGATGAAAATAACAAACCAATTATCGCACCCGAAGGCGGTAAAAAAGAAGAGTTAGTTAGACGTGCTTTTGGCGACTTTATTACAGGTGTTTATAATATTGAGGAATTAAGACGTAAACTGAATAAGGAGGGCTTAGATTGCACAAGAAACTCGTTTTGGATGCTTTTAAGAAACAAAGGTTATATCGGAAAAGTTTTAGTTCCTGCATACAAAGATGAACCTGCACACTGGGTTGATGGTATTCACGAAGCTATTATTGATGAAAAAACCTTTTACATGGTTCAGGATATTTTAGACGGTAGAAAAAAGAACCTACCCAATAAGTTCCAAACCGTAAGGGACGAGTTTCCATTACGAGGATATTTAACCTGTCCACAATGCAACAGAAATTTAACTGCATCCGCATCAAGAGGAAGAGCAGGTGGTAAATTCTATTATTATCATTGTGGTAATGGTTGTAAGGAACGACAAAAGGCAAGCACAATGCACGATAAGATTATACCCTTTTTAGCGGAAAAATGCCAATCCAATATCCAAGCAACAAAGTTGTTTGCAGCTATTTTAAAACAGCAATTAAAACAAAACAATACTTCAGGTAAAAAGGAAATTGATGCGATTTCAAAGTCAATCGGGAAATTAAAACTTAGACTTAAAAATGCAAAGGATTTAATGTTAGATGGAGAATTTTCGGCAAGTGAATACAAGGAAATGAAATATGAAATTGAAACCGAATTGGATAAATTGAACCGTGATGAAATACAATATCGTGAAGGACTTGAGAATTATGATGAAAAGATTGATGATTGCCTTGAGCTGCTCTTAAACCTTGATAAATACTACAAAACAAAGAATACGGAGATAAAACAAAAGATAATTGGTTCGGTCTTCCCTGAAAAGTTGGTTTTTGAAAATAATGAGTATCGAACCACAAAATTGAACGATGTTGTGGCTCTAATTTGCCCGACTGACAAGGGATTGGGCAAAAAAAAAGGAGGGAAGAAAACTGAACTTTCAGTTTCTTCCCTCCGAGTGGATCCGGAGGGATTCGAACCCTCGTCCAAACAAGGAATCAATAAGCTTTCTACATGTTTAGTGTTTACTTGGTTTTCGACCCGTATCAGGAGTAAACCCTTTCCAAATGCAGGCTTAGTTACTATTATTGGTTATGAGCGTAACCCTTCATCACCAATCCGAACGTTTATTATGTTTCTTACGGAGCGCAGGTCGGAATAGCTCTCCGGGAAACAAAAGCTGAATAATCTTGGATTAGGCAGCTAAGGCGTAGTTTTCTTCGCCAATTAGAGTTTTGAGAATTAAGTTTAAAGTGCCATATTCACAACGCACTACATGCTTACTCATTAACCGCTCTTGCTGTCAAAACCGGTCGGACCCAAAGAACATAAATACAAATATACAACGGAAAAACCGTTTTGAAACTGTTTTATTCTTTTTAAAATTCATGAGAACTAAATAACTATATTTGCATTAAAATAAAGTCATTTTGATTATAAAATAAAATCAGTGCACAACAAATAACATTATCATGGCTAACAAATTGAAAATAGGGGTTTTACGCGAGGAGAAAAATCCGCCTGACAGAAGGGTACCCCTTACCCCCCTTGTTTGCTCCGAACTACTTAAACAATACCCCATTGAATTATATATACAACCCAGCAAAATACGTTGTTATAGCGATGATGAGTACATGGCATTCGGACTTAACCTGAAAGAAGACCTTAGCGATTGTGATGTTTTAATGGGAGTTAAAGAGGTGCCAACGGACAAATTGATACCAGGAAAAAAATATTTCTTTTTCTCACACACCATTAAGAAACAGGCTTATAATAAACATCTGATGCAGGCGCTTATAGCCAAAAAAATTCAGATGATTGATTATGAAACACTAACCGACAAAAACAACAACCGCATTATCGGTTTCGGACGTTATGCAGGTATTGTCGGAGCATATAATGGGATTCTTGGTTATGGTCTCAAATACGATCTTTTTCGTATAAAACCAGCAAACCTATGCCGCGACAGAGCTGAAATGGAAGAAGAACTTAAACGAGTAAAACTTCCCAACATAAAAATTGCACTAACCGGCGGGGGGCGTGTAGCAAACGGAGCCATTGAAACCCTTAGTGCCCTTCGCATTCGGAAAGTCACCCCTGAAGAATACCTGCGTTCCTCTTTCCGTGAACCTGTATATTGCCAGCTTAACCCACGTGATTATGTTGAACGCAGCGATGATCATAATTTCGACTTACACGATTTCTTCAATCACCCCGAACATTTTCATTCTACCTTTGTTCCTTACACCAAAGAGACCGACCTCTATATATCCGCTCATTATTGGGATCCACGTGCACCCAAAATGTTTACGTTGGAAGACATGAAGGCTTCGGATTTTCACATTAGTGTAATTGCCGACATTACCTGCGACATCAATGGGTCAGTTCCTACTACCATTCGCTCCAGTAGCATCGCACAGCCTTTTTACGGGTTTCACCCCAAAACGGGCAAAGAAGATGTACCTTTCCATAAAGACACAGTCTGTATAATGGCTGTTGATAACCTCCCCTGTGAATTGCCTCGCGATGCCAGCGACGATTACGGGAAAGATTTAATGGAGCGTGTACTGCCTAATATTATTGGTGAAGATACCGACAATATTATTGAAAGGGCTTCTATTTGTAAAGAGGGCAAACTTACCAGAGCCTTTGAATACCTGAGTGATTACGCCTATACAGAAAGTGAAGGGGGAAGACTATGAGCTTACTTATTTTCAAGTGATTTCCGGATATAATTATTATAAGTTTCGCTAATAGTAAACTTATTCTCCGCTTTCCTGTAGCTGATGGTTGCCGCAGGATAATCGGTAAACTCCTTGTTAAGATGGTTATCTTCCGGAATCATCTCGTATTCAAAATTAAGGTTGTACATCTGGCGTAGCTCAACCTCTTTGGGTATTTGGGTAGACACGATAATCAGAGCTGGTACAAAGCCCTTCTTTTTTATAACCAGACTATAAAACCGCCCCTGAATAAACTTAATGCTTAATTTACTATTAACTTCGCTTGCCATAGCGTCCATTGCTTCACCATCGCTATATACAAACACCTCCAAGCCGTCAAGTTTTTTTCCATTAAACGTAAGTGTGCCATTAATCTCGAGGCATATTTTATCTTCCGGCTTTGTTGTTTTTGCAGAGTCAGGTTTTACTATCAGTAAATTATTGCTCCGGCTAAAATGAAAAAACAGCAGGCATAGCAATACCAATAATACCTTAATAGAACAATGAAACATACAATCGGGGCTTTGTAAGTTTTTTAGATACGATTAAATAAAAAAAAGCCGCTAATCTATTTTTATTCATAGATAAAATTCGGAAAAAAAAACAAACAAATACATTCTGTTAACAAAATGTGGAAACAGGATATTAAAAAAGAGGGGAATACAAATTATTCTTTATCTGAAATTTGAGCTTTAGCTGTATAAGACAAGGCACACAGAGCCGTTCTTCATTATACAACTCTCTGATGAAACTGCGTTCTTCTTTGCTTAATTTTATATTAATTCCAATGGAGTTCGTTTTTTCAGATATAAATTCAACATTGTCTTCACAACGTGGACAGGTACAAGTATTAGTTTCTATATTCAACACAACTGAATTTGGTTATAAAATTACTATCAAATAAGCGCAATTACAAGAACATTAGCATTAGGAATATTAAAATAAAATAATTGTCCAATCTATAAATTATTCCCTTTTGCATATTCACACTACCATTGAGACTTGCGTATTTTCACATCCAATAAAGCATTAGAATAAGATAATAAAATAACGATATTCAACATCAACAGATGGCGGAGCTATGATTTCATTTGAATTGAAAGGTGGTTTTGAGGCGGGTGTAAAACTGATGAACTTCTTTGCCCGCCCCGATACTCCAATGGAACTCGCAGTTTCATTAGGCTCTGTTATCAGTTATATAGAACACCCCGCCAGTATGACACACGCCGTAGTTCCGGAGGAAGATCGTATTGCAAGGGGCGTCACCAATTCTCTTGTGAGACTTTCCGTTGGCGTAGAAGGCTTTTCAATATTAGAAGATGCCTTGAACAGTGGATTGAATCTGTAGGAAAAACAAAAACGGGGCTCAAATGTAAAGTCCCGTTTTTATTTTTATAAAAACTTGTCAAGCCCTTTCATCAATAATCTGATCGGGTTTGAATTTTTTGGTATCCATAATAAAATTGGCATCCGGAATTTCGGTATTAGGCACTATACTCTTCAGTTCGTAGGTTTGCGTTCCGCCATCTTTCATCATCATCTTTACCAGTTTTACCTGCTTTTTTGCTTTATCTACATACAATTTTATGGTATGAAACTTCTTCTTTTCAGGCTTTATAGCAGGATAAAGACTTATAACGGCTACATTCGTGCCATTTAATTTTTCATCCTTATCGAACTTGTACTTATACCCGTTTTCATACAAGGTAAAAATATTCGTTGGGTTAATTCCTTCTTCTCCGGCTGGTTCAAAATTTTTGATGGTCACCTCCTGAGCATCCTTATTGTATGTCCACACTGTTTTACCATCACAAACAATGGTATTTCCGGGTATCTCTAACTTAAACTTACTTCCCTTCAATTGCAGTTTGCCACTTTGTTTATCTACCTGTTTATTCTCCTTATTTATAATACTTAAAGCGTATTCGGCAGTAATGGTTTTATACGCTTTGGTAGTTTTACTCACTTCATCGAGTATAGCCTTGGCTTTCGGATCGTGTTCCTGTGCCCAAATACCAGAGGCGGTTAAGGCTAAAACAAAAACACAAATAATTCTTTTTAACATAGGGGAATTTTTATTAATGGTAAACAATGTACATGCCAGAATAAGACGTGCAAAAGTACAAAAAGTTTAATACGCTCAATTCCAATGTTATGAACAGAAAAATCTTACTGTTTGTTTTTGATACTGTTCAGGATTTCCTCAAGGTGAACCATATCCTTTACCATCACATCTCTGGACTTAGAGCCCTCAAAGGGGCCTATAATTCCGGCCACTTCCAATTGGTCAACAATGCGTCCGGCACGGTTATAACCTAATTTTAACTTACGTTGTAGCAATGATGCTGAACCCTGCTGATGCTGCACAATAATACGAGCCGCCTCATCAAACATTTTATCCCTTTCAGAAAGATCAATATCCTCTTTACCTTCTGCCGTTTCATCAATAAATTCGGGTAGCAGAAAAGCGCTGGGGTAAGCCCTTTGCCCGCCTATAAATTCGGTGATTTTTTCCACCTCAGGAGTATCTACGAATGCACATTGTATCCGAATAAGATCATTGCCAGTAGAAAGCAGCATATCTCCCCGGCCAATGAGTTGTTCTGCCCCACCCGCATCGAGAATGGTTCTGGAATCTATTTTGGAAGTAACACGGAAAGCAATACGCGCAGGGAAGTTGGCTTTAATGGTTCCGGTAATAATATTTACCGAAGGGCGTTGGGTAGCAATAATGAGGTGTATACCAATAGCCCGTGCTAACTGAGCCAGCCTTGCAATGGGCATTTCCACTTCCTTACCCGCTGTCATAATTAAATCCGCAAACTCATCAACCACCAGTATTATATAAGGCAAAAACTTATGCCCATCGTTCGGATTAAGCTTGCGGCTAATAAATTTAGTATTGTATTCTTTAATATTTCTTACCTGTGCATCTTGCAATAAAGCATAACGGTTATCCATTTCAATACACAAGGAGTTAAGCGTATGAATAACCTTAGTGTTATCGGTTATGATCGCGTCTTCAGAATTCGGCAACTTAGCAAGAAAATGCCTTTCAATCTTATTAAACAAGGTTAACTCTACTTTTTTGGGGTCTACCAGAACAAATTTAATTTGAGCGGGATGTTTCTTATACAGCAGCGAAACCAATATAGCATTCAAGCCAACCGATTTTCCTTGTCCGGTAGCACCAGCCAAAAGTAAGTGAGGCATTTTGGCCAGGTCGGCAATAAACGTTTCGTTACTAATTGTTTTACCCAGAGCAATAGGCAAATCAAAAGATGAGTGCTGAAATTTTTCGGAAGCCAGAATATTCCTCATGGGTACCATTTCAGGTTGCTGATTCGGTACTTCTATGCCTATAGTTCCTTTACCGGGAATTGGAGCGATAATACGTATACCCAGTGCCGCCAGGCTCAGGGCAATATCATCTTCCAGGTTCTTAATTTTGGAAATACGCACTCCAGCTGCCGGAACAATTTCATAAAGTGTAACAGTTGGGCCAATAGTGGCTTTAATTTTGTCAATTTCTATTCCATAGTTCTTCAGCGTATCAATAATCCGGTTTTTATTCCCATTTAGTTCTTCCTGATTGATTTTTGTTTCAACATTCCCATAATTCTCTAAAAGATCAAGCTGCGGAAATTGATAAGAACCCAAATCGAGCGTAGGGTCATATTCCCCAAATTGCTCTACCAGTTGTTGCGCTTTATTCTCTTCTTCTATAAATGGTTCTTCTTCTTTTTTCTCTTCTACTACAAAATCCACTTCTCCATCCTTCTTTTCCATGAGGGCTTCTGTTACAGCTTCTTCAAGCTCCAATTCCAGTTCTGATCTTTCCTTTATTTGTGCAGCAGTTTCGTTAGTAGTTTTTTTTTCTTCCTCTTCCGGTTTTATGATTTCAATATTCAACAACTCTCTTTCCTCCTGTTCGGTAAGAGGTTGCTCCATCTCTACAATTGTTTTGTCCTTAAACTGATTCCGGTTATTTTCTTCCTGTGGAATTTCGCCAGGTTCGTTCTCGTTTGCCGGGTTAGGTGGTTCTTCTTTTTTCTTTTCAAAAGAAAAATTAAAAACAATTACCAGAAACCCCAGCATACTTACAACAAGCAGGCTAACGGTACCAATACCTCCAAGCAATCCGTTTAATTGTCCATTGAGAATATAACCAAAGCCACCGCCCATAAACAACAATTTATCGGCAAAGAAAAAGCCCAATACCAGTGAAGTCCAGAACAAAGAAAAAAAAGCGATACGATTTACTTTCTTCAAAAAGCTGAATTCTCTGGAAAACAATCTTTTAAGTCCGGCTAATAAAAGCACAGGAACAAGCAAAAAAGAAGACACACCGAACCATTTAAACATAAATAAATGGGAAAGCAGGGCTCCAAATTTACCCAACCAGTTTTGTACTTTTATTTCCGGTGAAAACAATGATGAAGCAGGTCCCAGTACTTTATCCTGATCTTCCTGCCAGGTAAACATAAAGGAAGTAAATGAAACAGCAAGGTAAACCGAGAACAAAATAAAAATCAAACCTACAATCCGGGTGGTTCGTTCATCGCGGTATAAACGGATCAGTCTATTAAATCGCTCGCTTAACCCCGGTTTAGGCGCAGTATCTGTATTTGTTTTTGCTTTTTTCTCTGCCGATTCCTGTGTTTTCTTCACTCGAGGCTTCTTTTCTTCGGCAGTAGATGCCTGCTCCTGAATGGGTTCAACAGGAGTTGGCGACAAAGGGATTTTTATCTTGTTTCTTTTTTCTTCAGCCATGCAAAATCGGTGTCAGCGAATTCAGCAAATTTAGGCGCTCATCCTAAGCCTCTGTAACAGACTCTGCAATAGTTATAAACGAAGCTGTGTTAGGAACAGGTATGATTTTATTGGCAACTTTAATAACTTTATTTTGAATTAACATTTGTTTGAAATACATTTGCGGCTAATTTTTCAGGAGGACATCGTATAATGAGACAACTTAAGATCACTAAATCCATAACCAATCGCGAAAGCGCATCATTAGATAAATATTTACAAGAGATAGGCAGAGAAGAATTAATTACCGCAGATGAAGAAGTACAATTAGCCAAGCGCATACGCGAAGGCGATCAGAGGGCACTGGAAAAACTTACCCGTTCTAACCTTCGTTTCGTTGTTTCTGTTGCCAAACAATATCAAAATCAGGGCTTAAGCCTTCCCGATTTGATTAACGAGGGGAATCTTGGGCTTATAAAAGCTGCAAAACGTTTTGATGAAACCCGCGGATTTAAGTTTATTTCTTACGCCGTATGGTGGATCCGTCAGAGTATACTTCAGGCATTGGCCGAGCAATCACGTATTGTACGTTTGCCTTTGAACCAGGTAGGTTCATTAAATAAAATTAACAAGGCCTACTCTAAACTGGAGCAAGAATTTGAGCGTGAGCCCAGTGCTGAAGAGTTGGCAAGTATCCTCGATCTGCCACAAGACAAAATTGCTGATACCATGAAGGTATCTGGTCGCCATGTTTCGATGGATGCTCCTTTTGCAAATGGTGAAGAAAGTACCCTGATGGATGTATTGGTAAATCATGATTCGCCACGTGCTGACAACTCCCTGATGAACGAATCTTTATCAAAAGAGATTGAACGGGCATTATCTACCTTAACCGAACGTGAACGCGATGTGGTAAAACTGTTCTTCGGAATTGGCATCAACCATGGGCTGACTTTGGAAGAAATAGGCGCTAAATTTGACCTGACCCGCGAGCGTGTACGTCAGATAAAAGAAAAAGCCGTACGTCGTTTGCGTCATAGCTCACGCAGCAAATTGCTTCAGCAGTATTTAGGTTAAAAATGGATATTAAATTATATGGAAAGACCGCCTCATCAGGGCGGTTTTTTTCGTATTTTCGCATACCCTAAAAAATTTCAATAACCAAACAGAAACTTAACATGAGTACAGAAACCCTGGAGAAAGTGAACGCCGGATATCAGGATCAGCTAAATGAGTGGATTCAACACGAAAAAGCTGCTATAGACCTGATTAGTGCGGTAGGTAAATTATGGTTTGAAAAATCAATTGAACTGGTTTTATTCCGCAATCAATTGGTTGACCGCAGTGCCAGTGAAATTATGAACCTTCACATGTATGCAAAAGACATTGTTAAAAAAACCATTACTGTTAAAGACACTGTAATGCTGGCCAATGAATTACTGAAGGCGGATGTTTGCGCTTCCAAAATAGATATTGGTAAACTGGCTTATGAATGGCATCAGGAACAGAATAATTATAAATCGCCTGCGGATTTTATCAGTCAAAAGCTGAAAGACTTCATTGGTACCAAACATACCATCGTTCCCAAAGATGTAGTATTGTTTGGTTTTGGCCGTATCGGGCGTATAGCAGCACGTGAAATCATTGCCCAGGCCGGTAAAGGTGAACAGCTCCGCCTGAGGGCCATTGTTACCCGTGGCAATAGTAAAGAAGAAATTGTAAAACGTGCTGATCTGCTCCGTACCGACTCAGTACATGGGCCTTTCCCGGGAACTGTAATTGAAGATCCGGATAAAAAAGCGCTCATTATCAACGGGCATACCGTGCACATGATTGATGCCAAAAACCCCGACGACATAGATTATACACAATATGGTATTAACGACGCTTTGTTAATTGATAATACCGGTGTGTACCGCGATCGCTCGGAGCTGGGCCGCCACCTAAAATCTAAAGGCATTTCAAAAGTGCTGCTTACAGCTCCTGCTAAAGATGTGCCTAATGTGGTATACGGGGTTAATCAGGATACTATTGATGTTAAAAATGAAACTATTTTCTCTGCTGCTTCCTGCACCACTAACGCTATAATGCCTATACTGTATGTGGTAGACAAAGAACTGGGCGTACAACGTGGACACATTGAAACAGTTCACTCTTACACCAACGACCAGAACCTGCTTGATAACTACCATAAGAAATACCGTCGTGGCCGTTCGGCAGCATTGAACATGGTGATTACGGAAACAGGTGCTGAGAGTGCGCTTAAAAAAGTATTGCCACAGCTTTCGGGTAAATTCACGGCTAACTCTGTGCGTGTGCCAACCCCTAATGTATCATTGGCCATCCTGAATATTACCATTAATAAAGAAGTAAACCGTGATGAGGTAAACGAACTGATGAAAAAGTATGCCCTGCAGGGCAATCTGGTGGAGCAGATACAATATGCATTTTCCAACGAACTGGTATCCACAGATGTTATTGGCAATCCCTGTCCTTCAGTATTTGATAGCAATGCTACCATTGTATCTCCGGATAAAAAGAACATTGTTTTGTATGTTTGGTACGATAACGAATATGGTTATACCCGTCAGGTAATTCGTTTTGCCAAGCAGTTAGCTGAAGTAAGACGTGCCGTTTATTATTGATTATTGCCTCTTGTATAAGTAAAGCGGAGCACTTGCTCCGCTTTTTTTACCTTTGTTCCTTTTTTCACTTCCCTGTTGTCCTTATTCATCACTCTCATCTTTAGGCATTTTATTCATGAGCAAATCCAACACCAAAGGTAAAACAACATTCAGCCGTTATGAGGTTTTTATTATTACCATTTTAACCATTTTGCAGTTTACCGTTATATTGGATTTCATGGTTTTATCGCCATTAGGCGCAATGCTGATGCCAGCATTGAAACTAACAGCCTCCGAATTTAGCCTTGTTGTTTCAGCTTATGCCCTTAGTGCCGGAATATCGGGTATTCTGGCTGCTGGTTTTGCCGACAAATACGACAAAAAACGCTTATTGCTATTTTTTTATACCGGTTTCATTATCGGAACAGCTCTCTGTGCCCTTTCTCCAGGTTATTCTTTTTTGATGATAGCCCGTATTGTTACGGGTATTTTTGGTGGAGTTCTTAATTCTATTATATTCGCCATCATCACCGATTTATTTAAAGCAGAATTCAGGGGTAGGGTTATGGGATTTGTGCAAATGGCTTTTGCTGCCAGTCAGGTATTGGGCTTACCCATCGGACTTCAATTGGCCAATAAATATGGCTGGCATTCTCCATTTTGGATGATTGTTGGCTTTAGCCTGATTATCGGCGTACTCATTTTGATTTATATGCAACCTTTAACAGATCATCTTAAGGTTCAAACAGACAAAAAGCCTTTTCATCACCTATATGCCACTGCTACTTCTCCACAATACCTAAGGGGTTTTATAGCTACCATATTTATAGCCACCGGAGGTTTTATGCTTATGCCCTTTGGTACCGCATATACCACTAATAACCTGGGTTTGTCTAACCATGATTTACCTACAATATATTGGGTTACGGGCATATTTTCTATAATTGCCGGCCCATTAATAGGAAAGGCGGCTGATAAAGCCGGAAAATATGTCATTTTTTTGGTGGGCTCTTTAATAACAATGGTAATGGTATTAATATATACACAACTGGGATTGAGTCCATTGTATACGGTAGTAATCATCAATGTTATTATGTTCATTGGAATCACGGCTCGTATGATTTCTGTTTCAGCACTTATTACTACCGTTCCTCAGCCCCAGGACAGGGGTGCTTTTATGAGTATCAACTCTTCTGTACAGCAGGTATCAGGAGCAATAGCCTCTGGTCTTGCCGGGTTAATTGTAATAAAAACACCAAGTGGGTATATGGAAAATTATAGTATTCTCGGCTACGTTGTAACTGTTTCCATGATACTTGCCCTGATTCTTGTATACCGGTTAAATAACCAGTTAAAGAAAAAAGCCTTGCAAACCGCCCAGGCACCTGAAGCAGTCAATTAGTCTGTATAGGCTTACTTTTCAAAAAAACACTTCCAATCAGAAATGTGAGCGCAGCTATAGTTATAGGATAATATAACCCGGCAAATATATTTGCCTTATTCAGTACCAGCGATTCGGCTATTAGTGGTGTAAGCCCTCCAAACACACCGTTTCCAATATGATAAGGCAAAGACATAGAGGTGTACCTGATCTTTGTTGGGAAAAGCTCAACGAGGAAAGCCGCAATGGGACCGTATGCCATAGCAACGAACAATACCTGTAGAAAAATAAGTGAACCTAAAATGATCAGGCTTGAGGAAGGAAGTATTATTGTGTTGATAGTTTTGCCTGGCTTAAACTGATCGTTCTTTTTTAATTCTGTTTTTTCAATGCGCAGTACCTCATTGGTATAGCGATACGTATGGATGTACAGGGAGTCTCCGCTCAAAGCATTCACTTTTACTTCCTTTAACGGAACTGCCTTTTCAGTTTCCTGCCATGATTTCCAATTAGCCTGAGCAGCCATACTGCGGTAAATACTCATATAAAAAACAGCTCCCAGCAACATTCCACTCAGCATAATCCACTTTCGTCCGTATTTGTCGGATAACCAGGCAAACAAAATAAACAACGGACTGGCCAGCAGTAATACCACAATGAGTAGTTGCTGAACCTGCGAAGCCTGAATACCAAGCGTATTGATACAGAAGTTCATGGCATAAAACTGTCCGGTATACCAAATTACACCCTGCCCTGCCGTAGCTCCGAATAAAGCCAGCAATACCAGCTTCAGGTTTGCCCAATTGCCAAAACTTTCTTTCAGTGGATTTTTTGACGTTTTACCACCCTGTTTCAAAGCCTCGAATTCAGGCGACTCATCCATTTTTTTTCTAATAAAATAGGACATTGCCACCAGCACTATAGAAAACATAAAGGGCAATCTCCAGCCCCAGTCATTAAAAGATTCCTCACTCATAAACAGTTTACATATTAAAATAACAGTTAGCGAAACAATTAGTCCGCCAGTGGCTGTAATCTGAATAAAACTGGTATAAAACCCCTTTCTCCCGGAGGGTGCATGTTCCGCCACATACGTAGCCGCCCCTCCATATTCGCCGCCAAGAGCAAGCCCCTGCATAGCCCTTAGCAAAAATACCAATACAGGAGCTGTTAAACCGATATGCTGATAGGAAGGAATTAAACCAATGGCAAATGTAGATCCTCCCATGATCAGCAGAGTAATGAGAAAGGTATATTTACGCCCCACTACATCGCCAAGCCTTCCAAAAACTATAGCACCGAATGGACGTATTACAAAGCCAACACCGAAAGCAGCAAGTGTAGCCAGAAAAGCCGCTGTGGGATTATCTTTTGGAAAAAATTTAGTAGAAATAACAGCGGCAAGGCTGCCAAAAATGTAAAAGTCGTACCATTCTATCATGGTACCAACCGATGAGGCGGTTATTATTTTAAAAAGACCCGATTTTGAAGTTATTGCCATGAAAAAAATAACCAAAGATACAAGCTAAAGCATATCAGTGCATATAATACCGTTTGCATTAATATAATAGTCCAATTTCGTTTCACTACATTGCACCATAACATTAATAGCAACGGCATTTACCACTGTAAATATTTTATTTGGATTGGACCAAATAAAATATAACATTGGTA
>JACCDG010387645.1_pt1 | contig 14250 bp, 19 predicted proteins | sample 7442471 | NCBI WGS metagenome assembly JACCDG01 (sample SAMN15323444, study PRJNA562643) | freshwater metagenome | isolation source: river surface water | place: USA:Blue River Watershed | collected 2017-08-17
ACCTCCGGGAGAGACGCCCGCCGCGCCTCAGGAGCCGACCGAATGAAACGCCATCGCTACACCGCCCGGCAGGGCACCGCGCACGCCATCCGCCCCGACGCGTTCGGCTGGCTGTTCGACGAGCTCGACACGCCGAGCGGGCCCGAGCGCGTGGGCCCGGTGGCGATCGTGTCCGTGCGCGGCTCGCTCGCGCAGCGCGGCTCGTGGTGGGCGACCGGCTACGACGGCATCGTGTCCAGGTTCGAGGCGGCTCTGGCCACCGACGCGAGCACGGTCCTCCTCGACATCGACAGCCCCGGCGGCGAGGTGGCGGGGTGCTTCGCGGCGGTGCGGGACATGCGCGCGGCGGCGGCGAGGTCGGGCAAGCGCGTCGTGGCGTTCGCCGGCGAGTGCGCCGCGAGTGCGGCCTACGCGCTGGCCACGGTCGCGAGCGAGGTGTACCTCCCCGAGTCGGGCATGGTCGGCAGCGTCGGCGTGATCGGCGTGGTCGAGGACTACACCGAGGCGATGGCGATGCACGGCGTTCGAGTCGCGGTGCTCACGACCGGCGCTCGGAAGGCGGACGGGAACCCGAGCACGCCCATCACGGACGCGTCGCTCGCCTCGCTCCAGGGGATGATCGACCGGCTCGGCGCGCAGTTCTTCGCCCTCGTGGCGGAGGCTCGGCCCGTGTCGGCTGAGGAGGTGCAGGCGCTCGAGGCCGCGTGCCTCATGGGACAGGACGCGGTCGATGCAGGCCTGGCGGACGAGGTGATCTCTCGCTCGGCGCTGCTCGCCAAACTCACGGGACAGGAGACCAACATGGACGACGAGAACGCGGAGAAGGCTGAGGCCGAGGAGACGGCCGAAGGCGAGGCGCAGGCCGAAGAGGCCGAGTGCAAACCCGGTGGCGAATCCTCCGAGGACATGCCCGAGGACGACGAGGAGGAGAGCGAGCCCGAGGCGAGCGCTGCGGCGGCTCACTCGTCGCGCGACATCCTCGCGGCGGTGCGCAGCATCACGGGGCAGTCGAGCCCGGCGGCGCAGATCGGCGCGCTCCACGCGCTGGCCACCGAGGCGAAGCGCGCGGGCAAGCTCGCGGCGAAGCTCGCCAAGGTCGAGGGCGAGCGCACCAAGGCGGCTCACGCGGCCAAGGTCGACGCGGCGATCAAGGCGGGCAAGCTCGCTCCGGCGCAGCGCTCGTGGGCGCTCGGCATCTCGGGCGAGGTGCTCTCGGGCTACCTCGCGACGGTCGGCAGCGTGGCCCCGAAGGCCGCGGCGCTGCCCGCCCCCAAGGCCCAGGGCTCCGAGCTCTCCGAGGCTGACCGCAAGGTCGCGGCCTCGCTCGGGCTCACGGCCGAGGCGTTCTCGAAACACAAGGCGGCGATGGCCGCGAAAGGGACGATCCAATGAGTGCAGCTACGCAGTCCGTCGACACCGTGGAGGCGCTCGGCGCGATCCTCGAGATCGGTGTCGCGGCGTCCACGACCATCTACGCGGGCACCCTCGTGGCCGTCAACGCGAGCGGCTATGCCGTCCCCGCGTCGGCCTCGTCGGCCCTCACCATCCTCGGCCGCGCGGAAGCGCAGGTCACCAACACCGCGGCGGCGGGCTACGGCTCGGCGGGTGCTCTCCGCGCGCGCATCCGCGGCGGCAAGTTCTGGTTCACGTGCTCCGGCGCGGGGATCTCGAGCGTAGGTAAGATGGCCTACGTGGTGTTCGACAACGAGGTCGCGCTCACCGACTCGTCGGGCACGCGCCCGGCTGCCGGTATGATCGTCGCCTACGACGCCGACTCCTCGAGCCGCACCTACGGCAAGGTGTGCGTGGAGATCGGGCGCCCCTCGCTCTCGGACAGCGGCTCGCCTCCGGGCTCGGTGCTCGACCTCAGCGTCGACGGTGTCGTGACGGCCGACGTCGCGGACCTCGCTGCCTTCGCGGTCGGCACCAACACCGACGGCCTCACGCACGTCGAGGGCAACGTGGTTGCGCTCGTGGCTCAGTCCACGGCGGCGCAGAACGGCCTTTACCTCGTCGGCGCCGTCTCAGGCGGCACGGCGGCGCTCACACGCATCGGCAGCCTCGCGAGCGGCGACACCATCGCGGCCGGCGCGGTCCGGTTCAGCGTCTCGGGCGGCACGGTGTTCGCGAACACCGACTGGAAGAACACGGCGGCCGGCACCGTCGGCACCAACGACCCCGCGTTCTACCCGGCGCGCGTGGTGCGTGAGGCCGTGCTCGTCGCGGGCACCATCACGATCAGCAACATCCCGATCCTCAGCGCGACGAAGTCCCACGTGGGCATCACGCGCAAGACCGCCAACACCACGGCGTCGACCATCATGTACGTGACGAACGGCGCGGCGACCCCGGGCGCGCTCGGCACGGCGAGCGTGGCGGTCATGGCCGCGGTGGCCGCCGGAACCATCAACAACGCAGACATCTCGACCCTCGAAGTCTGCATCACGAATTTCTGAGGAACACGACCATGGAAATCACTCCCTCCAACATCGCGTCGATGTTCTTCGGATTCGGCGCGACGTTCACCCAGGGCTACCAGAGCACCGAGGTCTGGGCGCCCAAGGTCGCGATGATGCCGACCTACGGCAACGTGTCCAGCGTGGTCAACGGCTGGATGGACAAGCTCCCCACGCTGCGCCAGTGGATCGGCGACCGCGCGATCCAGAACGTCGCCCTCCGCGGGCGCACGATGACCCCGCAGCCGTTCGAGCTCACCGTCGGCATCGACAAGTACTCGGTCCAGGACGACTCGTATGGGCTCTACGGCCCGATCGTTTCGGAGATGGGCAACCAGGCTGCGAAGTGGGCGGACCGCGAGATCGCAAAGCTCATCCTCGCGAACCCGACCGCGTTCGACCAGGTGTCGTTCTTCAACGCGGCACACCCCGTCGACATCGACGCGGGCGCGAGCGGCCCTCTCGGCTCGTACAGCAACAGCCTTTCGCTGGCCCTCACGGCCACCAACTTCGGCGCCGCGCGTACGGCGATGCGCGGGTTCAAGGGGCGCGACGGTCAGCCGATGGGCATCCGCCCGACGCTCCTCGTCGTCCCTCCGTCCCTCGAGGACACCGCGAACCGCATCCTCACGAGCGACTACCTCGCGACGTACATCATGGGCTCCACGAGCGCCGGCAACGTCGCCCCCGAGCCCAACATCTACAAGGGCGCGTGCGAGCTCCTTGTCATCGATGAGCTCGAGTCGGACCCAACCGCGTGGTACCTGCTCGACAACCGGAAGGCGGTCAAGCCGTTCCTCTGGTGGCAGCGCCAGGCGCCGGAGTTCGTGTACCTCAACAAGCCCGACGACGCGAACGTGTTCCTGAACCGTCAGTTTCTCTTCGGCATCGACTGCCGAGGCGTCGCCGACGTCACGCTTCCGTTCCTCGCCCTCAAGAGCAAGCCCTGATGACGACCTACGCCACCATCGCGGAGCTGTACGTGTACGGCGCCCCATCGGTGGCGTTCGGCGGCATCTCTGTCGACGTGCTGACCAACGCGCTTGCCTCGGCGAGCGCGCTGGTCGACTCGTACATCCGCTCGCGGTACACGCCCCCGCTCACCGTGTGGGGCTCGGACGTCAAGATGACGGTGTGCAAGATCGCCGCTTACGAGGCGCTCTCGGTGCGCGGGTACAACCCCGCCGCGGGCTCCGACCCGAACATTCTCGAGCGGCACAACGCGGCGCTGTCATGGCTCCGCGGGGTGTCGCGCGGGGAGATCCATCTCGAGGTGACGCCGGCGCTTGCGACTGCTTCGCAGGGCTCGGCGGTGGTGTCATCGTCACGGCGAAGGGGCTGGTAACATGGGCTGGAATTACGAGGCGGGCTCGAGCGGAACAGTCACGCTGCCGGCGGGCGCGGTGGTGCTGTCCATCCGGGCGGAGAGCCACGCGGCCAACGGCGCGGTCACGATCTTCGGAGGCGACGCCATCCCGATCGACGGCGCGACGCCTGGCAGCGGGCACTCCATCGCGGCCCTTCAGTTCCCGTCGGGCCAGTGCGTGGCCGAGGGTGGGACGCTGACGATCGTCTTCGCGAACACGGTCTCGTATTTCGTGGAGTACCTCACGTGAGCTTCAAGGGCTTGCAGCGACTGAACGGCACTCTCCGCGCTCTGGCCGACGTGCCGGCGCGCGCGAGCCGAGCGGCTGCGGTCCGAATCGCCGACCTCATCGACGAGTCGTTCTCCGCGGGCCTCGACCCGTACGGCCGCCCGTGGGCTCCGCTCACCGCGGCGACGCTCAAGAGGTGGCCGCACCGCGGAGCTCCTCCGCTCACCGATACGGGCCGGCTGCGCGCGAGCGTGCGCGTCGTGCCGCTGCCGAGCGCGGGGATCTCGGTCGTCATGGACTACCCCGGGCCGTTCCACCAGACGGGCACGAAGTGGATGGCGCAGCGCCAGATCTTCCCGCAGAGCGGAGGCATCGCCCCATCGTGGCGCGCGGCCATCCAGACGAGCATCGCCGAGGCCATGCGCCAGGCGGGGGTCTGACGTGGGCGCCCTCGCGGATTTCATGACGGCTCTAAACGCCGACGTGGTCGCGGCGCTCGCAGCGGGCGGCTATCCCGCGCTCTCGGACGGGGCGATCTTGTTCGGTCCGGCGAGCGTCTACCAGCACTCACGGCCCCCTCGCATCATCGTCACGCCCAAGGGCGGCGCGTTCAGCGCGCCCGACCTCTACTCGCGCGGCAACGCGGCCGAGCGGCGAGAGCAGATCGGAACGCCGGTGGTGCACTCCGAGCGCGTGACGTTCGAGGTGCGGTGCTGGGGCGGCGTCGTCGCGGCCTCGCAGCTCACCGACTACGATCTCACGCGGGCGCTCTATCACGCCGTGCTCGCCTCGCTCCAACGGCTCGCGCCGAATCACGGCCTCGACAAGGCCGGCGAGTTCACGGAGGGCGGCCCCATCGGAGCCCTCGGCGTGGAGTTCGTGTTCTCGACGTGGCTCGATATGCCCGTCCTCGACTCTCTGGCGCCGTACGATGCGGCGTCCCGCTACGCCCCCGCGGGCGTGCTACCTGTAACGACGGACACCATGACCGCCCCCACGGGCGAGACAGGATCGGGGTGCTGACATGAGTGGTACCGGCAATGTGGAGTTGACGATTCTCGACGGGAGCTCCGGCTCCGTCAACGTGCCGCTCTCGAGCGTGTACGTCGTGATCGGCACGTCGAGCTCAGGCACGGCGGCTACCGTCGTCGCGAGCCGGAACAAAACGTCGCTGGCCAGCACGGTCGGCTACGGCCCGGCCGTCGACCTCGCGGCAATGCTCATCGAGGCTGGCGGCACGGTGCTGTTCTGCAAGGCGGCGTCGGCGTCGGCGGGCGCTGCCTCGGCGGTGACGGCGTTCGCCACCGGCACCAGCGTCGTGACCGTGAGCGGAGCGCCGTACGATGCGTACTTGGTGAAGCTCAGGGTAGCCAACGGCGGCACCGTGGGCACTGCTGGCATCCGCATCCAGATCAGCCTCGACGCGGGCCGGAACTACGGGCCCGAAATCTACCTCGGCACGGCCAACAGCTACGCCATGACGGGCACGGGGCTCACCCTCGCGTTCGCCGCGGGCACGATGGTCACCGGCGAGACCGTCACCTTCGGGTGCACCGAGCCTTTGCCCAACACGGCTGGCGTCTCGGCATGCCTCACGGCCCTCTCGCTCTCGCCGTACGCGGTGACCGGGTGGGGCGGCATGATCATCCAGGGCGTGTGGACGGGGGCCAACGCGACGACGATCGCGGGCTACCTGACCACGCTCCAGAACGGCGAGATTTTCTCGCGCGCGTTCCTCGCTCCTCGTGACGTCGCGCTACCCACGGCGTACGGCGGCGCGGGCGAGACCGAGGCGACGTGGGGCGCGGCCATCGTGGCCGATTTCGTGGCGGTCGCGGCGCCTCGCATCGCTGCCGTCGGCGGCGCGTACAACATGACCACGAGCTACCCCGTGGCGTGCGCGGGGGCGTCGACGCTGCGGCGTCCGCTGCTCTGGGCGTACGCGGCTCGGCGCATCGCCATCGAGGTGCAACGCCACGCGGGCCGCGTGCAGGATGGGCCGCTCACGCAGATCGTGATCGACCCGACCAACGACCCCACCGACGGGTTCGTGTACCACGACGAGGAGACGACCCCGCTCTTGAACGTCGGGCGGTTCATCGCGGCGCGCTCGCGCAAGGGCAAGCCGGGCTTGTTCGTGAGCAACGACGTCACGATGGCGGCGCCCGGGAGCGTGTTCACCCTCGTGCCTCGCGCGCTCGTGATGGATGTCGGATGCACGCTGCTCACGCAGCTCGGCACCGAGGAGATCAACGCGGACATCTTGCTGAACGCGAACGGCACGATCGACGAGGGAGAGGCGCAGCGCATCGAGCGCTACATCGCCGGCGTCATGAACGAACGCATGCTGAACGCGGGCATGCTGTCGGCCCCCGGCGTCGTCGTCGAGGTCGACCGCACCAACAACGTTCGCACCACCGAACAGGTGAATCTCACCGCGAATCTCTACTCCAAGGGATACGTCCTCCAGGTCAACGCGACGATCGGCTACGCGCCGTGAATGGGTGAAGCATCATGACCGACGTCCTCCAGTTCCCTCTCATCAACGGCCTGCGGCACTCGTTCTCGAGCATGAAATTCGTGTTCTCGAGCACGGACGAGTACGAGGTGCCGGACATCAAGATTTTCCTCAAGAGCATCGACTACGAGCGCACGCGCGATCGTGGCGAGGTGAGAGCCAATCACCCCGACCCGATCGCCAAGACGCTCGGCGAGAACAGCTACTCGGCGTCGATGGAGATCTACCGCGCCGAGTGGAACCTGATCCTCTCCACGTACGGCGAGGGCTACGGCGACAAGACGTTCTCCGTCCTCGTCACGTGGGGGCTCAACGGGTTCGAGACGGTGACCGACGAGCTCATCGGCTGCCACTTCGACTCGTCGGGTTCGGGCGGCGCGCAGGGCTCGGACCCGAGCGTGGTCAAGATCGACCTCGCTCCGCTCAAGATCAAGTTCGCCGGGTACGACGACCTGGTCACCCCGCTCGCGCCTCCGACCTGACGGCGTGCTAGAGAGTGGGTAAGGGGCGTCGCGCATTAAGCGGCGCCCCGCTCACCCTCAGGAGGTAGACCATGGCCAAATTCAACCCGACCGTCCCGCCCGACGATGCCACGCTGGAGCAGCTCGACGCCGAGCACGACGGCGTCCACGAGTTCCGCGGGCCGGAGCGCGCGCCGTTCGTGTACGTCGTGCGTCGACCGACGCCGAAGGAGCTCTCGGCGTACAACGCGGAGAACAAGCGCGGGCGCACGCTCGAGGCGAACCGGCTCTTGCTCCTCGCCATCACGGTCTATCCCGACCGCGCGGAGGTCGACCAGCAGATCACGCGCTGGCCCGCGAGCGCCGGAACGTGCCTCACGTCGGACGCGTTCACCGAGTTCTGCGGCGGGGTGTTGTCCGAACACCAAAAATAATCGGCGCCCTCCGCGCGCGCATGGCGGCGGACGCTGTAGAGCTCGGGCGAGGCCTGGCGATGATGATGCGCGGTGAGGAGAGCGACGAGGCGGAGGCCGCTACGGAGGTCGTCGCCGAGTCGCTCATCTGGTGGCGCGCCATCGCCAGGACCAAGATTCGCGTGACCGAGACGATGCCGGCGCCGCCCGATGCGGATGACGGCATGACGCCTGCGGAGCGCGCGTACTACGCGGCGAAGGCCGGGAGGCGCTGATGGCGGTCTACACCGAGACGATCAACATGGACGGCAACCTCGCCGAGCAGGCCGAGAAGGCCGCGAAAGAGGTTGCCGTTCTCGAGAAGGGCTTGGCGTCCGCCGAGGCTGCGCTCGTGCGGGCGAACGCGCTCGGTGACGCGAAGGGCATCGAGTCGGCGAGCAAGAAGATCGCGGCGTACGGCGACGCCATCGAGGCGGTGCCGCCGCATCTCGTCGAGGCGAAGCGCGAGGCCGACGCGTTCGGCGGAGCGATGGAGAAGGCGGGCGCGATGGCGCTCACGGGCGCGCAGGCCATCGGGGCCGCGGTGCTCGCGGTCGGCGCTGCGGTGGCGGGCCTGGCGCTCGCGGGCATGCAGCTCGCGCTCGAGGCGGCCGACGCGAAGGGAGACTTGGCGCTCCTGTTCCAGACGTTGACGGGCGGCGCGGTCGCGGGCGACGAGGCGATCGCCATGTTCGACCGGCTAGGCGAGGCGACCGGGCGCACGCGTGAGGAGCTCGGCGCCACGGCCCGCGCGTTCGCGCCGTTCGCGCAGAGCGCCGCGGAGCTCGAGGCGTTCACCCTCGCAGGCCTATCGGCCGAGGCGATGGCGAAGGGTGGCGGTGCGGCGTTCGAGGAGATGACGCGCAAGATCCAGGCTGCCGCGCAGGCGGGCAAGGCGTTCAAGCTCGGCGCGGAAGGCCTCGCGCAGTTCGCGAAGATGGGCCTGCGCGTGGACGACGTCGCGCAGAAGATGGGGCTCAGCGCGGCGGACCTGAGCAAGCAGCTGGAGGCCGGCACCGTCGATGCGAAGAAGTTTGGCGACGCGCTGAACACGGCTCTCGTGGAGAAGGGCGCGGGGCCCGTCGCGGATGCCGCGATGGACCTCGGCAACATGTGGAAGAAGGCCAAAGAGAGCGTCGGAAAATTCTTCGAGGACATCAACATCGAGCCGTTCCTCCGCGAGGTCAAAGCGCTGTTCGGCATCCTCGACCAGGCGAACCCGTCGGGGCAGGCGCTCAAGGCGGGCGTCGGCGGGGCGTTTCAGAGGCTCTTCGACATCGCGACGAAGCTCGTGCCGCTCGTGCGCCGCATGTTCCTGGAGCTCATCATCTACGGACTCAAAGCCTACATCGCGCTCAAGCCGATCCCGAAGATGCTCGAGGAGTTCGCGGCGTCGACGGAAGGCGCGGCCACGATCGACTTCCTCAAGAACGCCTTGGCCGGCGTGGCCGTAGTGGCGGGCATCGTGGTCGCCGGCATCGCCGCTCTGGCCGCGACCATCGCCGTGAGCATCGGCGTCGTCGGCGCGCTCGCTCTGGCGATCGGTGCGTTCGTCACCGGGGCCGCACAGCAGTTCACCGCATGGGTCATGGGCGCCCCGCAGATCGCGCACGAGTTCGTCGCCGGCCTCGCACAGGGCATCCGCGATGGGGCCGCGCAGGTGGTCTCTGCGGCGAAGGGCCTGGCCGACTCGGCAGCGGGCGCGGTCAAGGGCGCCCTCGGCATCGCGAGCCCGTCCAAGGTCATGATGGCGATGGGCGAGCACACGGGCGACGGCATGGCGCTAGGGCTCGACGCATCGGCCGATGGCGTGGCATCGAGCGCAACGGGTGTCGCAACGTCGGCCGTCGAGGCGGTGGCCTCGGCTCCGGCTCCGAGCGCACCAGCGGGCGGCGGTGGGGGAGGGCTCACGGTCACGGTCGAGGCGGGCGCCATCGTCATCCAGGGCGGCTCGGCTGACTCGGTGGTCGACCTCACCGAGCAGGCTCTCGCGCAGCTACTCGAGCGCATCGCATCTCAGCAGGGGGTGATGGCATGAACCCGATCGAGAACCCCGAGGCCTACCACACGTTCAGCTACGGCGGTCTCACGAGCCCCGGCATCGTCGGCTCGGTGAGCGGGTGGAAGCTCGCTTGGAAGTGGGACAAGAAAACCGGCAAGGGCTCGCGCAAAGGGACCATCACGCACACGGGGCAGGAGCTTTCGGGCGGCTCGTTCACGGTGCAGCTCTGGCTCCCCGAGCACTTCGCAGCGTGGGAGAGGTTCATCAAGGACGTCGGCTACAACACCGACAAAAAGCCTGCCGTCTCGCGCAAGCTATACTACCCCACGGTCGGCGTCATCGGCGTGGTGGATGCCGTGCTCGAGTCGATCTCGCCCTACGAGCACGCGGGGAAGGGGCTCTACAAGTCGACGTTCGAGTTTAGCGAGTGGGCCCCGGCGCCGAAGAAAAACGCGACCGTCACCCCGCAGGGCTCGGCGCCGAGCCGCGGCCCGCGCGCCGTCTCCAACGACCTGTTCCCGCCGAGCGGAGGCGACCCCATCGCCGACCAGCAACAGGCGCAGATCGCCGCGCTCCTCGCCGAGGCTCAGCAGCCGTGACCCTGTTCGCCTCCTACGCCGGCCGCCGCATCGTGAGCGGCATCGTGTCGATCCCCTACTATGGGGCGTGGGCGGCCGACATGGTGCTCGCGGAGGGCGACGCGGTGGCGACCGGTGGCGACCTCGTGATCGGCCCGCTCACCCTCGCGCGCGCTGGGCTCGGCCGCTCGGGCTCGCTCGGTGGCTCCCGCGGCATCGCTCTCTTCGGCGGGCCCGGATGGCGCACCGAGGTGCCCGCGCTGGGGTACAGCAACGCGGCCGGGGTGCGCCTCGCCACGGTGCTCGGTGACGTGTCGGCGACGGTGGGGGAGGCGCTCGTGGGCGTCGACTCGTCGGCGACGGTGGGGCTCCACTACATGAGGCGCCAGGGTCGCGCGGAGAGGGTGCTACGCGCGCTCGCCGGCGACCTCTGGTGGGTGAGGCCGGACGGGGTAACGTCGCTCGAGGCGCGGGCGTCCACGGCCATCGTCACGCCGTTCCTGGTGGAGTCTCGCGACGGGGCCAACGGGCGCGTGCGGGTGAGCACGGAGAGCCCTGGGGACTGGATGCCCGGGCGCACGTTCGCGAGTGCTACACTCCCCGAGGTGCAGACGATCGCGCACACGCAGATCACGCTCTCCGCTGCCGGGGAGATGAGGGTGGAGGTCATGGTTACATGAGCGCCCCGACGACCCTCGACCGCATGTGGGCCGCGTTCCGGCTCCTCGTCCGCGCGGAGCTCCACGAGCTCGGCTACCTCGGCATGTACACGTACGTCGTGCGCGGCTCGAGCATGGGCTACGTCGACGCGGAGCCGGCATCGCAGACGCTCGGGTTGCCCAGCGTGACGCGCGCGCCCATCCTGCCGGCCATCGGCGGCGAGACGGCCATCGCGTCGACGGGCTCGGAGTGCACCATCGCATTCCTCGACGGCGACCCTACGCGGCCCGTGGTCGTGTCGCTGACCGAGGTGGACGAGCTGGTCATCGCGGACGGTGACGACGGCGTGGCGCGCCTCGGGGATACCATCACCCTTGGCTACTGCCTCTGGGATTCGGTCACGCGCATCCTGTATTTCTCCCCCGCCGCGCTCGGCCCGACGGCGACCGTGTACGTACCGTGGGGCACGTTCCCTGCGGGCACGACTATCTCGCTGTTCGCCGCGAATCCGGCATCCCCTGTCGCGCCATCGCCGGGTACGCCGGGCACCGCGTGGAGCGGCATCATCACCACGGCGTCGACGGTCGTGAGGTGCGGGTAATGGCTACGGACTACGGCCAAGATTTCACGCTCGTCACCGACCTCGAGACGACCCTCGGCGTCACGACTGGACCGCGCATCGTGGCCGAGGCCATCGCGCGCCGGCTCCAGACGCCGAACGGGCGGCTCATCGGCGACCCGAACTACGGGTACGACGTGACGCAGTTCGTGAACCAGGACATGTCCCCGGCGGACATCGACGACATCGAGCGGAGCGTCGCGCTCGAGGCGGAGAAGGACGAGCGAGTGGCGTCGGCAGAGGCGTCCGCCGTCCTCGATGCGGAGGGTGTGCTAGAGATCACCCTGAACGCCACGCTCATCACCGACGAGACGTTCACTCTGGTCCTCGCGGTGTCGGACGTGACGGTCGAAATCCTCAGCGTGGAGTGACGGATGCCCATCGGAATTGACGAGCTGATCACGCCGGTGACCGAGGACGAGGTGCTCGCCTCGATGCTCTCGGTCGCCGCGACGCTCGGGCTCTCGACCACGTCGTGGCAGAGCGGGCAGCCGTCGCACACGCTCCTGCGCATCGTCGCGCGGGCCATCGCGTCGACGCTCTCGGTGGGCTCGACGGTGACGCGAGGCGGGCTCCTCGACCTCGCCGCGACGGTCACCCCGGAGGGCGGCCCCGGGTGGCTCGACCTCCTCGTGGAGACAGGGTGGAGCGACGAGCGGAGGGCGGCCACGTACGCCACGACCGACGCGACGTTCACGACCACGGCGGCATGCCCGGGCGGGACGTACGCGGCGGGGACGCTGCACATCGCGCGCGGGAGCATCGGCTACAGCAACACGGCGAGCATCACGATCCCTGTCGGCGCGGGCTCGGTGAGCGGCACGTTCCGCGCGGACGTCGCTGGGGCCTCGGGATCGAGCGGCGTCGGCACCATCACCACGATGGTGACCACGATCGTCGGGTGCACGGTCACGAACAGCACGGCGGCGGTGGGCTCGGACGCGGAGAGCAACGCCGAGCTCGTCGCGCGCTGCAAGCTCAAGTGGGCGTCGATCTCCGTCTCGGGCCCCGCGGGCGCGTACGCCTACAACGCCATGACCATCAACGGCGAGAACCAGGTCGCCGTCACCTCGGGCGCGCTCACCGAGCCGGACTACCCCGTGACGCGCGCGACGACGGTGACCAACGCGAGCACGGGCGTTGTCACCACCTACGTTGCGCACGCCGGGGGAGCCTACGCGACCCCGCCAAACTACACAGGTAACGTCGCCAAGAGCATCGCCTCGAGCACGAACGCCTCGCCCATCGTCGTGACGATGTCGGCGGCGCATGGCTACACCACGGGCGACACGGTTTACATCGAGGGGCACACGGTCAACACGGCGGCGAACGGCTCGTGGACCATCACGGTCACTGGCGGCACGACCTACTCGCTCAACTCGAGCGTCGGCAACGGCGTCGGCGGCGCGACGGGGAGCGCCTACCGGTACAGCGATCTCGACCTCATCGACAACAGCATCCAGGCGAACGCGGTGCCTCTCACGGTGACGGCCTCGACGGTGAGCGCCTCGCCCACGTCGGTCACGGTGGTCGGCGTCATCACGGTCACGGGCAGCGCGGCGAACCGGACCGATGCTGATCTCGCGGCGGACGCATCGACGGCCGTCTCCGACCTCTGCTCGACGGTGCCCATCGGCGGCATCGGCACGAGCACGTACGTCTACCTCGACACGATCCGTGCGGCCATCCGGGATGCTCTCGGCGGCATCACGCTCGTTCCTAACGTGGTGCTCTCGAGCCCTGCGGCGGACGTTGCCATCCCGGCGAACGGCGTCGCTACGGTCACGGTGGCCCCCGTGTTCACCATCGCGAGGGTGTGATGAGCGTGATCGACGCGGTGCTGGGGCTGAGGCGGAGCGAGGAGCGGGAGCGCGTGGCGCGGCTCTACGCGGACACGGCGGCGACCTACGAGCGGCACGCGCGGTTTCGGCAGCGTCTGACCACGGCGCTCGGGCCCCACCTCCCCGTCGGGCAGATGCTCGACGACGACGCGCTCATTGAGATTGTGGCGCGGCTCGCGTCGGAGCGTGACCCGTGAGCGGGCTGGGCAAAACCATCCGTGACGCCATCGAGGCGCAGCTTCCGCCGTGGCTCAAGGAGACGGTGGGCGTGCGGCTCGTCTACTCGATGACGGTGCAGGCCGACGCCATGTGGGAACTCTGGCGGCAGGGTGTCAAGGCGCACATGCCGGGCGCCGACGAGTGGCCGGATAGCGCGCTCCCGTACGTGGGCTCCGAGCGGCAGCTCGACCGGTACGAGGACGAGAGCAACGCGCAGTTCGCCGCTCGCCTCCAGACGCCGCACGACACGCACCGCGCGCAGGGGCATCCTAGGGAGCTGATCAACCAGCTCCAGACCATGGCGAGCTACCTTGGGGCGACGCCACCGGTGCGGGCCGTGAGCAACGCGGGCGTCTGGTGGGCGAGGGCATCTCTCACGTCGGACTTCGTGCAGACGCACTCGAGCCCGAACAACTGGGTTTGGGACGCGCTTACCACGCGGTGGTGGCGCGGGTGGGTGATCATCGACTCGAGCGCGGGGCCGTGGACGGTCGACATCTGGGGCACGCCTGGGACGTGGGGCGACGGTGGGACGTGGGGCAGCGATGCCACGGTCGCGCAGGTCGCCATGGTCGAGAGGATCGTGCGGCTTTGGAAGTCGGCGCACGAGTCGATTCAGATCATCGTGACGTTCGACGCGGCGCTGTTCGAGCCCACCGACACGAGCCCCCCCAACCCCAACGGCACCAGCGACACGTTCGTGTGGCAAGCCGCGCAAAGCGCTATCTTCGGAAGGTCGATCACATGAGCACCGCCTACGCCCCCGTGCCCGCCATTCTCCCGGCGACAATCACGCTCCCGCAGGACCTCGTAGACCAGCGGACCGCGGCATCCGTCAACGTGCCGTTC
>JACCDG011048409.1_pt1 | contig 14245 bp, 19 predicted proteins | sample 7442471 | NCBI WGS metagenome assembly JACCDG01 (sample SAMN15323444, study PRJNA562643) | freshwater metagenome | isolation source: river surface water | place: USA:Blue River Watershed | collected 2017-08-17
CAGAAATATTAACTCCTAATGGTCCAAATAACCTTACTGCGTTGGTGTAGACTCCTTTTTTGCCTGCTGGATTTTTAATAGTTCCGCCGCCTACCTGTCCTATATGAGGACTACCTGCTTTAAGGCTGATATTAAGATTCCTTAACGGCTTGCCATTGGCAAAAGCTTCGATATCTGTTTTCCTTGATTTTTGATCACTCTGACCATCGCTTACAATACGTATTTCGTCAGCCTTGCCGTTAGCATAGAAGTAATCAGCATATCTATCTATTTGTCCACTATTTGCATAATGTACCGCACTCATTAATAGTTCACCGTATGAATCCCAAAATTGTGGACTTGATAAGAACTGTAGGGCCGGCCCTCTGAGAGCGATTGTGAAAGTTATAGTATCCGAAACTTTGCTATTTTTATCTTGAACTGTAAATTTTTGACCAGAGGCGCTTATGGCCTGCGACATAACCTTTTTAACATCATCCGGGCCAATATCTGCAATTTTAGCACTGCCTCGAGCAATTAATTTAGCAACCACTGCCGCACTTAATACCGGCTCAGACATGTCACCTTTGTTTTCAGCTGTGCTGCCTTTTTGCCCAGGAGCGTGAGTTAATAATGATTCAATTGATCTTATCGTTCCAACAAGTCTTAAGAAATCTCCGGTTGCTCTTTTAAAAACTATTTTGTCATCGCCTGAGCCAACTTGTATTTTAGTTACAGTTGCGCCTTTGGTAGCAGAAGGTACCCATTCTAAATCTTCCGAAGACTGAAAACCCGGTATGTAACTTTGAATAACATTTAAAAGCTGTGAGCCTTTCTTAGAAGAACTAATTCTTACTTTATGGCCATAAGTGTAGGTTCCACGAGTAAAAATGCTGGCTTCTTTGATAATTTCATAGAATCTCATAATAGAATATTTATTTTATTTCTGGAAACAAAACTTCCTGTATAAAATCCTTTACCATTGTTTCGTCTAAACCTAAGCTTGCCATTACCCGAGGAGTATGCGGATTCTGTTTCTGGAAATGGCAATAACGATTTTGAGCCATATGAAAGTCTGCACCGCTTTCTTGTGTTAATCCTACATTAGATAGATAGTAATCGAGATTGTCTAAACCAAGTTTTATAAGTTGATCTAATTCTTCTTCTTTATCAACTGCACCTATAGCAATAAAACTGTCGCTGAATATAGCTTCAGCCCAGTCTGGTAAATTGCGTTCCTTTTTCCAGGATAAGTCCTTTGTTCTACCATCAAACCACTTCATCATATAATGATTCGGGTCACCAGCATTGCTAAAATCATGAAATGCACCACTTACTTTATTAGGTCCGCAAATAGTGTCAAATCCATAGATTGGGCTTGAGTCATTAGTATGTGGGAAAATACATACATGCATCATCCAAAGTTTCTTGGTATCTCTTGCATCTACAATATCTATATGAGCTCTGCGATACCTTAAACTTCTGTACACATGATTAGCCCAAGGGAATTTTTTAGCATTAGGCTCTTCAACTACTTCGCCTGTTTCTTTAAATCTTTTTATAATTTCCTCAGAACATGCTATCATTTTGTCAAAGATCAATGAGTTCATCGTATTCCTTCATAATATTAATAGCATATTTGAATGCCAAATTAGCTTCGCCTGCCATATCGTCGTTAAGCAGTGCTCTAACTTTCTTGATTAGTTCGGGCCCGTTTTCAAATTCTAAACTCCTATGACTGCCCGGCATAACTTTCTTAATCATTTGGCCGCCGTGTAGGTCTCCAAGATGCCAAGTGTAAAGATGTGCAATAATTTTTTCGCTATCAGGGTAAAGATTAATTAGATAAGAATAATAATCGAGAGTAGACTTTCTATACTCATGTACACTCTTACCTCCGGTCATAATCAAATAATCTTCGTATAGCAAATATGTACGTCTAATATCCTGCATACCTGACAGTAATCCCAAAGCCCCCGCGACACCTTCAATGGCATTATAGATTAAAGTTTTTTGATGTGTAAAATCTGCCCACACATCAGGGGGCATTTTATTTTTGAATACGGCCTGCATAAACTTAGTGCTTTCTGCGGCATCGTGACTATCTTTAGTGAGTTCTTTTAGACTCATGTATTTTCTCCGTCGTATCGTGCAAAGACCGCGCAGGCAGATCTACCTGCGAAGCCAAAATTATTTTTCAAAGCGTATTTTGTATTGATTGAAGTTTTTATTGTAGGTAAAATCATTCCTTCAGCAAGCGGATCACATAGTCCTACAATGGGAGGAGACATTTGATCACGTAATGCTAAAATGGTATATATGCTTTCTATTAGACCGCTGGTAGGTAAACAATGACCAATTTGCCCTTTATTGCTTACCATGGTTTGGTTTGGAAACAAAGATTCCATTAACTTATATTCTATCTCGTCCCCCTGGGGTGTACCAGTAGCATGGGCATTAATATATCCTATGTCTTCCTCTTTGATTCCGGCAAATTTTAGTGCCGAAGTAATAGCTTTGATTTGAGATGTGCCTTCTGCATCTGGATTTAAATCGTTAGTACTAACTCCTGACATGCCCACACCTAATATTAATCCGTGAATACGGGTCCTTCGTGCTACAGCATCTTCTAATCTTTCTAATATTAATGCCGCACCGCCCTCACCAAGCACGAATCCATTACGTTCTAAGTCAAATGGCCTGCATCCATCTGGGGAAAGAGCTTGTAGGTTTTGAAAGTAAAAAGTTGTAAAAGGGCCAACACAGGTGTCAGCACCGCCTACTAACATTGCCTTAGTATCCTTATCATAGGCCAATGTTTTCATAGCATAGTCTAAGGCATACAATCCGCCTGAGCAGGCTCCGGTCATGCCTGAACTTTGGCCGGTTAATCCTAACACTTTGGCCACGGCACTACTGGCATAGCAGTTACTGGAATTTAAAACGGTCTTAGGACTGAATCGGCTTCTACCTTCGTCCATTACCTTAAGGACCTTACCTATAGTTTCATAGGTACCAGATGCCGTTGTAACAACGCACCCTAAATCTTTAGTTTGTAAATTGCTGTCTTTATAGGCCTTAACTGCGGCTGATACAGCTAACTTTGTATTTCGGCTCCAATACCTATGTTCACCGTCAAACTCGTTTTCTTCAAATTCTGGTGTAGGGCAAGGTGCGCCGATATTAATTTGTAAACTTTTACTGGTTTTAGGAAGATTGGAGGGATCCTCGGGCCAGCTTACCCGTTGTATTGCAGACTTACCGTCTAATAGATTTTGCCAATTAGTTTCGAGATTAGATCCGAGTCCGTTTACTAAACCTATACCTGTTATCGCAAATTTCATAAATGCCTCTGTAAGTGTATTTACAGAGGGCTTATGTCATTCTTCTTCTATTGTGATGCTTAACGGGAAGCCGTGTTGACGTGCCATAAGGGTAGCTTCGATTCCTTTTTGCTCCGCAACTTCGTAGCTGAAAACTCCTGCAATACCAGAGCCTTCGTTGTGAACTTGTAGTGTTAGTTCTTTTGCTATTTCTTCCGGATGGTTAAAAACCTGCATCAACATTGCAATTACAAAATCTACAGGAGTGACATCGTCATTATGAACGATGTTTTTGTACCTGCCTGGATTAAGTAACTCAATATCAATTTCTTCAGTCAATTGAATATCTGATTCGGTCATTGTATTCCCCATGGAAAAATATTTAGCAAACGGTAGGGGCGTAAAAACCCCTACTCTTTATTATAGCATCAACCTTCTACGATGTCAATTAGCCTTGGTTTGGCAGACTCTGGAAGTTGAATTTCAAGATCAACACGAAGAATACCATCCTTGATTAGGGCACCCTTGACTACCATGTACTCCGACATTACAAAGTTTTTGGTAAAATCACGGCTGCTTAACCCACGATGGATATACTCAACTGGTGTTTCGTCTTTTTTCTTTTCGCCCTTAATTACAAGTTCGTTTTGATCAACATGTACTGTAATTTCGTTTTTCTGAAAACCAGCTACAGCCAGTTCTACAGCATAATGATCATCGTCTACTTTTATGATATTGTGTGGAGGATAGTTGTTGCTGACCGAGTTTGCAAAGCGATGTTCGAAAGTGTCGAACAAACGGTCAAATCCTACCAGGGCTCTATTGATGTTTGCGAGAGAGTTGGTATCAATACGAGTTAAAGCGTTCATAATTTTCTCCTTTATTAAGCAAGAACGTTTTGGGCACCATGCCCGCTATGCAAAGCCCATTTGGCATCTTTGCATAACTATATTTATACACGATTTAGATTGGATTGTCAATATGCAAAAAATTAAAAAATATCTATGGATGGCCGCAGGATTTTTATTTCTGGGTATAGCTTACATTGGAGTTATTGTTCCAGGTATTCCTTGGTCTACTCCCAGTATTATAGCGGCCTATTGTTTTGCCAAAAGCTCAGAGCGGTTTCACAACTATATGCTTAACCATAAAGTATTTGGACCTTTCTTAAAGGAGTGGTCTGAAAATAGGGTCTATCCCAAAAAACTCTATTGGATTATGTTTATTTGTATGGACGTGAGCCTTGTAGCGTTTTACTTGGCAACACAGAACTGGAAAGCAACATTAGGAATGGGTGTATTCTTTGCCCTTATACTTTTCATTATGCATAGATACCCTTCAACTAAAGAAGAATCTGAACGCCGTAAGGCCGCAGGAGAAAAGTTGGGTTGGTTTAAGTGATTAGCTCCACTTAAGTAAGAACCATTGGTATTCTTTACTACTGGCAAATAGTATTCTCATACTATATTCATCGTAAATCCAGCACCAAGCAGGGTTAGCCCTGCTTGGGATCCTACACCAGAGATCCCACTCTGTGCTTGGACCCCATTGTTCCCAACACCAATTCCTTACATCAAAATATAATTCGCTTTCATTATATTGAAGAAACTTAGCATGATATCTAAAATCAGGGTATCCGTTGAATCGCTTATCTATTTTGCCCTGTTTCATGACCACCTTAAAATAAACATAGTCATGTCTTGCTCAGACTTAAAATAAAATTTACCAACCTTATAAAACCAACGACTACCTGAAGGCCCGAACTTTTGCTTACACCATTCGCTGGGTTCACTTTCGAGATCGCTATACTTATTTTCTTCTGTAACAGCGATGCTGACCCAATGATACTCTCCAAGCCATCCTTTGGCTTTTCCTGTATGCATTGGTTCTAATTCTTTTTCCAATTTTATATTTTGAAGTTTACCGACAGTTGATGAAATTGTTGACCACATTATTCTAACTCTATAACAATGTTAGGATTCCAACCAGAATCTTCTTCGTAGCCTTCGTAGCCGCGTGGATTACATACCACTCGCGTAGTGCCAATCATGTAATCAAAGGTATTGTGAGTATGGCCATGAGTCCACAATTTGATCTGAGGATGATCTAAGATCAACTCACTAAGGTCACTACGATATGCACCGTTGATTAGATGATCTCCTTCATACCTTGGCTTGATACTTAGGTGTGTCGGAGCATGGTGTCCTACCACAACATATTTCTTCGCTGGATCTGCTTCTACAACTGATTTGATATAATTAACTGTTTTTCTGTGATGAGACAGGGTATGAGCGGGCATAAGCCTTGTATAGCCTTTATCGGAATTCCTAACAACACGATAGTCATTCATCATTTCGCCGCAGGTCCAAAGCGTATTAGGATCTCCTTTATTCATGTCAGTCCATAGCGTTGCACCTATAAAAGTATAACTACCAATGTCTACAGTATCCATTTCAAGGAAATGAATATTAGAAAACTTACTGCACTCCTCTCGCAGATAGTCGTAGCTTAGAGGAAACTTGCCATGATAAAATTCGTGATTTCCTGCAACATAAACGACTTTAGGAAATTGAGAACTAACACGCTTTAGAAATTCTCGGAATCGGTGGGCGCTGGCTTGACGGCTACCCATACTCTCAATCATAGCCGCAATACCGACCTTTTCCTCTGAATGATCGTGCAGATCCTGAGCGATCATAATGTCGCCTCCCAAGATGAGCACATCTGCCTGTTGCTCATTTGTTAGATTAACATCCGAAAATTCAAGATGCAGATCAGATACTAATGTAATTTTCATTTGGTTGTCCATTGGTGATAGTTTAGTGTAACATAAAAGAAATTTGTTGTCAATAAATACCCATATATGTTAAAGCCACAAAGTCAAGATGCTATTGCAAATAGCTTACAAAAGCTTAAAGAAGAAGGTAATTACAGGGTATTTACGGACATCTTTAGAGAGCGAGGAAAATATCCTCAAGCCATTTACTATGGCAGGTATAATATAAAACACATTACAAATTGGTGTTCAAATGACTATCTCGGAATGAGTCAACATAAGGTAGTCATAGATGCCATGCACACAGCTCTTGATACCACAGGCGGCGGTGCAGGTGGCACTCGCAACATTTCTGGTACTACTCACTATCACGTTGTACTTGAGCATGAATTAGCCAAATTACACGACAAAACTTCTGCTTTGTTATTCTCAAGCGGATATACAGCTAATGTGGGTGCGTTAAAAGTTTTAGGAAATATGATACCTAAGGCTCATTTTATATCAGACAGAAACAATCATAATTCTATGATAGTAGGAATGAAAAGTAGTAAGGCACCGATTACTGTTTGGAATCATAACGACCTCGATCATTTAAAAGAGATATTAGCATCATTAGACGCAGACACACAACCTATAATTGCACTTGAGGGCGTTTATTCAATGGACGGAGATAAAGGTCCAATATCAGATGTTTGTGATTTAGCCAGGACCTATGGTGCCATGGTTTATGTAGATGAAGTACATGCTGTTGGACTGTACGGATTAAGAGGCGCAGGTGTAGCAGAACTACAACATTGTATGGATGGTGTTGATATAGTTCAAGGAACACTGGCTAAAGCCTTTGGACTACAAGGTGGTTATGTAGCAGGCGGTCGAGATCTTATTGATATGATTAGAAGTTATGCTGATGGTTTTATTTTCAGCACCAGTATGAGCCCAGTTTTATGTGCAGGGGCTCTTGCTTCTGTAAAATATGTACAAGACCATCCAGAGTTACGTGCTCAGATTTTTAAACGAGCAGAGGAAACAAGAGAGCATCTTTTAAGTAATGGCATCGACGTAATGGTTAACGATGGACACATTGTACCTATTATGATAAGAGAAGCTAAGAAGTGCAAACATATCAGTGATTGGCTATTAGAGGAAAAGAGTATATATCTTCAGCCAATAAATTACCCCACTGTTCCGTGGGGTACAGAAAGATTAAGAGCAACACCTACCCCTAATCATACTGAATCAGATATTGACTATCTGTCCAGAAGCCTTAAAGAAATATTAGGCTAAAAATTCTGGGTTATGAATATAGCATACCTGCTTCTTAGGTACATAAGTAACCAGTAAAACTCGCTCGCGATCAGGGTGATTATGCACGTGGCCTTTGAACACTGAGTCATTTGGTTTGACCTGTGCAGGCTTGGTGCCAATCCAGCCATCGATACCCTGTGCTTCTTCTTCGGCTGTAGAGAATCGCAATGGTTGCTCGTAGTATTCTGCCACGGCCTGCAAAGCCATTTCTTCGCCGCCAAGGCCCATATGAGTCTTGTTATAGATCACTTCTTTAATGTAGTCATCGCACATCTCTAAGGTGATGCCGTTAATCTGCATCTTCTGAATCATCTCATAGAGCCGCTGTGCCTGTGTGGGCAGATTCTTTGCAAAGGGTTTACTGTTATAGAAATTACACCAATTCTCAAAGGTACCCGGAATGCCCTGTGACCGCATCTCAAGCCAAGTCTCTTTGGCTGAGCCAACCTTTTTTACATCAAAGGCCTTGCAGTTCTGTCCAGCAATGTTTAACAATTGTGTAGAATATTTAGGCCACTCACGGCGTTGACGATGCACTACACCCTTGAAGTGTTTGGCTGTTAATTTGATCATTGTTGCTCCTGTTGATTAAACTTCTGCATCAATATGACGACCTTTGTCTAAATCTAAGCGAATATTTCTTGCCACTCGCTCTGCTACAATTTGATCAAAGTTGCGTTTTTCAACAACCTTGCGATAATCTTCGTCACGCTTTCGTTGAAGATTAACCTGTTCTAAATTGTATTCTTTAATTCGATCTGTGCTTGAAATCTTCATTTGGATCTTTTTTATTACTGTACTTACATTATAAAGCCAAATTTTGGTTTTGTCAACCTAAAAAAATAGGGCCCAAAGGCCCTACCCAAAACGTTAGTTTTTAGATATCGTAGCGTGGGACCATTACAGTCTTAAGCATGATACCTTCTGGAGTGAACTGATCAAGATCAGCACTCAACAGTGCCTTCATGATGCTTGGGCTGAACCCACTCACCAGAGCGGCACCACTCTTGTCAGCCTTGACAGGAACGTTTCCGCTACTGTTCAAGTTCCAGAACACAACTTGTGGAACGGTGTAACCCGCATCCGCAAACTTGCGTTCGATCATTTCCATTGCGCTGTCGTCGTAACGAGCACATTGGTTGAACTGCATGTCTGACAAAACAAGCAACATCTTTGGCATGTCGCTTTCTGGTACTGAGCTCTTAACCGCAACGCTAAGGATCTTGTCCATAGCCTTGTGTAGGTTAGTACTCATTTCCCAGTGGCTCTTAACCATTTGGTCAAGCTTCTGAAGGATGTCACCCTTTAGAGTAACAAGTTCAGGCTTGTCAGAGAAGGTCAAGAATGTGTCCTTGAACACGCCCTTGTTCTTGTCTGCAAGGTATAGACCAAGACCAACTGCAACGTCGATGCAACGAGTTGCACCAGCGCCGCCGACTGCACAGGTCATAGACCCGCTTACGTCAACGATAGGTAGGATACTTGCGTCACCTACGTAGTTTGGCAGAGCTTCCCACTGTGCCTTGACATGATCCTTTTCGGTCTTGTCAAAGCTCTTGTAGGCATGTGCAATACCCTTTAGTACGTCATGTGGGTAGATTGCATCGGCGTTAACCTTTACAGTCTTATCACCCTTGACCAACTTAGCCACATACTCAGCGAATGCAGGTGTGTGACGGTTGAATGCCTTCTTGTAGTTGCGAGCAGCCACAGAAGGAACGTGACTAAAGTTAATGTTATCCCAGTCGTTGGCACACATTTGTGTTTCAACAACCTTTGTTAGAGCCACAAGGCTCTTACGGTATTGCTTTGGAGACATTCCGAAGAATGCTCGAACTTCAGCCGCAACCTTGCCCTTACGTGGTGTCCACTTAGCGGCAAGGCCGTTCTTTTCACGCAGAGCATTGCCCAGCATGGTATAAGCGGCTGACTTTAAAGTTGGAGTAGAGAAAACAAAGATGTCGTCCCAACGACCAACTTCAGGAACCTTGCGAAGCAGAGCCAGTGCGGCATCTGGATCGCGCTTTTCCAAATGAACAAGGACGTCACGGAAGAGCTGACGTTCGCCAGCGCCGCCGCGGACATCACGTGCCCATTGTGCGATACGCAGAGCCAAGTCTGCGTCTTCAACATAAGCCGCAGTGAAGGCACCAGTGATGTCCTTACCACGGCTCGCACCGATGTTATAGAACAGATCAACTGTAGCCTTAGCTGTAGACTTACGAGCCTTCATGCCATTAGCAGTACGGGCTTCTTGATTAGCGATTGCGTTTACAAAAGCGTTCATTTTATTTTCCTTTCTGAATGCGTTTTATTTTCAATTTACAAGTTTGAATAAAATATTGCTGTTAGCATTCAATTTAAAATTAACAGGATAGCCGAGACGGTATTTTATTTTCTGCTTGCCCCCATCCCCAGTATATCGGTTCAGTCTCGCAAGCCTATCTGTCATTGTGTCTGCGACAGCGCATAGATGTCTTTCCATCGTCGTCAGTTCCGTTAGCGTCTGTATTGCTACAGATAGGGCACCTTCACAGAGTTTCCTCTCCAGTGTTCCTAACCTTCCAAGTCACCGTCTACTGCATTTCTTGGCGTCAAGTATAGTTTTAGGTTGCTGTATCTATCCTAAGAAATTAACAGGTTAGTTTCCTACTTTTTGTTTACAGTGAGAATTCGAAACTCACCTCGCCTCGGAGCAAGGAGTTTGATGTCCTTACCTTCCCAAGGCCGTTCCATAGTCTGGAAGTTGCTGTACCTAACCTAATTGTCTTAACGTTTTATTAGTATAGCTTAAAGATAATTAGTTGTCAACTAATTTCTTACCAAAACTTCTTGTTGTACACCATTTATAATCATAATTTGTTTGGTATATGTTACACCGTCAATTACGACTGTTTGTGGCGTTACAACAACAGGTGGGTTTTGGATTACCACAGTTTCGGGTCGAGTTGCCGCATAAACAACAGCCCCGCCTATGACTGCGGGAATGACCCAATCTCTATGGTGCCAGGTTTTATGGACATGGTGTCCATGATGATGCCAATGATGTAAACGATGTGGTCCGCCGTGATGAGCAAAACTATTCGTAGATAGTGTTAGACCAAATGCGGCAATAAATCCAATCAACATCGTTTTCATAGCAATCTCCTGTTATATATTTAACGCCTTAACTTACAAAGCGTTTACATTAGGATCTAAACCATTGGATTTTTTATCTCTAACTGAGTCCAAATCTTGATAAAAGCTTTTTTCTTGTTGTGTTAACTCTTTGAAAGTTTTGCGTGGATTACTACACATTACACATTTTGGGTTACCGCAATCCATAGCATGATGCTTTTCTAAACGATGTGGATCTTTAACTGGTACTCCGTTTTCCTTAGCAATTTTGACCTGCTTCTTAACAGCGTTTTCATTCTTTTGTAGACGTTTGCTGTGATTAAACTTGTCTTGCTCAGTACTCATATTACCTCTCACGAATTTTCATTTTTGAGTAAATGTTTTGAACACCTACAGATTGTCTAATTGCATCCTGTAAAGCGTCATGCTTACTGCCTGTAGGCATATCGGGATCGTATCCCAAATCAAATAAAGTCCGTGTGTCTCTGAGTTGCCAATATTGCCACGGTACAGTTCGGTTTAACTGTCGGTACAAATCTTCTATGATAACCAAATCAAATGTAGCACCGTGTGACCAAAAGGCACTACAACCCCAAGCAAACTTATGAAATTTGTCAATAGCTTCCTGGAGAGGAATACGTCCAGATTCACTGAACGCTTCTTCCATAATTTTGGGATCTTGTTTGGCCCACCAATCGAGAGTATTGGGGTCAATTTCTCTTCCAAGCTTATCTTGGTCGTCGAGATTAATTTTAAAATAGATCGAATCTCCATATCCATTACCCCAGGGGTTAAAATGAACTGCTCCGAGACTCAAAACTACTGCTTTGGGGGAGACTGCCATAGTCTCCATATCTACCATTAAGTGTTTAGCCATGTCTTATAGTAACACAGTCTAAACAAAAAGTCAATACATTTTTTTGGGTAATTGCTGATCACGCAACTTTTTTAGCCAGCGAGCACGGGCCGCGCCTTTTTTACGCTTACGGATTTCGGTTGGTTTTTCGTAGGCTTGTCTTTTTAATAGCTCAATTAGAACGCCAGCTTCGTCAACCTTTTTCTTTAGTTTTCGTAAAGCAACATTAACATTGCTTTCTCTAACTTCAACAAAAACGCCTTTCATAGTACTATTTGGTTTTTTCATTAGCTTTGGTTATAAATTTTAATTCAGCCGGGTTGCCCTTAACTGCATCCAGCGTGATATTTATACTGTCCAACCCTCTTTCTCTCAAATCCACAGCATCAAATTGATACGGAATTAGTATTTTTTCCAGGATATTTTTTAATCCTCGAGCGTTAGTATTCATTTCCTTAGCCCGTTCTGCAATAGCACTAAGACTATCATCATCAAAAGTTAGGGTTATCCCGTCCAATTCAAATAGGTATTGATATTGTCTTAATAAGCTATTTTTGGGTTCTTTTAGGATTTGAACGAGTTGATCAGTGTTTAGCTCTTCTACACTAACTGTAATTCCAAAGCGTCCTACAAATTCAGGGATCATTCCAAAGGATATAAGATCCTTTGAAGTATGATCTTTATAGTGATCTTTTTCGTCTTTTTCCGAAGTTACATTAGCTTGGAAACCTATACTCTTTGCTGTGACTCTTCGCTGGATAATCTTATCCAAACCTACAAATGCACCTCCGCAGATAAACAGGATACCTCTGGTATCCATTTCTATCATTTCTCCCTTAGGATGCTTTCTTTTATCGGCGGCCGGAATCCTTACAATGGATCCTTCAATCATTTTTAATAGAGCCTGCTGTACACCTTCGCCGCTTACATCTCGTGTGATGCTGGTATTTTCTCCCTTACGAGCAATTTTGTCTATTTCATCAATATAAACAATTCCTCGTTGAGCTTTATCGATATCACCATCTGCGGCATTGAGTAAACGAATTAAAACGCTTTCAACATCGTCACCTACATATCCAGCTTCTGTTAATCCTGTGGCGTCACAGATTGCAAAAGGAATATTAAGGTATTCAGCTAACTTGCGAGCCAGTAGAGTTTTACCGCAACCAGTTGGGCCTAACAGTAAAACGTTGGTTTTTTCTAACTCAACATCCTTTGTGGGATTATTGACTCTCTTATAATGTTGGCATACTGCTACGCTAAGATTTATCTTAGCTTCGTCTTGACCAATTACATATTCGTCTAAGTATTCTTTGATCCTTACAGGGTTGTAAAGTTTCTTCGTTTCATCTGTAGGAAATTTTTTAACTTTTTCATCTTTAAGTATATCTACACAAAGTTCAACACAGTCATTGCAAATAGCAACATCGTCGCCACCTACAATCATTTTTTCGACTTCTTCTTTTTGTTTTCCGCAAAAACTGCAACTCGGATTATTAGGAATTGTCTTATTCAAAATGTGCCTCTAAAAATTTTTCTACAGAAGGGACAAAGCGTTGATTGATATATGCCCAAAGACTTTTCATGTTTATATCTTTTGTATGATACCAAACCTTAGGTTTGCTTAGAATATAACTCATCAGCCATCGAGTAAATTCAGATTCGGTATCCGCATTGACAAACGTAGCATCAACTCTATTTAAGGCATATAACAACCACTCAGGATTATTTTCTCCTTGATAATAGTATATGCTAAGATTGCCTTCTTGATTTTGTTGACTAAGATAATGACTTACACTATCTTGCTGTTCTTCTGTAATATTAACTAAGAGAATACTTGGAGTTTGGTTTTCAAAAAAATCAGGTGGGGTTATTAGGGTTATTTTCTTCATTCTGACGTTCTTTAGCTTTTTGGATATACTCTTGCTCAGTTATCTGAATAGCTTTGTTTATTTCTTGCCATTTACCGCTTTCGGCTTGCTCTTCATTTTGAATATATCCCGGTGGCAGAGATCTTTTATTGTATTTCTGTCCGTCAATTTCTACATAATCTCCCGCACTTAAAACCTTAACCTTTGGTGCAACCGGTTGTTCTACTACTTCTTCTTTAGTTTCTACCTTAGGTTCTTCAACAATTGGTTCTTGTTGTACAGGATCTTCAACCTTAGGTTCCTCTTTAACTTCAGGTTTAAACACCATAGGTGGTTGAAACATCCATCCTGCAGGATATTTAAATCCCTTTTTAAGATACGGATGTGCTTCCAGTATATCAACTGTAGATGTAGATGTAGTGACAGTGGCTGTGCTGACTACGTCAGATTCCTTCTCAGGGCTGTCACCCTCCATGGTTTCTTTTAATTCTTCTGCGGTGGGCTTTTCACCCACATCTGCAACATAAGGATCCGGAGTAGATTCTTCTGATAATTTTCTGTCTCTAAAATTCTGGAAACTAATTTGACTGGCCAGCAGTAATATAACAGCCAATGGATCAAACACTACAATTAGTGTAATGATTACCCATGTAACGGCCTTTTCTAAAATTGTTTGATCAGTTTCGCCGTAGATAAAAGCCGCTATATATTTTAGCGGACCGACTTCCGCTTCAACCTGCCTAACCTGCGCCCGAATAGGTGCGGCTTCGTTATTAAGTTGACTAATTCTTGTCTGCTCGGCTTCAATTTCTTTGGAAATACGAGTGCGATCCCTTTGCTGACCCTTACGTATAGCAATGGCTTTATCCGCACCTTTTTCGTCCTGGGATCGTGCCATAACTTGGTCCACAGCCTCATCCAGCTGTTTAAGTTCTTTGCGTTTAACTTCAACATTTTCTTTTGCTGTTTTAATCTTTTCATCATATATTGCTAACTTTGCTAAAACGTCTCCGCTGAC
>JACCDG010081257.1_pt1 | contig 14244 bp, 16 predicted proteins | sample 7442471 | NCBI WGS metagenome assembly JACCDG01 (sample SAMN15323444, study PRJNA562643) | freshwater metagenome | isolation source: river surface water | place: USA:Blue River Watershed | collected 2017-08-17
GAGAACCATCCTCGGACTTTGTGCGAGGATGGCCGAGCGGTTAAGGCGCGCGACTCAAGTTCGCGTGGCGCAAGCCTCGTGGGTTCGATTCCCACTCTTCGCATTGAGGCCAGTCTTCGCCTCTTACAAGTAAGACCAACGCAGATGGGCAACTGCGCACCAAATGCCCAGGTCCAACCGCGTTAGCTCAGTTGGCAGAGCGTGAGGCTTTTAGAAATCATGATACCTCACAGCCGCGGGTTCAAGTCCCGCACGCGGTGAAACCGCCTTAGCTCAGCGGTAGAGCGAGTGGCTCTTAGCGAAAGCATTGAAACCACTCAGTCGAGGGTTCGATCCCCTCAGGCGGTGAATTTTTTTAATGTCTTTTAAGAATACACAGAATCAAATCAAAAAATAAACCCCAAACGAGGTTCAAAAAATTGACGGCTAAATCGGTAGTAATATCGTTGCCCTTTCACAAGGGACAAACCCTCGTAGCGAAGTGGATATCGCGTCCGCCTTCTAAGCGGAAGATCGTGGGTTCGACCCCCACCGAGGGTAGTTCGCCTCTTTGGCTCAGTGGTAGAGCATCTGTCTTGTAAGTGAAGCAAACGTGGAAACAGAAGGTCCTGGGTTCGATTCCCAGAAGAGGCATTAAGTCTCCTATGCTTTCTCATAGGTTGCGCTCTCTTAGCTCAGTTGGTAGAGCATCGCTCTTATACGATTGACGTATGCGCAGGTAGGCGGTAGTCCTGGGTTCAACCCCCAGAGGGAGCATCTTTTTTTCATGAACTTCATACAAAAAAGATTCTCATACAATAGGATGAAATGGACACTACTATAGTAGGTTTCGTTGCCACTTCATCTTCAGTTCTCGCATTTGGTTCTCAGTTTATACATACTCTTCAATCAAAGACTACAAGTGGTCTTAGTTTTCATAGAACTATTTTTGATGTCGTTAGTTTAGCGTTATGGGTGTATTACGCAGCTAGAGTGGAAGATAATCCTCTTCTAATTGCGAGTTCCCTAGAACTCTTTACCTGCGCATGCGTATGTATTTTAATCATAAAGGAAAAAAGGTCAAGTGTTATCTTGCCTCTCAAACATGAGTCGCCTCCTCCGACTCCTGAAACTGACCCCAAATCGCTGTCTGAAGTTGTAGTCTTTCCAAGCCGTCGCTTTTCCGTTTAGATTTTAGATTCCTACTTTTTCATTTGACCATGAGTTGAGCGAATGAAAACGTATTCAATACCTGTAAAATTGACATTCGTGAAATGAATACCCATTTTTTAAACAAATGGCCCGAACTCCCAGAGACCTTTGTAAAGGCTGTCGCGAATGTTACAATGGAATTCTTCAAGCTGTTGTGAAGAATCCGATTGTTGCGGCTATCATGATGGGAATTCCTAGTTACTTTATGATTTCGTGTCTTCTCTTTGATGGAATCACGATTATCTATCCTGAATACTACGCGATGAAGAATACCATTGTTGCACCTTTCTATACATTGCTAGGATTCACCATTGCTGCGTGGATTGTTGAAATCATTGCCATTTATTGGATGTTACCCAATGTTCTTTCTCTGTGCGCATTTGGTCATTCTGCCGTTGGAAGTTGGTGGCTGGTGAATTTAGGAATTCTGATGTTTGCTGGTTGGTCTTATCTTCCAGTAAAAATGGTCTTTCTCTTCATGCTGAGTATTCTTACACCTGCTATCATTTGGCATATTACAGGAGATATCATTCGCGAATATAAAAAGAAGTTGATTGAACAAATTAATCTCAATGCGCAGGCTCTCGCAAATCAAGAGATTGCGTTTTCAGCCGATGTAGAAACAGGAAATCCTAAGACATTGTATTAAGTAGACTTTTCAGCGAGGCGAGGACTGCGACGAAGCTCTACAACCTTCTTCTCAGAAGAATTCTTATACCTATACATCCCGTTCAAAAGCGCAATCTTATTGGCCTTCCATGCCTCTGAGGCCTCCTTAAAGAACTGAGGCGTAAACTCCTTGATATTCGTGGAAGGAGTAGGCACGTAGGGCTTAGCACCAGGGCGCACAATCTTTCCGTTACGAAGCTTCATTTCGCACTGATAGTTTTAGTGGAACCTCAGCCTTCAATTTTAGGATGGAAGCAAATTTGAAACCAAACTTTTTTTTGTAAAGGGGTAGAAAATGCCCCGCTCCTCAACTCCTTCACATAACAAGCCCGCTCTACCTGCTGTAAAAAAGCCTTCTGCTGTAGTTCCCTTTCACCCAACAACGCCTACAACGTCACCTTCTTTTGGACAAAGTATGAAAGATGGATTTGGTCTTGGACTTGGTTCTGGTCTTGGTCATGCTGTTATCAATCGTATGTTTGGCCCTTCCTATCCTATAGTTCCTCAACCTCCTCTTGTTGGACAACAGAAAGAACCCTGTGAGAGTGAACGCAAAGCCTTTGAATCCTGTCTTTTGAACAATAGTGATGTTTGCTACAATCAACAAACGGCTCTTACTGAGTGCTTGAAACTTTCCAAGAAAGGCCCCGAATAATCCGACCCCCCTTTCCCCAGGCTCTGTCTTGAAAGCACGTCTCACGAGTTCCACGCACATACTTCTCCGCAAATCCATCTTCCTTCGCCTTCTCCACTACATCACTCAATTGAATCTCCTTATCTTCATCCAATGTTGTCTTTGAGACAAGCCATTGAATGAACTTCTGGTCTTTTTCAGTATACTCCACAAGTTTTTCTTTGGAATAAATCTGAAGAGGAAGCATTGTTTCCGTTCTCTCCGCAACTTCTTTTTGTTCTGTTTGACTTCCCATCGCAATCTTGAGTAAGTTTGTGGTTTGGGATTCAGATTCCACTAAGAAGGCTTGGAATTCAGAAAACATCGCATCAATTCTCTTTTTGTGACCCGCAAGTGAATTTCTATGCTTTACAATGGTTTGTTCATGGGTTTTCAAGAGAGTAGAAATCAAAAAGGCCTTTTGCTCAAGACTGCGCACAACTTCAGATTCTTCTGTTTGAACACGCGTTGTCTGTTCTGCTGCTTCTAGCAAAGGACGAAGTGTCTGTAAATAAAAGACAACATCATGCTGTTTCATCAAGTGACTGATGTACACAATAAAACGACCATCTTCTAAGAATTCAGTATCAATATTTCCAGCCCGTGTCTTTCCCACAATGCCCTGATTCAGACTGACAAGAAATCCAGCACGAACATCAGGGTGAAGACGCATATCTCGCTTAAACTTTTCAATTTCTTCTTTGTTCACCATACGTGTATAGTTCTTCACTTCCCAAAAATAGGTCCCTTTGCTGCGTGTCATACGAATATCGGCAGTCTGCGCGTCCTTTGACACTAAACTTACATCACAATCATAGGCCTTCTTAATTAAATCTTCTACGATTCCTTCACCCAGCTCTCCTTTCTCCTTGCTACTGCTGAGTGTCTTTGTAAGACTTGTATGAAGAACATCAAACCGATTCGCCATATGTTCAAGAGTCTTGGCGAGTTTTTCTTCTAAATCTGAAATTTGTTTATCTTTCATATCGACAATCTCACGGAAATTTTCACGCGCATCCTTTTGACAAGCTTGTCTGAATTCACGTGCTTCTAGTTCATGTTGTGTCAACTTATTCGTCAAACTCCGAATTCGTTCATCCAGACGTTCTTTCTCCTCTTTATATTTGGACTGAAGTTCTCCAAGTGTTTCTTCATGAACCTTCATCGCATGATTGACCGCTTCCGCATGAGTTTCTTTCCGAACCTTTTCTGTTGTCTTATTTTTCAGAAAGGAAATCGCAGCTGCGCCTAGGTCTAGCGCAAGCGCTACATCTTCAGGTTCCGCAGAATCATAAAAAGAAGGAATAGAAAAAGAATAAGGAAGTGTAAGTGTCAGTTGCTGCTCTGACATCCCTAGTGAACAAGGGCGTGAAAGGTTTAGACCAAGGAGTCCGGTAGAAGTCTAGAGTCTTAGTAGGATGGGCGCAAGTCTGACGAAAGATATGGCTATTTGTGTAGTTCTATTTAATCCTACACAATCCAAGAGAATTCTCATGAATTATTTGTATATGAAGAATCAATTTAAACTTCATAGTGTTCCGTTTTACACGATGGAATTAGTCTATGAAGGAAGAGAACCAGAACTCAAACACGCCTTTCATGTTCATACAAAGTCTGTTATGTTTCACAAAGAGAACTTATTTCGTTTATTGGAAAAGAAGATTCCTTCTCATTTTACAAAACTCGCATTTTTAGATTGCGATATTCTCTTTCAAGACAAGTCCTGGTATGAAAAGACATCCAAACTTTTGAATACACATGATGTCGTTCAACCTTTTGAGACCGCACATTGGTTGGATTTGACCTATAAGACGACTATGCTTTCTCGTGAAACCATTCTTCATCTTGACAAAGATACATGGGATTTTAAATATCACCCTGGATTTGCGTGGTGTATGAGACGCGATTGGTATAAGAAGGTTGGATTCTTTGATTATGCTGTGAGTGGAAGTGGAGATACACTTTCTTGTGCTGGATGGATGAAAAAGAAATTTCCCGTGAAATTCCAAAGCCTTCCCTCCGCAATCAAAGAAGAATATAGTAAATTCTATGTGAAAGAATCACCGCGTATTACATATCTCAAAGGTGGAGAAATCTTTCATCTCTATCATGGAGCGCGTATCAATCGTCAATATGCCGATAGACACAAATTACTCAATGTAAATGAAACCATAACAGAACTTCTTGAACCGAATGAAGAGGGGGTCTTTGAATGGAGAGAACGAGCCAAATGGAACTCTGTTTTTCAAGCGTATTTTGAAGGAAGAAAGGAAGATGACTTGAGTGTAGAAGAATCTACCTCTTCTAAAATAAAAACCTCCTAAGAAGAAGGAATGAACAAACCTTTGGTGATAGGGTTGCTATGTTTGGTATTCGTTCTTCTGCTGTCTTTAAAAACAAAAGAATACTTTGAAGCTCCCTCATCAAAAGCGATGGTTCTTGTTGAACCCCGGAAACACAAGGACTTTAAAAGAGTCATTGATTTGTTTGACGAACGAATGCCCAAGGATTGGGATTTGTATATCTTTTGCGGAAAATCTTCTGTAGACTTCGCAAACGAGGCGTCCAAAGGACTCTCACGAAAGGTCTATGTGAAGCCCTTAGAGACAGATAATCTGACAGCAGATGAATACAATCGTATGTTTGGCACAAAAGAGTTTTGGAACCAAATTCAAGCGGAGGATATTCTTATTTTCCAGACAGATGCTGCTCTTTGTAAAAACTCTACATTTACCATCGATGACTTTACAAAGTATGATTACATAGGCTGTGCTGTCAATTCTGGTGTCTATTCGTTTGACCAGCCCTTTTGGTATGAGGGAAATTCTCCCTTTTATGGAATTGGCGGACTGAGTTTCCGAAAGAAGTCATTCATGAATGAATGTATTACGAAGTATCCTGAGAAAGCACTCAACATGCCAGAGGATGCTTTCTTCAGTATGTGTGTTCACGATTCTGGAAAGAAACCTCCTAGTGGTAAAGTTCTTTCTGAATTCTGTACCCAATATCACTTTGATGAAAAGAGTTTCGGAGCGCACAAGACAACCCAGTTACAAGAATCCGATAGACCTGCCTTTTATGAATATTGTCCAGAGGCAAAGTTTCTGAGTGAACAGACATAAGGTTGTCGGCAAAGATTCTCCGAGTCAGATAGATGGACGAGCATTCCAAAGATTTTTTTAATTTCTTCCAAAGCTCTTTTTTAAATGCGCTTTTGTGGATATCGTTGTGGGGTATTGTATATCTTGGTATTGATTTATTAGCTTCTGGAAACGAGCTTACTGAGTTTGTCATTTATTTGTGTATGTTGGTTCTTATCGTTTTGATTAAAATTTTCTATCCAGAATCAATTCGCTCACCTTAACGAGTCATTCGTTTGGAGGTATACGTTGTTAGAATCGCACCTAGAAAGACCTGTTTGAGAAGGTCTCGTCTAGGATTTGGTGGAGGAACCCTTGGTATGAGTCTTCTAGACTGATTCCAAACGTTTCTAATGAGAAAGTCCATGTCTAATGTTTGCGAGTGCTTTTCTTTTTCTGCGCTTTCCGCTTTGTCTTCTGAAACAAAGACGTTACTAGCTTTTGTCGCATCATCACGCGTAAGAGGAGATGTAGACATCTAGTTGATGCTATAAAATATTTATTCTTCCTTCTCAAGCCATCTCTTGTAGTCGCACGCTGCGCAGACATCAATATCGGGAGACATTCCCTGAAGACCCTCCGCAAGTTGATTCACACGCTTCGCTGTCTTACGAGAATTGCGGTAGTTTCTTACCTGTAAGAAGTTCTTCGCAGAGATATTGGCTCCTGAAGTGCGAATCGCAGCCAATCTCTTGATATTGGCCATACGAGGATTCTTTCCAGCCGCGTCCGCAAGGTCTTTCTTCGCTTGCTCCTCCGCAAGTTTGTAAAGCTGCTTTCGTTGCGCAGAAAGGCCCTCTTTTACTTTCTTTGCCATCTCTCGTTGGAGTTTCGCCTCCTCCTTGGCTTGATTCTTCATTGCCTTCATTGTTTTCTTCGCAAGAGATTTCGCAGCCGCATTCAGATTTACAGGCTTCTGAACCTTCGCGGTTTTCGTGCGCGCAGTCTTGACTTTCTTTCCAGCCTTTCTGTCTTCCTCATTCATCTCGGCAAGAATCGCAGCAGCCTCCTCTTCAGCCTCCTTGTTTACAACCTTGGCTTGTTCCTTCTTCGCCTTGGCCTCTTCACGCACAGCCTTGCGAGCAGCAGCAGCGGCCTCTTTCGCAGCAGCTTGCGCACGCACAGCAAGATTCTTACGTTCAGATGCTTTGCGAGTAATATTGCGAATAACATCTTCATTCTTCAATCCCTTGCGGCGACTTCCCATAAGAGCAAGAATTTCCGCAGCCGTAGGGTCACGACCGAGTTTTTCTTTCAAAAATGTCTTTGCTTCACCACGCTCTTTATCAAATTGGGCCTTCTTATCCATCTACTTTTACGACATAAAAAATTTTTCTCTTTTGTTTTTTTATTTTTTATTTTTTGTTTTTTATTTCTTTAGATATCGTCAATATCCACATCGTCCAGAACATCCTTGAGATTGACGGCCTCCTTCTTGGGAGCCACCTTCTCAATCACCTGCTCTTCCGCCTCAACCTTCTCATCGTCATCCGCCTCAAAGATGATACCGAGCTCTTCCTCATTCATGCCCGCATCAGAGATGAGGCCAGGGTGGATGCGCTTGTCCTTTTGGAGCTTCTTCGCAGTCTCTGCGTTTACAGCACCCATGAGCTCATACACCTTGCCAGACTGCGCGACGATGACGATGTCATTGGTACAGATGCGAGCAACAGAGCGACCACCGACACGAGCATGGACCTCGATGAGTCGCTTGCGGTCCTTGGGGTCTGCGACGGCAATCTTGAACCAACCATTGCCTTCTGCCTTGATGGTGCGACCAAAGAGCGCATCATCATCTTCCACTGCGGTGGAGACAACGCGGAGATTGCGCTTGGCCTTCTTCTCTTGAGTGCGAGCAGCTTTAGCGAGATTCTTGGGCATTTTGTCTGTAGTCTTGTTTCCTTTGGAAGGGGTGTTCATCCTACGAAAAATTTTGTGTTTCAATTTTTTGTATTTTTTTGGTTTTTTGATTTACTTAGAACATCATATCCAACAACTCTTGACCACCTTCTTCAAGCCACTTCTCCACTCGCTTTGGGTGAAAGGCCTTTGCGACGAGTTCCTCCTTGAAGAGCTCAGCACGAGTGTGATGAAACTTCTTGAGTTTCTCCCTCTCAGGCTTCACAACAGAAGTAATAGCATCGACCAAGATGCCTCGCACATCCTTGGACATTGTCTTCTCAGGAAGTGTATAGAGATTTTGCGTGAGGAGAGAGGTGGAGAGAAGCAGACAAGGTTGATACGCAGGATGACGCACAAACTCTTGAATCACATGAGCAAACGCAATGCTCTTTTCCTTTGAGCTAAACTCTTTGAACTTCATCAAGACATGCTGGCAGCCCAATACATTTAGCAGAAGGTTATAAGGGTTCAGCGTTCTGTGATTGAGGAAGCAGCCAATTCGGTCATCAAGGCTCGGCGCAATATCCAAGACATTGGGCATCCGCATTCCAGCAAAAGTGAACATGGCCAACTTGGTAAGAGGCTTATTCCAATGGGGACTCACCTTTCCTGACTTCACCAGAATTGTCCAGAGGTCTACAAGAGTTAGTTGGGGATTCACCCACTCATTGGGAGGAGGGGAGGGAAATGCGGCGCAGTCCTCTTGCGTGAGCGTAATGAAATTGTTCTCAAGCGCATAGAGAATAGTCTCCTCAAGACGCCCGAAGTAAGTGGAGGACGGATAGCCAAATCCTGTGGGAAGATGCTTGCTGTCAGGGCGACAGAACATATCCAACCAGTTTTGCTTCTTGTAAAAGTTGCGGTGCGAATGGCAGACATTCTTTCCTTTCAATGCGTTTTTCTTACAAGGGTGAAGGTCATCCTTAAGAAATGCGCAGCAGCGGGAGGTCATTTTCTACGAAGGGTACATTTCCCTTGCGCAAGGAATTCATCAATTTTTTCCTCAATCAACTTCTGATTGTATCATCCGTATCATATCATCACGCAAGGCTTTAAATACATCTAAATAATATTGTCTTCGTTCACTTTCTTGTTCTTGCTGTTGAATCTGATTGAACCTTTCTAATCCACGTCTCTCATTCTCTGGCATATGTGTTTTTGCTGTTGTCAGTAGCGCACTATTAACAGGACCTCTCTCTTCAAGAGATTTCACATAGGCATTATAATTTCGCACAGCTGCTCTTTTTGCCATATCTTGTTTTTGTAAATTCAATGCATATTGGACTCCTTCATTAAGTATAAAACGTCTTCCTTGCATTACTCCACGACTTATATTATAAAGCATTCGTTCATTGGGTTCTGTTGTGTTTGCGTTATTATTGTAGTCACGCAAGGAGATACTGGCTCTGCGAGCGTGTGTTGCGGCTAATTCTTTTTCAGCTGGTAATACATCAGCGATTCCTCGGCAACTAAAGACAATGAAGAGACGGAATCCTGTAGCAGGAGCCGCCAATTCTGGAATGTTGAGTAAATCACTTTCAAGAAGAGTCTTACTTCCCCCTCTGCGAAAATAAGGACCTATCTTATTATCGGCACGATCATGAAATTCTTTATCATGCGCAGCGGAAAAGTCTCGCGCAACGGCTTCAAGTTCTGCTTCAATCGTCTGATTTGACACTTTTCCTAACCCTGCTCGTTTGCGCGTCAGAAGACGTTCTCTTTCATTCCTTAATCTTTCTGCGAGGGTAAAAATAGAATCAGGAGTGGGATATTCATAGACTCCCTGCTCTATATAGCCAGAAGCATAATGAAGATTCAAAAAACTAAGATTCATATCATTAACTTTATCACCGGGCGCGTAAATAGCAAGAGTTCGTTTTGTCGTGAATACGCGTGGATTGTAGAGGAGATTATTATAGAGTTGTCCTTTGAGCTGTCCAGTTAAAAACTTCCAGAATTGTTTCTTCTTTCCTGCGCTATTGTATCCCTCTCCTTGGAGAAGGTCAATCATACTGGTATCTTCTCCACACACCTTTCCACTTACACCCGCATGAAGAATATAGGTGTTCGCAGGAACCTCAAACTTAGTTTTGGATAACATATTCCCATGAGAAGTCACATAAAAAATCTTATTGTTTGTAAAAAACTCTTGAATGAGTGTATTCTCTGGTTTTCCAGTGATAGGTGCGAGAGCCCTTGGTAAAAAGGGGATTGCGCCACCTTTTTGATGTTTCTGTTTTCTTGTTTTATTCGGCATTCTAGGAAGAGCTTAGATTTTCTACATCAATCTCTCTACTGGTCATACTCACAAAACTAAAGGTCATCTCATGAAGAAGATGTTTGTTCGCGTCATAGTCTTCTGTACAAAGGATTATCCAGGGCTTGTTGGAACAGAGCAAGCGCTTCTTGACTTCCTCTAGAAGGTTGGGTGTATGAACATCTACCTCTTCAATCCTTGAGAAGGTCTCATACCACTTGTCTTTCTTGAAGGAAGCAGAAGGGATAACAGAATCATAGGCATACTCCACAATGACCAGAACATTTTCCGCATCGGGATAGCGTAATTTTAAGGCCTCAAAGGCATTCCTCCACGTCAGAATCATGGAGTTCTGGTAGTAGACTTTGGTCGTCATTTTGGAAAGGGTGCCTTCCAACCTGGGCACAAACACTTCAAATTTGTTAGTTCGTTCGTTTCTTTGTATCGGTGTTGAGGTAGTTGCGATACTGGGACAAGGTCCAGTTATGACTCTTCATACGCTTGAACTCGTCTTCCATTCCCGCTGAGCAAATATTGTAGCGGCTGCGCAAGTCATCGTAGAACTCACGACAAAAGTCATTGAATTCAATCCTGTTCTTCAGATGCGCCATAAATTCCGACTCGCCGAGCATCTTGTAATGGTTGTAGCACCATCTGGGTGACTCATAGGGAAATGCGAGTTGGAGCAGATAACCATAGTGTTCCTTGAAGTGGCCAAACAGAATGTTATCGACCTGCTTGTAGCAGGCTTCACGTACCTCTTCTTCCGTCCAACGAGGGTTCTCCTTCCATGAGAGAATCATAGACTCACGCAGCAAGCTCTGGTCAGCCTCTGTCCACTCACTCTCCTTCACCCCAAACGAAAGCACCGACTCTCTTGAAACGATGGACTCAAAGTTCGCCATGGTTAGCCTACTCATTGTCCAGGGGTTAGAAAAGTCAAATTTCGCCCGCCAAAAAAAATTTTTTCTTTTGCTTTTGTGTGTGTGGTTGTTGTTGTTGTGTTTGTGCTTTAGTAGCGCCACAGCTTGACCTCACAAGAGGGCTCCACGAGAGGAGGCATCTGGCAAGGGGAAGGCGGAATGCGCTCGACCTCGCCGTCCAGGGTGACCCACTCAAAGAGGCCCAGGGTCTTGACCTCGCGCTCCTTGGTCTCCTTGGCCACCCGCAGAATCTGGGCGGCCTCGCCCTTGGAGATGGCGTCGCCCTTGAAGACCACCTGGAGGGTCACCTTCTGGTGCGACCAGCCAAAGTCTCCCTCGCGGGTGGAAAGAGTCTCGTAGGTGCGCTTGGTGACGAAGTGGGGGCCGAAGAGCAGACCGATGCGCACCGCGAGGTCAGAGCAGCGGAAGATGCGGTGGACCTTGATGGGGTAGTGGAGCGGGCTCTCGCAGTAGTCGTCCTCATCCTCAGTGTCCTTCCAGGAGTTGAAGAACCACTTATTGACTCCGAAGTGCGTATCCCTGGGCTCCTCCACCTCTGCCTCAAAGTGGGCCACGCGCTCATCAGAGGTCATCTCGTCCAGACGGCGCTGCTTCTCCAGGATGGTCTGGTTGTAGCGCAGCATCTCGTAGGAGAAGACAGCGCACTCGCCCTTGGCCTTGAGGGTCTCCCAGAGCTCTGCCTTGCGCGCCGTCACAGAGGCCTTGATGTGACCAAAGAGCAGGTCGGCGTAGGGCTGGACGAACTCCTTCTCGCGCTTCGTGCGGGCCTCCTCCTTGGTGCGCTCCAGCTCCAGAACTCGGTAGCGGTAGTCACTGAAGAGGCTCTCGCCCTGGAGGCTCTTGAAGAGCTCTGCCTCCTCCGCGTCAAGCTTCTTGCTGCCGAAGTAGGTGCTGCGGGCCATGTTGGTTGCTGAAGAGTCCTTATCAGAGGTATGAGCTGAAAGGAGTGATGGTTGCGTAGGGCGCAGAGGACTTCAATTTTTTCCAGCTAAAAAAAGGGTGTCCCTCTTTTTTTTCTTCACACAGACGCCTTAACTATACTTTTGAATCAACTCCATTAAGACATCCGCATGGCACGGCTCTGGGGCACACCAACACCCCAGATTTTTCCCTTTCAGAGCAACTAACTCTTTTACAAGGTCAGGGTTATCTTTGAGTCTCGCCTCCATATAGCCTCTAAATTTCTGAATCACCTCCTCTCGTGTACCATCTTTACCTACCTTAAAAGGGTTACAAAAGGGGGAGGCCTCTTTGGGAAACCTAACCTTCTCTACAAAGACAACCCCTGCCCTTCCTACATAGACGTTTTGGCTATCCCCAACCCACTCTTTAAGGTTGTTATATTTGGGTCTTAAATATGCGACTTTACAATTAACCACCGACATCTTTATCCTTCTTGGCCTTTTTTCTCCTGTCAATTTTTGGTTGGTTTCGCAAGGCTTTTTCTATCTCTGGTGGAAGCTCTTGCTGGAGCACATAGATTATCTGGGTAGTCGCAGGGGGCTTCTTAGCGGCGTTGTAGCGCTCAAGAGCAAGGCGCAACAGCAACACCAAGATACCCAGCTTCCCTGCTCTGACCTCTGCGATGAGGATATCTTGGAACAGGGTGATGGCCGAGATGAGGTGGAGGAGCAGGGAAGGGGTGTCCAGAGGGCTACCGCTAGGGTAGAAAGAGGAGGTAGTTGCGTTCATCTTTCATGTGGGGTGCCTAGCTTAGGGGGCTTCCCAGGGCCAATTTTTAAGGCCGCAAAAAAAAGGTTTTGAAGAGACCTCGTAACTCTGTTCCACCATCTGTGGGGATTGAACCCACGACCACTTGGTTAAGAGCCAAGCGCTCTACCGCTGAGCTAAGATAGTTTACATTGCCAGAGGGGATTGAACCCTCGACCACCTGATTAAGAGCCAGGCGCTCTACCGCTGAGCTATGGCAATTTGGTGCCCTCTTTGATGGAAAGTCGGCGAGACCATTCCAGCAAACATCCATTCAAGAGAGTGCCCATTTCTGGGCTCTTTCCACCAAGGAAGGCAACATCCCAACCAGCGGATTTTAGGCTTCAATTTTTTTAGGAAATTGAATAAACAGGGCAAAAAATGACCCACCAGATGACCCCCTAAGAACCCCCTTCTGGCCATTCCTGGTTTTTTTTCTGGTCCATTCAATTTCCGAAAAAAATTGAAAGGGGGAGCCCCCTGGTTTGTCATCACCCTTTTCAGCTAAGGAACTCTTACAGCTTTAAAGGACTTTCAAACACACAGCACTCGCACAAGATGTCTTCCAACATGATTGTTTCGATGACTCAGGACCAGCTCAAGGCACTCGTTGCCGAGGCTATCCGCGACGCTCTCGCTGGCAAGCTCGACCTCTCTGCGGTCGCGTCGGCCGCCTCCTCTACCCCTGCCGCCAAGGCTAAGCGGGTCAAGAAGGAGCGTGACCCTGACGCCCCTAAGAAGGAGCCGAACGACTGGATTAAGTTCACCTCTCGGGTGCGCGAGGTCCTGACTGCGGCGGCCACGGACGGCAAGAAGCTCCACCCGAAGGCGGTGACTCAGACGGCTTCCGCTCTTAAGGCGGCGGACCTCATGGGCACTGCGACGGATGCGCAGATTCAGGCCGCCTACGCCGACTGGCTCGCCAACCCCCCTGCCGTCAGCAAGCAGGAGGCTGAGGGTAAGAGCAAGCGGTCCAAGGCGGGCTCTGACGCGTCCTCCACGGCCTCGTCTTCCAGCGCGGGTGACGCAGCGCCTGTCGCAGAGGTCGCCGCCCCCAAGAAGAAGGGGGGTCGCAAGCCGATGACCGCTGAGCAGAAGGCCGCAGCGAAGGTCAAGCGCGACGCCAAGAAGGCCGAGGCCGTCTCCGCTCCCCCTAAGGCCTCTGCGGTCGTGGCAGAGGATGTGGGCTCTGAGGACGTGATGGACTTCGAGCCCTTCACGTGGAAGAAGATGAGCCTCCTCAAGAACGCTCGCGGCGACGTCCTCACAGAGGACATGGAGTGGTTCGGTAAGTGGGACGCCTCTGCCAACAAGGTGGACACCTCTGCGCCCCAGCCCGCCGACCTCGACCTTTAAATTTAAACCCACAAAAATGTATGACTCTTAAAACCCCAAAATAAAAGAAAAAAGTTAAAAACCCCAAAAAAGAACAAAAACTTTTTTTTGGCTTTGTAAAAATTGTAGGTTGGGCTGTGCCTCGGGTTTAACACCCTTCTAAGATGGCATTCAGAGTCAGCACAGCAACTATTAAGGCCATTCGTCTGGAGGACAGGAAGACGTGGCCAGTGGACTTGGATGTCTGGGTCGATATCTCACTTCGTCATCCTCAGAAGTCCTGGGATGCGCCGTTCTACCTTTCCCACACACAGGTGAAGGCCTTTCTGGAGCTCATTCAGAAAGAGCTCGCGAAGAAGACCAGACGAGTTCGTGGTAGGTCATCGTAAAGAGGAGATTCAAAACACATAAAAAAATTGAAAC
>JACCDG011327966.1_pt1 | contig 14243 bp, 11 predicted proteins | sample 7442471 | NCBI WGS metagenome assembly JACCDG01 (sample SAMN15323444, study PRJNA562643) | freshwater metagenome | isolation source: river surface water | place: USA:Blue River Watershed | collected 2017-08-17
ATACTGACCAAGGACGAAGGCGATGATAGAAGCTAAAAATATACGAGAAGAATTTTGAAAGATTTTGACAAAGGCCTCATTGTCGGTGTAGCGGGGAGCAGGTTCTAGCCAAACCGTCCATTGGATAAATAAAAAACTCAAAAATAAAATAACCACTGTGGTCCAGATCAGATTTTTGACTATTTGTTTGCCTTTGACCTCTTCTAAAATATCGGTGATCAAAAAAGTCAAAGCAATCAGCCAGATAGTCACAGAAAAATTGATAGGTCCAAGTGTGGTGATTTTGCTACCCAAAATATTTGCTAGTAATAATGAGGTGATAAAAATTGCTTGTAAAAAAAAGATTTTTTGTTCTTGTGTAAGTTTTAACATTTTATTTCCCACTGGTTAAATTGATTTAAACTGATAAGGTCATTTAGTTCTAGTTGACTTAAGATTTTATTTATTTCTGCTGTTGGCATTTGTAATTTATTTTGCAGACTAAAAAAATTCAAACTCTCATTTTTTAAAGCAGTATAAATTTTTTTCTGCTCAGAGTTTAAGTCAAGTTTTATTTTTATATTTTGGATATTCAAATCATAGCTTTTCAAAATGTCAGATGTGTCTAACAAGATATTTGCTCCTTGATAGATTAAATCATTTGGTCCTTGCGCTAGTAATAAATTGGTATTGCCAGGTAGAGCAAAAACTTCCCGACCATTTTCTAGGGCGCATTGCGCGGTGATCAAAGTGCCAGATTTTTTGGCACCAGAGATGACGATAGTAGCCTTACTTAAGCCTGCTAAAATACGGTTGCGTTTGGGAAATTGGTAAAGATTAGGCCGAGTCTGTGGTGGGTATTCAGATAAAATCAAACCGCCGGCTTGGATAATTTTTTGAGCCAGTAGCAAGTTTTGGCGTGGGTATAAAACATTGTCATTAAAGCCGGAACCCAAAACGGCAATTGTGCTTAAGTCGTTTTCTAGAGCTTTTTGGTGAGAGAGTGAGTCAATCCCTAAGGCTAGTCCACTGACGATGATCATCGGACTTGAGCGCAGGTCGCAAATTATATTAATGAGTGTGTTTTGATGGTATTGAGTCAAAGTGCGAGAGCCGACAATGGTCAGTAGATACTGGCTTTGTAATAATTCCAAATTTCCTTGGTAAAATAAAAAGAGCGGCGGATCAAAAATAGTTTTTAATAATTTTGGATATTGAGGGTCCAAAATACTCAAAGCACTTTGGTAGTCCAAAAACTCTGTGCGGATTTTTGCCAAAAATTCTCGATTTATTTTGGCAGTTTGGATCAAAGTCTTGAATTCCTCTGGAGGATTATGCAAAATGTTTTTAGGCAAAAATCCGTTCTTTAAGTAATCGGCTAACAAATGCTCTTTGAGGCCGCGTATAGATTTGAGAAAAAACAAACAAAATTTCTCATCTGTAAAATCGCTTTTCATCATATGATGACTTTAATTATTATTTTCTTCGCATTCATCATAATATATAGGAGAGAATTTGTAAAATTTTTGCACCCTTGGCAAATTTGACGACTTGCTATATAATTTATTTACTAAATCAATTAAGGATATAATTTTTATGACAACCAAAAAAATCAATGCGATTGATACTGAGCTTAGTCGAGAAAGAGCGGTTAAATCCAAAGCTCTAAAAGCCAATTCCAAAGACGAGTTGATGGATTTTGATCAATTTGTTGCTCGTACACCACGCAAAGAATCTAGTAAAATGTGGATATTTTTCTTGTTGATTATCCTTATTGTGGTTGCGGTTGGTTCTGCTTTGTTTTTTTCCAAAGATAAACTAGTCAAAGAAATAAGCTACAAGGCGGTTTTTTTGGATACCAATCAAGTTTATTTTGCTAAGGTAGTCAAAGAAGATGCTCTAAATATCTATTTAGATGATGTCTATTATATTCAAACTGAACAACAAGTTACACCAGCCACTGTAGAAGGCGAAGAGGATAAAATCACCGAGGTACCAGTTTTAGTCAAACGAGGTCAAGAATTACACCAACCAGATGGTTGGATGCAGATCAATAGAGATAAGATAATCTCTATCGAAGAAATCGGGGCAGAATCAGAAATCTTGAAAGAGATCAACCGACAGAAAAGCTTACCGGCTGTGACAGAATAATATTATTTGAGAAATATCCGCTGACAAATGCATTTGTCAGCGGTTTTCTTTTTGTCTATTTAAAGTATAAACTAATTAGCACTACTTTACACTTTTTACTTTATGGTTTATAATAATATCAGTTTTTGAAATACAAGAGCTTTTATGCGGAAAGTGAAGACTGGCAAATTAATCCCCAATAAGCGTTTGGTCAAAATTGGCCAACTCGCTGTTTTATTTAAAGTCTTGCCATCGACTATAAATTTTTATACTCGAGAAGGCTTGTTACCAGAAAGTGGACGCTCTCGCGGTGGCTACCGTCTTTATGATTCAGAAAAAGCTATGGCCGTTTTGACTAAGATAGAAAGTCTGCAGGCCAAAAAAAGACTGAGTATTTCAGAAATAAAAGAATTGCTTTAATCTCCTTCGAGCCTCATTTCATGCTTTGAAGCTTGAAGGATTTTAAATATGTAGGACACATAAAATAAAAATAAGATATTATGAAAAAAAGATTAGACAAAGTATTTTCCAAAGCCAAATGTAAACATAAAGTTTATCAACCTAGACTTTGTAAAAAGTCCAAAAATGCTTGGTGGAAGGCTTTGTATTCAATATTTTTTTGACGTTTTGTCATCCCGAACTTGTTGAGGGATTGATATTGTCAAAACCGTCGCTTTGGGCTAGAATAAATTTTACCTTAACATGAATATTTTTATGGCCAATTTTAAAGATCAAGAACAAGAAATACTAGATTTTTGGGATAAAGATCAGACTTTTCAAAAATCAGTCGAAAGACAAGCGCCTAAGGGCGACTATCTTTTTTATGATGGTCCGCCTTTTGCTACCGGTTTACCACACTATGGACATTTGGTCTCTGGTCTGATGAAAGATGTGGTGCCTCGTTTTTGGACCATGCAGGGTTACCGAGTGGAAAGAAAGTGGGGTTGGGATTGTCATGGTTTGCCGATTGAAAATATTGTTGAAAAAGAATTAGGTTCCAAAACCAAAAAAGAAATCGAAGCTTTGGGTGTTGATAAATTCAACGAGCTTTGTCGTGCCAATGTTTTGAGCTATGTGCCTGAATGGGAAAGAACAATGAATCGTTTTGGTCGCTGGGCAGATATGAAAAATGCTTATCGCACCATGGATTTAGATTTTATGGAATCTGTCTGGTGGGTTTTCAAGTCTTTATGGGACAAAGATTTGATCTACCAAGATTATCGTTCGATGCATATCTGTCCTCGATGTGAAACTACTTTGTCACAATATGAAGTAGCCGATGGCTACCAAGATATCAAAGATTTGTCAGTCACAGCAAAATTTGAATTAGTTGACGAAGCAAATACTTTTGTTTTAGCTTGGACTACCACGCCTTGGACTTTGTTAGCTAATGTCGCTTTAGCTGTCGGTGCGGAGATAGATTATGTCAAAGTAGAAAAAAAAGATGAAGGCAATGGGGATTTGGTGAGATTTATTTTAGCCAAAGCAAAACTTGAACAAATATTTGCTGGTCAAGAATTTAAAATTATTGAAGAGTTTAAGGGTCAGGCTTTAGTTGGCAAAAAATATAAACCTTTGTTTGATTATTATTCTCAAGATAAAAATTTAGCTAATAGAGAAAATGGTTGGCAAATTGTTTCGGCTGATTTTGTGACTATTGAAGACGGTGTTGGTGTGGTGCACATTGCACCGGCTTTTGGTGAAGACGATATGAATCTTGGTCGTGAAAAAAATCTGCCTTTTGTGCAACATATCGGTATGGACGGTGTAATTAGAGAAGAGGCTAGTGATTTTGCTGGTCTTCATGTCAAACCAAAAGACGATGTGCAAAGTACGGATGTGGCCATCATCAAATATTTAGCCAGTAAAAATTTATTGTTTGCCAAAGAAAAATACGAACACAGCTATCCACATTGTTGGCGCTGTGACACACCATTGATCAACTACGCTACTTCATCTTGGTTTGTGGCGGTGACCAAAATAAAAGCACAAGCTTTGAAAGAAGCAGAAAGTATCAACTGGACACCAGATCACATCAAGGCTGGTCGTTTTGGCCAATGGCTTGAGGGGGCTCGTGATTGGTCTATTTCTCGCCAAAGATTTTGGGCTTCTGTTATGCCTATTTGGGTATGCGATCAATGTGATGACAAGCTAGTTTTTGGCTCGGTGGCTGATTTAGAAAAAGCTAGTAATCAGACGGTGACAGACATACACAAACACATTGTCGATAAAATCACTTTTGCTTGTAATAAATGTAAAGGCACAATGAAGCGCGTGCCAGATGTTTTGGATACTTGGTTTGATTCTGGCTCCATGCCTTATGCTCAGATGCATTATCCTTTTGAAAATAAAGAAAAGTTTGAAAATTCTTTCCCAGCCAAATTTATCGCTGAAGGTGTGGATCAAACTCGCGCTTGGTTTTATTATTTACATACTTTAGGAACAGCCCTCAAAAATGGTCCTGCTTTTGAAAATGTGATTGTCAACGGCATTGTTTTAGCTGAAGATGGTAAGAAGATGTCGAAGAAGTTAAAAAATTATCCAGAACCAACTTTGATGATTGACAAATATGGTGCTGATGCTTTGCGTTTGTATCTCTTGTCTAGTCCAGTGATGTTGGCGGAAAATTTATCTTTTTCGGAAAAAGATTTGTCAGTGGTTTATCGTCGTTTTACAGCTTTGTTGCAAAATGTTTTGAGTTTTTATCAGATGTTTAAGGCAGAAAGCAAAAATACTGAATTTGTAATAGCCGATTTAAAAAATATTTTGGATCTTTGGATTTTAGCTAAACTAAGTAATTTGCATAGCGAAGTAGAAGCTGCGATGAAAGAGTATAATTTAGTAAAAGCTACACGCCCTCTATTTGATTTTGTGGACGAACTTTCTACTTGGTATTTGCGTAGAAGTAGAGAAAGATTCAAGGGTGATGATGAGACCGATAAACAGCAAGCCTTAAACACTTTAGCTTTTGTGTTAGAAAACTTTGCCAAAATTATCGCCCCGTTTACCCCGATGACCGCGGAAATTCTTTGGCAAGAGTTTCACCCAAATACTTCGGTTCATCTTGAAGCTTGGTCAGAACAATTAAATATCACAGACGCTGAAAATATCTTGCAAGCTATGTCCAATACCCGTGACATCGTTGAAACTGTCCATGCTTTGCGTGCTTCATCGAACTTAAAAGTTAGACAGCCACTTGCTGCTTTAGAAATCACTGCCAAACTTAGCCAAGAATATTTAGACTTATTGGCTGACGAGCTCAATGTCGAGCAAGTCAAAACGGTGACTGAAATCAGTACGGCTACTGGCTGGTTACAACAAGAGGTAAATAATTTAAAGATTTCTTTGGATACTAATCTTACTGAAGATTTGAAAGATAAAGGTATTTTGCGTGAACTTATCCGCTCGATCAATGCTTTGCGCAAAGAGTCAGGCTTGCAACCAAGTGATAGGCCTACTGAAACTTATCAGACAAATTCAGAGATATTGTTGCGCGTCATCACTAAATATCAAACTGAAATAGAAAAAAATACTTCTGCTGGATCTTTGGTCAAAGTAGAAACTAGCGAAGGCATGAACCGTCAACAAACTTGTGAAATAAATGGTGAGCAAATTATTTTAGGATTAAAATAAATGACTTTCAAAACTGACGCTTTTGTTTTGCGTGCTATACCTTGGCATGAGGCAGATAAATTATATTATTTATTCACTCCTCACGAAGGTGTCATTACGGTCTTGGTGCGAGCAGCGGCCAAATCAAGTTCAAAGCTAGCCGGACACCTTTTGCCTTTTGCCAAAGTACGTGTCATGGTTGGTCGTGGCAAAATGGATCATTTAGCTGGCGTGCACTTGCTCAAGGATTATAGTAATTTGCGCACGGACTTAAAAAATTTATCTTTAGCCTCATCAGTAGTTGAACTATTTTTGGGAGAGCTATCAAGTGGCGCAAAACTCGCTGAATTCAATCTTTTGGAGGAGATGTTTATTTTGCTCAATGATACGCAACTGACCAATGAAAATAAAATGATTTTGGTCCGAGTATTTTTGTGGAAATTTTTATCTTTGAGTGGTTGGCAACCACAACTAGAGTCTTGTTTTATTTGTCAACAAGCGATAGACAATGGCGCCTATTTGCCAGGGCGTGGTTTGGTGTGCCACAAACATGATTTGAACGGCACTTTTTTAATTAGCCCAGATCTGCTACAATTCTTAAGAGGAGTGTTGAAATTAGCACTTAAAGATTCTCTGGATTTAAATTTAAATCCAGAATTAAATAGAGAATGGTTACAAGCTTCCCAAGCCTATTATCAGGAAGTTTATGACCGTCCATCAAAAGCATTAAAATTATTTATTTATGGTTAAAAAACAAAATTTAGACTCAGTCAAAAGATCAACTCCACGTAAACAATCTTATGAAGCACCACCATTGAGACGTGCTGCTGTCAAAAAAGATGTGCCTCAAGAATACCGCACTTTCAAAAAAGCACCCAAAGGCAAAGGTGGCTTGTTGTTTTTCTTTTTTCTTTTGTTTGTCGCGGCTGCTACGGGATTTTTGTATTGGAATGGCCGAGATAATGGCAATGTCACAGAAAGTTTGAAAATGGAAGTTTCTGTAGCTGACAAGATCGTGTCTGGTGATGAAGTTGTTTACAAAGTAGAGTACACCAATTTAGACAAAGTCGCTTTGACTGCTATGGAGCTGAGCGTCTATTGGCCAGCTGGCTTTTATTTTGATGAGTCCTCAGTGGCTCCAGAAAATGAAAATGCCAAAACTTGGTTGTTGTCAGATCTGAATCCTGGACAAACACAGATTTTGGAAATAAAGGGTCAGCTCGTTGGTCGTAAAGATGATACTCATGACGCTGTTTTTAGTCTTGGCTATCAGCCTACAAATTTTCACTCAGACTTTGTTGCTAAGCAAACAGTCTCTACTAAAATTATTGATCAAAAAATTGAGCTAGAAATTTTGGCCCAAGATAAAACTTTGGTAGAAAATGAACAAGAAATAAAAGTAGTGTACCGTAATTTGACTAGTGAAGCTTTGGCGGATTTGTACTTGGATATTTTGTATCCAGATGATTGGAATACTGTCAGCGTCGAGCCAGCCAAAGAAACGCAGTATTGGGTCAGCTCACTCGAGCCAAATGAGTCTAAAGAAATTATCTTGAAAGGTAATTTTGGTATAGACAGCAAGACTGATCAGATGCTGGTAGTTGAGGTCGGTAAAATGGTTTCAGAAAAATTCCGTCGTTTGATGAGAGCAGAGCATCCAATTATCGTAGTCAATCCAAAATTTGAAATGAATTTAAGTATCAACGGCAAAACTGGTGATCAGCAAGCTGATTGGGGTGATGATTTGCGTTATCAGCTGGAGATTACTAATGTCAGCGAGGGTGATGTCAAAGATGTTGAGGTGACGGCGCTTTTGGCGGGTGGATTGTTAAACTGGGGTAGTTTGGAAACAGTTGGTGAATACTTAGAAGACAGAATTACTTGGTCCAAAGATCAAGACGCAGGGTTGGCTGAATGGAAAGCCGGTGAGAAAAAAGTTTTTACTTGGTCAGCTGATTTGGTCACGACTCCGCAACCAGAAAGAATTTTGGAAAACATCGTCCAAATGAATATTAGTGGTTTAGAAAATTGGGAGCAGCTAGAAAATGTTTCTAAGGTCAATGTCGGTGAAAATTTGACTTTTAATAATGGTGTTTATTGGCACTTGGCTGGTCGTCGTGTCGGCACTGGTATGTTGCCTCCACAAGTTGGCGAGAAAACTCAGTATTTAGTAGTCTGGTCTTTGCCACAATCAACAGGTGACTTTGAACAGGTAGCAGTCAAAACTACCTTGCCTCCAGAAGTAGCTTTTGCTGGAGAGACAGAGATTCAAGAGGGTACTTTGACTTTTGATGAAGAAAGTAAAACTTTGACTTGGGCCCTAAATGATTTACAAGATTTATTATTACCAGTGACCGCTTCTTTTATGATTGAGATCGAGCCAGCTACTTCCGACAAGGGTCAAGCGATGTTGCTTTTGAATACTGTGTCTGCTAATGCTTATGGTAGTGAAGAAGTAGTGGTCAAAAGCAAGGCTTTAAAAACTTCTGATGTCGTGGCAGAAAGTAGCAAGCCAGTTGGTTTAGTACAATAATTTTTTTCATGTTTAAATTATTAAAATCATCAAAAAAATCTCAGGCTCGTCTAGGCACCTTAGAAACCGCACATGGTAAGGTGTCTAGTCCTTTTTTTATGCCGATAGCGACCAAAGCAGCGATCAAGAGTTTGACTGTTGAGGATGTGAAAAGTATGGGGGCGGAGATTATTCTATCAAATACTTACCATAACTATCTCAAACCAGGCGTAAAAATTTTACAAAAATTTGGTGGTTTACATGATTTTATGCAGAGTGATTTACCTATTTTGACTGACTCTGGTGGTTATCAAGTTTTTTCTTTAGCAAAACTAAGAAAAATAAAAGGAGATAATATAGAGTTCCAGTCTCATCATGATGGCTCTAAGCATATTTTGAATCCCAAAAAAGTTATTGATATTCAAGTAGCTTTAAATTCAGATATCATGATGGTTTTAGATGAGTGTATTGGTTTGCCTGCCAAGCGCGAAGACGCAGTCAAGGCCTTAGAGCGCACGACTCGTTGGGCGGAGATGGCTTTTAAGTACAAACAGCAGCTAAATAAAAAATCTGCCAAAATTAAAAAACAATTATTATTTGGCATTGTCCAGGGTGCAGATTTTGAAGATTTGCGTTTGCGCTCAGTCAGTGAACTGACTCAGTTTGATTTTTCTGGCTTTGCTATCGGTGGTCTTGCTGTCGGCGAAACTAATGAGGTGATGTATAAAGTTCTCAAATATACCACGCCAGCAATGCCTGCCAATAAGCCTAGATACTTAATGGGAGTTGGCTATCCGGAAAATATTTTGGAAGCTGTAAAACTTGGCGTAGATATGTTTGACTGCGTGATTCCCACTCGCGAAGCTCGTCATGGCAAGCTATATTTACCGCTTGGTAAAACTATTTTAAATAAAGGTAAGCTTAAATACAAAACTATTCAAATCACTAATAGTCAGTTTTTTGCCGATCAAAAAGCTATCAATCAAACAAATTTAAAAAAGTACTCTCTCAGTTATTTGCACCATTTATTTAAAACTCAAGAACCATTAGCTTTAAAGCTGGCAACGATGAATAATCTAAAGTTTTATTTAGACTTGATGAAAGAAATACGACAAGCAATTAAAAAAGGAGAAATGTAAGCAAAGTTAAAAGCGCACCGCTAGGCGGGGCGCTTTTGTAGATGAATTGACTGTCTGTCATGACCCAGGTGGTCCCCTGAAGAGGTCTTCGGCAAAGATTGGCTTGAGTTCGGGATCGAAGTAGTCGATCACGCCGACATGTGTCTGTTTTCTGGGTTTCAGTCGTCGTCTTTTTTTGGCAATGATCTCGATTGCACAGCCAAAGAAAGTCTCTGGATAGACGAGTTGTCGGCTAAAGCAATCAATCCATTGACCACGCTCGTTGAGGTAGGCGATTGACATGGCAGACTCCATTGCTAAACCATTGATGAACAAGAATTTAGTTAATCATATCGTTTTATTTATTTGTTTGTCAATGAGGATAAAAAATAATTTCCAAAAATAAGTGAAGTATTGTATAATATACTTGTTAAATCAAATTTAAAATTGTTGTATTTCTTTTCATGACGGAAAATATTTTTGTTAAAATACTCAAAACATTATTCTTGGATTGGCTAGGGGAGATTTTGTATTTTCCTATTTGGTGGTATGGACCAGGTTTGAAAAAAATCTGTGTACGCACTTGGCAAAAAGTGCGTCGTTTGTCGGTGAATTTGGCTTTACTTATTTTATTACGCAATATTTTTCGTCCAATGTTTGGCCAATACGACAGAGCTGGTCGAGCGATTAGTTTTGTCATGCGTCTGCTCCTATTGTTTTTCCGTTTATTAGTCTTTGCTGTCTTGAGCTTAGTTTATTTTTTGTTGATTCTGGTTTGGGTCTTTTTACCAATTTTGCTTTTGTGGCAATTATTAAATAATTTGAAATTGTTATGAAGGCGATTAGATTGCAACAATGTGAGCAATGTCAATCAAGTGGACAAAATAAAAAATGTTCCGCTTGTTTTGGCCTAAAGAGTTTTTATTTTCAAAATAACAATTTTTTTTATTGGCAAAAAATTATTAGTCGCACTTCTATTTTGATTAGAGAGTTGCGTTTTGTTTTGGATTTGATGATCAATGCCGCCTTGATTGCTGCTACATTATTTTCTTTAGTGATGATTTACAAGATTTTAGGCAGATTGGAGTTTGATCCTCGAGCGGTTTGGTTATTTATCAAAACACCCAGTGAAGAAAATTTGCGTTTGTTGATTTTTATTTTTTTGAACATGTACCTTTATTATCGTTTGGCTTTGCCAAGCTATAAGAAAAGTGTGGTTAGTAAAAACATTGATAACAGTAACAAATTTTTTAAGTATAATATTGCTGAAAGCTTAAACCAAGAAACAGAGATGATTTTGGATAAAGCTTGGCTTTATGCTTTGCACAAAAAAGTGTGGCCTATTACCGCTTGGCACTTACTTTATATTTTGTTGACGGACAAAGATATTAGAGTGGTACTGGCGCGTTTGGGTGTTGGTGCTCAAAACTTGCAAGATATTATTGATAAAAATTTAGCTTCTTTGGTGGCTAAAGCAGATTATAGTGCTTTATCTCGAGAAGAAAAACTGGATCTCAATTTTGAAGTCAAAGAAATATTACTCAATGCCTATCATCACGCTACTGTGATTCGTAAAGACAAAGTCATCAAAGAAATAGATTTGTTAGCTGGACTTGTAGCTTTGAGTCAAGAAGTCAAAGACTTTTTTTATGAGTTTGAAATTGATGATGACAAAGTGGACAATGTGATTGCTTGGATAAATATCAACAACCGCTTAGGTGAGCGTTATCGTCGTTATCGTAGTCGAGCATTTTTCAAGCCAAAATCAGGGATTGATAGAGGTTATACCGCTATTGCTACACCATTATTAAATAATTTTTCAGCTGATCTGACGCAAGCGGCTCGCTCAGGCGCTTTGCCTTTGTCTGTTGCTAGAGAAACCGAGATTGAAGAGATTATTACGACCATGGAAAGTGATTTGGCTTCTGTGGTTTTGGTAGGTGGAGCAGGTGTAGGCAAGACCAATATCATTGAGGGACTAGCTAATAAAATGATGGCTGAAGAAATACCTGAATTTTTTCAAGACAAGCGTTTGGTCAGTATTTCTATACCTTTATTGGTAGCGGGTGCTGCTCAAGCTGGTGAGTTGGAGCAAAGACTTTTGGGGATTACTAATGAAGTTTCAGTTTCTGGCAACATCATTTTAGTGATGGACAATATTCATAATTTGATTGGCGTTAGCTCAGCTGGAAGTGGTGGTTTGGATTTAGCTGAAGTTTTGGCAGGAGAAATTCGTAGCAAAAATATTTTGTTGATTGCTTCTAGCAATGAGCAAGATTATGTCAAACATTTAGAAAGTAGTGAGCTTGGTCAAGCTTTGCGTAAAATAATTATCAAAGAGCCAGGTAAAAATCAGACTATCCAGATCATGGAGGCGCATGTGGGTGTTTTGGAAAATAAATATAAAGTTTATTTTACTTATAATTCTTTAGAAAAAATTTATCAGTTGACTGACAGATACATGCCGGATCAGCAACTACCTAGCAAAGCTTTGAATGTGATGGAAGAAGTAGCAATTCGTGTTGCTAAAACTGGCCGTCAAGACAAGCTAGTACGCGCTGAAGATGTGGCTGAGTTTATTTCCTATAAAACACAAATTCCATTGACACAAGTTTCGGTCAAAGAGTCAGCTAAGCTTTTGAATCTAGCTGAGGAAATGCACGAAAGAGTTGTTGGTCAAGATGAGGCAGTTAGCCAAGTAGCGACTGCTTTGCAAAGAGCCCGTGCTGAACTCAGGGATCAAAAAAGACCGATTGCTAACTTTTTGTTTTTGGGACCAACTGGTGTGGGTAAAACTGAGCTTGCTAAAACTGTGGCGGAAAAATATTTTGGTGACGAGGACAATATGATCAGACTAGATATGTCTGAGTACCAAAACCAAGACAGTCTAGATAGGCTCTTGGGTTCAAACACTTTAGCCACTCCTGGTATTTTGACCGAGGCAGTTAGACACAAACCTTTTGCTTTGTTGCTTTTGGATGAAGTGGAAAAAGCTCACCCAGATATTTTGAATGTCTTTTTGCAGTTGATGGAAGATGGTAGGCTGACTGACGCTTTGGGTCGTACAGTTGATTTTACCAATGTCATTATGGTAGCTACCTCAAATGCAGGTACTCAATATATCCAAGAAAAGATTTCAGCTGGAGAAAAGATAGAGGACTTCCAAGAGGATTTAGTCAAAAATAAATTGCAAGGAATATTTCGTCCAGAGTTTTTGAATCGTTTTGATGCAGTGGTAGTTTTTAGACCACTCAATGAAGATGAGATTTTACAGATTGCAGGTCTTATGTTGCAAAAAGTACAAAAGCGTTTAGCAGACAAAGGTATCTTTTTTGAGGCAACTGAGCCCGCTGTCAAAGAATTAGCGGTTTTGGGCTTTGATCCTATCTATGGTGCTCGGCCATTAAGGCGTGTAATTCAAGAAAAAGTAGATAATGCCTTAGCGCAATTTTTATTACAGGGGAAAATTAGTCGCCGCGATATTGTGGTTTATGATGTCGGGGGACAGATTAGCGTCAAAAAAGCTGATACTTACGCTAATTGATTTTTCTCAAATTTCTGGCTTAATTTGCCATTTTCAGCTATAATTTTAGTAAGTCAATGTCTTACTTGACAAAAGTAAATTTCTGTGCTATAGTCACGGGAATTTACTTATATGTCCTTTGACGCTCTTTGAAAACAGTTTTAAGAATTATAGATTGAAGAATCGAGAAGAATCGAATCGACAACAAACGCGAGTAATCGCAAACCGAAGGAGCACGAGATGAAGCAGATTCTCCTGAGTGTCCTTTTGGCACTCTGCTACGCACTGGCCTCCACGGCCACGACCATTGTCGTCCCCGAGGGGGACGACATCCAGACGGCCCTTGACCAGACGGTCGAGGGAGATACTGTTTTGGTTTCCTACCCGGCTGGTTCCTACACGGTGGAGTTGCATTTTCCGGAGCACGACATCGTCTTGCTCGGCAACAGTGACATCACCCTGAATGGGGCCATCTACGTGATGAATGGTTCCACGCCGGCGACGATGATCCAGAGTTTCACGCTTCGTGAGATGTACATGCGGTTTGCTGGCGGTGGGGCGACGCTCCAGAACATCGAGGGCTATGAAAATCGTCCGATTTTCAAGGGGAGTAGCTCCCAGGTGGTTGTCCGCAATTCCCGGTTCGAAGATTGTGCGAATGGGGTGTTTTTCCTCTACGCCAATGCTTCCAACAGCTGGGGAAGTCTCACTGTGGACAACTGCAAGTTCGTCGACAACGGCCTGAGTGGGCCGCCGACGGCCATGCTGGATGAAAACGGTGAGGAGATCATTCTCCCTTCCGAACGAGACCTGAACTTCGGCGCGGTGGTCTACGCTCCCTTGGGAGCTGGCCACCTGGGTTTTACCAACAATCTTTGCCTCAGCAATGAGGTCAACTACATCGGTAACCTCGTGTACGCCGGCTCGGCAGCCAACGAGGATTCGGTGACCGTTGATTTCGGCAACAACACGGTGCTTGGTCAGCGGAGCTACTACTCCGAGACGGCCACGCTGCTGTTTGCGGCCCCGGGGAGCAAGAATCGTTTTGAGGTGCACAACAACCTTTTCGTTGATAACGGTGCAAGCTGTTTCAGTGGAAACATGCACTTCAGCCACAACGGTGTGTTTCCCAACGATCACGGCATTCCCAACTCCACAATGGGTGGTGAGCCGTTTTTCTGTGATCCGGCAGCGGAAGACTATCGTCTCAGTGACGAGTCACCGTACTTGGCGGAGAACAACGACTGGAATGAGCAGGTTGGCGCCTACGGTGCCGGAAACTGCGCGGGTGTCGATGTGACGCCCAAGCAGAAGCCCGGAAACTTCGAGTTGACGGCCTACCCGAACCCCTTCAATCCCAGTACCACGA
>JACCDG011326779.1_pt1 | contig 14237 bp, 23 predicted proteins | sample 7442471 | NCBI WGS metagenome assembly JACCDG01 (sample SAMN15323444, study PRJNA562643) | freshwater metagenome | isolation source: river surface water | place: USA:Blue River Watershed | collected 2017-08-17
AGGGCATCACTCTCGATATCGAAGTCGTTCAGACGCTCGATGTCGATGGCGAATGCATCTCGGAAGACGATCATAAGAATCCTCGCTACTTCACCATTCGCATCAAGCGCGCCCCGATCGAAGACATGATCAAGGTTCTCGGTCATGAGATGGTTCATGTCAAGCAGTATGCTAAGAATGAGCTCGGCAAGGAGCTGGCTCTGGCTCGCGGCGGTAAGGGTCTTCGGATCGTTACTCGCTGGCAGGGTGAGCTCTGGTCGCCGAAGTCCAAGGAAGACGGCTACTGGGATGCTCCTTGGGAGATCGAGGCTTACGGCCGTGAAGTCGGTCTGTACCATAAGTGGTTTCATCGCAATTAACAGTTGCACTTATTCTCATAAGAGCTTATAAGAAGATATGAAACAGAGAAAGACCCTTAAGACTCGTAATCCGATCGCTCGCTGCTGTCGGGTTAACGTCCCTAAGATCGTCCCTGCCAAGAAGGGTAAGGGCGCTGTGTATAAGCGTGTGAAGAAAGTAGACCTCGATGGGTAAGTTTGTAAATCGTTTCGTTATCTCCGATACTCATTTCGGACATACGAACTCATGGGAAAAGTTCAAGCTAGCTGATGGTAGTCCGCTACGCCCGTTTACCTCTACGGAGGAGATGGACGAGACTATGATCGAGCGCTGGAACGCTAAGGTCAAGCCTCAAGATACGGTCTATCATCTAGGTGATGTTGTTATCAATAAGAAGTATCTGCATCTGGTAAGCCGACTGAACGGTCGTAAGATCCTGATCCGTGGTAACCATGATATCTTCGGTGACGACGATTATTATAATGTTGGCTTTGAGCAGATCCATGGCGTTCGTGTGTTCGTGGACAAGTTCATCCTGTCTCATATCCCTCTACATCCTGACTGTGTGACTGAGCGTTTTAAGGTCAATGTGCATGGTCACCTGCATGCGAATGAGATTACACGCAAGATTGTGACGAAGCCGTTTGCACCAGTAGGTCAGCAGGAAGTAATCGATCAGATCGATCCACGCTACCTGTGTGTCTCGGTTGAGCATACGAATTATGAGCCTCTGCACTTCGATGAAGTTCAAGCTCGTATCGATAAGCGTTGGATGGAGACTGGATATGCACCTACTGTACGTGCATGGGGTAATGGAAGTGGACCAGGTTAATGCAACAGAGTTATTTCATTAACCCTAAGAAGGGCATCTACTACACTCAGAAGGCTTATCATGACGACAACATACACATAGTCGATGTCTATGTTGTCGACTTTGATGAGCCTGATATAGAGAAGCAGTTTCAGCATTTCCTGAAGTACGTACGTAAGGATGGTGCAGATGAGAAGATGCAGCAGCTTAAGAGTGAATTCAAGGCGCTTCGGGAACTGTTCTAATGAAGAACTGTCTTACGTGTAAAACACGTATTAAAGCAGATGCAATATGGGATGAGAATCAGGGCGAATTCTGGCATTGTACAGCAGTTGTTCCTGTTCAAGGATTTGGCGTCATGTGGCTTGAGAATAGAAATCTTAATCCACATGACCCAAAGGCAGTGGGGCGTTTGATTAATCTAAACCTATTCAGATCTGAACATAAACACTTCAAGTCTGGTATAGATTATGATTGCGCTCTATGGAGTGGAAGTAATGTTGAAAAAAGTGAAAAGGATTTTGAAAATGGCAATGTTTGATGTTAATGCACTCGAATCTGAAGTCCAGGCTGAACTCGCTGCTGAGCGTGCAGAAGCTGCTAAGGGTCTTCTGAAGGCTAAGCTGGCGCAAATCGCTAAGGCTGAAAAGGTCGTCCAGACCCTGAAGATGGAATACAAGGAACTCCTTACCGACATCGCACTGGAAGCGTAATGGCGGGCTGGGGCGATTTTGATCGCGGCTACCCAGACAAGTATCTAGCCTCCCAACCGTGGAAGTTACATTTCGCGGGCTGGGAGACTGATACGTATCGGCTGCAGCAGAATGGTTGGCAGCTGTCTGCCATTCAGGATCCATACTATGACTCGATGCAGATTGCTTTCCAGCATCCCGAGTATCGCATTCGTGGTATCTCAGCACGAGTCAGTGGGTATGATGCTCGATCACAGATATACAATTCTATGAACCGCATGTCCGGTGAGTTTATGCCTACAATCGGCGCTCACCTTGCAACGGACTTTGTATCACATACCGCAACTGTGGCACCGTTTGATAAGTTTCGACCTATCGACGCTGAGCCTCAGCTTATGGATATGAGGCAGATGATGTCTCAGAATATGGTCTTCGCACCTAACCTAGCTCGTACTCAAGAGATCATCGTACCAGAGCATTCTGTAGATGATCTGCTTAATATGATGCTAGAGAAGCAGGCAACCAATCGTGCTGAGCTTATTCGTAGACGTGTACGTCAACAGGGTGAGTATATTGACTTCCAACAGCGTACTAACGTACATGCTCAGATCGTCTCGATCGCTGCATAATAACAGTTGCCGTCTTAATCAAAAGTTCCTATAAGAAGATATGAAACTGCAAGAGGTGCAATGATGTTTGTTACTATTCCAGAACAGGGTTATCATTTTAGTCGTGGTCAGATTAAGGTGATCGAGGATAAGTACAACGCTAAGTATATGGGTTACTGGTGCACAAAGCGCCTTAACGGTGGCTGGAACGAGCGTCCGGTAGATGTATTCTATCAGCCCGAACCAGATACCGAAAAGGGACATAAGCATTACTTCGGTATGTTTGTTCAAGATAGCGCCGTGTGGATCACAGATGCAACTTCTGCATTTGAAGAGCCTATCACTGGTATTATCTGCGAAGATGGTGAGGTAATTGTATCTCGTTTTCGTCATGACTATGTCACAAAGGGTGATCGTATGATTGACGGAGGACGAGACTATGTACGAAGCTCATTGCATCCCTCTGCTAGTGTAACTGTTATTGATGGAAACTTTGTGGTAGAAGCTAATGTCGTTAAGTGAAGCATGTGTTGTTGGTTTTGGTATGATCGATGCGCTGGGTGATAATCCAGTCGATTGCTGGGCAAACATGCTTAACGAAAAAGACTTCCATAGACCGATCGATAAGTTTCTTCATGCTGACCACGGTCTCAAGGCTACAACAGGCTTTTATCCAGATATAGAGATTGATGAGGAAGCTACTCCACGTACAGTACACTACGGGCTCTACGCTGCGCAGCAAGCTCTCGAAATGGCAAACCTCCCACATTCAGCAAATGTGGGAGTTATTTTTTCGACTCTAACCGGCGGCAATTCGACAAAGGCGCGGGTTAATGCTGATGGGCGTAAGTTAAAGCCGAAGCAAGTTTTAAAAGGCGGTACAGATCACCTGTGTAGTCAGATTTCTCTACAACATGGTTATACTGGTATTAATACCAGCCTAAACTCAGCTTGCGCTACAGGGCTAGTTGGTATTGAGCTGGCTATGCGTATGATAGAGGAATATGATTATATCATTGTCGGGGGAGCTGATGCTGGTATCAATGCCAATGATCTTCGCTTCTTTACGATGATAAAAGCTATCGGCGTCAAGTCGATTCCTTTTGATAAGAATCGTACAGGCTTTGTTATGGGTGAAGGCGCAGGATGTATCATCCTTCAGTCACCAGCCAAGGCCAAGGAGATGGGGTCAAAGGTCTATGCTCGATTGACAGGTGCGGCCAGTGGGTCTGATGCCTTTAATGCTACTGCGCCCTCTGGTACAGGGGCGCGTATTTGCCTCAGCAAACTTAATCTCGAAGGCGTTGATGCAGTCAATGCACATGGTACATCTACTCCGATCGGTGATCAAGTAGAGTATGACGTTGTTCGCGAATTCACAAATGCACCTATCTATTCGAATAAGGGTAAGATCGGTCATACGTTCGCAGCTGCAGGTGTCCTCGAAACAATCTATTCCATTCTCTCTATTCAGAACGGATGCATTCCACATAATGCTGGATGCAAGGAAACAGACCTTGATATTAATCTAGAAAACGTCTATACAGATGTTAAGAAGGTACTCGTCAACTCATTCGGATTTGGCGGGAAGTGCTGTTCCCTTATCGTAGAGAAGTTTAATGGCATGGAATAATGTGATATCAGCTGATGTTCTTATGGACATCGTTGAACAGATTCGTAAAGAGCCGAAACAGCTTCACTTTGATGAGGAGCTGTTTCCTCCTCTGTTTACAATTAAAGAAGAATACCTCGTTTCGTTAAACGAAGCGTTTACTTGGATTACTTCTACCGGGCACGGTCCTTCGGGCACCATTGCTAAGTCCGTTGATCATCCAGCGTTCGCAGCTCTGCGTAAGCACCTAGATGCACGCGGCTTCATTAAAATGGAAACAGGTTGGGTTAACGGCGATCGAGTCACGAAGCCTTTCTACCTTAACGAAGTATACTTTGATATAGGTGATAAGTTTGTCTGTGGTAGTGCAATGAGTGGTCATCTTAAGTTTAGAAAGAAGTATGGCAATGAATTTAGAGATTGAAGCGCATGAAGGTGAGCTAAGGGCTCTTCGTAAGTTCTACAATACCTTCCGTCATATCGACCTAGCTGAAAAGCTTGGCAACATCTACTTTATCTGTGGTGAAGGTGGCGAGAAAGATCAAAACAATCTTCCAAAGCAAATCCATGTATGCCCAGCTTACGGTGTAGATTGGTTTCAGGTATATGAGCGTACCGATAAAACGCACGGTCCGGAGTGGTAATGGAAGATATACAATACGCCATCAAGCTCATACAGCAGTTTCGAGATAACGCTCCCCATACTAATGAAATCAAATGGGAGCTTGATTCTATTGAGAAGTTCTATAAGATGAAATTATATGCTCTCAAGAAGGTAACAGACGATGCTCGAATGGATTAGAATCAGAGATGAGGTCACATGCGAAGTGTATCATAAGCTCTGGGATGAAAATCTCTCTAAGTATGTTATTCAGATCAACGAGGTTGATAAGGTATACAAGGTACAGATTCTTAACCATCAACCATTCCATGTTAAGCGCTTGAAAGTAGCTAAAGAAGCCAGTCAGCATATTTACGAAAATATCGGAGTATTGAAATGAGACATCCACCTCAACGTGAAATGTGGGAAGGGCTTTCCTTGTCAGGTTGCCTTACTATCATTGTAGCTATCTTTGCTGTTTCTTTTCTTGTAGAAGTAATTTTTTAATGGCAGATTGGGATAAGCGCTTCCTTGAGTTAGCCGATCATGTTGCACAATGGTCTAAGGACCCACGCACTAAAGTTGGAGCTGTGATTGTCGATGAAAAAAAGAGAGTGGTTTCTGTTGGGTATAACGGCTTTCCTCGTGGCGTACACGATGATCCAGATCGATACGAAGATCGAGCAACTAAACACCTATTCGTCGCGCACGCAGAACGAAACGCCCTCGATAACGCTCCGTTAATGGTCGACGGGTGTACGATTTACGTACCTCTAGTACCATGCAACGAATGCGCAAAGAGTATTATTCAAAAGGGTATCACTCGCGTTGTTAGTTATGTACCTGAACGTGATGGTACGGGATTCAATTGGGATATTACTTCCACAATGTTTATTGAAGCTGGGGTAGAACTTTTTCTAATTGATCGCCTTGCAAATCAATAATAAAGCCTTATATATAGACGGTCACGCCTAATGGGTGACAAATTTAAACTCGCTTAAATAGGAGCAAATTATGAAAAATACTATTCTCGGCCTAGTGGCCGCTTCCCTTCTTGCCACCCCTGCTCTTGCCACATCGTGGAAGACAGAACTTTTTGCACGCGTCGACGCAGACGCTAATGGTCAAGTTGCCCTAGCAGAACTCGAAAAGACCGGTTGCCGTGTCAATAAGAAGTTCTTCGTATACGCTGATGAAGACCGCAACGGTCTTCTTTCGAAGAGTGAATTCTTCGAGCATCGCGACCTATTCTCGAAGTGCAAGTAAAAGGGAGAAACGCACATGTGGAATCATAATCATTCGTTCAAGGACTTTGATCGCTTCTTTGTCGGCTTCGATAAGGTAGCTGAAAAGATGGCTACTATTGCAGATCAGACTGCAAAGCTTGCCACTAACTACCCTCCGTACAACATCAAGAAGATTGATGAAAATAAGTACGTTATCGAAATGGCTGTTGCCGGCTTCGGTAAGCAAGATCTCGAAATCGAGATTGCTGATGATAAGCTGATCATCAAGGGCAATGTTCACTCCGGTGAGCCTGCAGAGCAGGATTCAAAGGGTGATTGGACTTGGCCTGTAGTTCTTCATCAGGGGCTCGCAATGCGCCCATTCACACGTACTTTTAGTCTCGCTGACAATGTTGAGATTCGCGGTGCATCTCTTCTGAACGGCATTCTTAAGATTGCTCTGGAAGCTATTATTCCTGAGCATAAGAAGCCAAAGAAGATCGACATTCAAGACGAAGATACGTCTACTGAAATTGTCGCAGACAAGAAAGAAAAGTAATGTTTAATCATAAGTATGTAATCCCTGTTTCAAGGGCTGCAGCATTCTCCGTGCTTGCAATGTGTGGTGTAATCTTTTACAGCTTACTGACACTCTAAAATGAAAAGGTATCTCTGGTTCACTCTCGGTATAATTTCGCTAATAATAGCGTATATCGGTTTTGTGACACCGGGGATACCTTTTTCTATGTTCCTAGTCTTTAGTGCTTATTGCTTTTCGAAGTCTTCGAAGCGTATGCACGATTGGCTATACAACCATAAGCACTTCGGCCCATTCTTAACGAACTGGGTCGAGCATAAAGTATTCCCGCTGAAGATGAAATATATGATGATTGCTGTGATGTCTTCATCACTAGCTATTTTGTGGTTTACTACCAATAATTGGAAAGCGGTATTAGGAACGGGTATCACCATGGCTATCGTAGCGATATGGGCCTGGCGATACCCGTCTTCTATTGAGGAAGCTAAAAAGCGTTAACCCCAGTTAGCGTATTGCTTTGTCTTCTTAAGTCTATCATCTAGACCATGTGTACCGCCGTTAACGCGCTTTGTAATTTGCGTGATAACTGCATCGGTAACACCCTTATCAGCAATTGCGAATAGACCATTCTTCTGGAAGAAGAACAGAGCCGATTCGAATGCTAGTTCGTTTGCAACGATATCAGGATTGGTCATGACGTCTGGTCTGCCGATATGATCAGCAAATGCCTGGTAGTTCGATCTACCGGTTAGCTGAATTGGACCACGACCGCGGAACTTCCAGCCATCGCCCGAAGCTTCGTTGCCGTTACCCATACGTCCTGAGTAAACAACGTTTGCGATCTTCTCTGGCTTACGAGCGTAGAGAGCGGCATTACGGCCAGCCTTTACGAAGTACTTAGGGAAGATCTTATTGAGACCATCAGCTGAGTAATTCAGGTTCTCAGAGAAGACCTTGAAGTTACCCGACTCATGAGCGCATTGACCGAAGAAGTGAGCGGCCTGGTTATTCGTCAGCTTGAAGTAATTACGAGCTGCCTTATAAGTACCTGGTCCCCATTTACCATCTGCGGCGACGCCGCACTTAGCTTGGAGAGCCGCCAATGGACCAAGACCCGCAGCAGCTGGAGCTGCCTTTGGAGCAGCCGCTGTCGGCTTCGGAGCAGCTGGACCAGCTACTACAGGAGCACCTGCTTCTTTTGTCGTCGATGGATCAAAGTCAGCAACCGGAACGTACTGTGTCCCGCCGGCCTTCGACTTCTTCGCGATAAGACGCTGGCGGCGATTGCCGCCTTCCTTCTTAATCGAAGCATGAACCCATCCAGAGTTCTTATCACCAGCGGTGTAGAATTCTAGAATGACCTGGTCGAACTCTAGGTTGTCAGCAACCCAGTCAGCGACCTTCTTATTGTCGACGCCTGGAACTTCGAAGTCAATTGCTTGACCATTAACGTGCTGAGATGTCTTCGAACCACCAACAGCCTTATTGACTGCAGGTGAACGATACGAAGAGTTAACCTGTACAGGGCCAAACTTGGCGCGTACTGGCTCAAGAATCTTCTCGCAGCAGTACTTCATGTTTGCAATATGCTCAGCGGTAGGAGTATTAGGAAGGCCTAGTCTCTTTGCTGTTGGCGAAACGGTTAGTTCTGCAAGAGTAAAATGTGGTGTAAGTTGTGTCATTGTCTACTCCTTAGAATGGGCCGAAATCGTCGTCAGAATCGAGATACTTGTCAACAGCTGCCATCATTTTGATTTCGTTGTCGACTTCGATTGATTCTGCTTCTGCGTTAATCTTATGGGCTTCTGCAAGCTGCTTGTGATCGGTCTTGCCCAGATCTTGTGTTTTAACATTTGTATCGAGCTCTGTAACCTTCATACCCATCATAGTAGCAAATGCGCCCACGAACGCGCCTACGATGGTAGAGAATGCCGGGCCGATGATCTTGAAAATTTCGTTATTGTCGATGACATGATTCGGCATGAACAGACCGACGAGGAAAATAAACACAACAGCGAGCATGATAGTGCCAAGAATTGCAGCAGCCATCTTCATGATGGTCAGCTGGATCTTGCCTTTCTCAAGCTCGAGTTGCTCGAACGTTGTAATCTGTGGTGCTGAAAAGAAAGATAATAAACTCATTTCGCTTCCCTTGTTTTTCTAGTTGATTTTTGAAGCTTGCTAGTATATAACCAAGTTTATTACTACGGAGTCATGATGTCTAAATTTTACACTTACGTTGCTCTCTCTAAGAACGATATCCTTCTTCGTGGGTACGAAAATGGTAAGCGTATTCAAGAGCAAATTCCATACAAGCCATATCTATTTGTTCCCACGCCCAAGGAGACGAAGTATCGCACTCTTGATGGTAAAGGTGTGGGTCGCGTAGATTTCGATTCAATTAAAGAAGCGCGTGACTTCTTAAGCCAGTATAAAGATGTACACGGTAGTACCGTATACGGGTTAAACAATTTTGTTTACACCTTTATTTATGATTATTTCCGCGGCGAGATCGAATATGATCCGTCGCTTATCTCTGTTTGCTCGATCGATATCGAAGTCGACATCGCCAACGATAAGGGCTTCCCTGACATTCAGGCTGCTGATAACGAGATTACTCTGATTACGATCTCCCGTAACGGTAAGAAGGCAGTCTTCGGTTGCGGTGAGTATGTGAATACTAACCCTAACGTGACGTACTACAAGTGTGCTGATGAGCATGCTCTGTTGCGCTCGTTCATTGAGATCTGGAACTCGGTTGAGTTCTCTCCTGACATTGTGACTGGCTGGAACGTTGAGTTCTTCGATATTCCCTACATCGTTAACCGTATCATTCGTGTGCTGGGTATGTCTCAGGCTCGTAAGCTTTCGCCATGGGGCTATCTGAATGAGCGTCAGGTTGCTCGGCTCGGTGGTCGTGAAGGTGAATTCAATCAGGTCTGGGAGCCGGTTGGTATCACCGTACTAGACTATATGCAGCTCTATAAGAAGTTCGGTTACTCGATTCAAGAGTCCTACTCGCTTGACCATATCTCCTTTGTGGAGCTTGGTGAGCGTAAGTTGGATTATGGTGAGTATGGTACGCTGGCTGGTCTGCAGACTGGCAACTGGCAGATGTATGTAGACTACAATATTCGAGACGTTGAGCTGGTCGATCGTCTAGATGATAAGCTTAAACTGATCGAGCTGGTCTACGCTATGGCTTATGACGCTAAGGTTAACTATCAGGATACGTTTACGACTGTGCGTGCCTGGGACGTTATCATCCATAACTATCTGCTTGAGCGTAACATCGTTGTGCATCAGATCTCTGTGCCTGAGCACGATCGAGGTATCCTGGGTGGTTACGTCAAGGACCCTCAGGTGGGTATGCATAAGTGGGTTGTGTCGCTGGACTTGAACTCTCTGTACCCTCACATCATTATGCAGTATAACATCTCTCCTGAGACGTATGCTGGTTGGCTACCTGGCTCTGAAGAGTGCTGGGAGAAGGAAGAAGCTGAACGCCGTGTCAGTCGAATCCTGGAAGGTTATCTCATGAGTCATCGCGAGGATATTGTCGAGCGTGATGTAGCTGTGGCTGCTAACCTGACTACCTTCCAGCGTGATAAGATGGGCTTCCTCCCTACGCTGATGCAGAAGTACTACGATGAACGAGTCATCTACAAGGGTAAGATGATCGATGCGAAGAAGGCTTATGAGCTACCTGGTGCTGATAAGGAGCAGTTGACTAAGACGATTGCCAAGTACAATAACATGCAGATGGCTAAGAAGATTCAGTTGAACTCTGCTTATGGTGCGCTTGGTAATAAGTTCTTCCGTTGGTACCGTAACGAGTTTGCTGAGGCGATTACTTCGTCGGGTCAGCTGACCACTCGTTGGATCGAGCGTAAGCTGAACGAGTATCTCAATCGCACGTTCAAGACTGAAGACGAAGACTATGTGATTGCTTGCGATACTGACTCGGTCTATATCAAGCTCGATAAGCTCGTTGATATGATCTTCGAAGATCAGTCTGATACGTCTAAGATTGTCAAGTATCTCGATAACGTCTGCGTTAAGAAGCTCGAGCCTTTCATCGATAAGTGCTATGATGAGCTGCGTGACTATGTCAACGGTTACGAGCAGAAGATGAAGATGAAGCGAGAGTGTATCGCTGACAAGGGCATCTGGACTGCTAAGAAGCGTTACATCCTGAACGTCTATAACCAGGAAGGCGTGCAGTACGCTAAGCCTAAGCTCAAGATGATGGGTATCGAGGCTATTCGTACTTCGACTCCTCAGGTGTGCCGTGATGCGATTAAGAACGCTCTTGACGTTATCATGAATAAGACTGAGAAAGACCTGCAGTTTTACATTCAAGACTTCCGTGAGGAGTTTAGCACGATGACCTTTGAGCAGGTGGCTTCACCTCGCTCTGTCAAGGATCTGGATAAGTATGTTGATCGTAGTTCGATCTTCCAGAAAGGCACACCTATCAACGTCAAGGGTGCATTGATCTATAACTTCTACATTAACAAGCTTAAGCTGGATAAGAAGTACGAGGCTATTAACTCTGGTCAGAAGATCAAGTATGCTTATTGTTTGACGCCTAACCCTCTGCATGCTACTGTGATTGCTTGCCCGTCTGAACTACCTAAGGAGTTTGGTATGGACATGTATATTGACCGTAGTAAGCAGTTTGAGAAGGCTTTCTTGGAACCGATTAAGACTATCACTGAGGCAATCGGATGGGAAATCGAGCATAGAGCTACTCTTGAAGACTTTTTTGCATAAGGACTACACATGGCAGATTTTGAACTAGACGAAGATTTTGACTTCGGATTTACTACTCACTCTGATGATGAGTTTGCATCAGTAGAAGAAGTATCCTCTGCGCAAAATAAAGCTGAGGCAATGTACAAAGCTATACTTCCGCTGCTAAATAATCTCGCTAAAGACGCCGATAAGAACGAAATGATTCGTTGGCCTAATCGAGCAACTAAGATTGCCGAATTCAAGAAGCGTCTTGAGCAGATACTAAACAGTTGATTTCACACGACAAATATACTACAAATAGGTATTGGCTTGCGGGCCATACAAAGGAGATTCTATGTCACTACTCGATAAACTAAAGAAGAATTCTACTATTAAGGATTCTGCTGTACTCTCTGAATCGAAGTTCTTCACTAAGAAGGATATGATTCCCACCTCCGTACCAGCTCTGAACATCGCTCTTTCGGGTCGTCTTGATGGCGGTCTGACTCCTGGCTTTACTATGTTCGCTGGTCCTTCCAAGCACTTTAAGACAGCCTTCTCGCTGATGCTCGCTAAGGCATACCTTGACAAGTATTCAGATGCTGTCCTTCTCTTCTACGATTCCGAATTCGGTACGCCACAGGCTTACTTTGAGTCGTTCGGTATTGACATGACACGAGTGCTTCACACCCCTATCACAGACGTTGAACAGCTTAAGCTGGACTCGATGCAGCAGCTCAGTCAGATTGAGCGCGGCGACCATATCATCATTATCATCGACTCGATCGGTAACCTCGCTTCCAAGAAGGAAGTCGATGACGCTCTCGATGGCAAGTCGGTGGCTGATATGTCGCGTGCAAAGCAGCTTAAGTCGCTGTTCCGTATGATTACACCTCACCTGACGATCAAGGATATTCCTCTGATCGCGATCAACCATACCTATAAGGAAATCTCGCTCTTCCCGAAGGATATTGTTGGCGGTGGTACAGGTTCTTACTACTCGGCTGATAACATCTTCATCATTGGACGTCAGCAGGAAAAGGATGGTAAGGATACTGTTGGTTACAACTTTATCATCAATGTTGAAAAGTCTCGTTATGTCAAAGAAAAATCTAAGATCCCGATTGAAGTTACTTACGAAGGCGGTATTTCTAAATGGTCTGGTCTGCTTGATATTGCTATGGATACAGGTCACGTCATCAAGCCATCCAATGGATGGTATTCGCGAGTGGATGGTGAAACTGGCGAAATAGAAGACAAGAAGTTCCGCTATACTGATACTGAGAATAAGGACTTCTGGCTCAAGATCCTCACTGACAAGACCTTCCACAAGGCTGTAGAAAAGAAGTATGCAGTCTCTCATGGCAAGATCATGAAGGAAGAAGATGACGTTAACGAAGTGCTTGCTTCGATTGAAGATGAAGAATAAGCTACTAGGTGAACTCTACGATTGTCTGTATAATGAAAAGATTATGGACAATCGTAGACTCAAGCGACTATTGAATATCGATGACTGCACTGAGACTCTTAATAAAGGTGCAGCTTGTTGGATTCAATCACGTGAACTACGTAAAGAGAGACGACGCAAATGAACCTAGAGCGAGCCATATTTAACAACCTACTGAACAATGAAACATACGCTCGCAAAACAATTCCATTTCTTAAGCCGGATTATTTCCATAACCGTAACGATAAAGTTGTTTACGAGCTAATTGACTCTTACATTGCCAAGTATAATGCTACTCCTACCAAGGAAGCGATGCTTGTTGATCTGAATAACCGCGATAATATCTCGGAAGATCAGTTCAAAGAATGTAAAGAGATCATCGAAGAGATTCCCGATCAATCTGATCAGCTGTCTAATGTAGATTGGCTGGTTGATCAGACCGAGAAGTTCTGTCAAGATAAAGCCATCTACAATGCTATCATGCAGTCGATCCAGATCATGGACGACAAGTCTGGTAAGCTGTCTAAGGGATCTATTCCCCAGCTTTTATCAGATGCATTAGCTGTATCGTTTGATACTTCTATCGGTCACGACTTCATCGAAGATGCTGAATCTCGTTTTGAATTCTATCATCGTAAGGAAGAGCGTCTTCCGTTCGATATCGACTATCTGAATAAGATCACGCGCGGTGGTCTTCCTCGTAAGACTCTGAACATCCTTCTAGCTGGTACTGGCGTTGGTAAGACGCTGGCGATGTGTCACTTTGCTGCATCGTATATGGCTGCTGGTAAGAACGTTCTATACATTACGATGGAAATGGCAGAAGAGAAGATCGCTGAGCGTATCGATGCTAATCTGCTGAACGTTCCTCTCGATGAACTAGGAATGCTTCCTAAGGAGTCGTATGATAAGAAGATGGCACGACTCAAAGAGAAGACAGTCGGCCGTCTTATCGTTAAGGAGTATCCAACCTCTACAGCTGGTTCAGCTAACTTCCGCCATCTTATCAATGAGCTGAAGATCAAGAAGAACTTTATCCCTGACGTCATCTTTATTGACTATCTCAATATCTGTATGTCGTCTCGTCTAAAGCAGGGCGCTAACGTTAACTCGTATACCTACATCAAGGCCATTGCTGAAGAGCTTCGTGGCCTGGCTGTTGAGTTCAACGTTCCGATCATCTCAGCTACTCAGACGACTCGTTCTGGTTATGATAGTTCTGACGTTGGTCTGACTGATACTTCTGAATCATTCGGTCTGCCGGCTACGGCTGACTTCATGATTGCTCTTATCGCTACTGATGAACTCAAGGCACTAAACCAGATCATGGTGAAGCAGCTTAAGAATCGTTATAGTGATCCTGAGATGTATAAGCGTTTCGTTGTAGGTGTAGATAGACCTAGAATGCGTTTGTATGATGCTGAGCAATCAGCTCAAGATGATATTGTTGATGATAGTCCTGTGTATGACAATACCCCTTCGGGTAAGTTCGACAAGGACAAGTTTTCGGGATTTAAGTAATGGCTAATATCAAAATTACAGATGAAAGACTCGAGCAGTATAAGAGGCAGTTAGGTAAGTTACGTTCCTGGCATACAGGATGGACTGATGCTGGAAAAATGGCAC
>JACCDG010457526.1_pt1 | contig 14235 bp, 11 predicted proteins | sample 7442471 | NCBI WGS metagenome assembly JACCDG01 (sample SAMN15323444, study PRJNA562643) | freshwater metagenome | isolation source: river surface water | place: USA:Blue River Watershed | collected 2017-08-17
AGAACTTGCTGGCCACCCTTATCGTCTAGCGATTCCCCCATATGGGCCTCCTATAATTACTGTGCCGCACTAATGACTATACCGCGTTCTGTGTACCAACCCGGATTGATAATATCCGCAGCTTTGCTGTTTATAATCACACTGTCCAACACCTCGTTGCTGCCATTATCGGCGTAGCTGCCAAAGTACTTGGCGATATCTAGAATTTGCTCGGCTAGAAACCCGACATTCATCTTGTCGTTCTTGAAAATAATTAAAGGTTTCTTTCCTTTACAATCCGAATTTTTGTCATAATTGAAAACCGGCATTAGATGCCCAAGATACTGGATCACCGCACGGCCGTTGGAATACTCAATCCGCTCAAGATCCACTTCTTCTAGGCGGGAAATTTTCTCTATAGGGGCAGCCTTTAAAGTATCTTCCTTGGTCTTGAATAAAAGCAGAAGATTTTCCTTACCTGCTGCGGTGCCGGACAAGGCCGAATCATTCTCTGCCGCCCCGCTCTCATGCGACTCTTTCATTCCAATGGATTTCAACACGCCAAGTACATCTATAATCATTATAACCCGGCCATCGCCCAAGATCGTGTTCCCGGAGAAGATTTGCAGACCTCTCAGGGTGCGCGACATAGGTTTTTCATAACGCCTTCCTGCAGATCCGAAACGACATGATTCAGGCGTTGCAGCGGCGTCAAGAATTCGCTTTCTTTGTATTGGCGTGCGATCTGCAATAACTGATTGCGCGTTAAAACCAACTCGCTGACCATTGTCATTAAGTTTTCCAGCACTTCGACGTTAACGCGAAGCGATTGGCTCGCAAGTGAGGATTCCGCTGCCGGAGTATCCTCTGTCTTTGGCTTAGCCGTCGGGGTTTCTGCCTTATGAAGCGGCTCAACATGCTCTGGGGCCGAATGGTCGGCAATAGCCTGAACCGGCAACTGACTTTCAGGAACATCAATAGGATGTTCAATTTCGTTGGAAATTTTATCCTTGCTTCCGCCGCCGTTATTATAAACATCTTCAAGCTTGCGGATAAGTTCCGAATCATTACCTTCTGGCTCTTTTCCTGTGGATTCAATGCTGGCAATAATGTGCTTAATGCAATCTACGCATTGCAGAATAAGGGAAATATGGCTTGATTCCACATCCAATTTCTTATCGCGGAAAAGGCCCAAAACATCTTCACCTTTATGTGCCACCTTTTCAAGCCGGCTGAGCCCTAAAAAGCCGCATGTGCCTTTGATTGTATGAATGATCCGGAAAACTTTGGATATCAAGCTGGCGTCGTCGGGGGATTGCTCAAGCGCGAGCAAGCAATTGTCCAGCTCGCCTAGATTCTCGCCGGTCTCTGTCAGAAAATCCTTGATTAAATCGTCCATTTCGGCCCCGTCTTATTAGTTAGTTTCCACGCACGTCTTTTAGGAATTGACGCACTTCCAAGTCCATCTGCTCTGCTTGGCGCGACAATTCTTGCGCCGCAGCAAGAACCTGCTGCGAGGATGCTTCCGACTCCAATGTGATATCGGACACTTGATTAATGTTTTCTCTTACCAATTGAGTTTTTCCGCTGGCAACATTCATATTCTGAGCGATTGTGCCTACCACAGATGATTGTTCTTCGACGGCTGAGGCCACACCACAAGAAGAGACATGAATGCTCTCGACCGAATCCTTTATGCTTTTGAGCACCGTAACGACGCCGTCAGAAGCCTGTGACATTTCAACAATAACTCTTTCGATATCCTTGATGGACTTATCGGTTTGGCCGGCTAGATTCCGTACTTCATTGGCAACCACCGCAAAACCTTTGCCGGCTTCGCCTGCTCTTGCGGACTCAATCGTCGCATTCAAGGCAAGCAGATTGATCTGGCTGGAAATATTGGAAATCAATTGAATCACGTTTTTAACTTGAATCGATGATTTCTGCAGTTCCGTGGCGAATTTATCTGCTCCCTTATTCTAAGGATACTAAAAGAAGATAAGTTCAAGCCTGCGATTATTGTCGTGACCGGAAGGGCTTCTGTGGATGCTGCGGTCAGCGCTATGCAAGAAGGGGCGGACGACTTCCTTGCAAAACCGATCGATTCGGAAAGATTGCTTATTACGCTTGCCAACACTTTGGAGAAAAGAAAGCTCGAGAAACTGGTGACCTGCGTCGAAGACATAAACCGCACCAGCTGTGGAAACCTAATTGGAAGTTCTCCGGAAATGATAGCGACATACCATATCATAGAGAGTGCGGCAAAAAGCACCGCTTCCGTAATGATCGTAGGCGAAAGCGGGACAGGAAAAGAGCTTGCAGCTCAAGCAGTGCATGAGAAAAGCGACAGGAGAAACAAACCGCTGATTGCTTTGAACTGCGCTGCCATTCCACATGATCTTCTAGAAAGCGAAATTTTTGGGCACATACGCGGTGCCTTCACCGGCGCGACTGCGGATCGAGAAGGCGCCGCTATGCAAGCCAATGGGGGAACCTTATTCCTGGACGAACTGACAGAAATGCCTATGGTGCTACAGTCAAAACTGCTTAGATTCATTCAAACTTCTTCTTTCTCTCCTGTTGGAAGCAGCAAAACTATCAGCGCCGATATCCGCTTTATATGTGCCACTAATCGTAACCCGCTTGAAGCGGTAAAAAATGGCCTTCTGCGGGAAGATCTATATTATAGACTAGCCGTTGTTCCTCTTCACTTGCCCCCGCTAAGGGCACGCTCTGACGATATCATGATGATTGCCAGGTTCTTCTTGGAGAAAAGCTGCGAGAAAGAAAAGAAAAGATTCAAAAGCTTTGATCCGGACGCCGTGCAGATGCTGGAGTCTCATTTATGGCCAGGGAACGTCAGAGAGCTTGAGAACGTTATTCGCTATGCTGTCGTTATGCATGATGGAGATATAATTACGGCAGACATGCTTCACTTCTCGAGCCAGGAATTGTCCGCCGACGAAACTGATGAATCCGAACAGAATGTCTATGACTTGCTGCAAGGAAGAATGGAGATCATCCCAATGGCCAGACTAGAGCGTCTTGCCGTTGAAAATGCTATCCGAATTTGCTCGGGTAATATCACCGAAGCGGCAAGGAAACTAGGGATGAATCCGTCCACCATTCATCGCAAGCTAAGAGAGTGGAAGTCGTTAGCAGCGTCAGCCTAGTTCTCTATAAACGTTTTCTAACTGTTCAAGAGCGGTCTCGTAGGCCTCTTCAATCTTAGGAAAATCGTTTGCTGCGGACAACTCTTCAATTTGCACCAGGGATGACTGCAGTCTCAAGGCCCCGATCTGTCCGCACAAGGATTTCAACGAATGTGCAGCTCGGGCGATAGAATCCGCATCTTCTTCTTTGATAGCCTTTCCGATTTTCGCGATAATTTGGGCCGACTCATTCTTAAAGGAAAGAATGATAGAATCAAATTTTTTCCTAGTCGCCGCCTTCAAGTTGCCTAAAACCACAGGGTCGACCGCTACATTGCCGTTGGCGGCAATGTTCCCGCCGTCTTCGCGCATGTGCGCAGACTCCACCATTTTTCCTGCGGGTATCCAACGGCGCAGAATTTCCTCAAGCAGCTTACGGTCGACAGGCTTACTGAGATAATCATCCATCCCAGCCTCAAAGCATTTTTCCTTGTCTTCCTTCATCGCATAGGCAGTCATGGCTATGACCTTCAAATGTCTCAAACTTTCCTCTACCCGGATTACTCTGGTCGTATCGTAACCATCCAATCCGGGCATTTGGCAATCCATCAAAACCAGGTCGAAATCCTCGTTACGCAGTATGTTCAATGCTTCTTCGCCCTCGCCCGCCAGAACGCACTGAATTCCGTATTTGTCCAGTATGGCCGATATGATTTCCTGGTTGACAATATTGTCTTCGACAATAAGCGCTTTGGCATCGCGGAAGAATAAAGCCTTGCTTTGGCTCTCCGCCGGCAAAATTTGCAGCGGATCCTCGAATTCCTGGCCGATCCCGGACACTACCGCATTAATGACCGCGCAAAGTTCGGAAAGCTTAACCGGCTTAGACAAATAAGCGTCTACGCCATCTTCCGACACGATCCCTTTTTTCTCAAGCGAAGGTTGAGAGGCCATTAGAACAATCTTTAGATTTTCCAGCTCCGCCTTGCCGCGCACGGCTGCAATAACATCGGCGCTCGACATAGCGCCGCCAAGGTCAAAGTTCAGGAGCAGAAAGTCGGCGGGGCTTTCTTCAAGCATCTGCGCAATTTTTTCTGCTCTCATGCCGCCGGATGCCGCAGCGCGGGGCTGACCGCCCAAAGAACTGAGGTATTCCTCTAGAACACCTCTGGAAGCCGGATTGTCATCCACAATCAAAAAGTGGAGCTTTGGAATATGCAGGCTTTGCTTTTGTTTTTCCTTTTCATCTCTTGCCGCATCTATGTGCCGCGGCAAAGATAGAGTGAAAGAAAATACCGACCCGACTCCGACTTCGCTATGCAAAACAATGTCGCCGCCCATCATGCGCGCCAAATGCCTGCTGATAGGCAAGCCCAATCCGCTGCCTCCGTGCTTCCGTCTGGAGCTGCCGTCAATCTGGTCGAACTGACGGAAAATCGCTTCCTGTTTGTCTTTCGGAATACCGATTCCGGTATCTCTGACAGCAATGGTTATTTTGGCTTGGTTTTCATCCAAATAATCCGGAGTAACGCTTAGAATGACATGCCCGCAATCGGTAAACTTCACCGCATTGCTGCATAAATTGAACAAAATCTGGCGCAATCTGATATTGTCACCGGTAAAATAGTTTGGGCAAGCGCAAGGGTACTGCAGAAGCAATTCAACATTTCTTTCCCAGGCCTGAATCGAAAGCATTTCTATAACATCTTCGCAAGCCTGGCGTAGATTGAATGCAGCAAGCCGCAATTCCATTTTTCCAGCCTCGATTTTGGAAAAATCGAGAATATCGTCGATGATGTGCAATAAATTGGCCGCGGATTTAGATATCTGATCGGCATAATGCGTCTGTCTTTTGTTCAATTTCGTATCTTGCAGCAAATCGGTCATGCCGATAATGCCATTCATCGGGGTACGTATTTCATGGCTCATATTGGCCAGAAAATCGCTCTTGGCTTTATTGGCCGCATTCGCTAAGTCCCGCGCCTTTTCCAATTGCTTTTGCTGCTGCAGCATGGCTCTGGTTTTTTCTTTGACGATTACCTCGACCGCAGAGGTCTGCCCCGTCACTTGCAAAAGGAATATGCCCGCCAGGGATGTAAATAATATTCCCCCGGCAAGCGTCATCCAAATCGCCCAATTGACGTTTGCCAGAAGATAACTGTCCATCTTGTAGAACTCGAAAATCCAATCCCTGCCGAAAAAATTGACCGGTGATTCAATTTCTAAAGAGCCGGCCCAGAACTGTTCTGTATTAATGGCATGATCGCTTTTAAACAATTCGGCCTTGCCCCCTGCCGAGCTGTCATAAACCCTGATTCCAATCCCTTCTTGCTTATGCAAATTGATTACCGGGCCAATAATGTCTTGGTAACGGAAAACCCCGGCAACAAATCCCTCCAGCGCGCCCGTGCGCGATTCCGGACTCGATAAGTCGGCTGCTTTCTTATATACTGGTGCAACAAGAATAAAACCCAGTCGCTCTAGTTGCGGGTTAAGAAGAGTCAAAGGACCAGTGGCCCTGACTTCTCCCGAAGCGCCTGCAGCCTGCAAAGCGCTGAACCTTTCCGGGCTAGAGCCCAAATTCATTCCAAAAGCAGAAACATTGGTATGTTTTGATGCCACATAGAAAAAAGGGAAATAAGCGTCATGATCCGCCGCGGGGATTATTTTATTTTTCCCAGACCAATCCCTTAATTGGAAATTCGTGATTCCTTGCCCCCTGGCATATTTTAAGAAATTTTCTTTATTCTGATTTTTTACCACAGGAATCCATGCCGCCGCGCTGATCGCGTCAAGCTCTATGGTTTTCCGCGCAAAAATAGAGAATTCCTTTGCCGTTACCTCCTGTGAAGAATTAAAAAATGCCTGTAAAGATTTCAATTCATTGGAATAAATCTTAAATTCTGTTTCCATTTCCTCCTTTATGATTTCAACCCTTAAGGCAAACTCCTTTTTAACCCTTCTATGATCGACTTCCTTTACAAGATAAAAGATGGCCAAAACCAAAATGAACAGCGCCAACATAGGGGCGCCAACCATAATTTTTCGTTTGGCATCAATATCGGCATTCAACAGCAAGACAAGGCACGGGCCAAAGATTAAAACGCCCAGCATGTCCCCTACATACCAAGTCCACCAAGAAAATGGGGCGTTGTTGATATCTATTTTATGGGCAAGGAACAATGCTGCGATTCCACAGCTTGCGGATATTAAGCAGCTTAATGGGCCGGACAAGACCACAAATTTTATGATCTGGCCCAATTGTTCAAGCCGCGTATTTCTATTTTTAAACTTACGCACCAAAAACGCGCCAGTTCCGGCCTGCAAAGTCGCACCAAAAGCTATGGCCGCAGCAACAGCCAAATGACTTGGAAAAGACGCCGAGCTTAGTGGTGGCAAATTCCCGAAGAAATTTAAAATAAAAGACCCAAGGAATGCGCCAGCCAAAAGCCTAAACCCATAGTGATAGACCATGGCAAAGGCAATGCCTGATGCGGGCCAGAACACTGTGGCATATCCGGGTGGGATAGCTAACAACAAGCCCAACCAGCCGGTTAAATAATATAAAACTGCAAGTATTGCTATTAAATATATGTAAATAAATGATTTTTCTTTATTTTTCATTTACGAAACTAAACCTTAAAGTAAAAAATCTTCTTGCCGAATGGCTGGGGCAGCCTAGCCGCGTTATAAACCAAGGGCTATATAAATTTGTCACATCCCGGTTACTAGAAATATTATCCACAATAGTTTGCAAACAGAATTGTTCAAAATCCCTATAAATACGGCATGGCTTTTTTATTGGCCATGGAGCTTTACACACATCATTTTTAGGAGACTAACATGAAAAGAATACTGATTTTGTCGGGCCTGTTTGCCGCCCTTGTGGCAAGCCCGGCATGGGCCGATCAAGGCGTCAAGCTTGGCGTCGGTGGTTACTACAAGAACGCTTTTGGAATTGTCGCAGATGAAGATGACGGCGCAAGCCAACCACAGGCGTTGAACAGAAGGGACTACTCCCTAAAGCAAGACGTTGAAGTATGGTTTTCTGGCAGCGCCAAGCTGGACAACGGCATTGAAGTCGGCGCGTTGATCGAACTTGAAGGTCAGACCACCGGCGCATCCGCATCCGGCAACGGTCAAATTGACGGCACCATCATGTACTTTAAAGGCAATTTCGGCGAAGTCCGCGTCGGCGACACAGACGATGCCCGCGTTTTAAAGTCGGTTTATGGACCGCAAGCTTCGATGGTATTTTCGGCCGACCACATGACCGGCGAATATCTAAGCTTCAGCAACAACCCGTTGACCACTTTGACCACATATGGCAACAACATCGCCGGCACAAACAGCACCACCCAGTATGTCGAACCATCGGCAACCAAGCTGATTTACTTGTCGCCAAGCTTTAATGGTTTTTCTTTCGGCGTTTCTTTCACGCCGGATGCGACATCCGACAAACAGAATATCGGCGGCGCAACGGATCCTGACAACAATGCCGGCCACAATTCCGAAGCATGGTCGATCGCAGCCAATTACGACGGTCAGTTTTCTAACACCGGCGTTAAGGCTTCTTTGGGCTATACCGGATCCGACAATGAAACCGTCGGCGTTGACGATGTCGATGCTTTCCAAGCCGGCTTGAACCTAGATTTCGGCATGTTCGGCCTGGGCGGATCTTATGCCAAGCTTAACAATGGTTTGGGCAACGACCTTGATGTCACCGTATTCGGCATCAGCGGTACCTATGCAACCGGTCCGTACACCATCGGCTTGGGCTGGACTCATGGCGATTACGAAGTCACCGCAACCCGCGAGCCTGAGCTTGACACTTTCATGCTCAGCGGCGCTTATGCGATGGGCCCTGGAATCACCCTGGATGCCGCCGTTCAATTCAACAACTATGACAATGACGGAACCGGGGCAATCGGCTCTGGCTTGACCGCCACAGACGATTACGACTCAACCGCCATTATGGTTGGCTCGACGATTTCTTTCTAGAACCAGCCTTTATCTATCTGAAAAGGGCGGCCAATGGCCGCCCTTTTTTTATGATCTGATACCGGTCTTACCTTAGTTTTCGCAAGAAAATCCTAAGCAAAGCCATAGGAAAGAAAGGATTGCAAAATACGCGGAAAAGCTTTAATTTCCTTGTTCTGATTTCTGATTTAGAATCAAAGACGTGGATACCACCCATGCGCACGATAGTGCGAGTGGGAAAAAAGCCACCACGAGGCCTACTAGCACCTCGCTGACTTTTATAATGCGGAGACGTGGCCGCCAACCATGAGCACGATAGTGCGAGTGGGAAACACAAAGCAACGAGGCCACGTTGTAAAGAATTAGTTGCTGAATGCGGAGACGTGGCCGAGTGGCTGAAGGCGACGGTTTGCTAAACCGTTATACGGTTAACGCCGTATCGGAGGTTCGAATCCTCTCGTCTCCGCCATCTAGTCCTGTGCGAACCGGCGAGTTCGCTTTATCCCGATAATTGATCCGACATTTCAAACGCTTGCAGTGAGGTTTCATTCTCTGCCGCGCACATAAGCCCGCATTCTCCCCAGTTTTTAAAAAATTATAGACCGTTTTCTCCGGCCATTTCCCGCGAGTTCGCCTTTTGCTATTATGGCCGGAGAAAAAGGCGCAAAGGCGAAGTGGGTTTGGTGAGGGACTGTTTGCCTGGGCTGATTACTTATCACAATATTCCAACAAGATTTTAGCGTAAGCCTCTGCAGGAATAGCAACCCATGCGGGCCGGATAACAACTATCCAAAAGCTAAGTTGTAGAAAAATAACCATTAAAGTCGCCAGCACTACTGGCGTCTCTATTGCTCCGAAAGGTGTCCAGGACACTAGGGCAATAATTATCGTGACGCTAAACATACATGCAGCGATGCCGAGCGGCTTCATTCCCCACAAGTTTCTGCGAAAGCCATAGGAGATATTTTCGGCAGCAAGCAACTCGTTGACTTTATTGTCTCGCGTATTTGCACGAAGCCATTCGATCCCCGATTCGTACATCCTATCGGCCGCTTCGGGATCACTAGTTTCTTGCTGCGGCGTTGGCAAAATAAAACCCAGGGCGTTGACACTGAGAAAATCGTGATAACGTTTTTTAGTTGCTGGCGGCAAAGTTGCATCGGCATGCCGTAACAGTCGCGTTGATGGTTTACCACCGATAATACGGAAAAGCCCCGGCTCCTTTCGCTTTCCCGCATCACGTCCGCACTGGGCTATGAAAAACATCAGCGCAACCGATACCCCCATCGCCGACAACACCCCAATCAATTTCCAGATTGTCGGCAACACGACAAACAGTAAAATAAGAAACGGTAAACCGGCAATCAATGCGGGAAGCAACCGTGCGTAATAGGTATATCGATCGAGTTTTATCATGCCGCTTCCTTAACTTTGGCAACCACTTCTTCGTAGCTTTCTACCACATCATGAAATGGGATTTTGGCGGCATCTCCCCAGCCTTCCCGTGAAGGCATTTCGTGATAATGCCAGATTTTTTTACCCAGCGTACCGATTACTGTCGCCCCCCTTCTTAGGAAAGCGTTTGTTACCACCTTGCGAGGATGGGTTTTCGAACCCGCAGAGGCAGATACGAAAGCCGTTAGGGACGAAGTACGCTGGCCACCTTCCAACAGCGGATTACCAATTAAACGGTTTAGCAAACTTGGCGATACGTTGCGTCTACTACCATGATGCGGAATTTGAACAAAGCGCAATCCATTAAGCAATATTCCAGTAGTTTGGGCACAATCCATCGCATGATTGAGTGCGCGAATAAGCATCCATGTTCCTGTTCGTGGTATTTATGCTCGATACTGCGGACTAATAATTGGCGGCTGATGGATTTTGGTGCTTTCAATTTCCAAAGTTTTTCCCATTCCTCCACCAATTCCGCCCGGTCCCATTTTTTTAAATCAGCAATTTTATGATCGAGCATATGGCGCTTCTCCTTGCCCCATACACGCTTGCCGGGGGAACGAAAGCAAGTTTAATTTTGTATAAGACCGATATCTTGCAGCAGTTTTGGGACTTCAATCGAAGCATTGCCGATAATATTATTATCAAAATAGGAGTCTAGTTTTGTTGCCTTGATATTAATTTGAATAGCGGTTGTATCGGGCCTAGTTTTCACCTGCCGCACAAAATCAGCGGCAGGATAACATATAATGAGGTGGGGTATATTGAACCAGCTGAAGGATATGTCCTTCCGTGATGATTGCAACCGCCACATGCCCATAATATGCTCATTAATTCAGAATTGGGTACGGGTCTATTGCCATAAACCCTTGATGATTTTCTGTTATTCAGAACATTATATAAAGTTTGATTTAATTTTCGGGCAGATTTTCTAGCCCTTACAATATCCGTCGTCCTTCTTCCCTTATTCTTGAAAGGGGCGGCGCCGTATGGTGGTATAGGATGCTCATATCGCCCCAATTTCGTTTGCTCGTGAAATTTACACGATTTAACAAAAAATGATTTCATTAAAAAAATATAGCCCAGCATGGCTGGGCTATAAATACTTTTTTATAAAAAACTCTATAGTTATTGAACGCAACCTTGTTCAAGGACTTTGCGCGTACGAAGCGCCTGGATCTTAACATCGAACAACGGTTTCTTGGCAGGCGCCGATACTTCCGAACTTTCCTGCTTAGTTGGTTGTGAAGGTTGCTTCTGCGAAGTTTGTGACATTGGCTTCTCCATAATTCATTAATAAATAGAAACGCTTGCTTGATACTACTGATTGCTGCAATAAAAGCAATGCTTAATATGCTATCTACTACGCAAAATTCCTTGCACTTGACGGGCCGTTTCTGGTAGCAACTGATTCTTCTTAGTTCCAACAGAGTTTCCTAGAAACATACAGGCAGCTAGAACAGCAATACTTATTCCTAACCCCCATAGCTCCAATAGCATGATCTCTTTGGACTCTTTAGGAGTCAAAGCTCGGGGTGGCAATTCGAATTCTTGCGGGTGTATAAACATTGCTTCTCCAAGAAAATATTATGCACAAACTATCATTATTGTCATAGTAAATCGTTTTTGATTGCCGATTTTATATTTAAAATTGTATGTAATTCCCTATTATTTATCTAGGGAATTTAAGGTTGCATGCATGTATGTGTATGTAAATTAATCATTTTCTCCGCCGTTCGCCTTTTACCCATCCATAAACCCCAAAATTCTTTGTTAATTTCCCTGATAGCAGGGTATCTAGGATTGCGCGGGGATAATATTCGCTGGAATTGATCCGAGATTTCAAACCGTTTTAGCGGTTCTCGGAACGCTTGCAAAAATTATCACGCCATAGAAAATCCTTCCGTTAGTTTGATTCATAAAAAATTCATAGTGGCGTAAATCTCCTTAAAAAAATCATATTTCTCTTTGCTTTGCGTCTCGTTCTGAAACAGGAATTTTAGTTTTTCCTCATCACAAAAGCACAATAAGCGGAAACCGCCCAAATTTTACACTTGACATTACAGTAATTTTATTTACTTTTGTTCCATATTTTAGAAATATATGGATTCAAATGGCTGTATATGAGTTATAAAAATATCATATCTCAAAGCTTGTCTCCAATAAGAATCGAACTCCTGCAAAGGCTGGCGAAGAAGGATCTCAGCCTCGAAGATGCAGAAAAAATCTGGGCAAAATTAAGAGAAAAAAGTACCGATCCGGCACTTGGTTGGGAAATCGACAAGATCCGCGCCTCGCTGAACGGGCAATTAAATGGCGTGCCGGAATTAACCCAGCCTATTTATCAATTGGCGTGGGCGGCGGGTCTGGCTTATCTGCTGTCCAATCCCGGTATGGTTTCCGCATGGCCTCACTCGCAAGATAAAGAACTAGGCGACACCGATTTTTGGCGCGAATTCCTCAAGGCACCGCATTTGCGCCAAGAGGCAATCAAGCATGCCGTCGACTTAATTGGCCTTGTCAAAGACAGTCAGACGCGTTTGCGCTGGGGGCGTCCTGGTACATGGTTCTATCACAATCCAACCGATAGAATCATTAATCTGGATCTTGTCGTCGGGTTAATCATCGGGCTCGAACATACGCGCAGCATCGAATTGCATGAGATCGGCCATAATGCCCTGACTTTCGATCATCCTGAAAGGCTGATGCGGTTGGAACAGGAAATAAATGCCATCCGTTCAAACTTTGGCAAAAATAAGGTGCTAACCCAGGAAGAATATAAACGGCTATTGCTGCTTAGCTATGAAATACGCTTACGCCACCATTTTTGGAATTCCGCCGAAGACAATGTGGTCAATCGTTTTACCGCTGAATTGAGCGAAATTCACCCACAAGACTATCGGCCTTCTTTGAACCACGTGCAATCGCTGTTTATCGCATCCCAAATATCCGCGGATGGTAACTTAGCGCCGGAAGATGCGGTTCCTGCGACCGCCAAGGTCGATGCTTTGATCCGTGATATTTGCATGGTCGTTAATCTCGCCTTCTTCCATCATAATGGCATGTTTGAAAATACAGCAGCCGACTGGAAGATGCTGGGGGCCGATCTATCCTCCCTGCCCCGCCGGAAGCCTCATTTGAGCCTTTTGCAAGAGGTGGCATCCATCATGGACCGTTGCGACGGCGCGGCTGGAAGCATTGGCAATTTGCAGCCTTTATGCCTGCCTTCGGACAAACGGAACACGCCAGGACATAGCGCCGAGGATTTATCCAAACTGCGCCTTAGGCTTATTGAAGAATTGTGGGATGAGTATGTTGCTCCGCTTCTTCCGGATCATCTCAAGCACATAGAAGACGAAATTGACCAGTTTCTAGCGCAGAAGAAAGAAAATGGCGACGCTGCGGATGGGGGAAATGGCGCTGGCGCATTTCCTGTTCCTTGCCCGAATGGAACACTTGTCGAGGTCGAAGATATAGGCGAATTGCCATCGCCAGCACCGCTGCCAAATATTGCGGGTAAAAACGCCCCGGCGGGAAAAGGTCAAGGGGGCCAAGAAGCAGCCGCGAAAGATAAATCCAAAAATGATGATCCAAACGCCCCTACGCTGGAAGATCTGCTCGATGAAGCGAATCAGGATGAACGCCGCACCCATTCTTCGCGTCGCAAAGAGCAAGAATTACAAAATGCGCAGCGGCAAGCAGCGCAGAATGCGGTTTTAGCCCATGCCAAAGATGACCTGCCGCAAGGCAACCACTCACAATATCTTAACCGCTTGACCGATCTTCAATTGGAAATAGGCTGCGTGCGCGATAAATATAATGCGCTGCGCCAGTTGCAAAGGGAGCAGCAAGAACGGCCAGCAGCCCGGTTGGAAGTCATGCCCGAAGATGGTGATCTAAGCGGGTTTGACATCTCGGCGCATATGGAACTTTTGGTCAAGCAGCGCACGGGCCAAAAAATAGAAGAGAACGATTACAGGCGCTTTGAAAATGTTGATACCCTGACCTTGCCGACCGAAATTGATCAAGTCATTTTGATCGACGGCTCGGGCAGTATGAATATGCCCGCCTCTTTTTTCAATCTACGCAACAGTGACCCGCAAAAAGCAATGGAAATGCTGCATCAGATGCACAACAAAGGCGGCAAAAGGCTGATCGACCTTGCGGTTTCATCCGCAATCATTCTATACGAAGCAGGCCAAGCCGTGGGCGTCAGAACCTATATCGGAATGTGGGGTCCAGCCAATCCTTATTTCTTTGCCAAGCCGGGCGATAAGCCGCATGAAATCGGCGAAGCCCTGGACAAATTCAAGGATGGTCTGAATTCGGCGACTAATCTTGCGCCAGCGATAAAAATGGCCACAGAAGTACTAGCCAATCAAAAGCTTGCAAGCGAGCGCAGCGGCAGCACGCATATTTTTATCCTTTCGGACGGCGATATTCAGGACGCCGGAACGGCTGGCGAATGCCTGCGCGTATTGATGCAGCAATGCCCCTTTGTGACCATTGATATAGGAGTTTTCGGCACAGGCAGAATGGCTGCCGCCAATACCCACCATCCGCATTTTCCACAATATTATCTTCCCATTACGACAATGGCAAATTCCGTGACCTCGGCCGATCCTAACATTGAAATCGGCATTCAAGAAGGAATGGACCCCGAGCATAT
>JACCDG011462854.1_pt1 | contig 14232 bp, 14 predicted proteins | sample 7442471 | NCBI WGS metagenome assembly JACCDG01 (sample SAMN15323444, study PRJNA562643) | freshwater metagenome | isolation source: river surface water | place: USA:Blue River Watershed | collected 2017-08-17
CACTATTGTAGAGGAAAAAGATGGTTACTATGAAGTGACATTAAATAAAGGGCAGGAGTCACTCCCGCCACCCGGTGAGACGGTCATGACTTTTTATACCCAGTTCTCATCTCCAACAAATGCGCTGTACTCATGGAATCGATCAAAGAATCAGGACGCAACAGAGTTTAGCAATGGTACCCTTGGTATGTACTTTGCGCCAGGTAGTGAAGGGAAGGCTATTGAACGAAAGAACCCAAACCTTAATTTTGATATGACGCAGGTGCCACAAGGAGGGAACGCAACGACGCGGAGAAACTATGGTGAATTTTATGCATTTGCTATTCCACGTGCATCACAAAATATTAATGGTGCATTCGCAGTCGCACAGCTTCTCGCACAACCGGCAAATGCACAGGTATTGGCTGATGGATACGGATTTGCGCCCGTGCATCGATCGCTGTATGGAAGTCCAACGAACGATCCCTTCAAAGAGGTGATCTACCAGTCTGCACTCATTGCTCGGGGGTGGCTTGATCCGTCCCCAAGTGATTCTAGTGATGTATTTCGCACGATGGTGCAGAGTGTGTCAGCGGGTAGGACACGGGTAAAAAGTGTTATTATGGATGCAGCATACGAGCTTGAAGCATTATTTAGGTAATGAGTATTCTTAGGATACCGAAACTACTACACATATCGATATGGCATTTTCAAAAATAGTAATGAATGGAATTATTGGACTAGCACTTGTTTCTTTTTTTGTTGGAGGATTATTTCTTCAGCATGTGTACGCGATAGGAGAAAATCCACTTATACTAGCTCAAGGTAGTGATAACGACGGCCAAGCAGGAGCGGATAATGATGGCCAAGCAGGAGCGGATAATGATGGACAGGCAGGTGTTACAAACCCTGGCCCATCATCGTCACAAGGTACAAGATCAATCCTCAATCCCCTCAGTTCACAAACCATTCCTGAGTTTTTGTACAAGATTCTTGATGTACTCCTCACGTTTGCAATACCAATTATCGTACTCTATATCATGTACGCAGGATATCTCTTTGTGACTGCAGCAGGGAATGAAGGACAAATTAGCACCGCGAAGAATGCACTTCTCTGGGCAGTGGTGGGTGGAGTCATTGTACTCGGAGCCAAGTTAATTGTGAGTGTCATTCAAGGAACGGTCACTGCCTTTTAGCTATATTCAAATATTTCTATGACTAAATTATTTCTCTACTTGGTACCACTTCTCACGCTTCTTCCATCTCTAACGAGTGCTGCCGGTGTGCAAGCACCTAAAAATTTTGCACAGCTCGTAACGCTCCTTACCAGCATTATCGGGAAGTTGGTACTCCTTGTGCTTGCGCTCACTTTCATTGCGTTTATGTGGGGAGTCTTAAAAGCATGGGTAATTAACGGTGGTAACTCAGAAGGTATCGATGACGGGAAGAATGTCGTTATGGCAGGGATTATTGGGTTTGTCGTTCTGGCGTCATTCTGGGGTATCCTCTATATGCTCCAAAAAACACTGGGTGGATAGTTTGTATCTATCCACAGCGCTCTGTACACCGCGCCCTATTCAACGTTAGAATAGAGGTACGGTCTTATATAAATAATAATAAATACCTAAAAACATCGATATGAAATTTTTATCACGACTCCTTCCGTTAACACTCCTTATGCCATTCTTTGCATTTGCACAAAGTAATGCAGGTAACTTTACCGGAATCACCACATTCATCAGAAACATTATTGGTTTCATGAATAATGTACTTGTTCCGGGTATATTCGCAATTGCGTTCCTCGTATTCTTGTGGGGAATGGCGAAGACATTTATCTTTGGAGGTGGAGATGAAGGAAAGCAATCAGAAGGAAAGCAGCTCATGATGTATGCGATTGCTGGCTTCGTCATCATGGTATCGCTCTGGGGAATAGTGAACTTAGTTGCAAACGGCTTTGGATTTAGTGGAGAATCAATTCAAAAGATTCCAAACCTTCCAACAACAAATAACTAATTAGTGCAATGATTGCATATGCTGCAGGAGGGGCACATGTTACCGCTGCGCAATCGATGATAGCGAAACTAGAGGCAGCTATTATCTTTCCGCTTATCACACTCATGATGTCGGTAGCGTTTCTCTACTTCGTGTGGGGTGTCTATCAGTATATACTGAATGCCGAAGATGAAGGGGCACGCTCAACGGGGAAGCAACATATGATGTTCGGTATTATCGGATTTCTGATTATCATTTCTGCCTACGGCATACTCAAGATTGCCGCAGGAACATTCGGAGTTTCGGTCCCCAACTAATTCTGAGATGCATTAAAAAAGGCGCTGTTCCCGGGAGGGTTCAGCGCCTTTCTGCGTTGCTGGCCTTTCTTTCCAGCGTTTGGTTTCAAGAACATTTCATGCTGAATGGAATTCCCGTCACACCTTTTTGCAGAGGCATGAACTGGATTTCGCTTGCAGAAGGGCTTCCTTTGCCTTTGCCCTCATGCTCTTTCCATTCAGTGGTGTAAAACCGATACCTGACCTTGTACAAGGTACCGATACCGGCATTGAACTTCACTGAACATCCAGCTGGGATTGTCGTCGTTTCCGACCAAATCCCAACGGGCAGGCTTCCATCCGCTTCCCGCCCCGCGAACCTGGCGGTTGTGGTTGTTCCTTCCGTGACCTTCCCAGGCGACGGTATTGCCGAACCAAGGATTTCCGGGAGCAAATCTTTTTTCCCTTCGATCACTTGATCGGTGTGTGCGTACCACTTGCTGGTAAGCTTGCCGAAGTTCGGCCCGGCAAAGATCACCAGGATCATGAGTGGTATTCCTATCCACTTTCCCATACTCCCTGCCTTGGTGATCAAAAAGAGGGCAAGGGCACCTGCTACGAATGTGGCTAGCGGCAACTTTTCCCAGTAGTACCATGCGAAGGCGATCGCGATTACTCCCACGATCACCTCTGCAATGATGCCGTTGCGACTTGTTGCCCAGTTGGCCACACTGTTTCCTCCTTGAGGTGTCGCACCGTGTCCAGCTTGTGGCTGAACCGGTGCTGCCGCAGCAGGTTGTGCAGCTGCCTCCTGGTTGCGTTGCCGCGGTACGAAGAACGATGCAACGATAAGTGCAGCGATCGTCCCAAAAAATATAAGGAACGCGGTCATGGATCATTTCTCCTTGTTGAGTTTTTTCAGTTCGGCCAAGATGGCCATTGAAGTTGAATCAGAACCTTGCCCCCGATTGTTACCGGGAGGCATCAGGATGACTGATCCGCCATTTCTTCCTGCTGCTTCGGCTGCTCTCACGAGCGCCTCTGTCTCCATCGTTGTAATGGAGTGTTCGCCTCCAGCAACTGTCGCTTCGTTGAGAGCACGCAGTGCATCTGCACGCGCACTTCCGTCGATGCGAGTTGCCTTTGCGCGTTGCTCAGCGATTGCGCCGGCTTGGATCGCACTCTGGTCTGCGGGACTCAGGATCGGGTTGATCTCGAGGATCTTGAACCCTGTCACTTGGATTCCACAGACTTCGGTGTCTTCCGTGATGCCTTTTGCTGCTATCGTGATTGCCATCGCTTGGGCATCATCCTTGGCGTTCAGGATCTCATCGAGCGTCATCGTTTTTGTTTTGGAGTTGATGGCGTCAGTCACCAAATTGATGACCTTTTGATCCCAGCGATCTGTACCGTATGCGGCCTTGTATGCATTCATTGTTTCCAGTTCAGCAGTGCCGATGATGTCCAAGGGAATATTTCCTTTCACCTCCGCACCGGTAATGTGCATCGAAAAAAGAAATTCCCGGGTACGGTAGTGGTCACTGATGTCAGCTTTCACTTCCAGAACAAGGTTACTCTTTCCTGGCTCCTTTGTACGGTCTACCTCTGTACGGTTCACCTTCGTCCGCTCCAACGTGTACTCACGCACCCGTTGGAATGGATAGATGCCCGTGAAGACGAGACCGGTCAGGGAGTAGACAATCTTTGCCCACCACCGAATTGGCGCCCAGACACCATCCACAGGGTTCTCGGTGTTACCCTCTACGAGTTCCCAATGTTCTGCACTGTCCACTTCACGAATGCGAGCAAATTTCTTGCCTGCAGTATTGGTGATCATGCGCACGAATTTTTCACCTCGAACGATGATTTTGACTTGACCAGGTTCGAGGCGAGTGAAGATATGGAAGCCACTCTTCTCCTTTTCGCCGGGTGTGTTGACAAAAAACCCGTTCGCTCCCCAGACAGGCAGTACAACGAGCAAGATGACGACCCATGCCAGAATGGCAAGCAAGCCTGCAAATACGTATTCCATTTGTTTGTCCCCTTTCAAGGAACTGTGCGCTTTTTTACGAGCGCGAGGTTAATGTTGCGGTAGAAGGGTAGATCCCTCCCACCAACTGCTACTATAGTACCATAGATAGAGTAAATGTCAAGAATTTTGAGCTATATTTTAATATAAAATCCTTTAAATAAGCCATTTAAAATTTATTTAAGCCATATTGTAGGTGGTGTGTTGTGACGTAGTACTAGTTCACAATTATGTAGATATTATCTAGCAAAATTGTCACTTTGCGGTATTATGTGGTTACTATGAAGAAACCATCAATTCCTCGCAGCGAAATGAAAAAACGTGTGCTCGAAGAGCATATTCCACGTACCACGTTTTCTTTTTATCGCTATGTCCGTCTCGTTGATCCAAAGAAAACACGAGATGAGCTTGTAGACAAACTTTCAGAACTTGGCTGCCTTGGACGTATCTATATTGCGTCTGAAGGTATTAATGCACAGATGAATGTGCCGACCCATAACTTTGAGAAGTTTGATGCGTACCTCCAGAGTAAAGATGAGTTCAAAGGTATTCCATACAAGATTGCAGTTGAAGAAACAAATGCAGTCTCGTTCTACAAGCTCACGATTAAGGTGAAAGATAAAATTGTAGCGGATGGACTCGACGACGCTTCGTTTGATGTGACAAAAACAGGAGAGTACCTCACTGCTGCTGAAATGAATGCGTACATTGATGATCCGGACGCAGTCATTGTTGATATGCGGAATGGGTATGAAAGTGAAGTTGGACATTTTGAAAATGCAGTGACTCCCGACGTCGATACGTTCCGTGATGAACTGAAGGTGACTCCACAACTCCTCAAGGTACATAAAAATAAGAAGATTGCCCTCTATTGCACCGGCGGTATCCGCTGCGAAAAGGCAAGTGCATGGCTCAAACATAATGGATTCGAGCATGTGAAGCACCTGAAGGGTGGGATTATTGACTATAAACGACAAGTAGATGAGCTTGGTCTTCCGAATCGCTTCAAGGGAAAGAATTTTGTCTTTGATGAACGAATGGGAGAGCGTATTAGTGACGAGGTAATTGCGCATTGTCACCTCTGCGCAAAAGAAAAAGCAGATACCCATATACACTGCAAGAATCAGGCATGCCATGTACTGTTTATTTGCTGCGATGCATGTCAGTCAAAGAAGAAAGGATATTGTTCATACAAGTGTATGACGTTTGATATCCTTCCAGAAGTAGTTAAGAAACGATTGGTGAAAAACAACCACAAAAAGAAACTTGAACAGTTTAAAAAACATCGTTTGAAGAGTGTGGTGCGGTAGGCAACTTCTATACTTCGTCTCATTTGTGTAGTGTATACTTACAGTACTAATTATTGAGTATTTTTTTAGGAAATATGGGTATTGAAAGTGACAGAAAACCATTAAGGGACGAGGATGCCCCAAGAAATTCAGGTGCCTGGAAAAGGTTAGTGAATAGACATCCTGGTTTCACTGAGCGATTTTCGATACCTGCACCACTTAGGCCTGAGTCAGACATGCCTATTAAAGCGGCTAATGAGGATGTGCATCATAAGTATGTGAAAGCCGAAGAGCAGCACGAATCAATTGGTGAGCGTACTATATGTGTAGCTCATTATCCTGTGATTGTATTCATGACAGAACAACCGATTAATCCTGAAACACTTGAAATAGGCTGGCATAACTCATATGTCATACAACAATTTCTGTCAGGAGAGTATGAGATGCGTGATGATAAAGATCGTGTCGTTGCTCGATTTACACCAGAAGAAGCACTTCGGTTGTTTGTGAGACCTGGGTACGTGTTTCATTATGGAAAGGATAGTGCCGGAAAAGAACGGGTGACTCCTGAGAAGGTTATGAGCGGGCATGTATACAGAGCTTTGAAAGAAGAATAAGGAGAGTTAGAATTACGTATACAAATATTTATAGGATGTTAACTGAATGATATGAGCGAAGAAAGTATGTTTGAACGCGCAATGCATGTAAAGGCAGATAGGGAGGTGACAGAACCAGATACTGTAAAGCAGATTTTACAACCTGAATTAGATAAAGTTTCATATACACCCCAACAACCCCCGAATACGACGCCAAAAATTGAAAAGAACCTTTTAATGAGTGACGCCATAGTCAATCCAGAGTATGTGCCAAATACCATGCTTGGCGCATGGAAAGCAATTATGTTTGAAACTGCCGATGGTCAAAAGTATATTGCACATCGTGCACAAGAAGGTGGATATATGCTCACACGACTCAGTGTCGACAATGAACTTGATGGCGCGCCAATAACAATAACTAAAGAGCAAGCAAGGCATATTCTGGTTCTAGAAAAGAAGCAATTTATCTGTGAGGATCTCACGCTAGATGTTGCAAGGATAATTCAGATGGGGAAGTAATATTTATAAGTCGTTCATAAAAAATTTATATGACTGAAAGATTTGGCGAACTACCTAAAAATACAAATGAGGCAATGCCTATTCGTATGACAAAAGCACAGTTTGATATAATTTCTGATTCGACTCTTGAGAGTTCAGAAGACTTAGATTTACTCAAAAAACTTGGTATCACTATATCTGATGATTCAGAAACTGTGTTTAAAAAAATTAGTGTGGATGGCGATATAAAGTACATGTGTGTTAATAGAAATGATTTCGGAACCATAAAACAATTCAGTATATAAGAACGAGAGGTAGATCAGAAAATTTCTAAACGAAACGGACTTTCTCGTTACACGAGCTGTATAGGTTTCATATCGTACTCGCTTCGCTCCGTGCGATATATTCAACCTTTTCAAGTCCTCTCCCACGCAATCAAAAAACCGCTTTCGCGGCTTTTCTTTGTGCGTGGGAGAGGACTTGAACCTCCACGGATTTCTCCATTAGTTCCTAAGACTAATGCGGCTACCAATTACGCCACCCACGCATATTATTTCTGCAAAAAGAGTATCTCATAGATCGAGCAATTTTGCACGTTAGGTGATTTAGGGAATGTACCAAATATTAGTCTGCTATGGATAAAAATTTCTGTCATCACGAATCACTAAACTCACTTCGTTCGTTAAGTGTTCGCGATCCCGCCTCACTTGTTCGTAGACTCACATCGCTCCGGCTCGGACACGTATGAAAAAACAGCACGCAGGTGCTGTTTTTTCTCGTGTCCGCCCACTAGGGATCGAACCTAGGACCTTATCCTTAAGAGGGATCTGCTCTACCAGCTGAGCTATGGGCGGATGATTGTTTTTCGACCATATTCCTTAATGAGGGTAGAAAGCATGGGATGCTGTCTACGCGTCACCACTGAGCTATGGGCGGATGTGTACGGGGTACACATCCGGAGGTTGTCGAAATTTGTATAAAATTTCATACAACCTGAACTGCGACTGTAAGTCGGATGTGTACGGGGATATACAACCTGAACTGCGACTGTAAGTCGGATGTGTACGGGGATATACAACCTGAACCGCGACTGTAAGTCGGATGAGTACGGGAACCTTCCTTATATAAAGAAGGTAGAACAGAGTGTACTAAAATTATTCATTAAATACAAGGTATTCTTTTATACAGTTATTTGCGGCTTTGTGATATTATACGGCGCATGTCCGGGTGGCGAAATTGGTAGACGCGCAAGACTTAAAATTTTGTGGGCGTAAGCCCGTGCGGGTTCGATTCCCGCCCTGGACACCAAAGAGAAATGTCGGATTCTTTCCGGCATTTTTCTTTGGTTTAGGGAATCGAAAACCGGAGAAACTTGTTTCGAGGTGGGGTCGCGTGCGTGAGCTTGCGAACGACACGTGACCGATTCCCGCCCTGGACACCAAAGAGAAATGTCGGATTCTTTCCGGCATTTTTCTATTTTGTACCGAGAATTAGTAATACCCAAACCTAGGTAATTATGTGCTGTCGGTAGGTTATAATTGAATTTAATATTATTTATTGTTAGGCCCGTATTTCATTTATGGACGTTAGTATTGAACAGTTTGTGGAGAGGCTCATACAGGAAAAAGGGATCGGGGATGTTCCTGACGCAGTGCTACAACAGCTTAAAGCTGATCTTCAGGAACGAGCTGAAGATATGATCAATGCAGGAATTCTTGCACATATGCCCCCGGAAGATCTTTCGACATTTGAGGAAATGCTCGACACAAGCACTGATGAGGACGTTCAGGCATTTTGCCGTGAAAAAATTCCTAATTTGGATGCAGTTATTGGGCAAGCGTTACTATCCTTGCAACAGCTGTATGTAGGTTCAAACGCATAATCTTTTCTCGTCATGTCATTTGAATCAGGTGCTGGCAGCTCAAAGAAAAAAATCGATAAATTAAAGATTGCTATTGTTGATACGTCTGACGCTCTTGAGGCGCAAGCGCGAGATATCGCAGAGGAACGTTTGACCGCATCGAAAGAGGAGCTAAAAGGAATCAAAGGAATCTTCTCGAAAATTTGGAAACATAATCTTGCGCGTGAGTACTATCGCCAAAAGGAAATTGCAAAAGGAAAACTAGAAATCACTGAAAGTGGTAACTTGTATGTAGGGGAGGGAGCTACTCAAGAAATTCATACACAAGCAATGCATGCGGTGATTAATCGCTTTGTGGAAGAATACGAGGAGGTTATACATACTGATGTAGGAGAGACACGAAGGAAGGTGGGTGTTGAAAATGCCCAGGATGTTGAACTTAATCGTTCCGTACGCGAGCTCGTGCGAGCATATGCAGCAAATGAACTTGATGACGAAGCATTTAACGCAGAGCGGTCACGTGTAATTGCGTATGCGACTGGTCTGACAGGTACTGAGCTTGCGCAAGCGGTGAATCATACTGACAATATTCTTGAAGTGGCGAGACAAGCACGGTCTGCCGTTGAACATGGAGCAAGTTTAGATGAAATAGATCAAGAAATCGAAATTGTAATCGGTAAGGCTAAAACAGGTGTACGTACTGAAGCCCAGTTTAATACGGTTGACCGCATTGCAAAGAAAATGCAATCAACGTGGGTTGGTAAATTTGTCAATGAGACTTCGATAGCGTCTGGTGTTGCGATTGCGTACGCAACGACGATAGGTCTTTCCCAGCGCCTCGCGAGCAGCAAGGCATTTGCATGGGGAACGTTTGGTGCGTCAGCACTCGTGGGAGGTGCTGTTGCAGCTATGCGCGAAAGTGTGCAGGTGGAAGAAGAACGCAAACAACATGCACGCCAGCGCGCAAAAGGTGTCGAGATTGCACCCGACTCAGAGCGTCGCACAGAAATGGAGTCACTTATCTACGCATCTGTTCCGGCTCAGTCACTCACTGAAACACTCTCGAATATTCCTGAAGTGATTGATTCGCCGGAAGTGTTCATGTCACTCATGAACACATTGGCTGAAGCAGAGATGAGGATTCGGTTATCAGACAGAGAGAAAATTGATCTCCTTTCATATACTGACTTTAAGTCTGTTGAAGCGGAGCGATTGTCGCTTGATATTGCACGCGCGAAAGCAAAAGTTGCGCTCACTACTATGGCAGCGTCACATGCTGATTTCCTTCCTCCTGAACAGACATTTGCACAATTCTACGATAGCCTGCTCGATACAAAATCCGCAATGCTTCGTGGTGGTGACGAGGGAATGGAAGCTAAAGATAAACTCTTTAAAAAGATGAAGCGCCGCAAAGTTGCTGGTGCAGCTGCAAAAGCGGTACTTACTGGACTTACCATAGGCGCTGTCGCAGAAGAAGGGGTAGCGTTTATGCTTGATAGTCGTGAAGGGGTCTTAGAGCATGCACTAGGAGCGCAAGGTCCGCATAGAGCTGAAGGTGTCACCGTCTTTGAAGGTTTACGAAGATTTATGGACGAGGGAGCATCCCTTGGTCGTGTGGTTGAAAACAGCATTCTTCCCAACGGAGCACATGTTGCATTACCAGAAGGTGTGCAGATTATCCCAAATCCACTTAATGTAAATGAAGCAACCTTCGTCAAGGATGGTGAAGTATTTTCGCAAAAAATTATATTTGAGAATGGTGTACTCACCAAAGCTTCAGAAGATTTTCTTGCAACACATGAAATTAGTGTGACGAAGAACATTGTGCAATTGAGTGGTGAGACACCTGCATCAGTTGATCCGCGAACATTTGCAGATTCGCATCCAGAACTTTTTAATAAGATACAGAGAAAATTTTGGTACGACAATAATACAACTCTCTTTGATAAGAATGAACTCAAGCTTCATTGGGGAGGCGTGAAAGGTACCGGAGTCGATCAGTCAGGAAATTATGTGTTCAACATAGGGAAGATGACAGGGGACGGCTCTATACACGGAAGTACCTCAATAGATGCACCCGGTGTCATGAAGCAGCAACCTGGTTTGAAACTTCTCCTTTCTCTGAGTAAAGAAACGCAATCGAGTGTGGTTGAGGTTCCTATAGACGCACAGGGTAATGCAGTGATTGATCCACAGAGCACCATTGGAAAAATGTTTTTCAAGAATGAAGGTGGGAAGCTTACTTTCATTGGTAAATTTGCAGAAATTGCGCACGAGGCAGGAGTATCAAAGAGTGGAGCAAAGCAATTTGAAATTCTTGCGACACATACTGGTGCAGGTGTAGACAGCGTACCGACTGGGAATACGATTGATCCTTATACAGTTTCCCGATTTGGCGTGACCGATACAGAGCCATTCATTGATCCAATGTTTGTTCCACTCTTTGGAAGAACGCCACTTGAGGAAATGCGTGTGCGCAAAAATGAGGAATATCATACTAAATCAAAAAACGGAAAAGACGAATTTGTCGTACCTATGCCGTACTACTATGCTGGATCTGGATTTGAATATTCTGCAGAGCAAGCAAATCTTCATGAGCAAGATCGTTCGCCGAGATTAAAGGAAAACCCTGACGTCACTCTTGATGAATCTCTTGAAATTAATGAGTATTTAGAACGTCAAGAAGTAGATTATAAAAAGTATCTCAAAGAAGTTGCTGCAGAATTTGGCCCAATTACAAATACATGCCGTGTCTCGGTGTGTATTCCTGTTGCCGATCATCAAGAAGGGGGAAATATATATAATTCACTAAAAAACTATACTAATCAATCTGCTGACCCCGAAACATTCGAATTGGTGTTGTTTACAAACCATCCTGAGACAGATAAAAAGGGTAAGCCAATAGCACCTGATAATACCTTAGAAGAAATAGCTCGGTTCAAGAAAGATTTTCCACGTATGAATGTGCGTGTGTGCAGTAGAGTTATTCCCGTAGAAAATGCCAAAATTGGGTACATTCGTAAGGTGATGAATGATGCTGTACTCATGCGTCAAAAAAATAGAACGAAAGGCTCACCAGAGCTCATTATGATCAGTAACGATGCTGATAATAAAGGGATTGCGACCGAATACATTGAAAATTTCATATACCAATTCGATCGAAATCCTGATGTAGATTCATTTGTAGGTCAGCTTGATTGGGATTTGGAAGCATATGTTAAAAATCCACTCATTCATGTTGGTACTCGAATGATCTTGTATTTGAGTGCTCAAAGCCGCAGCAATGGATGGCATTTCGAGTCTTCAGGCGCGAATACAGCATTTAAGGCAAGCATTTACGCTGCTGTAGGTGGGTATGATACTAATTTGAAAGGAGGAGAAGATTCTGATCTTGGTGCTCGCATCGCTTCGGCGAGAGTAAGAGCACAAAAAAAGGAATCAATAGGATATGCAGGCACACGTGTTTCTCGTCTTTTTACCTCGGCAAGAAGGGCTGAAATGGTGATGGAAAAATATGGCATGTCTCCACGTGAGCAATGGGATAAAGGATTTAGTGCCTTTGATGATGATGTGCGAAAAGTAAATTGGCAAAACAAAGGATTGGTGAATTTCGATAATCCGAATGAGGTCGCTGAGCTTGTTAAAGGAATTGAAGATGTTATCAATCGCACTATCAAGAGAGGTAATCAATGGGGGAAACCGTGCAGCATCCAATGGTAAAACGATCATTAGGTTGGCTTGGTATTACATACTCAATTGTTGATGATTCTACAATCAAAATTATAGATGCAAGTAAACTAGTGAAGGGTTTGAAAGCATATCAAACGGAAGGGTTTAAGATTAGAGATAGAAAAATAAATGGGACAAACACAACTCAAAATCCTGCTGAACGCACAGAGAAAGAAGAAGATGTGAATGTCCCTGTGTCTGTCAAAGCGGATGACGAGCCATCTGCTCCTAATAATCAAACACAAGCTTCAACTACAACATCAAATCCGACGAGTCAGTCATCTGCGACTTTCAATACAGGAACTCAAGCACCTTCTCAGCCTGAGGCAAGTGCAGATGAGAAAATTGAGCGTAGGAAAGAAAATGAAGCGGAAGAATTTTCTGTAGAAATGGAACAAGCTCAGAAAGGAGATTGGATTGAGCAAAAAAGTAGCTTTTGGACGAAATATGTAACAGATAAAGTTTCCGGTAAGACAAGTGAGTACACCGAAAAGATGAATACACTCACAGAAGCTAATGAAGCTGCGTTACAAAAAATGTATGACGCTGAAGCACTACTCGTAGCGCAGGGAGTATGGGTCCCAGAAAAATCACCGCTCAATTTTTTTTGACCCGACTGCACAAACTTCCCCAACTGTTGGGATGAGAAAACGAGAATTATTTTTAAAATTAACGCGGCTTAATATTGAACGATTGACAAAGCTACAAGAATTGGCAGATACGGAAACGATGCGTTCCATGGACGAGATTTTTGAAGCAGAAAAACAGCTGATTGAAAAACGTACATGGAAGCGTGATGAATCAAAGTTACGAGAGGTACTTCAAAAAGTAGGACAGAGCCTGAAAATTCAAGTGCGCGCGGGAGAACTGTTGCGTTCATTATATCTTTATGAATCCGGTATTATTTCTGAAAAAATTCGAGCACAGATTGAGCCTGCGTTTACGCAAGAAGTCATTTCTGCAAAGGCGGGTACATGGGCGCAGATCGTGTCTTTTTTCAACTCTATCAAACAAGATCCTGACTTTCGGTTAGTATCGAATGATATTCGTCAGGAGATTTCTGAGAAAGTTCTAGAACTCGACAGGATAAATCGAAATGCTGTACTTCGGTTTCGATTTGGCTCACAGCGGGCATTTACAAATCAGCAGAGAAACAGAAATGAGGCACAAGTTGCACCAGAATCCGACGCGGAAAAAGCAATGAGAATTTTGAAATTATCTAAGATCGTGACTCTTAAAGAAGCAAAAGCGGCATATCGCAGATACGCAAACCTGAATAGCCCTGACAAACATCCGAATGCGAGTGAGGCTGAGAAAAAGAAACTCAATGACAATCTTACTGAATTAAATCGCACGTGGGCTATTCTCGAACAAGAGCTTACAGCAAAAGAAGCTAATAAGTCTTAGAAGAGCGAGTATTTATAAGAGTCGACTTACAGTCGCTGTACACCTTTCGCTAAAACTTCTCAAGGTCTTGCGAAGCTCCATGTACTCGCTTCTCACCTGCCCGGACTCGTTGGTTCGTGACATTTTGAATAGTCACTCACATCACTCGTCTTTCAAATCCCGTCTTGTTTGCTACACCCCACTTCGTTTCGTTTGAGACCAGGACGGGATTTGGTCACAAGTCACTTCCTTACAGTTGTGCTCGCGACCCCGCCTCCTTCGTACCTCAGTCCGGCCTTCAAATCCCTTGTCAAAACTACAAAAGCCATCCAACAGGATGACTTGTGTAGTCTTGAGACCAGGACGGGATTTGAACATTACATGTTCAGTTCAGGTTGTATGGTAATTTTCATAATGAAATTACCGACAACCTTTTCAAATCCCTTGATCAAGAACAGAAAAAGCCACACGAAGGTGTGACTCTTTCTATCCTTGAGACCAGGACGGGATTTGAACATTACATGTTCAGTTCAGGTTGTATGGTAATTTTCATAATGAAATTACCGACAACCTTTTCAAATCCCTTGATCAAGAACAG
>JACCDG011782611.1_pt1 | contig 14232 bp, 15 predicted proteins | sample 7442471 | NCBI WGS metagenome assembly JACCDG01 (sample SAMN15323444, study PRJNA562643) | freshwater metagenome | isolation source: river surface water | place: USA:Blue River Watershed | collected 2017-08-17
GCCGACTTGGCCCTCCTCGCTGACGTCGCCGGTCTCGTTTCGCATGAAGCTCGCGTTTTATTGGACGGCGACCGAGATTGAGGACGAGGATTTTACTGAGCCTGCTCCGGCCGGGGCTGAAACTCAGACCGCCGTTGAGGACGAGGCCGAAAAGGGCGATTCGCCCCCCTCGGCGCGTCGCGAATCGGACCTTCGGTCAGCCGGCGGCTTGATCGTCACTGAAGAGATGCTTGAGGACTTGGGACGGACCGACTTTGAGTCCGCGGTTTTTCAACTTCAACGCCAATTGGGCGCGGCGAGTCCGAACCAGCGCCGCCCTGTCGCTCAGCCGCTGCGCGTCATCGCGGACGCGATCATTCGCGATTGCATCGGTCCTCGCGAAGAGGTCGGGTCGCCGACCAGCGATGACGCTTGGATACGACCGGACGTCTCGTTGACGGACGCGCTTTTGGAGGCGATGCCCGATTTCGATTGCGGCGTCCTGGAGTACGACGGCGTCTATTTCGACATCGAACGCGACAGGGACGGCGATCGCATCCTTCACGTCTCGCCGCATCGCCCTCGAATCGCGCCGTTGCTCGATTACGCGCGTTCGCGATCGTAATCGCCGCGGCGTGCGGCGGTCCGCATTTCCGGCGAAAGACGAGTCTTCGCAATGTCTTGGTCTCAGCCGCAAGGTCAATCCTTATGATTTACACGGTCGGTCGCCGGGACATTTACGAGCCTTTATTCCTTAAAGCCGAGCCGCCGCGGAAGCGAGGACGCGACGCCGATTTCGTCGGCGGCTCGGTCTGGCGGTTCCGCGAGGAGGCGGAGCGTTATTGCGCTCCGGGCTATTCGGTTTACGGCGTCCTGGCGGATTGGGAGACCCAAACGTCGCCGAACGAGGACGGTCCGTGGAATGATTTGCTGGTCGATGCGCTGCTGGTTCGCTTGGGTCCGGAGGGATCGTTTTCGTCAATGACGATCATCGCCGCCTCGTCGACCTGATGGGATGGACCGATTTTTCGGCGGGCCCGACCGCCGAATTGCTCCGCATGCTTGTTCTGGTCCGCGAAGTCCCGCCGCGCCGTCCTCCGTCATCGTCCCGCCGATGGCCGTCATTCGCTGGACCTCGCGAATGACGGCCATCGGCGGTCTTGTTTTCATTCGTCTCGCGCATCACGCGATCGTCCCGGCGGGCTTCCGTCGCTACGGCTTCCGCAGCGACCCGGTCTCGATTCGGACCAATCGCCGATCGGAGACGCCGAGGAGCTTGCCGGACCTCGTTTTCGCGAGGACGTCGGCTCGATCGGCCTCGCTGGCTCGGGGATGGTTCGCGACCTTTTCGAGCAGAAAGCCTTCCATTTTCGAGCAGGGAAACCAGCGGGGTCGGGCCCCGTCGTGCGGATACCAGCCGAGCCGATGACCGTCGCCGTCGATCCCGATCGCCCAAAGCGACCCGTCGGCAGGCGGGTTCGTCAGCGACTCGACTTCGACCGTTGATCCGTCGATCAAGTGGATTTTGAACATGGTTGATTGGCCCTTGTCAATTTCGCGTAAGGACTCGCTTCATTACGCCTCTATAATCATTCCGGCGCGGCGGCGCGAGTTCGACAGGGCCTCGACGAATTCCGGCGAGCGTTGGTTGTTTCTTTTCTCGGTTTGTCGGGTTGAGTTGATTCGCGTCTCCCGTCCTCGCGATCAATCCGCCGGGGACCAGCGCCTGACGAGGCGGAGCGAGATGTTTTCCCGCGCGGGTCGCGTCGCGGCGAGCGCCGCGATCGCTTCAAGTCCGGCACGCTCCCAAGGCCGCTCGCAGTCCGGCGGTTCGAGGGATCGTCGAACGCGGGTCGATGGCGCCGTCGGCGACGAAGGTCCGGCCTTCGCCTCGCCGCCGGGAAGCGATTCGCGGGCGACGCGGACCGATTCCCCGGTCAAGGTCCAACGATTGCGATCGCCGCGGCGGAAATCGTCGATCAGACGAAGCGCGACAGCCGCGGCGTCGTCGCGGCCGAAATCCACCGCGACCCGCCATCGCTCCTCCCGGCGATATGCGATGCCGGCGACCCGGCGGAGTCGGACCGCGTCCATCAGGATTTGTCCGTCAAACGAGTCCCTTTCGCTTTGGAGCGACGCCCGAAAGCTCAGGAGCGAATCGTCGCCGCCGCCCGAAAAGTCCGCTTGCCGCATCAATGTCGCTCCCGATCGCTCGGTCTTGTTTGAGCGGGACGTTCGATCGTTGATTCAAGGCTCGTTCGCACGTTCAACCAACCAACCAACCAATGAATGAATCATTCAGTCAATCGACCGCGGCGGTAGCCAAGCTTGGGTTTCAACGGAACTCGTGTTCGCGATCAGCGCCGCGACGGCTTGCGAGAGAAGACGCATGTTTTCGGCGTCGGCGTGGTCGCGGATCGCTCGCAGCGCGTCCGCGCGGACCTCAAGCCGCTCGCGAGACCCATCGATGACTCGGACGCGGTCCGGCGACTTGGCCGCCACCTCCAAATAGCGGCCTCGGACCTCCTCGAAATACGCGCGGCCTCTCGCTTCGATGCGGTCGCGAGCGGGACCGATCCGCCGTTCGGCGACCTCGAACGGGACGTCCAAAAGCAGGGTCAGGCCAGGCTCGACCCAGTCCGTCGCGATCGCGTTGATCGTTCGGACCGCCTCCGGCGTCAGCCGGCCCGACGTCGTCTGGTACGCCAGCGACGAAAGCGTGAAGCGGTCGCAAATCACGATTTGGGACATGTTCAGGGCGGGAAGGACTTTCTCCGCGACCAGTTGCGCTCGGCTGGCCGCGAACAGCAGCGCCTCCGCGCGGGGGGCGACGGCGACTTTGCAGGGACTGTCGTCGTCGTCCTCCCGGTCGTTCGTTAGAAGGAGCGACCGCAATCGATCGCCGAGCGCGGTGCCGCCGGGGTCGCGGCAGGCAATGAAGTCGAACTTGAGCCGACGCAAGCCGGAGGCCAGCCATTCCGCTTGGAACGTCTTTCCGGAGCCGTCCATCCCTTCGAAGACCAGGAAGCCGGGATGCCGCGACGCCGACGAGCCGTCCGCCGTTGTCGCCGAGATCGTCGTTCGCCGAGTCGGCGTCTCCGCTGACGTCGCCGCCGGTCCGCAGCCCCCTTGCCGGACCCATTCGGTCAGCCGCGAGCGTTCCCATCGCGGTCGGCGCGGCGAGACCCGCGCGTCCGGCGGCGGCATGAGTCCGGCGGCGACGTTCGCTCGGATCGTGGCGACCGAGACGCCCAGCAGCTTCGCCGCGTCGCGGTAGCTCAAATACTCGGTGCTCATACGTCTTGCAAGCCCTTTCCGTTATCGCGAATTTATGATCAGACGCTTATCGATTTCGTCGCTGACGCGAGGGCGGGCGTGCCGGCGAAGCGCGCTTCATTTTCGCGTTCGGTTTGTTTTCGCCGCCGCCGCGATCAGCGCAGGTCGTGGTCCGCTCGCTCGATCAGCGGCGCTAGCGCGGGCAATTCGGACTTGGCGACATGGCGGAGCGACTCCAGCTTGCCGTCGAGCGCCGCGATTTGCTCCGCCAATCGTTGACGCCGGTGGAGCCAGGTCCGGTACGATTGCGACAGCGATTCCGCCATCGCGATCAACTTCGCGCGGACGTCGAGTTGGAGGTCGTCGTCGGGGACGGCGGTCGCATTCGCATTCGCGGTCTCGATCCGATCGCATGGGTTTGAATTCATGTCGCGTCCTCGCTTCCGGGGCGAACGGAAAGACTGATCATTGAACGAGTAAGCACAGGGAGACGCATCGAAGACGTTTCGAACGAAAGAGCGTCGCATCGTTAGGAACGTCTTCGACTTGCGTCGCTCGCGTCCTTGCGGGAATCGTTGAGGAATTTCGCGATCGTCATGCGAACTCGCTTGAAATGGGCCGATTCGTCACCCATAATGAGAACAACCGATCCCGGCGGTGAAGCTAGCCGTGCGGCCCGGCCGGACCTTGGTTTTCCTTCAAGGTCGGGCTGATCGCCGCGTTCGCCCGGTCCGACGCCGGACTGACTTGGTCCGAGCCCGTCGCGCCGAGTGCCTGTCAGCGAGGCTTTCCGGTGACTGCGTCGGCCGTTGCGCCGATGACGGCGGACGAGACAAGATCGATGGGGAGACAAGGCTGCGACTGAGCCTGGCGGCGGGGCGTTCGCGGTGTTCGCCTCCAACGCGCGAACGGAACAGAACAGAACAGAACAGAACGGAACGGAACAAGTCGGCTCGCATCAGTTCGATCGTCGCGCTTCGACGCCGTTTCCGGCCTCGAAGCGCGACTCGACCCCGCGACGCCGCGAATCAAGGCGTTCGGCGAACCTCGGTTTTCGCAACGCAACGCAACGAACCGCACCGTTCAGGCCGGACAAGGAGATGACGCGACGATGCGCGACAGCCGATCGCTGGTCCTGCTGTTCTCCCCTTCGCCCCATGTGCGAGCGAGCGAACGGGACGACGTCCCCTCGCCCGCCCCCCGCGACCCGACCTGCTCGACCTGCAAAGGACTCATCCCGTCGGGCCGCGACATTTGGTGTTCGGAATGCCAACTCACCGGGCACGAGTTCGACCTCCACCGGGAGCGCAGGCAAGCCGAACTGGAGGCCGCCGCCGTCCTTCTCAACGAAAAGCGAGCCGAGGCCGCGAGGCGACGAGCCGAATACGCCGAAAAACGGAAGGCCGACATGGAGTCGCGCCGCAAGCGCAAGTGGCGGACCAGCGCCGCCGCGGCGAACTCCGTCAACGCCGACCGCCGCGACCGCCGCAGCAAGACGAAGGCCAAAGGAAAAGGCAAGAGCAAGGGCCGCGGCGTTCAAGCCGCCTGACGCCTTTCTCGCGATCCTCCTTTGAGCGGAACGGGACTCAACGGAATGGAATGGGACGGGACCAACCAGGACCGGGCGGGACGATGATCGGAAAGCGAATGCGGAGGGCGCTTGGTCCCTTGCGCCGCCTCGCCCGCGACCCGCGATTTTTGAGCGAAACGATCGGCAAGATGGACGCCTTGGACCGGATCCGGCGAGGCTGGGACGAACCCGGCCGCGCGATCCCGGTCCCTTGCGAGGAGACGGCCGCGTCGCGGCTCGCGGCGGTCCTGCTGGACCTGGCCTCGCCCGCGGTTTGTCTGGCCAGGCCGGCGACGATGACGGGTCGGCGTTTCGCGCGTTGCGTCGCCGTCGATCCGCTGCTGCGGCTGGCGACCCGGACGCCGCTCGATCGTTTGGACCTGCGATCGCTGGAAGGCCCGACCGGACTTCTGCACCTGTTCGATGTCCTGCTGGAGTTGCCGAAGGACATCGAAATCGTCGCCGCCGGACGGGACGCCGACGACGTCCTTCACGGCCGCTGGCGGTTGCTCCTGACGTCGCCTCGGCTCCCCGCCGCGTTCGATTGCGGTCGCGACCGCGACCTCGCTCGCAAGCCGGCGTTCGCGGCGAACCTGGAGTATCAAACCGTCCGCCGGCATTCGGGGCCCGCCCGCCGCCTTTTGAAATGCGTCCGCGAGGCCGTCTCGGATGCTCGCCGCGGTCTTGGCGGCGACGTCGAAGAGTACGAGTGCGCGTTTTACCGCATGGCGGACGCCGCGACCGACGCGACCTTGATCGCCGCCGCCAATGACGTCGCGAACGCCTCGTTTGAATTCAGCGCCGGAATCGATTCGGTTTGAATTCGAAATCAAACGGCGACGCGACCGTCGTCTCATCGACGTCTCGCCGCGGCAAGCGGTCCCTTTCGCCAGCCGCTTGGAAAACGACGCGCGGCGGCTCGTTTGATTTTGTTTGAATTCGCCGCGGCGTTCGCCGCGTCGGGGGAATGGAGAGAGCGACGCGGCGAACGCCGCGGCGAGCCGAGCCGGACCAATTCGCGACCGCGACCGACCGCGCCCGCATCCGCGACCGAGTCCGCGTTGAGATATGCACAAACCCGAAAAAACATCGAACCGGGGCGGGGCGAGGCCGGGCGCGGGGCGGAAGCCGGGCAAGAGCTCGTCGCCCGCCGGCAAGGTGCAAGGCCGCGCCGTCGTGCGGCTCCCCGCCGTCCGCAAAGGGGGGCCGATCTCGCTCGACGTCGATTTCGACGGGGACCGCCGGACGTCGGCGGCGCTGGCGTTCGCCGTGATCCATTCGCTGGTCAAGTCCGACGACGTCCCGCCCGACCTTCGGCTGCGCGCGGCGGTCGCGATCCTGGACCGCGTCGAAGGGAAGCCGCGGCAGATGGTCCGGATTTCGACCGACGACGGCGACCCCGACGAGACGGATTACGACTATCACGGCCGGCCGAACGTCCAAGGCGAATGGAACGAACCCGAACCAGGGTCGCCGCCGCCGCGACAGTCTTCAGCTTCGGACCTGAACTCGAACCCGGACCCGACCTCGAACTTGAATTCGGTCGCTGAAGACGCGAGCGAGGATGATCGAGCCGCCGAGACAACGGCTCGCGGAAACGCTCATGACGACTGACGCGGCGGCGAGCGCCGCGACCCCTCCTTCGTCCCTATCTTCGTCCTCGCGACCGCTCTCGCGATCGCCGGAAGCTTCAGCCCGCTCGACGGCGCGGCGGCGGTTCCTGGCGGTCGGCTCCAACGCCGAACTGATGGCCGCCCGCGAGACGGAGGTCTTGCTTTGCGGACCGGCGGGGACGGGGAAGACCCGGACCTGCCTCGAGCGCGTCCACCGCGACTTGCGGCTTTATCCCAAATCGCGGGCGATGGTCGTGCGCAAGACGCGGGTCTCGCTCAGCGAGTCGGCGCTCAAGACCTACGAGACCCAAGTCCTCTCTCCGAATTCGCCGATCCGGGAGGGCCCGACCCGCAAGTTTCGGTCGATCTACCATTACCCCAACGGCTCCGAACTCGTCGTCGGCGGGCTGGACCGGCCCAGCAAGCTGTTCTCGACCGAATACGACCTCATCTACGTCCAGGAGGCGATCGAACTCGGGCTCGACGATTGGCAGAGCTTGCTGCGGATGCTCCGCAATTTTCGGATGCGGACGCAGCAGATCATCGCCGACACCAACCCGTCGCATCCCAAGCACTGGCTGAAGCGGCGCTGCGACGCGGGCGACTGCCGGATGATCGCCGCGTCGCACGCCGACAATCCCGCTTACGTCGATCCGGAGACGGGCCGGCCGACGCCCAAAGGTCGAGCGTACCTCGGCAAGCTTCGGCAGATGCGAGGGGTGATCCGGCTTCGTCTGCTCAACGGTCTCTGGGCGGCGGCGGACGGGCTGGTCTACGAGTCGTTCGACCCGTCCGTCCATCTGATCGACCCGTTCCCGGTCCCCGAGCATTGGCGGCGGTTCCGCTCGATCGATTTCGGATACGTGAACCCGTTCGTCTGTCAATGGTGGGCGATCGGCCCCGACGGCGAGCTGCACTTGTATCGGGAGCTTTACGTCACCAAGCGGACCGTGAGGAGCTTGGCGCCGGAGATCGTCGCCTTATCGGAAGGCGAGCGGATCGAGACGACGGTCGCGGACCATGATCGCGGCGATCGCGAGACCTTGGCGGAGTTGGGCGTGCCGACGGTCCCGGCGATCAAGGACATCGAGACGGGGCTGAAGGCGGTCCAGGATCGGCTGGCGATCCAAGGGAACGGCAAGCCTCGGCTGTATCTGCACCGCGGCGCTTCGGTCCGGACCGACCCCGAACTGCTGGCGGCGAACAAGCCGGCTTCGACGGAAGAGGAGTTCCCCCTCTACCTGAAGCCGCCGGCCGGCGGCTCGTCCAAGTCCGCCTCCGAGCTCCCGATCGACGCCGACAATCACGGGATGGACGCAATGCGCTACGGCGTCCGCTACGCCGACCTGCCGCACCATCGCTCGCTGGTTTGGCTGTGATTCAGACGATGACGGCGACGAGCTTGCCGATGGTCTTCATCTCCAATCCGCCCCCGCCGCGATCGCGACCCAGCCGTCGCCGTCGCGGACGCGGGACGCGGTCTCGCGGGAGCGCGGAATGAGCGAGGAGGACCGAAACCATCCCGGACGGGGCGACGAGGGATTGCGGTCCCGCTTGGGCCGCTGGCTGACGACGGCGGCGCGTTGGGTCGGCGGCTCGGCGTTCGATCCCGGCGCCGCGCTCTCCGCCGGCTCGGGGGCGGAGGACCGGGTCGGCGACATGGGTTCGGGCCGCTCGCTCGCCCACGGCCCCTTGTACTTTTTCGGCGACGGGCGAACGGAGTCGATCCGGCTGGCCGATTGGGCCCGCAGCGACGCGGGCGACCTGTGGGCCTCGCCGATCGTCTCGATCTTCCTGAATTGGAAGCGGACCCAGCTTCAGCAAGGCGTCCCCAAGGTCAAGCAGAAGCGTCGGGTGCGCGTGGTCCGCAAGGTCCGTCAGCCGGACGGGTCGCTCAAAGAGGAGTCTTCGCTGCGCTGGCGATGGCGGGTCTTGGAGGACCATCCGCTTTTGAGATTGATCTTCAATAGCCGAGAGCGGCTGAGCTACGGCCAGATGATCGACGGCTACGCGATCTCGGAGACCGTGTCGGGGAACGCCTTTTTCTACACTCGTCCGGCGGCGACCGGCCCGACGACGCTGCGGTACGTCTACCACGGCAATGTTCGCCCCTCACGCGCGATCCCCGGCGGCTACGAAGTGCTGACGTCGCGAGGGACGAGGGAGGACTTGCGGCCCGACGAGGTGCTCCATGTGCGGTCGGGGATCGACTTCGCGACGGGCTGGGGTCGGTCGGCGGTCGGCGACCAGGCTGCGGAGGCGATCGGCGACGCGAAGTGGACCGAGTATTGCCTGACCTTGGCGGCGTCGTTCGGCGTTTACGCGATGGCGTTCATCCCCGAATCGGCGATGCAGCCCGAGCAGATCAGCGCGATGCGGGACCAGCTCGACGAGAAGGCCAAAGCGAAGTCGCGGCACAAATGGTTCATCCCGCCGGTCCGCGGCACTTTGCAGAAGGCGTCGGCCACCGCCGCGGAGATGGAGGTCCGAGCGCTGGTGCGCCGCGGCGTGCAGCGGATCGGCGCGGCGATGCAGATCGACCCGATGGTGGTCGGCCTGGATACGGAGTCCAAGACCTTCGCGAACCAGAAGGACGCGAGGGACGCCGCCTGGACCGATTGCGTCGTGCCGTCGGCGGTCCGGTTCGCCGACGAACTCAATCGCGTCGTCGTCCCGTCGTTCGACGACCCCAGCCGCTTGGAGTTCTTCTTCGACTTCTCCGAGGCCCCCGCGATGGCCGAACGCGCCGCGGCGGCGCGGCGCGAGGCCCGCGAGGACTTCAAGTGGGGGCTGATCGACCGCGCCAGCGCCCTCCGCGAGACCGGCCGGTCCGCGACCGACGCCGACATCGGCGTCTACGCCCGCAACCCCGCCTCCTCGTCGTCCTCGTCCTCCGAGTCGGAATCAGGGGCGGGGTCGAAATCAGGGTCGGGGTCAGGGGCGGGGTCGGACGGAGAATGAATGAATCCATGACGACGAACGACCAGCGGCTTGGGACGGTCTTCAATCCAAAGACGATCGGGGAAGGAATCGCCCTCGCTGCGATCGCGCGGACCGCGGGCGTATGGGAGTCAATGAGTTCATGAGCGCGAATACGGTCCCCTCGCCGCGGCCCGCCGCAACGCCTGCGCCTGCGTCCGTCGCCCCGTCGCCACCGCAGTCATTCCCGCCGCATCGGCCGGCGTGGCGGTCCGATCCCGACGGCACGTTCTCGATGATCGCCGACCCCTACGCGCCGCTGTCGCCGGCCGTCTCGCGGCTGAGGTTGAGTCCGGCGAACGACAGCGAGGCCGCGATCTTTTCATCCTCGCCGCAACGGTCCTCGGGGACTTCGTGGACGCCGGAGGACTGCATTCGGCTCGGCGACCTGAACTTGGACGTCGTCTTCGCCGAACGCGGCGGGAGCGTCGAGGAGCGGACGTTCTGGGGGACGGCGACGACCTACGGCTCGATCAACTCCTACCTGTTCGCGATGAGTCCGGGGGCGTTGGCCGAGTCTTTCCCCGACTACCTGCGGTACGGCTACATCGGCGGACTCAATCACAACGACGATGAGCCGATCGGCGCGCCGCTGGAGGTCCGCGACGAGGGGTTGCGGCTTTACCTGAAGGCCGAGATCGTCCCCGGGATCGCCGAAGCGGACCGCGTCCTGCACCTGATGAGCGCCAAGGTCGGCTCGCCGCCGCGCCCGATCGTTCAAATGCTTTCGATCGGCGCGCGGATGCAGAAGTACCTCAAGCTCGAAAACTTTTCGGAGCTGGAGGGCTGGTGGGCGGAGATCGGCTACGACCCGACGACCCAGGACAAGGATCGCGCCTTGAAGGCGTTCGATTGGTTCGGGTTCGTCGCCGTCGTGGTGAAAGCGCACTTGCGCGAGGTCTCTCCGGTCGTCGCCGGCGCGAGTCCCGGCTCGTACATCGACGGCGTTCGGCAAGCCGACGCTGCCGCTCCGCCCGCCGCGCCGCCGCGAGCAGGCTCGCTTTCGACCGCGCCTTCGCCGGTCCTCTCGGCGACCGCTCAGCCGGGACAAGCTTCGCCCTCAGCCGCCGTCGGTCTCGCGGCGGCGGAGACAGGCCCCGCCGCCTCCGCGGATTGGGTCCAAGCCGCCGCGTCCGCAGCCTCCGCGGCGTCGTCAGCGTCTTCGGCCGCATCGTCCGCGGCGATTGCGGCCAGCGCCGTCGCTTCGGCGATGGACGCCGTCGTCGCGCTGCGGGCGCCGCAGTCCGCGCCGCCTGAGACTGAGTCGCGGAGCGAGGCGGGGTCGTCGTCGCCGCCGGACGACGCGGAGCAAGGAGAGGAGCAAGAGAAGGGACAGGGACAAGGACAAAGTCCCGTCCGCGACGAAGGCCGAATGTCGGAGCCGGGGTCGGAGCCGGGGTCGGAGCCGGGGTCGGAGTCGGACGAGGAGGGAGAGTTGGGGCTGGTTCGCGAACGGTTGGCGCTGGCCGCCCGCGTGCAATTCGGCCTCGACGTCTGATCTCGTTCGCGGCGAGGACCGCGAGTCCTTCAAAAAAAGATTGGGTCTTGAGTCTTGATCGAAACGAAAGGTCCGGCCGCTTTCATCGGCGGCCGGGCGCCTGAAGAAATGCCGGGTTTCGCATCCGTCCGCATCGCCGTTCGCCGCATCGCGGTCGGCGCGAAGGGCGGAGCGGAAACGAGGCGGAGACGGCGGCGAACGGGCGGGGGCCTTCGAGGCCGGTCGGCGTCTCAGCCGGGCGCTGGATCGCGCGACCGGACGAATTCGCGGTCGAACGATGCGACGCGACGTGATGCGATGCGACGTGACGTGATGCGATGTTTCTGTCGGCCTGATCATTCGACCATTCGATCCATCGACACGCAAACCAATGCGTTGATGGGTCGGGCGTCAAGGCCGGCGACGAGGGGCACTGAGGCCGCGAGGGCGAGGGCGACCCCGCCGCAGGCCGAATCGAGTCGAAGTCGAAGGAGAGGAATCGATGGCGGTTTGCGTCGAGACGCCGGCGTTGCAGCGGGAGGCTCGCCGACTGGCGGAGAAGACCCAAAAGCTCCGCGCACTGTTCACCAAGGACGAGGAAGGCCGCTACACCATGTCGGCCTCGGCTTGCGAGGAGATCCGCAAGCTGGAGGCGGAGCTGGTCGAGGAGAACAAGGCGCACCAGGACCAACTGAACTTGGCGCGGCTGGAGCAGCGATTGGGCGAGGACGCCCAGCGGCTGAGCGAAGCGCCGGACCGGCTGGGCCTCGACGGGGGCTTCAAGCCCGCCGCCGACGGGGGCCGGCGACCCCGCGCGATCAGCTTGGCCGAGGTCCTGTCGCAACGCGACGAGATCAAGCGGTTCAAGCAGCGGCGGGAAGGCCGCGACCGCGAAGGGGGCGTGACCATCAATCTTGACGACATCACGCTCGCCGTCGTCACCTCCGCCGCCGGCTTCGCGCCGGAATCGACGAGGGTCGGCATCGTGGTCCCGACCGCGGTGCAGATGCCCAAGGTCGAGGCGCTGATCCCGCACCTCCCCACCACGCAGTCCTCGATCAAGTTCATGAAGGAATCGACCTTCACGAACAACACCGCGCCGACCGCCGAGAACGCGACCAAGCCGGAGAACGCGCTGGCGTGGACGGAGGCGGAGCAGAACGTCCGCAAGATCGCCGGCTCGCTCCCGGTCACCGACGAGCAGTTGGACGACGTCCCCGGCCTGCTCGGCCTGATCGAGACCCGGCTCGCCCTGATGCTGGCGATCGCCTCCGAGACCCAATTCCTCACCGGCGACAACACCGCCCCCAACCTCAACGGCTACCTCAACCTGTCGGGGCTGCTGACCCAAGCCAAGGGCGGGGACAACGCCGCCGACGCCATCTTCAAGGCGATCACCAAGGTCCAGGCCACCGGGTACACCGACCCGACCCATGTGATCATGCACCCCAACGACTGGCAGGACCTGCGGCTGATGCAGACGGCCGACGGCACCTACATCTACGGCCCCCCCAGCGACGCGGGCGAGCCGCGGATCTGGGGCAAGCCGGTGATCCCCACGACCCGGATGACCGAGAACACCTGCCTCACGGGCGACTTCGCCGGCAACTCGTCCATCTACGAGCGCGAGGGGGTCACGATCAAGATCGGCTACGTCGGCGACGACTTCATCAAGAACCGCAAGACGATCGTCATCGAACGCCGCGTCGCCCTGGTCGTCTTCCGCGACTCCGCCTTCTGCAAGGTCACCGGGATCTAAGTCCCGTCTTGCCCCGTCCATTCCCTTCCCTTCTTTCCCTTCATCCCCTCCGGCTTGGTCCATCCGCCGGTCGAACGATCGCTTGTTCAATCGATCGATCGATCGTTCGCTCATCGGTTGGTCCATTCGCTCAAGCCGGAGGGGAAAGGGCCGCGCCGCCGCGCTTCGCTCGGCGCGGGCCCGGTCCGTCATTATTCCGCATCTTCAGCCGCAGCATCGCACCTTCACTCGCCGCGTCGCCCGGTTTCGCCTCGCGGCGCGATCTTTTCGAGAGGGGACTTGCCAGATGGCCTTCACCGCAGCCGCGGGCCTCGGCGGCGCGCTTTCGGCGACGAACGCCGCTTGCTTCATTCGCGCCGGCACGGTCGCGCCGGTCGATGGGACCAGCGGGACGCTCGCCGGGGTCGCCGAGCCGGGGTCGCTCTACCTGAACGTCACTGTTTTCGTGATCTCCGTGAATGCGGGGACCAAGGCCAGTCCGGTCTGGCGGACCGCGACCCCGTTCTACCGCGCCGGCGCGCCGGTCGATGGGACCACCGGGACCGGGGTCGGCTACAATAAAGGGACGCTGGCGATCGACACGACCAACGGCGTCCTCTACATCAACACCAACACCGCCGCGTCCCCGACTTGGACGAAGGTCGGCACGCAGACCTAATTCCTGGGCGACCGCGCCTGCGGCTCGGGCCGTCATGATCATTCGGTCGCGACGACCCGAGCGAAACGGACCGAGTCGGACCGATTCGGCTCGATTCGTTTTCGCGTTCGTTCGTTTACGCAAGCAAGGATTGAGGGGCGTTCGCGATGGCGCTGATCGTCACGACCGCGGAAGTCCTGCAAACCGCCGAGTCGCTGGCCGACGACCCCGACCTTCACAGCCTGATCGCCGCCGCCGAAGCGAGGGTCTTGCGCTACCTCGGCCGGTCGCGGGTCCGCACCGGGGCGACGACGCATGGGTTTTGGGGCGACGGCGAATCGCGAGTCTGGCTCCCCGATCAGCCGATCGACCCGGACGCGGCGATCTCGTGGTCGCGGGACGGCGTCGCGGTCTCCGGCGCCGCGCTTTCCGCCCTGAAGGTCCGCGGACCTCGAACGCTTTGGAACCCCGCCGGCTGGGCGGCGGGCGAATGGCACGTCGTCGGGTATTCGGTCAAGCAGGACCAGGCCCCCGCCGACCTGCGCCGCGCCTGCTCGCTGCTGGTCCTGGGCCTCGCGGCCTCGGCCGGCAAGTTCGACGCGGGATCGTCGGGGTCCGGGTCGGCGACCGACTCGGGGACGGGGGGCGACGTGAAGCGGATCAAAGTCCGCAACGAGGAGACGGAGTATTTCGAAGGGCAGCGGTCGCGGTTCGTCGCCGCGATGTCCGCCGACGCCGAGCACGGACTCGGTCCGGTCGTCCGCTCGCTGCTCGACCCGCACCGCCGTTTGGACTTCTGAGCCATGCCCGCGCCCGCATCGTCCGATTCGCAGGCCGCGATTGCGATCGCGACCGCGAACGCGAACGCGACCGAGATTGAGACCGAGACCGGAGCCGAGATAAAGATGGAAGCGGAAACCGAAACCGAAACCGAAACCGAAA
>JACCDG011174954.1_pt1 | contig 14231 bp, 15 predicted proteins | sample 7442471 | NCBI WGS metagenome assembly JACCDG01 (sample SAMN15323444, study PRJNA562643) | freshwater metagenome | isolation source: river surface water | place: USA:Blue River Watershed | collected 2017-08-17
CCCATATCCTCGATCAACATGCTCTGCGACACGTCGAAGGCGATCATGATATCGATTCCTTCCGATAGACGGCGCGATTGCGAGCTCGAGGTTTGCGGACGGGCCAAAGCCACCAGCGCGCAGGTTACCGCGAGCGTGCGCAGAATGAAGGGTAGTAGTATCGGTAAACGGGAATGCGCGCCCAGCGAAAGGCCACGGTGGGCCAGCGGAAAGTAGAGCACGTTACGGCTATTGCGCGTTTTTAGGGCGAGGTAGAGCAGCCACAGGGCGAGCGGCGCCAGCATCAATACGAGTGGATAACGGAAAGTCATTTTTCCTGCACCTCGCTCTGTTTCAGGGCGGTGCTATCCACGAACTTGCGCGCATCGAGCAGAAGCTCCGGCACCACGGAGGTGTCGAGCTCTTTCTTTCCGTAACGAACCTCCGTAATCGTTCCCAAAATATTGCCAAGCAAATTCACGAAGGGGGCGGCGTCGCTGTTTTTGCGAAGTTCGAGGAGAAATTCCCGGTCGGTCATATCGCTCGAATCGATGCGGAAATTTTCGTCGGCATACTTGCGAAGGATGCCCGCGAGTTCGAAGGAGAATTTTTTCCATTCGGTAAGCTCGAGGGGTTTCTTTGAGCGAGTATACCTTTGCAGGTTGGCAATGGCGTAGAGGGCGCGCTCAGAGTTGGTGAGGTTGCGTCCCACTTGCCCGCGCAGGCGCCGCCACAGGTAACGTCCGAGCGCGATCCCGCCCCCGAGGAGAATCGCGAGAAAAATCGAGACCAAAATCCAATTCCATCCGCCGAATCCCACCGAGGAGAAAATCCACGGCGGCTCCTCTTTGGGCGCGGTACCGGCAGCCACCTGTGCATTCGCGATTGCGGTTTCGGGAACGCTCACTTCGTCTTTCGTTACTTGGTTGCGCAGCTGAAGGTTGCCAAGCACGAGGGCCCCCGGTTGGTGCACCATCGCCTCGAGCACGAGTTTGGTGGCGTTGCCGTCGGCCGGTTGGGCGCGCACGCTCATCGTGGAAACCGTGAGGCTGCCCGCGGGTAGCCACGCCGTGGCGTTGGGGGCCACTACTTCCCAGCCGTCCCCGGAGCCGCCGATTTTCTCGTCGAGGAAGAGCTGAATTTTCAGAATGTCACCCACGCCTGGCTTAGGGGGAGAATCCGGCGCGAGCGTTACGATCACGTTCATCTTCCGCCCCTGCGTTTTTTCGGGTGGAAGAATTGTCGGAGTGCGTGCACGGGATCCGCCTGCGTGGCGATGTCCACCAAAGAGGCGCCCGCCTTACGCACGATATCGGCCGTATTCTGCTGGAGACGGAACTGCGTATCTTTATACGCCTGGCGTAGGGAGGGCGAGGAGGTGGAAAGCAATGCGCTTTCGCCCGTCTCCGGATCCTCCACGCGCAACAGCCCTACGTCCGGTAGTTCCGCATCGCGGGGATCCGTGGCGCGCAGGCAAATAAAATCATGCTTGCGCGCGAGGAGCTGGAGTTTCTTTTTGTCGAATTGGGCGAAAAAGTCGCTCGCGAAGATGATCACGCTGCCGTGCTTGAGCATCGACGATAGGAAATTTAAGGCCGGATCGAGGTTCGACTTCTTCGAGTATGGCTCGTAGGTGAGTAACTCGTCGATGAGGCGAAGGATATGCTTCCGCCCCTTCTTAGGCGGCACGAAGCGCTCCACGGTATCGGAGAAAAGAACCAAGCCCACCCGATCATTGTGCGAGATCGCCGAAAAGCCGAGGCAGGCGAGGCCCACGGCTAGATTCTCACGTTTGCTAAGACCGGTGCTGCCGAATCCGCCCGAGGCGCTCACGTCCACCGCGAACACGATGTTCAGTTCGCGCTCCTCCTCGAAGGTTTTTACGTAGGCTTCCTGCATCCGCGCGGTGGTGCGCCAGTCGATGTGCCGAATATCGTCGCCGTATTGGTAAACGCGGGAGTCGGAGAAAGTCATCCCTTGTCCCTTGAATCGGCTTTTATATTCGCCCGCCAGCATCGCGGCGCTCTTGCGGCGGGTAACGAGTTCTACTTCTTTCACCTTTTTGGCGATTTCCGATAGCGGGGCGCGGCCCTCGGCACGGATTTCCGAAGACTGCTGGTCAGCCGCTTCTTCGTTTCGCTTACTGGCGCGCGATCTAAGGAACTTCCACAACATCCAGGATTTTCCTGATCACCGCTTCGGGGGTCACGTCATTGGCTTCCGCTTCGTAGGAGAGCACGAGGCGATGGCGGAGAATATCGTAGCAGACGGCTTTCACGTCGTCGGGGCTCACGTACGAGCGTCCCATCAGAAAGGCGGAGGCGCGCGCGGCCTTGGCCAGGCCAATCGTGGCCCGCGGGGAAGCGCCTACCTGGATGAAGCTCTTCAGATCGCCCAGGCCTTTTTTCTCCGGGAAGCGCGAGGTGAAAACGATGTTGAGTATGTAGTCTTTCACTTTATCGTCGAGGTAAACCTTAGCGGTGAGCGCTTTGGCGTCGTGGAGCGCCTGCGGCAGAACCTTCTTCGAAACTTTGGGAGGCTCGAGCGAGCTCATACGATCGAGGATGGTGCGCTCTTCCTGCTGCGAAGGATAAAGTACCTTCACCTTAAAGAGAAAACGGTCGAGCTGCGCCTCGGGAAGAGAATAGGTTCCCTCTTGCTCGATCGGATTCATCGTGGCGAGCACGATGAAGGGATCGGGCAGGCCGTGGGTTTGCTCACCGAGAGTAACCTGGCGCTCCGCCATCGATTCGAGGAGCGCGCTCTGCACTTTCGCGGGAGCGCGGTTGATTTCGTCGGCCAAAACGATATTGGAAAACACCGGGCCGCGCTTGGCGGAGAACTCGTTCGTTTTCTGGTTGTAAACCATCGATCCCACGAGATCGGAAGGCAGTAGGTCCGGCGTGAACTGGATGCGGTTGAAGGAGAGATCCATCACGCTCGCGAAGGTTTTCACCGCGAGGGTTTTCGCTAGCCCCGGCAATCCCTCGAGGAGAATATGCCCGTCGCAGAGAAAGGCCATGAGGATTTTTTCCATCATGGCTCGCTGGCCCACCACCACTTTTTCGCATTCCTTGAGAACCTCGGCCATGGTGGCGCTCTTTTGGCGAATCAAATCCTGAATTTCGGCTTCTTGCATAGTAGTGAGATGATACCAAAACTATCCCTTTCCATGGCCCGTAAATTGCCATTTGCCGTCTCCCGAAACCGCGTAAGCAAAGGAGCTGGCAATGAGATTCCGGAATGAAAAAAAATTAATCCACTGGTGCCTTATCTTTACCTTTTGGATGGTCTTCACCACGTTACAAGGTTGTGGTTCCGTGACACGGGGCGAAGAAGAAGCCTTGCAGATCTCCCTGCAGGTTCCTAGTAGCGAGAACCTGGAGTTTTTCTGGTTCGGGGTTCAGAGCAAAACGCTTCGGATCACCACCAAAGACGGAGAAGTGAAAGACGTGGCCTGGGATTCGGGCGCCAAAACGGAATTGGATCTCCGGGAGGGGGACAAGCTCGAGTTTCGGGGCACCGACCATGGGGGTCTTCTTTTGGTCACGGGCGAAGCCGTGGTGAGCGAAGAAAAAAAGGTTACGATCGAGCTCCGCCGAGTTCTATAATTTAGCGATGGGTCTCTGGCTATCCATTTTGCTTCTGGCTTCGTTGGGCTCCGCCCACGCCGCTCAGGAAATCGATTCTTTGCTCGCTAAAGTGGGACGGGAGGCCGTGCTTCTTTCCGATCTCGAGCGTTTCGCCGACGTGGATAAAGTGCTCCTCTGCGCCGACGTGGTGAAAAGAGAGAAGCCCCTACCTATGGATCGCAAATCCCTCCTCAACGCCTACGTAGATGACGAGCTCCTCTACCAGGAAGCCCGTTTGAAGAAGGTAAGCACTTCCGGACAAATCCCGCTTTCCGTACAGGCCATTCTCTCCAAGGACACTTGCCGTTCCCAGTGGCTCGCACTTGGGCAACGATATTCCAAGGTCTGGCGCACCGAGATGCGCGCCCGCGAAGGTGAGGGCTTGCTGGTGCGCGAGCTAGAAAAGCGAGTATTAGTGGAGAAGTTCCGTAAAACGGTTCCCGACGTGGATTTATGGCGCCGAGAAGCGGGCGTACGCTATCCCATCAAGATTTACCTAGAGTAGAAATCCTTGCGCAAAATTCCTTATTCGCCTCGTCCCGCCACGGAAGAAGATCTGGACCAAGTTACCGAGATCGAGAGCAAATCCATTTCGCCCCCCTGGCCCCGCGCCGCCTTCGCCGCCGAGCTCGGCAAGCAAACCTCGCGTTTCTGGGTGATCACCGATGACGAAACTGACCAAAAAGTAATGGCCTACGCCGTTTTTTCCTTTCCCGCCGAGCAAGCCCACCTAGTTACTTTCGCCGTGCACCCCCAATATCGCCGAGCGGGGTTGGGCGCTTACTTACTTCGTCGCCTGATTAACTACGTGATGCGCCGGAACGGTGAAAGCATCGTGCTCGAGGTACGCAAAGGCAATACGCCCGCGGTGCAGCTCTACCAGGCTCTCGGGTTCATCGTGATCCATACCATGCCCCGCTTTTATCCCGATGGGGAAGACGCCTATTCCATGATTTTCAAGGTAGACCGCCGCGCCCTCAGCGACGCGGAAGTGGACTTCGACCACGACATCCCCGATACTGGCGACGGTGGAAAACCGACTCATCATTGAAGACGACCATCTCATTGCCGTGCGTAAGCAAGCCGGCGAGCTCGTGGTGGCCGATCGCTTCGGTTTAGAGAAGAACCCGCTCCTCCACCAAGTAGGCGCGTATTTGCGCGAACGCGGGCATAAGCCCGACGAAACCGGCCGCGATCTCTATCCCGTGCACCGCCTCGATCGCGATACGAGCGGGGTAGTGCTCTTCGCCAAGCACCACGAAGCCCACCGCAAGCTCTCGATGATGTTCGAAGGCCGCGAGATGCAAAAACTCTACTGGACCCTCGCCTGCGGTTCCCCCGATTGGGACGAATGCCGCGCCGAAGTTCCCCTAAGCCGCGCCGAAGGCAAAAGGGGCCGGGGGCGTGCGCTCGTGGATTTCCAAAAGGGCAAGCCGGCGATCACGGAATTCACCGTGCGCGAGCGGATGGGCAACGTAACCTGGATGGAAGCGCGGCCGTTAACGGGGCGCCTTCACCAGATCCGTTTGCACCTAAAGGTTCTCGGCCATCCCATTCTCTTTGACGAAGCCTACTGGGACAAAAGTTGGCAGTGCGAAATCCTCACCGACCTTCCGCCTCAGCGTATGCCGCTCCACGCCCGCGAGATTCAGTTCGTGCATCCGTTTACGAAGAAGTCGATCTCGATCGAGAGCGCGATGGATGAAGACATGCGCAATCTTCTGCAAAGGTTGCAGGGGGCCGCGAAGGGGCGGACGAGTTAATCGGAAATGTCACGGCAGTATTTCCGATTTGCGGGTGAACGTCGGCGATCAACAATCATGCACGTGAAAAAAAAATTCGAAAACCTGCGCTTTTCTGCGCTGGCTCTAATTGAGAAACGAGTACGAAAGTTCTCAATTCTCAAAGTCGTTTTCGCAATTTAACAAGTGCTGCTTCGCCCAGCGTTTCGTGGCATCATCTAACTGATGCCTGGCGGAGATATCGTGCCAAAGTGGAACGGAATTTAATTCTTCGCGATCCGGAAGTGGAGCGCTATCCACTATCTGTTGAAGATAAATCCGAACATCACGATTCTCTAGCCGGTCTGGGGTAAACGTCGTCATATTTTCGGATTTTATCCAACGAGATTCGGTGATGACAACCGCACTTGAATCAAGGCCAGAGCATATTTTCTTAATAGGAGACTGCTTTGCTGTATCCCATACGTAACGAATGCCTATAACCTCTAGTTCCCGAAAGAGCGTCTGTCTTATTGCGTTGCACTCCGTTGGCGAAAATTTTCCGCTTGGTATGGTGAACATTGCGTTCATGAGAGATTCTGCGCAGGAATGATCCCCGAGAATTGAGCCTAACAACTTGATTAGGGGCGTTTTCTGCTCCCAGCCCATATTCAAGTCTAGCAATTTAGCATCCTGGGGGATGTCCATTTGAATGAGTCGATAAGGAGTCGTGAAATCTATCTTATCTTTACCTGGGGGCGGTAATTCGGGATAAGCGTAGCTTCTCGAAGCTACTGGATCAGTTGCGAAATAGAAGCCGTGCTTCGTATTGGTTTTTATGAATCCGTCTGCCATAGCCTTGGCAAGAGCCAAACGGCCTTCGGCTGTGTCGGTATCAAATGCTCGAGAGAAGTTCGAGTCTTTCGCTTCCCAATGGAATAATGAGACAGGTTTTGGAAATGACTTGGCTAAAGGCCGAAGAAGATTCAGGGCTTCCTTCATTTGAAGGCTGGTAAGTAGTTTCGGCTCTTCCGCCCTGGCAACAGGAGCCCACACGAAGAATACGAAAAATATAAGGCTACGGGCGTATTTCACCTTAGTTCATCGGAATTACTTGGGAGTCCTTTAAAAAATTGTCTGGTCTTTAGGTGAGGCGACACACTTAAAAGAATGTACTTTAATACAAATAGATCCAACTACCTGGCAGCGCAAGAAAGCGCTGGCTTTCGTTTCGCGTGACTATTTCGAACCACCCGATAACTGCGCCAAAAGCCTCTTCATATCCACCGGCAACTTGGCCTCGATCTTCCGCGCGCGGCAGGGCTCCGGCATCGCTAGTTCCGCGCTGTGCAGGGCGGGCCTACCGAAAATTTCCGACCAGGGCTTCTTCGCGTATTTCTTATCGCCGAGCAGAGCGTGCCCCGCGTGGGCGAAATGCACGCGAATCTGGTGGGAACGCCCCGTAAGCAAGCGCACTCGCACGAGGGAAGAATTTCCCATTTTCTTCTCGCGTGTAAACTCGGTAACCGCTTCTTCGCCCCGGCCATCCACGAAAACTTCGTTGGTTTTTTCATTTTTGCGTAGACGAAAATCGTAGCGGCCGCTTTCGCCGGGATCGCCCTTCACGACCGCGAGGTAAGTGCGCTGGATCTTTTTGGACTGTAGCCAATCCGTGAGCTCGCGCGCGGCTGCGGAGGATTTCGCGAGGATGATCAAGCCGGAAGTATTGCGGTCGAGGCGGTGTACGGGCGCGAGGAAAGCGAGGGGCGAGCCATTGCGGGCAAAATCTTTTTGGATCAACGCCGCGAGGTCTTCGTCGCCGCTCTTGTCCTTCTGCGAAAGCACGCCGGCCGGTTTATTCACCACGAAGAAGCCCGGTTCTTCGTGAACGATCCAATCTCTCATTTGGTTTCTCTCGCGCCGAACAGGATAGTGCCTACGCGCACAAAAGTAGCGCCCTCGAGGATCGCGGCTTCGAAATCGCCGCTCATGCCCATGGAAAGTTCGGTGAGCTTTTCGCGGTAGGCTCCTTGCGCGTTCACTTGATCACGTAGCTCACGAAGCTTGGCAAAGGGGGCGCGAGCGCCGCGCGCGGGATTGGGCGCGGGGATGCCCATTAGTCCCTTCAGCCGAAAATTTTTTAGGGAACTGAGCTGCGTGAGGATTTGCGTGAGGTGCGCGTCCGCGATGCCACCCTTGCTGGTCTCTAGATCCACGTTCACTTCCAGTAAGCAATCTTGCACCACGCCCACCGATGCCGCCGCCTTATCCAGCTTCGTGGCCAGTGATGGAGAATCGAGCGCGTGAAAGAGCGTGAAGTTTCCCGGGATGAACTTCGCTTTATTCGATTGCAGGGTGCCGATCAGGTGCCAGCGAATTTGCGTGAGCCCCGATGCTTTAGCCCGGTTCTGTTTCTCTTGCGCTTCCTGCACATAGTTCTCGCCGAAGTCTTTCACGCCAAGCGCGGTGAAGGCGGCGAGATCCTCCCAGGGCTTAGTCTTGCTCACGGCGATGAGGGTTATTTCATTTTCTTTGCGCCCAGCCTGTTTGCAGGCCGCGGAAATTTTTTGCCGAACCGCCGAGAGGCGCGCTTTCTTATCCGCGTTCATTTAGCGATCCTCTGCCTGAAGAGATTGGCGCGTGGTTTTTCCGGCCCGCTCGAGCAGCGCGAGCGTTTCGCCCAAGGGAAGGCCCACCACGTTGGTATAAGATCCCCGGAAATTTTCTACCAAGGCGGCGCCGTAGCCTTGGCAACCATAGGCGCCGGCTTTATCGAAGGGCTCGCCGGTGGCAATATACCAGTCGATCCACTGGGGCTTAAGGGCAAAAAACTTCACGTACGTGCGCACTTGAATCGCGTGATTTTTTACTTTCCCGTTTACGAGAGCGAGCACCGTTACGCCCGTATAAACTTCGTGCGTTTTGCCCGAGAGAGCCCGTAAAGTTTTGCGGGCTTCGGCTTCGTTGGCCGGCTTGCCGAGCACTCGGTGGTCGAGGAAAACGAGGGTATCGGCGGAAAGCACAAGGGCCGATCCCACGCCCAGGGCGCGGAGCTCTTTCACGGCAGCGTGTGCTTTGGCCGCGGAGATATTCTTCACGATGGTCCGGGCGCTCTGCAGCTTGCGCTCCTTTGGCGCCGTGAGCTCCTCCTCGCGGGGTACGTGTACCCGAAAGCGGATGCCGGCCTGAGCCAGCAGCTCTTTTCGGCGCGGCGAGCGCGAGGCTAGGTAGAGAGGTAACCTCATTTATTTAGTCTCCATTAGGGCGGAGATAACAAAAATAAGGGAAAAACTACAGGCATTTAGCCAGTGTTTGGTGGGGGGCAAGAAATGCTTGAAGAAGACGCTCAACCTGGTAGACTTTTTGGTAGGAGGATCGCTCTTATGAAGTACAGGATGTACTGCCAACAGATCAAAACCGGGTCCATTTTCTTACTAGCGCTGGGTCTTTCGGCCTGCGCGTCTACGCCCCAGAGCGGCGGTTCCCGCCACCCGGATTCCGTGCAATCCGATGACGATGGCAATAAAGAAAAGCGTGTTCCCAGCAGCATTGATGGCCGTGAGCCCGCCTCGATGAAGGGCGATTTTACCTGGCTAAACGAAGTAGAAAGCGACTTCGGCCGTATCGCCGCCGAAACCAGCTCGCGCGCGGTGGCTAGCCAGAATAAACACGAAGTATTGATGAAGCAGAAGGATTGGAGTTTCAGCTATTTGCCGAAGACCAATAACTTCTACGTGAATCTCCAGGGCACGCAGTACCAGATGGTACAAACCAAGATCGACGGTGGCGAGCGCTTCGCGTTCGCGGCCGTAGGTCAGTCCGAAAACCCAGTTACCTTCTCGGTAACGAGGGCGGAAGGACGCAAGGTAGCCAGCGGTGAAACTTGTACCGCCGAGATTTCCTACTGGAGCAAAACCGCCAAGACCTACGTTACGGATCGCCAAGTATTGCAAGGCAAGAACTGCCAGCGAACGATGAGCGTCCTGAAAGACTACGTTCCGTGAAGAAAAATTCCGTGAGTGTTCGTTTATTAGCTCTACTTCTTTTGATTGCGCTCTCTCCGCGGAGCGCTCAGGCCGAAGCATCTTTCGGCAACTCGGCCCTCACCGTAGCTCTCAGCACCGTGGCCGGCGCGGTGCTCGGGGCGAGCACCCTTCCTTTCTACGAAGATTCGGGCGAGCACACGAAAAATATCTTCTACGGCGCCGCGCTCGGGGCGGTGGTGGGCGTTCTCGTTTCCGCTTATTCCGGCATCAAGGAAGGCCCGAACTACGACGAGGAAGGGCTTCTCCGTCCCACGCCCGAGTCGCAGCTCTCCATTAACCAGGCTTCTGCTTTCCGGTTGCGCGCGGAAGCGAGCACCGCCCGTCTACAGCCGGCTTCGTTTGCTAACGGCTCCACGCTGATTTGGTCGCCGTTGGCGCAGTTCCGCTTCTAAAGAGCGTTCCCCTGAATTTTAGGCGTCGGTCGCAGGCGGAGTATTTTCCGTGGCCACTTGGCTCGATCTTCTCGGCGCCGCGTAGCTCATTCGCTCGCCTTCCACGCGGAAATCCTCAATGTGGAGGGTGGAATCGCCCTTGATCGAAACCTTCATGCCGAACCGCTCTTCCAAACGATCAAGCGTATCGCGCTCGTCCTGGAATAAGGTATCCACCACTTCGGGGTGCGCCATCACGCGGGCGCCCACGGTGCCGCCCTCAAGTGCCGCTCTCTCTAATTCACGGAAGATGTCGTAGCAAACCGTGCGGAGGTTCTTGCTAAAACCCTTGCCGTTGCAATACGGGCAAGGCTCGCAGAGTACGTGGTTGAGACTTTCGCGCGTGCGCTTCCTCGTCATCTGGATCAAGCCGAGCTCGGAGATGCGTAGGATATTGGTCTTTGACTTATCCTTCTTCAGTGCTTCCTCGAGCGCGCGGTAAACCTTCTCGCGGTGTTGGCCTTTCTCCATGTCGATGAGATCGATGATGATGATGCCGCCCACGTTTCGGAGGCGTAGCTGGTAGGCCACTTCTTTCACGGCTTCCATATTCGTCTTGAGGATCGTTTCCTCGAGATTCTTTTTGCCGGTGAATTTGCCCGTGTTCACGTCGATCACGGTGAGGGCTTCGGTTTGGTCGATGATGAGATAACCGCCGCTCTTGAGCCATACTTTCCTATTGAGCGCGCGGGCGATCTCGCTTTCGATACCGTAGGCGTCGAAAATCGGGTCTTTGCCGGTATAGCGCACCACTCGGTTCACGAGGTGGGGAGCGAACTGCTCGGCGAATTCCACCACGTAGGAATGCACGCGGGGTGAATCCACCACGAGGCGATGAATATCGTCGGTGAAGAAATCGCGCACCGTCTTGAGCACTACGTTCAGGTCTTCGTAGAGGCAGTAAGGCGCTTTATGGGTGTCGGTTTTCTTCTTGATCGTGGCCCAAAGGTTCAGAAGATAATTAATCTCGTTCGTGAGTTGCTCGTTTGTCTGTTCGGCGGCCACGGTGCGCACGATGATGCCCATGCCGGGCGGGCGGAGCTCATCCACGATCCCACGCAGGCGGCGGCGTTCTTCGGAGCTCTCGATTTTGCGGGAAACCCCTACGTGGTCCACGGTGGGCATGAGCACCACGTGGCGGCCGGGGAGGGAAATATGGCAAGTGAGGCGGGCGCCCTTAGTGCCCATGGGTTCCTTGGCTACTTGCACTACTACGTCTTGGCCTTCCTTCACCACGTCTTGAATATTGAGACGGGGGCGTCGTTCGCGGGAGCGTCCGCCGGGGCCACGGCGGGATCGGCCGCGGTCCCGGCCCCTCTCGCGTTGCGGGCCGCGGGCGTGGCGGCGCGGGCCCTCTTCTTCGGCGTCGGAAGCGGCTTGGCTGCCCTCGGCCTCCATCTCGCCGTTGTCTTCTGGGCTGCCTTCCGTTCCGTCTTCACGGGGCACGGTCTTATTGTCGATGTCTTCCACGGAAGAAAGGTTCTTCTCGGCAATAATTTCGGCTGGCTCGAAATCCAGGCCATTGCCTTCGGTGTTTTCTTCCAGCGATTCGTCGGCGGCTTCTTGCTCGGGGTTCGCTTCTTCGCGGTGGGAGGGGCGGCCACCGCGTTCGCGTTCCTCGGGTTCATCATCGCCCTCGGCTTCGTAAACGATGTCTCCCACGTAGAGGAACGCGGCGCGCTCGAGACCGATGTCCACGAAAGCGGCCTGCATTCCGGGGAGAACGCGCACGATGCGGCCCTTGTATACGTTGCCCACAATGCTCTTGTTCTTTTCGTACTCAATGGAAAGGTCGGAGATCTCTCCGTCCTCGAGAAGGGCAACGCGGATCTCGGGTAGGGTTGCGTTAATGACTAGTTCTGAAGGCATGGCTTCCTCGTTAAGGCTGCGCTAGAATGCAGCGTATTGCTCGCTATAAAGGATACGGCTTAGGCCGAACCTAATTTCGAAGTAGTTTCAGCCCGCAATGGGGGGCTGTCGGGAAAAGCGGATCTCTTGGTGTCTTTATAAGAGCAATGGGGGCCCCAAGTCAATCCGGGGCGCAAAGGGATACGGTGCATTGTGCTATTTTTTGACGGAACTCCGCTCGAAAGGGGGGAGAGGAGAAAGAGGCGACGAGAGCAAGTCACGATCGTGCTGGTTTTACTGGCCATCGTGGTTCTATCGAACCTCGCCCTCAAGCTATCCAAGCTTTCCAGCACCCTGCCGTTCGTAAACTCCATCTTCTTTTTCGGAATCATCAACCTCAACCTGATTTTGCTCGCGGTTTTGGTTTTCCTAATCTTCCGCAATCTCTCCAAGCTGTTCATCGATCGTCGGCGAGGCTTGCTCGGTTCCAAGCTCAAAACGAAGCTCGTGTTGAGTTTCGTGACACTCTCCATCGTACCTACGGTGGTGCTGTTCGTGATTTCGTCTTTCTACATCAATTCCACTTTCGACAAGTGGTTCTCCGTGAAGGTGCTCAACACGCTCCAGGCCTCGCGTGAGCTCACCGACACTTACTACAAAAACACGCAGGGAAGCGCCCAGCACTTCGCCGAAAGGGTGCAGGACGAAGTGGCCGAGCGCATGAACCTCGCCGATCGTTACGCGCGCGTTCGCATTCCGCGTGAGTTGGGCCAGCTGCGTGCGAAGTATGCGCTTGATAGCGTGGAGATCTACTGGCATCCGCTTGATCCCCGCACTTTGGTGGTGAAGCCCGATTTGAATCCCGAGCTTTTCCCGCGCCTTCCCATCGAAACGGTGCAGAACGCGATCGACGGGCATAACTCCGCGCTCGTGCAGCACGTGGGCACGGGCGACGTAGTTCGCTCCGTGATCCCCTTGCGAGAATCGCGTTCGAGTAAAAAAATCGTGGGCGCTCTCACGGTGAGCTACCATTTGCCGGTTTCACTCGTGAATAAGGTAGACGAGATCAATTCCACCTACGCCGATTTTCGCGACGTGAATCCGCTCAAGTACCCCGTGAAGACGATTTACTTTGCGATCCTCATCCTCATCACGCTGCTCGTGATCTTCGCCGCCATCTGGGCCGGGTTTTACCTTGCCCGCCAGATGACCATGCCCCTCGAACGGCTCGCCCGGGCCGTGGTGGAGGTGGGTAGCGGCAACCTCGACGTGGAGATCCATAACCCCGGCGACGACGAGATTGCCACCGTTTCCATGGCTTTCAACCAGATGACGGCCGACCTGAAAGAGAATCGGAATCGCCTTACTAGCGCTTATTCCACCCTCCGCTCCACCAACGACGAGCTCGTGGAGAAACGTCGCTATCTCGAGGCCATTCTCGCGAACGTAAGTGCCGGCGTTTGCTCCGTGGCCGCCGATTCCACCGTTACCACGATCAATAAATCCGCCGCGAACTTGCTCGGCGTGAGCAGCGAAGCGGTAGTGGGTTCTAGCCTTGAAGACATTCTGGTGGGCTCGCTCTCCGAACTGCTCATTTCCATTCGCCAAGTGCTCGAGGCGGGCGGCAAGGAAACGATCTTCAAATATCTCAATATGGACGGTAAAGAGGGACGGCCGCTTTCGTTGCTCGTGACCATCACTCCCCTTTACGATTCCGATGATTCCTACATGGGTCTCGTGCTCGTGCTGGACGATATTTCCCATCTCATCAAGGCCCAGCGCGAGGTAGCTTGGCGCGAAGTAGCCCGCCGGATTGCCCACGGGATCAAGAATCCGCTCACCCCCATCAAGCTTTCCGCGCAGCGTTTGCAAAAGCGCTACCTCGGCAAACTCGATGAAAGCGAGATCTTTAAGGAATGCACCGACACCATCATCACGCAGGTGGATGAGCTTAAGGAGATGGTGAACGAGTTTTCCCAATTCGCCCGCTTTCCGGCCGCCAATCCTATGCCGAACGAACTCAATTCTTCCCTAGCGGAGGTAGTGGGCTTATTCCGGCAGGCGCATCGCAATGTTTCGTTCGAATTCCTGCCAGACCCTAACGTTCCCGTATTCTCGTTCGATCGGGATCAGATCAAGCGCGTGGTGCTGAATCTCCTGGACAATGCCGTGGCGGCCATGAAAGATTCTGAGTCCGGAATCGTGCAGGTAACCACTGATTTCAAACAGGAATCTGGCCTGGTGATCCTCCAGGTGGCTGATTCCGGCCCGGGCATTCCGGAAGAGGTTTTGCCGATGTTGTTCGAGCCCTACTTTTCCACCAAAAAAGAAGGCACTGGCCTGGGGCTCGCTATCGCGAAACGCATCGTGAGCGATCATGATGGCTATATTCGCGTAAGGAGCGGCATCGCCGCGACCAGCGAACGGAGCGAAGAGCCCAGTCGCCGCGACGGAAAATTCACCACGTGCTTTACGATTGAGCTCCCCGTGAATCGCTCGATGGAGGTGATGCAGTATGGCCCGTAACGTACTCATCATCGACGACGAAGCCGCCATCCGCCAGTCGCTCTCCGG
>JACCDG010035460.1_pt1 | contig 14226 bp, 11 predicted proteins | sample 7442471 | NCBI WGS metagenome assembly JACCDG01 (sample SAMN15323444, study PRJNA562643) | freshwater metagenome | isolation source: river surface water | place: USA:Blue River Watershed | collected 2017-08-17
GCGTAAATGCGCAAATTCTCCTCGACCGTCAACCGGCCCGGCAATTCCACATAGGGCGAGGAAAAATTCATCATCGACAGCGCGGCAAAGCGGTTTTGCAGAATATCGTGGCCGAACACATGAATATCGCCCGATGTCGGCAGCAAAAGGCCCAAAAGCATGGCGATGGTGGTGCTTTTACCGGCGCCGTTGCCGCCCAAAAGCGCATAGGTCTTGCCGCGCGGAATGACAAAGTCGATCCCGTCTACCGCTTTTGTGTCGCCGTAATGCTTGATCAGGCTTTGGGCCGCGATGGCGGGGGCGTCCGGCGAGGGGGCTGTTTTAGGCGTCATTTTTTGCTATAGTGGCTTTCCGGCTTATCCTTACCTAAGCTAAACATAAAAGGCGAGCGGGATTTTAAAGTAGGCTAATTTGAGAAACATCCTATGTCATCCCCGCGAAAGCGGGGATCCAGGGATTGCAGACACCACTTGTGCGGCTCTGGATTCCCGCTTCCGCGGGAATGACAAGTAAAGTAGTCTGCTGTTTGGGATTTAACAAGGGCAGGATGAAAATAATAAAGCGATGACAACGCCATCCGATTATCATTTCGGCGTCAAACGCCGCAGCCTGATCGCGTTCCGCTGGGCCGCCGTGCTGGGACAGGTTTTGACCGTCGCTGTCGTAGGCCTGGTTTTGGATTTTTCCTTGCCCTGGCCCGCGATTCTTGCCCTTGTCGCGGCGTCGGTCGCGGCGAATTTGGCCCTGGGGCTGCAAAACCAAAAAGCGCGGCTGGATGAAAAAAGCAGCCTCGGTTATTTTTGTTTCGACATATTGCAATTGACCGGGCTTTTGTTTTTTACCGGCGGGCTGCAAAACCCCTTTGCGTCGATGTTCTTGATCTATGTCACCTATGCGGCGGCGGTGTTGTCGCCGCGCTTTGCCTGGACGGTCGCGGGCCTGGCCGTATCTTGCTTGACGTTGCTGGCGTTTTTGCACCAGCCCTTGCCTTGGCGCGACGGCGGGCTTTTGCTGGAAAGGCTGTATAGCTGCGGGGTATGGGCCGCCTTGACCGTCGCTACCTTGTTTGCGACCAGCTTTATCAGCCGTTTGACCATGGATCACCGGCAAATGGCCGGGGCGCTTTCGATCAGCCAATCGGCGCTGGCCAAGGAACAGGAATTGGCGACCGCCTTCGGGCTTGCGGCGGCGGCGGCGCATCAATTGGGAACACCTTTAAACACTATAGCGCTGATCGCCAAGGATTTGCAGCAAGAGGCGGCGCAAAACCCGCGCCTTGCCCCCGACGCGCAATTGTTGTCGCAGCAAACCGATCAATGCCGCAAAATTCTGCATTCGCTGTCGGATCAGGCGGCGAATTTGTCGCAAAAAGGCGAAGCGGCGCAGCCGCTTTCCATCGCCGCGATGCTGGAATGGATCGCATCCCCTTGGCGGGACTTGTATCCGCAAATAAAAATCGGCCTTGATATCCCCGGATTTCTTTCCCAAAATTTGGTCATACCAAGGCCTGAATTGGCGCATGGGCTGAACAATATTCTGCAAAACGCGGCGCAGCATGCGCGGCAAAATGTTTTTTGCGGCGCCTCTCTGGCGGACGGGAATTTGCGGTTCTCGATCCAGGATGACGGCGCGGGTTTCCCTTCGGAATTGCTGCGCGATTTGGGCGAACCTTATGTGCAGAAAAACCGCCGCGCTAAAGATGGCAGCAAACAAGGCCTGGGGCTTGGGATTTTCATCGCCAAGAATTTGGTTGAAAAACTGGGCGGCTCCATCGATTTCGGCAATGGATTGGGTGGCGGCGCGCTGGTTTTGGTGAATGTGCCGCTGGCGGCGCTTGCGCCGCAGGCAAAGGCGGCGGCATGAGCGGCGTTGAAAAAACATTATTGATCGTCGAGGACGATCCGGCCTTTGGCGCGCGGTTGGCGCAGTCGATGCGCGCGCGCGGCTTTGCGCCGCATATCGCGGGTTCGGTGCAAAGCGGAATAACGCTTGCGGAAGCAATAAAGCCGCGTTATGCGCTGATCGATTTGCGCCTTGGCGACGGCAGCGGCCTTGACGTCGTAAAATCCTTGCGGGCGGCGCGCGAAGACGCGCGCATCGTGGTGCTGACCGGCTATGGCAATATTGCAACCGCCGTTGCTGCGATCAAGGTTGGCGCGGTCGATTATTTGGCCAAGCCCGCCGATCCGGACGCGATCGCATCCGCGCTGAACCGGGCCGCAGAAGGGGCCGAAGCGCAATTGCCCCAGCCGCCGGAATCGCCGATGTCGCCAGACCGGGTCAAATGGGAACATATCCAAAGGATATATCATCAATGCGGCGGCAATATTTCGCTGACCGCGCGGCAATTGAACATGCATCGCAGGACCTTACAAAGGATTTTGCAGAAATACGCGCCGCAGGAATAATACAGTCAATCAAGAATAGAATTCCCGGAAATTTTTCCTCCCCTTTCAGAGGAGGAGGATGCGCGCAGGGTAGGTGGGGGTAGGGCCTTACCCTCCCCTTACCCCCTCCCTAAGGGAGTGAAATTTTTACCTTCAGCGACTATAAGAAAGCGTATTTTAAATCAACTTCTGCCTAGCAATAACTCCGCTGCGCGTTTACGTAAATGCAGCCCTGTTATCGTGGTGCTTTTTTTAGGCTGCTCTTTAGTAAGTTTTTTCTTTTCATACTCGGCCGCCAATCTATCTGCTTCAAAAGGGCTAACAAGTCTGTTTGCATCTGTGAAGTGAAGCTTGTCTTTGCCGTCGCCGTCTTTCAGCAATAGCTTCAGAATTTCTCTGACTTCAGAAGATTTTGGTTCGATGGCGGTGATAGTGCGATATTGGCCCGAAGAGATATATTGTTCGTGATCTGTTATCTTAAATAATCCGGTTGCAAGCAAAGCTTCACGCTGTCCTTTTACAATGCCTCCAGTCAGTGCATAGCCAGAAGAATCACGGCCAACGCTTCTCGCATACCTTTCGGGTACAAAATCTGGGTTTTCTTTATAAGCATCTGTTTCGCCTAGTAAAGTAGATCCATATTCCACCACAGATCTTATGGTTTTTAAGAGAGCCGCGTCAGCTCTTTTATGATCCGCTCTATTTCCAGCCGCATAATGGTACGGAGAATCAGTTCTATCTTCTTCGCCGTCAATTATTCCAGTATCTCGAAAAAGCTCGCTGAGTGTAAAATGTACTAATCTCACCTTTTCATAAGGATTTCTGACAAAAATTCCCCAATCCACAGAATCATTTGCTGTATCCATATCACCACCCCTATTTTGTATCCTTTTAGTTTACAAATTGGGGGGGGGAGTGTCAAGTGGGTTTTGGCTAAAATAGGCCACTTGACTTATATCACATAATATCACACAATATCACATTGTGCATGGTGAGATATGGATTGGCTTAATTTCCGCCTTAGCAGGCGCTTGCTGCTATCGGCGACCGAGGCCGAAAAACTATACGCGACGATCGCCGAAATCGACAGCGTCAAAAATTCTTGGCGGCTGACGGATCGGTTGCAACCGCAAACGATTCAACGTCTGACGCAAAGCGTCATCGTCACCTCCACTGGTGCATCGAACCGGATCGAGGGCAATCGCTTGAGCGATCTTGAAGTCGAAGCCTTATACAAAAAGCTGAATATAAGGCAATTCAAAACCCGCGACGAACAAGAAGTGGCGGGGTATTTGGAAATGCTGGAATTGATTTTCGGCAGTTACCCAAACATTCCGTTTGCCGAATCCACCATTTTGCAGCTGCACCGCGACATGCTGCGGCACAGCCAAAAAGACAGCGGCCATGCCGGTAAATATAAATATGGTTCAAACCAGGTCAACGCCAAGGATCAAAACGGCAATATCATGGCGGTAATTTTCGATCCAACGCCGGCGCATTTAACAAGTAAAGAAATGCAGGAATTGCTCGGCTGGCTGGATTGGGCGCTTTTGGAAAAATTCAAACACCCGTTAATTTTATTGGCCAATTTTATCTTTGAGTTTCTGGCCATCCATCCATTCCAAGACGGCAATGGGCGCAGCAGTAGGTTGCTGACCAATTTGTTTTTGCTGCAACAAGGGTATGAGTATGCCAAGGTGGTCAGCCACGAAAAACTAATCGAAGACCGCAAAGCGGATTATTATCTGGCATTAAACAAAACTCAATCCAGCTGGAAAAAAGAAAACGAAAATATCTGGCCGTGGCTGGAATTTATTTTTGCTATTTTCAAACAACAAGCCAGCCAAGCATTGCAGATTTTGCAAAGCGATCAAACTGAATCATTATTGTCAGAAAAACAATTACAGCTTTGGCAGTGGGCACAGGGCTTGCCCGAACCGATGTTCAGCCGCAAAATGGCGGTGGCCGTGACCGGCTTTCCCCCACGCACCGTGGAATCGATCATCAAAAAATTACTGGACTTAAAAAAGATCGAACGGCTGGGGGCCGGACAGGCCACGCGGTATCGGGTGTTGAAATCTTAAAGGGAATTTTTACCTTAGAAGATTAAGGCTGTCTGGGACGGCCGATTTTCAAGACTTTCCAGACGATAAATTCGGTGACGTTTTTCGGATTGGCACGCGGAGGCTGTGCGGGTTTGGGCGCGCTTGACCAATCGCCGTCGTCCTCATCCTCGTCGAGCGCATAAGAAAGCTTGGCCGGTTTTTCCGGTTTGCGCCAGGGATTGAATTGGCGGAATTGATCCCAAAATCCTGCGGATCCTCTTTCCACGATCGTCACATGGGGTACTGCGGCTTTCCTTTTAGCGGCGGGGGCGTATTTCGATGCGGGTTTCGGCGCTTGCGTTGGCAGCTGCGATATCGATTCTTCGCCGCGGGCATGCGGGGCGTGCTTGTGGCCGCCTACCACCGGCTGGCCGGGGCGCAAATCGGTGCGGCTGGAATCGTATTTGCGAAAATAATGCAGCATTGCAACCTTGCCTTGCAATAAAACCGCAAGCAGCCTAGCGGGTAAAGGCTGTATTCGTCAAGTAGGGCGGCACAAAGATACTTTGCAAAGACTTTATAATAAGCCGCATCAGGGTTCTTTCCTTGGGGCGTTATTTCTGCTATGTATCGCCACGGCATAGGTTTTTATAAAAATTAACCATTATTATTTTGATGACGCAACAAAAGCAAATTTTGGTCGCAGGCGGCGCCGGGTTTATCGGCTTCCATCTTTGCCGCGCTCTTTTACAGGCGGGACATGGGGTTGTCGCGCTCGACAATTTTTCCAGCGGCCAAAGGCAATCGGCGCAGGCGCTTTCCGCATTTCCCAATTTCCGCCTGATCGAGGCCGATATCGCAGTCCCATTGCCGCAGCTGCCCAGAACGCAAGAAGTTTATAATTTGGCCTGCCCGGCTTCGCCGCCGCATTATCAAAAAGATCCGGTACAGACCTGGAAAACATCGGTGTTCGGCACTTACCATTTGCTGCAATACGCCAAGGATTGCGGCGCCAGGTTTTTCCAGGCGTCGACGTCCGAGGTTTATGGCGATCCTGAAATCCATCCGCAAAAGGAAGACTATGTGGGGCATGTCAACCCCATCGGCCCGCGCGCCTGTTACGACGAAGGAAAGCGCGCCGCCGAGGCGTTGTGTTTCGATTTTCACCGTCATCACAAGCTGACTATCCGCGTCGCGCGGATTTTCAACAGCTACGGGCCTTATATGCGGCTTGATGACGGGCGGGTCGTGACCAATTTTATCGGCCAGGCTTTGCGCGGCATGCCGCTTACGGTTTATGGCGACGGCAGGCAGACGCGGTCTTTTTGCTATATCGACGATCTGATTATGGGCATGACGGCGTTAATGGGTTGCGCCATGGAAAACCCTGTGCCGGTGAATCTGGGCAATCCTGATGAATTCACCATGCTGCAGCTGGCCGAGGCGGTGAAAAAACTTTGCCGCAGTGACGCGCCTTTGAAATTCATGTCTTTGCCGCAGGACGATCCGAAACAGCGTTGCCCCGACATATCGCGCGCCAAAAACATTCTAAGGTGGCAGCCCTTGACGCCGCTGGAAAGCGGCTTGCGTCAAACCATCGAATATTTCAAGCCGATTATTTCCGCAGAAGGAAAAATTCATCATGCCGCCTCATGATTTTTTCGACCGCTATTTCGACGAACATCTGCGCGCCGCTAGGGCGACGCAGCAGGGGGTAAAACAAGCCTTTGCCGCCTGGGTGGATATGGGCGTGAAGACCTTACGCCAAGGCGGAAAAATATTGTTTTTCGGCAATGGCGGCAGCGCTGCCGATGCGCAGCATTTGGCGACCGAGCTAACCGTGCGTTTTATCAAAGGCCGCGCGCCGATCGCCGCGATCGCGCTGACCACCGACAGTTCCGCTTTGACCGCGATCGGTAACGATTACGGGTTCGATCATTTGTTTTCCCGCCAGGTCGAGGCTTTAGGTAAAAAAGGCGATATGGCAGTCGGGATTTCGACTTCCGGCAAAAGCAAGAACGTGCTGAACGGATTGCGCAAGGCCAAGGAAATGGGAATGGCCTCCGTAGCGATGGGCGGCGGCGACGGCGGCGAGCTTGCATCCTGCAGCGATTTGACTTTGATCGTGCCCAGCAAGATCACGGCGCATATTCAGGAAATGCACATTTGCCTGGGGCAGGCTTTTTGCGCTGCGCTGGAACATGAGTTGGGCTTGGGCTTGATCGAAAATTCGCCATGGCGCGCAGCCACAGCGCAGGGGGCGGCATGATGAAAGAATTGCAGATTTTGGAAAAGCTCGGCGGCGTAAGGGTTTTGTGCCTGGGCGACGTCATGCTGGACAAATTCGTCTATGGCAAAAGCGACCGGCTTTCGCCCGAAGCGCCGATCCCGGTTCTGGCGTTCGAGCGCGAAAGCAAAATGCCCGGCGGCGGCGCCAATGTCGCGCGCAATCTCGCCGCGCTTGGCGTTGCCGTCGATTTGATCGGCGCCGTCGGCGCGGATATGGCGGCGCAGGAATTGCAGGATTTGCTGAAAGCGCAAGGCAATATTACGCCGCATTTGATCGCCGATTCCATACGGGTCACCACGGTCAAAAACCGTTTTATCGCGTCCAATCAGCAAATGCTGCGCGTCGACCATGAAACCCGCGCGCCGATCTCGAAAAATATCGAGGACAAGGCGATTGACGCCGCCGGCAGGGCGATTGCAAAGGTGCAGGCGGTGGTGATTTCCGATTACGGCAAGGGATTCGTTACGCCGCACCTGGTGCAAGAAGTCATCAAGCTTGCGAAAAAATCCGGCATTCCGGTTCTGGCCGACCCCAAGGGCCGCGATTACGCCCGCTATCGCGGCGCGGATTTGCTGTCGCCGAACGCAAAGGAATTGTCCGAAGCGTCCGGCGTCACGCTCGATGGCGACGATGCGGTGACGGCGGCGGCGCAAAAAATCATCAAGGATTGCGGGCTTGGCTCCTTGCTTTGCACGCGCGGGGCCGAGGGCATGAGCTTGATCGGCCATGGTGCGCCGCTGCATGTCAAGGCCGGCGCGCTTGAGGTGTACGACGTTTCCGGCGCGGGCGACACCGTGATCGCAACGCTGGCCGCTTGTCTTGCGGCGGGCGCGGAATTGCCTTTGGCCGCGTCGCTCGCCAATGTGGCCGCCGGGATCGTGGTCGGAAAATTGGGAACCGCGACGGCAAGCGTTTTTGAAATGCGCCACCGTATTTTGCACGCGGGCAGCGCCATCGACAATAAATTCAAATCCGGCCAGGGGCTTTTGGATCTTGTCGCGCTGTGGCGCAAAGACGGGCTGAAAATCGGCTTTACCAACGGGTGTTTCGATCTGATCCATCCCGGCCACGTGTCCTTGATCCGCCAGGCCAGATCCGCTTGCGACCGGTTGATCGTTGCGATCAACAGCGACGATTCGGTACGCCGGCTTAAAGGCGCTTCGCGCCCGATCCAGGACGAAGAATCCCGCGCCACTATTTTGGCGTCGCTTGCCGACGTCGATGCGATCACTGTTTTTGGCGACGATACGCCGATGCGGCTGATCGAATCGGTGCGGCCCGATGTTCTGGTCAAGGGCGCGGATTACAACAAATCCCAAGTCGTCGGCGGCGAATTTGTCGAATCCTATGGCGGAAAAATCATACTGGCCAGATTGGAAGACGGCTTCAGCACCAGCAATACGGTCAAGAAAATCGCCTTAGCCTGATTTAATCAAGGATATTTATGTTAGAGCATGACTTGCCGCTATTAACCACCGTCGCCGTAGGTTTCAGCGCGGCGTTTTTATTCGGCTTGATCGCGGCGAAATTGAAATTGTCGCCCATCGTCGGTTATCTGATCGCGGGCATATCCATCGGCCCTTATACGCCCGGCATCGTCGCCGACGCCAAGATCGCCGAACAATTGTCGGAAATCGGAATCCTGCTTTTGATGTTCGGCGTCGGGCTGCATTTTTCATTCCGCGATTTGATGGGGGTGCGGCGCATTGCTGTTCCCGGCGCGATTGTGCAGATTCTTGTCGCCACCGGGCTTGGCGCCGCCTTGTCGTGGCTTTGGGGCTGGTCTTTGCCTAGTGGGCTGATGTTGGGTCTTGCCCTTTCTGTCGCCAGCACAGTCGTGCTGTTGCGCTCGCTCGAAGAGCATAATTTGATGCAATCGACCGACGCCAATATCGCCATCGGCTGGCTGATCGTCGAAGATATCGTCATGGTGCTGGCCTTGGTTATGATCCCGGTGTTGGCGTCTTTGGATTTTTCCGGCGGGCAGGCGGTAGGCGTGATATTGCCGGAACTCGCTTTTGCCTTAGGCAAGGTGGCTTTGTTTATTGCCTTTATGCTGATATTGGGCAGGCGTATGCTGCCATGGCTTTTGATGGCGGTTATGCGCACAAGATCGCGCGAATTGTTCACGCTTGGTGTGTTTGCGGTCGCAATGGGTGTCGCCTTCGGCGCAGCCAAGCTGTTCGGCGTGTCTTTCGCGCTGGGCGCGTTTTTCGCCGGTATGACCATCCGCGAATCGGAATTGTCGCAGCAAGCGGCGGAAAAGGCGTTGCCGCTGCAAGACGCCTTTGCGGTTTTGTTTTTCGTTTCGGTTGGCATGCTGTTCAACCCGATGATTATCCTGGAACAGCCTTTGCAAGTGTTGGGCGTTCTGGCGATTATCGTGTTCGGAAAATCGCTGGCGTCTTTTGTCATCGTGCTTTTGTTCCGCTATCCGCTTAAGACCGCGCTTTTGGTTTCGGCCGGGCTGGCGCAGATCGGCGAGTTTTCCTTTATCCTGGCTAATATCGGTGTGCTGTACGGATTCTTCAACGATGCCGCGCGCGATCTGATCCTGGCTGGCGCCTTGATTTCCATCGCCATGAATCCGTTTTTCTTTTTCACCAGCCGGATTATTTATCAATTCGCGGAAAAACACTCGCCGCACCGTTTTCAGCCACAGGTTCAGGCTCCCGCGCTGGAAAAGCATTCTTACCCTCCCGCATTCGCGATTCTTGTCGGCGGCGGCAGGATCGGCAGGCATTTGCTGCAAAATATCCGCGGGCTTTCAATCGACGTGGTCACGCTGGACGCCAACCGCGAAAGGGTCGATCAATTGCGCCGTGACGGTTTTCCGGCCATCGCCGGCGACGGAACCCATCCCGATAGCCTGCGTGATGCGGGGATAGACAAGGCGTCTGCCCTTGTAATTGCGGTGCCAAACCCGTTTGAGGCGCGCAAAATCGCCGAAGCGGCGCGCGAACTGCGTCCCGACATCAAGCTTCTGGTCCGGGCTCATAACGACGAAGAAATGCAGTATTTCGAAGAACAAAAAGTCGATCTTGCGGTCATGGGCGCGCGTGAAGTCGCAAGCCGCATGGCGCAGTTTTTATATTTGCTGCATGACAAAGAAAAAGGCGCAAGCCTGCCCTATGGCGGGGCTTGAGCTTTAAACGCGCTCCGAGCGTGCGGCGCGTGCCGCTGCCAAAACACGGGATAAGGGCGCGCGCATTTCCACCGTCAAGCGGCTAAGCTTGTCGTAAAGAGATTGTTCAATGGGGTCCATTTTGCCGGAATTCGGCGTGCCGGCATGGAACAAGATGCCTTTGGATGCATCGCGGCAAGCGCGGAAAAAATCCGACGCCCGCATATCTTTATTTCCCTTTATGCCCAAATGCGGTGCTAAAAGGGTCATTCCGCAAAGCAAGGCGGAGCGCTGTTCCTTTTGCGCCGGATCCAAACCATCCGAAGGGGTGGTATGAAAATTCTTGCCACCAAAAGCAAGAACGGTATGCGCCATCAATAAACCGACTTCAGATGTGGTTAGAGAGTTTGGCCCAAGATAAGTTACGTATTCGCCCCTATCCGGGTTGAATTTCCGTTCGGTGACGTTTTGCACGCCCTTAGAAAGCATGGCCAAAAGTTCGGAATTTTCCCGGATAATTTGCGGCACGGCCAAAGGCTCCGCCATATGTTCTTTAAGAATATTGTGGAATTCCGCGCCTATATCGGGCCGATTCGCGCTTTCTTGCCACGCGCCTGCCGCCTGGCCCAAGGCCATTTCCATTTTGTTTTGTGTCACGTTACTACTCCTGTTCGCGTTGTTCTTGACGGGCCTTGCCCGGGCGGTTTTGCCCAGGCGGTTTTGAACCGATTTTCAAAACCGGGGCCTTTGGCCCATTTTTGCCGTTTTATCGCTTTATTATTTATCGTACCGCTTTTCCTGTAACCACAGCCGGTATTTCCAGACTTTGGCTGCCGAGGGTATTTATAATTTAATTTCAATAACTTGCTTTTACAGCAATTAGAAATTTTGCCCCAGCTATTTATAGAAATTTTATAACGAATGACACATTATTGTCAAATTCCCTAACGCAATATCTGCTATGCGCAATACGCATGGCTTTTTATGCCAAAAGCGCAGCGCAGGCTTTGCGCCAAGCCAGGGCCTGACCCGCTATGTCGCACAGGGGGGAATTGGACAAAAAGCCGCTTAGGTGCCGGCGGTGGATGAGGATTTTGTCGGGGTTTTCCGCCAACGCCACCGCTTTTTCGATGAAATCCTTGCGGTTTTCCGCCGATAATTCCGCAAGTCCGGCATAATTCAAAAAAGAATGGCTGAAGCGGCTGAAAATCATTTCGCCGCTTTGGGTCAATACCGGAACTCCGTGCAGCAGGCTGTCCATCGTCGTCGCGCCGCCGCAAACTGGATGCGGGTCTAAAACCAGATCGCAGCGCGCGAAATAGGCGGCGTAATCTTGAGGCGTATTTTCTGCCAAGGTTATGCGCGACGGCGCGATGCCGCGCCTTGAAAATTCCTGGAAAATATGATGCCCCAGAACTTTGTTGTGCAGCTCCGGGCGGAACACCAAAAGCTTGGCATTCGGAACGGCGCGCAACACCGCAGAATCCCGGTCCATGCTTTCCGCCGTCCATTTGTCGATACGGTTGGGCTGGCCGAAAGTGACATGGCCGTTTTCGACAAAGGCGGGAAGGGCCGAAACGCCGGGGACGTTTCCGGCATAAACCATATAAGGGCAGTCGAGTATCCAAGGTTTTTCCAGCATCATTTCCGCCGATTGCGGCGTGCAATAGGAATCGGCCAGCACGTAATCTATTTCCGGCGCGCCGCCGGTATGGCCCCACCCCAGCCACATAACCTGAATCGGCGCAAGCCGCAGCGCGAAAAGCCAGGATAAAGAGCGCGCCGAATGGCCGCCCAGATCGAACAGGATATCGACTTCGTCCTTGCGGATGATCTCGGCGATTTCGGCGCTGCTGCGGCCGTGCAGCGGGCGGAACATGGTGGCGTTTTGCTTGATGGATTTGTGCACCTTGTCCTGCGCGCGCTCGGGTGCGGAATTATAGCAATAGATTTCCATATCCGGCAAAAGCCCCATCGACAAAGCCAGAGGCAGGCTTTGGAAAAAACGCCCGACCGGGTGGTCGAAAAAATCCTGCGATACGAAACCAAGCCGGGTGATGCGGCGTTTTTTGCCGCCGATCATCTTGCCGATCGAACGCACATGATGCCGAACCCGTTTCTGCCAGGAATCCGCGATCTGGCGGATTTGCGCCAGGCCTTCGGTGTTGATGCCGTAGCGTAGATAGAAAATAAAATCTTGCGGCAAAAGCCGCAGATTATGCGGCGCCAGGTGCAGATTTTCTTCTTCCAGCAATTTTTCGAAACGCGACAGGTTCTGCAAATCGCAGCAAGCCGAAAGCGTACCGATCACATAAGGCAAAAATTCCAACCGCATGCCGTAAAGGCGGAAAATCAGCCGGGCATGCGCATGCGCCTCGTCCAGCCGCTGCATCCGGCCCAAACATTGCGTCAGCAGCAAAAGCGCCTGCAGATTGCGGTTCTGGTGCGCCAGCACATATTGCAAAACGTCATGGGCGCGCAGGTCATATTCCCGCCACAAGAAATATTGCGCCAATAAAATGCGCAGTCGCAGATCCTGCGGCGCGGCCTTGATGCCGTCTTGCAAATATTGCTCTAGCTTGTCGAATTCGGCTTTGTGATACAAAACATCCAGCAGCAGGGACAAAGCGGCGAAATGCGCCTGGTCTTGTTTGATGATATGTTCTAAAAGATGCGCCGCCTTGTCGCCGTTTCCCGATTGGACGGCGTCTTGGGCTTGTTGCAATAGCTGGGCTTGCGCGGAATGCGCGCTTTTATCCGGCATACCCTTTTTGGTAGCATGAAATCCTTACCGAATGGATAATTTTGCCCCGGTTTTCTTTGCGGAAAGCCGCTACCGCGCCATTTTTTCCGCAACCAGAAGCGCCGGCACGGGTAGGGGGTTTGTACCGTTTCTTGCTGGCGGACCCGAGTGGATTATCGCTGGCCTGCTGGCCAGCGCCCGTCACGCGGCGCCTCGGCTTCGCCTGTGGCGTGCAAAATCGTCTTGCTGACGATTTTGTCGAACCTTAGGTTCGAATACTTAATAAGTTCACCATTAAAAAACCCGCCTAAAGGCGGGAATTTTTTAATGGCGGACCCGAGTGGATTCGAACCACCGGCCTTTGCCTTCGGAGGGCAACGCTCTATCCAGCTGAGCTACGGGTCCGTTTTACGGATTAGTATATTCTATAAGGTTTAAAGAATATTGTACAGCCATTGCCGGGTAGCGCAGCGGCTCATTTTAATCGTCATTCCCGCGAAAGCGGGAATCCAGAACCATAAAAACGGTGTTTACCCGCTCCTGGATCCCCGCTTTCGCGGGGATGACGACGGGCGATGATGGTTTAAAATGAGTCACGGCATCGGAGCAGCGTTGCCTAAGCCCATAGAAAAACGGTGCCCACTAAGGGACTCGAACCCGCTTTGTTGTTTGCGCGCCTCCGCCTAGCCAACCTAGGCGCGCTTTTCGGGGGTTCTCCCCTATATTTTTCCGCGATAACCGCCTTTATTTGCACCGGGCGTGAAAATGGTGCCCACTAAGGGACTCGAACCCCCGACCCCGTCATTACGAATGACGTGCTCTACCAGCTGAGCTAAGTGGGCTTACCTGTCGCTTATACATCGCGTTTAGCTCCGCTGGTAGAGGTTTTTTTAATGTCCTCATCGCCGGACGGAAGTTTATTAATGTCCTCATCGCCGGACGGGCTGGCAGCTGAGCTAAGTGGGCTTACCTGTCGCTTATACATCTTTAGCCGATAGTCTATAGTCGATGGGCGATAGTTTATAAAGCTAAAAATGGGGATTAGGGCTTGGCGGTTAGGGTTTAAAGCGCCAATTTGCTGTCATCCTGAGCGAAGCGCAGCGAAGTCGAAGGATCTTGTGTGTCCCAAACAAAAAAACCCCTTTTGGCTAAATCCCATTTTTACCGGGTATCTACCAGCAAAGGCGTAAAGCCTTGGCGTTTGCCCCAATACAGGCTGTTAAAGCTTTTGCAGCCCTTGCAATTCGCCGTCCAGGAACCGTGCGATATATGGCAGGAATCGCAGATCCAGGATTCGTCCCCTTCGGCGCTGGCGTAAAGCGTCGCGCCTTGGTTTTGCAATTTTTGCCATACCGGTTGCAGCGGCGCTTGCTGGTCGCGCGGCAAATAGCCATAGGCGCGTTGCAGCAGGCGGTAATCCTGCGCCTGCGGGGTTTTCAAAAGATCCTGCAAATGCTGCCCGGCAAGCCCCCAAAGATTCTGGCTAAGCGCGTAATCGACCGCAAGCCGTTTGGTTTGCGGATGATCGCCGGTGCTGGCGGAAAGGCGGCGCAGCAATTTTTCCAGCTTTCTGGGGTTTGATGCGTAATGCTTTAAGATCAGCGCGTGCAGATCGGGATGCGGGCGTTTTTCCCACA
>JACCDG010583616.1_pt1 | contig 14221 bp, 8 predicted proteins | sample 7442471 | NCBI WGS metagenome assembly JACCDG01 (sample SAMN15323444, study PRJNA562643) | freshwater metagenome | isolation source: river surface water | place: USA:Blue River Watershed | collected 2017-08-17
ACCGCATCGCGGTGTGGCGCGGCAATGGTTTTTCGAGGATGGCATCCTCGCCTGGCTGCCGCTGCCGGGCAATCGCATGTCGATGGTGTGGTCAACATTCGACGAAAAAGCCGATGCACTGGTGCAGCTATCTCCGGCTGCCTTGTGTGAACGGGTGGCGGTAGCTGGCGATAACACGCTCGGGCAACTAAGCTTGATTACCCCGGCAGCGGCTTTCCCGCTGCGGCTGCTGCGCCTGCCGCAAACCGTCAAGCCGCGCCTGGCGCTGATTGGCGATGCCGCGCATAACGTGCACCCGCTGGCGGGGCAGGGCGTGAATCTCGGTTTTCAGGATGCACGCCTGCTGGCGCAATTGCTGCGCGATGCGGAAGACAAGACCGACCCCGGCAACTATATGCTGCTGCGCCGCTATGAGCGCGGCCGCAAGGAAGATGTGCTGATGATGCAGCTGGTGTGCGACAGCCTGCAGAAACTGTTTAACAACCGCAACCCGCTGCTGGCCGGGTTGCGCAATTTTGGCCTGGGCCTGACCGATCGCCTGACGCCGCTTAAAAACCTGCTGGTTCGGCATGCGTTGACCTGAACCGGTTTTTCCACCTGAAAGAAAACCATGAGTGTAAGAATCAAGAAATTCGGTATTGCCGCCGGTTTGCTGCTGGCACTGAGCGCCTGCCTGGTGGGGGGCAATGCCGTTGCCACCGGCAAGGATGCGGCTGTGGCCAAGGAGATTCAGACCAAGCTGCAGGCAGAAATCCCCAATGCCCGCATCAACGAGGTCAACCCGACGCCGATTGCGGGCATTTACGAAGTTGTGGTGAATGGCCGCAATATCATGTACGTCGATAAAAACGTGAAATACCTGATCGACGGCGAGCTGATCGACATGAAGCAGAAGCTTAGCCTGACGCAGCAACGTGTGCAGGCCTTGTCGAAAATCGACTTTGCCAGCCTGCCGCTGCAGGATGCGATCAAAATCGTACGCGGCAACGGCTCGCGTCAGATGGCGGTGTTCACCGATCCGGATTGCCCATTCTGCAAACGGCTGGAACAGGAAGGGCTGAAGGATCTGGACAATATCACCATCTACCAGTTTCTGATGCCGCTGGATCAGCTGCACCCGGACGCTGCACGCAAATCGGCGCTGGTGTGGTGCGCCCCGGACCGTGTTGCCGCCTGGAACGAGCTGATGCTGCAGGGCAAGGAGCCTGCCGGTGATGGCAAGTGTGATACGCCCCTGGCACGGGTGGCCGCGCTGGCGCAGAAGCTTGGCATCAGCGGCACACCGGGTATTGTGTTTGCCAGCGGCAAGCTGGTGCCGGGCGCCATCTCGCGTGAGCAGATCGAGAAAGAACTGGCTGTCGCGGCCAAATAAACCGGCAAAGGCGGTGCCGGCATGAAGATCGGGCGTGATTGGCGTCATCTGTTGCCGGCACTGCTGCTGTCGCTGGCGTTGCATCTGTTGTTTGGCTATGGCCTGAATGTGTATGGCAACGGCCCGGCCACGGCAAAGGTGCCAACACGGCTGACACTTCGCCTGGCCCGGCCCCCCCGGCCTGTTGAGCTGCCGCAGCCGCAGCCGCCTGGGCAAAACCCTGCTGTCGCGCTGCCGGTGGCACCGATCGAGCGTTCTCCCCTGGCGCTTCCTGTCGGCAAACAAGATCCCGCCCCGGCGCCGGGCGCAACTGTTGACACGCCTGAAGTGCCCGTTTCGTCGCCCGACGCGCCGGTGGCATTGCCCGAGGCGCCGCTGCCGCAGATGCCAACACTGGGGCTGATCGAAATGCCCGATTTGCGCTATTTGCCCGCCGATGAGGTAGACATGGTCGCCAGACCGGTGAGTGCGGTGGCGCCGAATTTTCCCTTGAAGTTGCAGGATTCCAATCTGTCCGGGATGGTGATCATCCGCCTGAAAATTGATGAAAATGGCGTGGTGGTCAGTGGTGAGATTGAATATGCCGAGCCGGAAGGACTATTTGATCAGTCGGCGCTGGTGCCGTTCATCCAGGCCCGTTACAGCCCGGCACAGAAGAACGGCCTGCCGGTGCGCAGCGAGAAGCGCATTGAAATCATCTTTGGCGACTACCAGCGCCCGCTGGCCGGGCCACCGTTGCCACCTTCCGCTCCTTAGCCGAATATCCGGCGTCCGACAGCTTGCCTGCAGCCGGCGAATCGTTTTTCCCGCAGATCCCGGCAACTGTAACTGTCCGCTGGCGTTGCCAGCATCTATAATCGCCGCTCCCGAGTTCGATTTGCGTCTGGCCCTTTCATGCCCCGTCCGATTGTTGCCCATATTTCCACCCAAGCCCTGCAACACAATCTGCGCATGGTGCGCCTGTATGCGCCACATGCAAGAGTGGCGGCGGTAATCAAGGCCAGTGGTTACGGCCACGGCACCTTGCGTGTGGCGCAGGCACTGCATGATGCCGATGCTTTTGCCTTGCTCAACACCGAGGCGGCCGCACAGTTGCGCCATGCCGGCTTGGCGCATCCGATCGTGATGCTGGAAGGCATGTTTGCCGCCAGCGAAATCGACGACTACATCGCACTGCATCTGATTCCGGTGCTGCACCAGCCGGAGCAGCTGCAGTGGCTGCTACAGGCCGAGCTGCCCCGGCCTTTTGATGTATGGGTCAAGCTCAACACCGGCATGAACCGGCTGGGCTTCCATCCGGCGCAATTGCCGCAGGTGCTGCAGCAATTACAGTCCAGCGGTAACGTCAACCGCATCACCCTGATGACGCACTTTGCCTGTGCCGATGAAGCCAGTGGTGTGGAGACGCAGCTGGCCAGTTTCAATGCCGCGGCCGGCGACTTGCGATTGCAGCGCAGCCTCGCCAACTCTGCCGCGCTGATTGATTGTGCCGATGCCCGTGGCGACTGGGTGCGCCCCGGCATCATGCTCTATGGCTCCTCGCCGTTTGCTGATCGCAGCGCCGCACAGCTGGGCCTGCTGCCGGCGATGACGTTGAAGAGTCAGCTGATTTCAGTGCAGAACCTGAATGTCGGAGATGCTGTCGGTTACGGCGCAGGTTTTATTGCCGAGCGGCCAATGCGGATCGGCACCGTCGCCTGTGGTTATGCCGACGGTTATCCGCGTCACGCACCAACCGGCACCCCGGTACTGGTCGATGGCGCCCGCACGCGGCTGCTGGGGCGGGTGTCGATGGATATGCTGGCAGTGGATCTGGGCGATTTGCCGCAAGCCAATATCGGCTCACCCGTCACGCTTTGGGGTGAAGGCCTGCCGGTGGATGAGGTGGCGCAGGCTGCCGGCACCATCGGCTACGAATTGTTGTGTGCACTGGCGCCACGGGTGCCGGTGATCGAGGAGTGATGCACTTCAGGCCTGTTAGCAGAAATCCTTTTATTTATTTGAATCGACTGGGTTAAAATCCCGTCTTTTCACTAAAAGCGTGGAACAACGATGGCGCTAATCGTACAGAAATACGGCGGCACATCGGTTGGCAGCCCGGAACGTATCAAGAACGTTGCCAATCGAGTGGCCAAATGGAAGGCCCAGGGCCACGACATCGTCGTGGTGGTATCGGCGATGAGTGGCGAAACCAATCGCCTGATCGCACTGGCTAAGGCCGTGCAGGCAACACCCGATCCGCGTGAGCTGGATGTGATTGTCTCCACCGGTGAACAAGTCACCATCGGCCTCTTGGCCATGGCGCTGAAAGATATCGGCATTGACGCGCGCAGCTATACCGGCGCGCAGGTCCGGGTTCTGACCGACAGTACCTTTACCAAGGCACGCATTCAGAGCATCGACGATGCAGCGATGCGCAAAGACCTGAATGAAGGTCGCGTGGTGATTGTTGCCGGTTTCCAGGGCGTGGATGAAGAAGGCAATATCACCACCCTCGGCCGTGGCGGCTCCGACACCTCGGGCGTGGCGCTGGCTGCGGCGCTGAAGGCCGATGAATGCCAGATCTACACCGATGTGGACGGCGTTTACACCACCGACCCGCGCATTGTTCCCGAAGCCCGCAAGCTTGACCGCATCACGTTTGAAGAGATGCTGGAAATGGCCAGCCTGGGTTCGAAAATCCTGCAGATTCGCTCGGTTGAATTTGCCGGCAAGTACAAAGTCAAATTGCGTGTGCTCAGCAGCTTCCAGGAAGACGGCGAGGGCACGCTGATCACGTTTGAGGAAGACGAGAAAATGGAAAAAGCGGTTATTTCCGGTATTGCATTCAATCGCGACGAGGCCAAGATCACCATCAAGGGTGTGCCGGACAAGCCTGGTATCGCTTACCAGATCCTCGGCCCGGTGGCTGATGCCAATATCGATGTCGACATGATCATCCAGAACGTCGGCGAAGACGGCACCACCGACTTCTCGTTTACTGTTCCGCGTGGCGAATACGCCAAGGCCATGGGCATTCTGGAAGGCGTGCAGTCGCATATCGGTTCCAAGTCGGTGATCGGCGACGACAAGATCAACAAGGTGTCGATTGTTGGCGTGGGCATGCGTTCGCACTGCGGCGTGGCCAGCACCATGTTCCGCACCCTGGCGGAAGAAGGCATCAACATCCAGATGATCTCGACTTCGGAAATCAAGATTTCCGTGGTGATCGACGAGAAATACCTGGAACTGGCTGTACGTGTATTGCACAAGGCATTCAACCTGGATCAGGCTGCCTGATCTTTGCTTTTGTGTTGATAAAAAGCCCCGCACACATGCGGGGCTTTTTTATGGGCTTGGCACATTCCGTCAGCCGTTGCCTCCCAGCAGGTGATTACGCACCTCGCGCAACGCTGCCGACAGCATGGCCAGGTCTTGAGATGACTGGGCCTGCAATTCGCTGAATATCTGCATGCAGCTGTTGATCGAGTTGGCGCGATGTTCCAGCCACATGTCTACGGATTCCTCCGGTGATATCGCGTGGGCAGTTTGCAGGACCAATGCCGCCAGCGCCCGGTGTTGGCGATACAGGTCGTCGCGCAACGCGGAACGTGCCAGCGTTTGCCAGCGGTTGTCGCGTGGCAGGCTGTTGATGCTGTGCAGCAGCCAGTCCAGTTGCAGCTTGGTGCCCAGATCGAAGTAAGCGCCTGCCACCTGCACCAGATCAAGCCGGCTGGTATGCGATATTTCGATGATATCCAGTACCGAAACCAGGGGTTCGCACAGCGCAATGTGTTGTGCCAGCCCCTCGGGGACACCTGCTTCCCGGTATTCATCAGCGCGGCGCTGGCTGTTGCTTCGCTCGCTGCCGTGCAGTATGTGCGGCAGAATCGGTAACAGTTGCTCAATCCCGGCGGCAAATTTTTTCGCCACTTCACCGTGATCCGCGAGTGCGCGTGAATTGCGCAACATCCAGCGCGTGGCGCGTTCGATCAGCTTGCGAAACTCGGTCTGCATCTGCATCTGAATCTGCGCTGGCACCTGATTGTCGAGAGCTTCCAGTTGCTGCCAGAAATGCCGTGCACGGAAGACTTCGCAGGCTATTGCCCAGGCAAATGCAACCTCTGCCGCCGTTGCGCCGGTTTCTTCTCCGAGGCGGAAGGCAAAGGTAATACCCATGCGGTTGACGATGGTGTTGGTGACGTGGGTGGCAATAATCTCGTACTTCAAATAGTGCTCGTACATCTGGTCGGCAAAACGCTTGCAGATGGGTTTTGGGAAGTACTCTGCCAGCATCAGCGTGAATTCCAGCGCGCCGGGTACATGTGAATCGAGTAGCGATTCGTACATGGTGATTTTTGCATAAGCCAGCAGCACCGCCAGTTCCGGCCGGGTCAGCCCTTGGCGGGCAAGGCGGCGATCGGCTATTTCTTCTTCGCTGGGCAGGTATTCGAGGCGACGGTTGAGCTTGCCGGCCTTTTCATGGAACTGGATAAAGCGCGCGTGCACGTTGAGCATTGGCGCGGCCAGCATTTCCGCCAGCGAAATCGCCTGCGTTTGCTGATAGTTGTCGCGCAAAACCAGCTCGGCAACTTCATCGGTCATGTCTGCCAGCAGTTTGTTGCGCTGTTTCAAGGTCAGATCGCCGGCTGACAGTGCGCCGTTCAGCAGGATCTTGATATTGACCTCGTGATCGGAACAATCTACGCCACCCGAGTTGTCGATGGCATCGGTATTGATCCGGCCTCCGCACAATGCGTATTCAACCCGTGCCGGCTGAGTCAGACCGAGATTGCCTCCCTCGGCAATCACCTTGCAGCGCAGTTCGTTGGCGTTGACGCGCAAGATGTCGTTGGCCCGATCGTTCGCTTCGCTGTGATTCTGCCGGCTGGCCTTGATGTAGGTGCCAATACCACCGTTGTAAAGCAGATCGACCGGTGCCTTGAGGATTTCATGGATCAGCTCGGCCGGGCTGTAAGAGCCGGGTTCAATGCCCAGCACGGCGCAGGCTTGTGCCGATGGCTTGATACTTTTGGCGCTACGCGGATAGATACCGCCACCGCCAGAAATCAAGGCCGGGTTGTAATCGGCCCAGCTGGAGCGGGGTAGTCTGAACAGGCGCTCGCGTTCAGCAAAGCTGGCAGCCGTGTCCGGATCAGGGTCAATGAAAATGTGGCGGTGGTCAAATGCGGCCAGCAGGCGGATATGTTGCGAGCGCAGCATGCCGTTGCCGAACACGTCGCCGGACATGTCGCCGATGCCGACTACGCTGAATTCCTGCGTCTGGGTGTCAATGCCGAGTTCGCGGAAATGGCGTTTCACCGATTCCCAGGCACCGCGCGCGGTGATCGCCATTTTCTTGTGGTCGTAACCGGCCGATCCGCCCGAGGCAAAAGCATCGTCCAGCCAGAAGCCGTATTCCTGGGAAATGGCATTGGCAATGTCGGAGAACGAAGCGGTGCCCTTATCGGCTGCCACCACCAGATAGGGGTCGTCGTCATCGAGTCGTACCACGTTCTGCGGCGGCGCCACCTCATTGCCAAGCAGATTGTCGGTCAGATCCAGCAGGCCGCGAATGAAGGTCTTGTAACATTCGACGCCTTCCGCCTGAAATGCATCGCGATCTGAAGCCGGTGGCAACTGCTTGCAGACAAAGCCGCCTTTCGAGCCAACTGGCACGATGACGGCATTTTTCACCATCTGTGCCTTGACCAGGCCCAGCACTTCGGTGCGGAAGTCCTCCATCCGATCCGACCAGCGCAGCCCGCCGCGCGCAACCTTGCCGCCACGCAGGTGGATGCCTTCCATGCGGGGCGAATAGACCCAGATTTCGACCATCGGCCGTGGTAATGGCAGGAAGCCGATATCGCGCGAATTGAGCTTGAATGACAGATAAGGTTTGTTCTGGCCGTGTTTGTCCGGCTGGAAAAAATTGCTGCGCAGCGTGCAGAGAATGACGGTGAGGAAACTGTTGAGAATCCGGTCGTCATCCAGATTCTCCACCTTGTCCAGTTCCTGACGGATTTCTGCTTCCAGCCTTTCGGCCTGACGGGGATTGCGCTGGCTCTCCTCCGGCGACAGGCGTAAATGAAACAGCTCGACCAGTTGATGTGCGATGCCGGCATAGTGGGCGAGGCACTGTTCGATATAGGTCTGGTTAAAGGTCAACCCTGCCTGGCGCAGATAGCGGCTGTAAGCGCGCAGCAGCGTCACTTCACGCCAGTTCAGCCCTGCCAGTACCACCAGTCGGTTGAGCCCGTCATTTTCAACTTCGCCGCGGAAGATATGGGCAAAGGCCTGCTGGAAATTTTCGCGGCTGATATCGGTTTCGAACAGATCGTCGGCGCTGAGTTGCAAGGCAAAGTCGCTGATCCAGATGCTGCGACCATCGTTGCTGTGCAGGCAATAGGGATGTTCATCCAGAACCTGCACGCCCATGTTTTCCAGCATCGGCAGGCTTTGTGAAAGGCTGATCGGTGCGTTCAGACGCAACAGCTTGAAATGCACCCGATCCGCGCGAGCCTTGTCGTGATACAGGTGCATGGCGATGGCGCCATCCTCCCGCAGACGTTCGATTTTTTCCAGATCGTGGACGGCGCTGCGCGCCTGATAGTCTTCGCGATAGGAAACCGGGAAGGCGTCGCCATAGCTGCGCAGCAGGCGGGTGCCATGTTCCTCGCCAAAATGTTCCAGCAATGCCTGCGCCAGATCGTCGCGCCAGCGGCGACACGCTTGCGCAATCTGTGCTTCCAGCGCATCCAGATCGTATTCAGGCTTGTGGCCGGTGGGGATGCGGACGATGAATTCGATGCGTGCCAGTATCGATTCAGACAGGGTGACATAATATTCGGTGCTGGTTCCGCCAAAGGCCTGCTGCAGGATCGCCTGCATTTTCAGCCTTACCTCGGTGTTGTAATTGTCGCGCGGTACGTATACCAGGCATGACAGATAACGGCGGTACACATCCTCGCGCACAAACAGCCGTGCGCGTTGCCTTTCCTGCAGATTGACGATGCCGCGGGAAATGTTGATCAGTGTTTCCACCGGAATTTCGAACAGCTCGTCACGCGGATAGGTTTCGAGGATGTTCTGCAATGTTTTTTCTTTGTGGCTGCCGGGCAGATATCCGGCACGGGCAAGCACCTGCCCCAGTTTGCGGCGTACAACCGGGATGTCGTTCGGGCTGCCGTTGTAGACATTGGCGGTATACAGACCGAGAAAGCGATGTTCTCCGATTACCTTGCCCTGACTGTCGACACGCTTGACGCCCACATAATCGAGGTAGCTGGGACGATGAATATTGGCGCGCGAGTTGGCCTTGGTCAGGATCAGCCGTTCGCTGTCATGTGCCAGTTTGCGGACTTCTGCCGGCAAGGCGGCAAAACTTTTCGACTGCTCCTGGCCTTCCTGCTCCCGCAGGATGCCCAAGCCGCTGCCTGCCACCACTTTTAATGTGTCGTGTCGGCCTTGTTTGACCAGATCGTACTGGCGATAACCCAGAAAGGTAAAATGACTGTTCTGCAGCCATTGCATGAATTCGGCGATCTCCGCACAGCTTTCGCCCGCCTGTTCGATTTCCGTGCGGGCCAGCGCAACGCGCTCGATGATGCGCGGCCAGTCTTCCACTGCGGCTCGGACTTCCTGCAACACCTTGTCCAGTTCCGTGCCGATCCTTTCCAGTGTTGCGGGGTCGGTCTGGCGGTCGATTTCGACGTGGATGAAGGATTCCAGGTGGCAACTGCTGGCGCTGCGATCACACAGACCCTCCAGTTGTCCGTCGGTGTTGCGGCTGAGAGGCAACACCGGATGAATGATCAAATGTTTGGTGATGCCAAAGCGGTTCAGCGCCATTCCCACCGAATCGACCAGAAACGGCATGTCCTGATTGACGATTTCGACAATCGAGTGGCTCGATTGCCAACCATGTTCGTCGAAGTCCGGGTTGTAAACCCTGATACGCGCCTGATCCGGCGTGCGCTGACCAGCCAGCTGCCAATGTGTCAGTGCTGCGCCAAACAGGTCAAATGCATTGCGCGCGATCAAGTCCTCGGGCGCCACATCGGCGTAATAATGTTTGAGGAACGGCACAAAGCGTTTGCTCTGGCTGAAGTCCAGTTCATCCTGGGCATGTGACACTGCTTGCTCGAGTAGCTGGCATTTGGCCAGTTCGTTTTTATCTGACACGAGGCGACTCCGGAACAACAAAATACGCGGGTTGCGGGTAGGGGCTGGCAATTGTTTATCACTATAGACCACTGTCTTCTGCCACGGGGCGGATGATGTCGCAAAACTGGCGCAATGCCTGATATCCGGCGCGGTGTGCAATGCGGTGCAACGCTGCCTAAACTTAAATCATCTGGATGACAAAGGACTACACATGAGCGAGAGCGGTGCAGGCAAAAAATCGACGGATCTGGCAGCGTTGTTGCAGGAGATTGCCCAACGCAGCCAGCGTCTGGTTGCGGAGCATGTGCAGCGACTGGGGCAGGGGGATGGTTACTCGGTGCTGGATCCGAAAGACATGCTGACGGCGTTTCAGGAGTTGGGGAATCGCTTTCTGGCGCATCCGGAAAAGCTGCTGCAGACGCAGATGGCGTTCTGGCTGGATGCCGTCGAGCTGTGGAAGCGCGAGATGGAAAAGCTCTGGCTGCAAAAGCCCGTCGTGCCAGTATCCGAGCCCGGTGCGGGGGACAAGCGTTTCAAGGACGAAATGTGGGCGCAGAATTTTGTCTTTGATTATTTGAAGCAGGCCTATCTGCTGGCCTCGAATCATTTACTGGATGCCGTCAACAAGGTGGACGGCATGGATGAGCATACGGCGAAGAAAACCGCGTTTTACTTGCGCCAGTATGTGGATGCAATGTCGCCGACCAATTTTGTTGCCACTAACCCGGCCGTATTGAAAGCGACCCTTGAATCAGGCGGGGAGAACCTGCTTAAGGGGCTGCGCGAAATGCTGGATGATCTGGAGCGTGGCAAGGGCAGGCTGGCGTACAAGATGACCGATCTGCAAGCCTTCAAGCTCGGCGTGAACATAGCGACCACGCCGGGTAAGGTGATCTACCAGAACGACCTGATGCAGCTGATCCAGTACGCACCGACTACTGAAAAAGTATTTGCACGGCCGTTATTGGTCATTCCGCCCTGGATCAACAAGTTTTACATTCTTGATCTGAAGGAAAAAAATTCGCTGATCAAATGGGCTGTGGATCAAGGGCATACGGTGTTCGTGATTTCCTGGGTCAATCCCGATGAATCACTGCGCCACAAGCGTTTTGATGACTATATGCTGGAAGGCCCGCTGGCCGCGCTGAATGCAATCCAGCAGGCAACCGGCAGCAAGGAAATCAAGGCGCTGGCTTATTGCATTGGCGGCACCCTGCTGGCATCGACACTGGCGTATATGGCGGCCCGCAAGGATAACCGCATCAAGGCGGCCACCTTCATGACCACGCTGATGGATTTCTCCGATATCGGTGAGCTGGAAGTGTTTGTTGACGAGCAGCAGATGGCGCAGCTGGAAGCACATATGGATAAAAAGGGCTATCTGGAAGGCCACCATATGGCGGATGTCTTCAATCTATTGCGCGAGAACGATCTGGTCTGGTCGTTTGTGGTGAATAACTATCTGCTGGGCAAAGAGCCGATGGCGTTTGATCTGCTTTACTGGAACAGCGATTCGACACGCATGCCGGCAGCCATGCACAGCTTCTATCTGCGCAATATGTATCTTTACAATCGCTTGCGCGAGCCGGGGGGGATCTCGCTGGATGGCGTGCCGATTGACCTGCGCCAGATCCAGACCCCGGCCTACTGGATTTCCACCCGCGAGGACCACATCGCGCCGTGGCGCACCACCTACCTCGGCACGCAATTGCTGGCGGGACCCAAGCGTTTTGTGCTGGGCGGTTCCGGCCATATCGCCGGGATTGTGAATCCGCCTGCGGCAAACAAATATGGCTACTGTACCAATGAGACGCTTCCTGCCACTGCGGAAGCATGGCTGGAAGGCTCCGAGCCGCATCAAGGCTCGTGGTGGCTGGATTGGGCGAAATGGGTGGAGCCGTTTAATGGCAAACTGGTTGCCGCACGTCAGCCGGGTGAGGGCAAGCTGCCGGCACTGGACGATGCACCCGGCAGTTATGTGAAGGCACGGCTGGTGTAATGCAGCCCAGGCCGGCTTTTAATATCGACAAGAAAGCGAACAGCATGGATTTTCGGGCATTACAGGTCGACAACGGCGACAGCGGCTATCGCGCCGATATCAAAACGCTGCCGATAAGCGTGTTGGGCGAGGGCGGCGTGCTGGTCAAGATTGCCTATTCGTCGCTCAACTATAAGGATGCGCTGGCGGTAACCGGCAAGGGCAAGATCATCCGCCAGTTTCCGCTGATTCCCGGCATTGATTTTGCCGGGGAGGTGCTTGAATCCGATAGCGTAGCATTTGTCCCCGGGCAGCAGGTGATCCTCACTGGCTGGGGTGTGGGTGAACGCGTGAATGGCGGTCTGGCTGAATATGCTCGTGTGAAGCCTGAATGGTTGGTGCCATTGCCGGCGGGGCTGGATGTGCATCAGGCGATGGCGGTGGGCACTGCCGGGCTGACGGCGATGTTGTGTGTGATGGCGCTGGAGCAGCATGGCGTTGCACCGGATAGCGGCGAAGTGCTTGTCAGCGGTGCCAGTGGCGGGGTGGGCAGCATTGCGCTGGCTTTGCTCGCCAATCTCGGATATCGGGTGGTGGCCGTGAGCGGCAAGCCAGAGCTGACGCCCTGGCTGATTGAGCTGGGTGCCAGCAGCGTTTTGTTGCGCGAGAGTATTGCTGCCGCAGCTCGCCCGCTGGAGTCGGAGCAATATTCCGGTGCGATCGACACCTGTGGCAGCAGCGTACTGGCGGGCTTGTTGCCACGTATTCGCTACGGTGGCTGTGTTGCCGCATGTGGCCTGGCGGCAGGTTTTGATCTGAATACTACGGTGATGCCATTTATTTTGCGTGGGGTTAGCTTGGCCGGTGTGGACTCTGTGATGTGTCCGCTGCCCCGGCGCAACGAGGCATGGCAGCGTATTGCACGTGATTTGCCGCTGTCGCTGCTGGCGCGTTTGAGTCGTGATGTCGATTTGGCAAGGGTTGAGGAGGAGTGCCAGCGCATGGCCGCAGGTGGGGCTAGAGGCCGTGTGGTGGTGCGCATGGAGGCATGATGCGCATTGCGCCGTTTAATCCGCCGATTACACCGCCTGAGCGCCAGGATGGTCTTGGCGGCGTGTCGGCGGTGGAACCGGCGAGCGCTGTGGCGAGTCGTGCCCTGCCTCCGCAGTTGCCGGTTTATCGCCCGCTGCTGCAGGCGCAACCGGCGGCGGCAAGCGAACGGCGTGTTCTAAAGGATCGGCGTCAGGTATGTCTGTTACGCCAGCCTTTACCCTGGTTGCTGGAGTTTCGCCAGCACACAGACCGGCGGCGGCGCAAGCGACGTCGTGACGACGCTGCTGAACATGTGGATGAGCAGGTGTAAGTTCTGTTTACGTTAGGAATACACTGATTTATTGGCTACGCGGGCGAATTGCTGCGTACCACAGGCAGGCAATTCGCTAAGCAAGCTTTGCTTGCCAAGCTCGGTTGCACTCGCGCGGTGCTCGAACGCTCGCCTATCTAAAGATATGTCTCGCATCCTGCGCGCCGGACTCCTTGCACTTCATCCCGCTCGCCGAATAAATCAGTGCTTCCTTAGTTTTGCCGGTGCAGCGGTGAAATAACGTCAACAGAACCTAATTTAACCGTGTTTGTGACACAGTTAAACTAATGCGGGCTGTCGATCAGATCGATATCAAAACTCACCGCCGGGCCTTCGTCGCTGCCGGTATTGGGCTGGTTGCGGATATTTGATGCGGTTTCCATTTCTTCCTGGCTTTGCCCGTTGTTGATCAGCCAGTGCAGGTTGGTGGGTGAATCGGCGTTGAGCATGGCTTCATCGAGGCTGATCTTGCCCTCTTTGTAGAGCTTGTACAGCGATTGCTCGAAGGTTTGTGATTCTTTGGAGAGCGAGTTTTCCATCGCTTCCTTGATTTCATTGACCTGGCCGTTGCGGATCAATTCGGAAATGCGATTGTTGTTGATCATCACTTCTACCGCCGGCAGCAGGTTGCCATCAATGCCGCGCACCAGACGTTGTGATACCACGGCGCGCAGACACACCGACATATCCAGCAAAAATGCCGGGCGGGCTTCTTCGGGGAAGAAACTGATGACACGGTTCATGGTGTGATAGCTGTTGTTGGCGTGCAGTGTCGATACACACAGGTGGCCGGATTGCGCGTAGGTGATGGCGTGCTGCATGGTGTCCTTGTCGCGGATTTCGCCAATCATCAGCACATCCGGCGCTTCGCGCATGGCGTTTTTCAGTGCATCGCCATAACTCAGGGTGTCCACGCCCACTTCGCGCTGGTTGACGATGGATTTTTTGTGTTTGTAGAGAAATTCCAGCGGGTCTTCAATGGTAAGGATGTGGCCGGGCTTGGTGGCGTTGCGGTGGTCCAGCATTGCCGTCAATGTGGATGACTTGCCACTGCCGGTGGCGCCAACAATCAGGATCAGCCCGCGCTTGAGCATCGCCAGTTCCGACAGCATCGGCGGCACACCCAGTTCTTCTAGTGTTGGCGCATTGGGGCGGATGTAGCGAATCACCATGGCCACTGCGCCTCGCTGGCGGAATACGTTGACACGGAAACTACCGACATCCTTGATCGGAAAGCCGAAGTTCATTTCCAGATCCTGCTCGAAGCGGGCAATGCGGTCTGGTGTCATCAGGCTGTAGGCGCATTGTCTGGTCTGATCGGCCGAGAGTATCTGCTGGTTGACCGCCATCAGCGTGCCCTGGA
>JACCDG011732448.1_pt1 | contig 14221 bp, 19 predicted proteins | sample 7442471 | NCBI WGS metagenome assembly JACCDG01 (sample SAMN15323444, study PRJNA562643) | freshwater metagenome | isolation source: river surface water | place: USA:Blue River Watershed | collected 2017-08-17
AGAGGCTCGATGAGCTAGAAGAGCAGGTGAGAGATAAGACTCATGATGCTGCTCGTTCGACGGAATATTTCGTGCGAAAACACCCTTGGCAATCGGTGGGGCTCGCGGCTGGGATCGGACTCATCGTCGGTGTGCTGATCAGTCGACGCTGATCATTTCATTCGGGGGCAGGGATATGTTCGACTCGATTCGACGTCTTCTCGCGCAGCTGCTTGCGTTGATCCAGGCCCGACTCGAACTGCTCTCTGCCGAGGTGGCCTCGGAGTTCCGGCGGATCCTGCGGGTATTTCTCTGGGCGCTCGCCGCTCTTCTTTTTGCGGCGCTCGGGTTGTTGATGGCGGCGCTCACGCTCGTGATTGCGCTCTGGGAGCACGATCGACTTCTCGTGAGTCTTTGGGTGATGGGCGGGTTTCTGGGCTTGGGCGCCATCGCCGCGTTCATGGTGTGGCGCACCCTCACCAAAGAGCCCAAATTGTTCGCCGGAAGCATCGAAGAACTACGTCGCGATCGCGACGCGCTCGTCAAAGGGCGCGGCCGAGACTCGGGCTAAAAAATCACTGACGCCAGAAACCGAAAGGGCCCTTCACTCACGTGAGGGCCCTCTCGGTGTTCAAGTGTCTTGCGACGGGGTGTTAACCGCGACGCTTGGAAACCTTGAGACGTCGACCCCGGTTGCTGCTCGGCAGACGCAGCGACAGCCTCATTGCGAAAGCCTTGAAGGTGATCGCGGCAACGGAGCGACCCAGCAGCTTGGCCAGCTTGGAGGTCGGCATCTTGCCAGCGAACTTACGCAGCTTCGCTTCGTCGGCAGCGGTCCAGGGAGCGACGTTGCGACGGGCTTTCTTTTTGACGGGACGAGCGGTTTTTTTGGCCATAAAAATAATCTACGAGTGATCAAAGAAGTCGCGCATTCTAAGGAAAAGCCCATCGTCTGCCTACAGGATTTCCGTGCGTTGTCGCCCTAAAAGGGTGCACATTACGAAGATTTCATTGAGCCGATGACCCCGAGGTGGAGGCCGGAGCAAATCCACGCTTGCGCATCAGTGCTTCGATCTGCGGATCACGACCGCGGAAAGATTTGTATCCATCCGCTGGATCAATCGTATTGCCCACAGAGAAAACATAGTCGCGAAGACGCTTAGCGATATCGCGATCCCAGGCGCCTTTCCCTTCGGTGAACGCTTCCCAAGCGTCGGCCGTAAGCGTGTCAGCCCAGAGGTAACTGTAATAGCCGGCCGAATAACCGTCTCCTGAGAATATGTGACCGAACTGGGGCGTGCGATGTCGCATCACGATCTCCGACGGCATGCCCAACTTGGCGAGCGTCTCTCGCTCAAATGCATCGGGATCGATACGCGAATCGGGTTTTGCCGCCAGGTGCAGCTTCATGTCGACGAGTGCTGCGGAGAGATATTCGACCGTGGCAAATCCTTGGTTGAAAGTCTTCGCGCGTTCGACTTTGGCGACGAGCTCGGCCGGAATCGGCTTGCCCGTCTGATAGTGAACGGCGAATCGGTCGAGCACCTCTTTGACGGGCAGCCAGTGCTCGAGCAGCTGCGACGGAAACTCGACGTAGTCGCGCGCTACGTTGGTGCCCGACACGCTCGGATAATTCACGTTGCTCGAAAGGCCATGCAGTGCATGTCCGAACTCGTGGAAGAGGGTGACCGCATCGTCCCAGCTGATGAGCACCGGTTCGCCGGGGTTGCCCTTCACGAAGTTCGAGTTGTTCGACACGATGGTTTTGACCTCGCCGTCGAATCGCTCCTGGTTTCGGTAGGCGTTCATCCATGCGCCCGATTGCTTGCCGACTCGAGCATAGGGGTCGAAGTACCAAAGACCGATGAGGTTGCCGGCTTTATCGTTGACGCGCCAGACGCGAACATCGGGGTGATAGACCGGTACGCTGCCTGCGGGCAATGCGGTGAAGGTCATTCCGAAGAGTTCGCCTGCGACGTAGAACATGCCTTCGCGAAGCTTCTCGAGTTGCAGGTAAGGCTTGAGCTCGTTGGTGTCGAGATCGAATTTGGCCTTGCGCACTTTCTCGGCGTAGTGACGATAGTCCCAAGGCTCGATCTTGATTCGGGCGCCTTCTTTGTCGGCGATGTTTTGCATGTCCGCGACTTCCTCGCGTACGCGTGCAACCGCCGGAGTCCAGACCGCTTCCATCAACTGCATCGCGCGCTCGGGCGTGCGGGCCATGGAGTTCTCGAGGCGCCAATGCGCGTGGGTTTCGAAGCCGAGCAGCCGCGCGCGCTCGGCACGCAACTGGAGGATCTGGCCGATGATGGCGTTGTTGTCACGTGCATCACCGTTGTCGCCGCGATTGACGAAAACTCGCCAGACTTTTTCGCGTAGGTCTCGTCGGGTCGAGTAGGTGAGGAAAGGCTCTACCGAAGAGCGTGTATTGGCGACGATCCATTTGCCGCTCTTACCACGGCGTTCGGCATCTGCGGCGAAGCCTGCCCGCAACGAGGCCGGCAACCCTGCAAGGTCGGCCTCGCTTTCGAGGACGGTGTAACGCTCGCTCTCGTCGGCGAGCAAGTTCTGACTGAATCGAGTGAAAAGACCCGCGAGCGATTGGTTGATTTCGGCGAGGCGTTTCTTTGAGGGAGCATCGAGTTTCGCGCCCGCTCGCACGAAGTTGGTGTACGTGAGCCAAGTCAGGCGCTGCTCTTCGGCGGTGAGACCTGAGGTGGTGCGGGCGTCATAAACCGCCGCAATGCGTCGAAAGAGTTTTTCGTTCTGGGTGATGGAGTCGCGGAAGGCGGCCATCTTGGGTTCGATGTCGCGTTCGACCTGCTGAACGGCGTCGTCGCTCAGGGTCGAACCGAAGATGTAATAGACGGTGGAGGCGCGATCGAGTGCGCGACCCGAACGTTCCATGGCAGCGATGGTGTTGGCGAAGGTCGCCGGCGCAGGGTTGTTGGCGATGCGCTCGAGCTCGACGAGATGCTCAGCCATGCCGGCTTCGAGCGCGGGCGCGAGCAGGGCAGGCGAGGCTCGATCGAACGGAGGTACGCCGCCGTAGGGTCCCGACCAGGGTTCGAGCAGAGTATTGGGGGCGGCGGCTGCGGCCGATACGAGGACAGTGCTCATAAGGAGAGGAAGCAGTTTGCGCATGGGTAGAACCTGATCATAGTGGACTGAAAAGCTCAGACTGCCGGAACGCGTAGCGGTTCCGGATCGTGATAACCGGTGTGCTGATCCAAATTGGAATGCAACGAAAACATCCGATCTTCGAGAACCCGACGAATGGATTCGTATCCGTCTTCATCGAGTTTGGCGGGAACCTCTATCGGCTGACCGATGCGTACTGTGACGGTTGCGCCGGGCTTAGGTATGAGCGTGCGGTCCCAGGCGGCGTTCCAGCGCCAGCACGGCGAGGCTGAGGCAGCGACGGGCAGCAACAAGCTGCCGGTTTTCTGGGCGAGCGTGATCGTGCCGAGTTGAGCGATGCCGCGAGGGCCGCGAGATCCGTCGATGGCGAGGCAGGAGTTGAGTCCGCGATCCTCGCGTTGAGCCTTGATCATTTCGACCAGAGCCCTCGCGCCACCTTTGCCTGACGAGCCGCGCGCCACCCGAAAACCGAGGCCTTCTTCGACGCGTGCCATGGCCTCGCCATCACGGCTCTGCGAGCACATGAGAATCCAGCGACCTTGAGCGGGCAGGCTGAAGTAATGCAGCAGCGCGAACGTGCGTGAGTGGTAGAACGCGCCGACCACAGGCTGTCGAGCCGCGACGAGATCACGAAGGATCGACACGTCCTGTTCGTCGTAGGTCCAAGATCGACCGAGCGCCCGATACATGCGCCAGCCGAAAGGAGGCAGCACTTTGTGCAGAAAAAAACGGCGCAGCGGCTTGCGGGGCCGCGCAGATGCATTTGCTGCACTCAAAGATTTAGGTTTCGACTCGGTCAAGGTATTCGGTCGAGGAATTTAGGTGTCGCCGGTTCCGCGGCCCTTGCGACCGCCCGACGCATGAGCGTTGGCGAATGCGCCGCTCGCCATCGCGCCGATGAGCGACAGCTCGCCGGCGAGAGCTACGACTGCGCAGATCTCCGCAAACTTTGCTGCTGTGCCCGTTCCTGTGCAGCCAAGCATGGCGAGACATTCGCGCGCCGTCGGAAGAAAGGTTCCGCCGCCGACGGTGCCGACGATGAGGTTAGGCAGCGTGACGGAGGCATAAAGGTCGCCGGTGGCCGTGACTTCGAAACGCGTGATCGAGGTGGTGGCTTCGGAGACGCAGGCGACATCTTGACCGCAAGCGATGAAGAGCGCGGCGAGACCGTTCGCGACGTTGCCTTGGAGGCCTACGGCGCCGGTTTGCGCTGCGCCCGCGATGGCTTGATCCCAGCATCGAGCCATCGCTGCCGGGTCGGCACGCCAGTAACGACTGACGGTGCGCGCCGGAATGATGATCTCGGCCGAGGCATTGCGTCCGCGAGCACCGAGGAATGCTTGGGCCGAGGAGCGCTTGTCGCCGGATAGCGCCGATTCGAGCAACCAGCTGACGGGTTGGGCAGGCATGCTCGGCAGCAATTGCTGACAGACCGCCTGAGTGGCGAGCGTCACCATATTTTGACCAGCGGCATCTCCGGTCGAGTATTCGAGCATTAGGTAAACGGTATTGCCGAGGACCGAAATTTTTTGACCCTGCAGTCTGCAGAAGCGTGAGGTCGATGCGGCAGTCTGCTGCATGGAGGCGAACTGCGCCGGCAGCCAATCGGCGACACGCATGGCGGTCGGCAGATCGGCGAATTCGAAGCAGGGTGCGCGCCCGACGAGTTGTCGGCTGCAGGCGGCATTGGCACCGCCGCAGCGGTTGATGACGTTGAACGCGTGCTGGAAGGAGGCGACGAGCGTGCCCTCGGTCGTGGCGAGGGGCACCATGAAATCGCCTGAGGCATGAAGCCCTTTGATATGAATTGGGCCGGCGACGCCGAGCGGCATCTGGGCGTAACCGATGAAGCCCTCGATGCTACCGGCGAGCTTTTCGGGTTCGAGCTCGGGAGCCGTGCCACACAGGGCGTCGATTTCGAGACCCTGATCTCGAAGACGAGAGCGTCGCTCGTCTCGCGCTTCGCGAGAGGCGTCCGTCGTGGCGGGAAGTCGGCGTGGGCCGCTGCGGGTCTCCTCGGTCATCTCGACATTTTGAGCGCCAGTGCACGTGGCAGCAAGCAGGATCGTCTGCGCGTCGACCCGACCTGCGAGATAATGCGTCGGCAACGATTTCGAGCATCAGGTTTGGAGGTCTCATGCACCCTTTTCCGCACATCTATACGGTCAGTGCCTCAGCTGGCGTCTCGGGGGCTGTCAGCCTCGATTCGCCGGGTCTGTCGACTATCCCGAGTGAGCCGCCCGTCGAGTTCGGCGGCCCCGGAGACAAATGGTCGCCCGAAACTCTGCTGACGGCGGCGCTCGTCGATTGCTTGGTGCTGAGTTTTAGAGCCGTGGCCGCTGCGTCACGCTTCGAGTGGTCGCATCTCGAGTGCAAGGTCGAGGGCAAGCTCGACCGGGTGGAGCGGGTCAGTCAATTCACTGAGTTCACGGTTCACGCGACGCTCACGGTGCCGGCCGGCGCCGATCACGACCGCGCACGCACCTTGCTCGCGAAGGCTGAGCAGGTGTGCCTCATCTCGAGTTCTCTCAAGGCGAGCAAGCACCTCGAGATCACCGTCATCAACGGCTGAGTCGTATCTCGCCCCGCATCAGGGCGCGGATGCGCTCGGGTGCGACGAGATGGCAGTAGTGATTGCCGCGGAAACTCTTCGGCATGATCTTCCATCGCCAGTCTTCCCATTCGGCGAAGAGGGCCGAGGCGCGCAAATGCAGCTTGCCGTCGCTGCTGAGATACGCTTCGGCGGGCGAGCCAATCCAGCCCGAGCCGGTGTAACTCATGGTGTCGGCATCGAGCATGACCTGGTGAGGCGCAAACGCCGAGGACGCGCGTGCTTCGTCGTCGAAGGTGGCCCAAAGCTGAACCACCATTTCGCGATGCATGTCGCGGCAACTGCGAGGCGGCAACGCCGGGTCGCGTGCGGCTGAAACGCCGTGCTCGGCCCGAAGGTGATCGGCGCTTTTGGTTTTGCACGAGATGCCGATCAGGCTGCCGTCGGGCGCAGTTTCCGAAAATTGCTGAGTTTCGAGGGGCTTTGCGCGGGCCTTCGAGTCGGTGAAGGCCTCTTTGGTCGAATGGATTTTATTGGTGAGCGACACGGGGGTGTCGACCAACTTGCGCTGCACGACGGCGCAGAAGTCGCGGTGACTCGTGGTGAGCGACGCGGATGCCGGATCAGAGGAGGCCCAAAGATTGTCTCCCATCACCGATGCGAGTAGGGCGAGCGCGACGGTCGAGACGGAGTACGCCGAGCGGGTCACACTTTTCATGGGAGCCTCCCCTGATGCCTACAACTTCGACCTGAGTTTATCATCGGGACATGCGAAAGCCTTTGTTATCCCGGGTCATGGCGCTCGATGCCGCAACGATCGATGAGCTCTATGGCCTCGAGCCGGTGTTCGAGCCTGGGGACAGCGCGGCGGCGACCTCGGAGCTTGGGGTTTTCGTCGAACTGCAATGCCCGTGGTGTGGTGAGCCCTACGGCTCGATGCTCGACCTCACCGATGCGTCCCGAAGTTATATCGAAGATTGTCAGGTGTGCTGTAGACCGATCGAGGTGAGACTCGAGGTCAGCGAGCGCGGCGAGCTCGAGCAGGTGTCGACGAGCCGGGTCGATTGAGCGGCCCGCTCTGCACAAGCGTCGACGAAATATGTTCGTCTCTCGCTGAATCGCGCGATGAGAAGAGCTCGGTCCTCGCGGCTTCGGTGATGATGGCGACGGCCGGATGCTTGATTCGACGCTCTGTCGAGATGGCGTAGAACCTCGCCTTCGGCTCGTCGATTCGACCGAAACTCACCACGCCGTATTGCCTCAGAATTTCATCTTCGATGGCGAGCGGCGCGGCAAATGCCCCGACGCCATGCTGAGCGAAGGTTTTGACGAGCGCGCTGTCGTCGAGTTCTCCGACGATGCGCGGCGTGACGCCTTGACGCTCGAACCACGCCTCGAGCACTCGTCGGTTGGCGCTGCGATCAGTGGGTAAAAGTAAAGGCGCATCGTTCAGGCTACGTGGAAAATCCGGTCGAAGATTGGCCGCCAAAGATTGGGTAGCAAAGAAACCGATTTCGGACTCACCAAGCAAATGACTGAATGCTTTGATAGGGGTGTCCGTGGGCGCAGCACTCGTCGCGAGTACGAGGTCGAGGCGGTGCGCCGCGAGGTCGGCCATGAGTGCGGGTAGCGGCGCCTCGTGACAGGTCACGTGAAATTGTCCATCACCCGCCAGCAGCGGTTCGAGGATTCGAAACGTCACGAGTTTGGGAACTGCATCGGCGACACCGATCGCGACGGCGCGACTGCCTTGCGTTCGAGCACCCCGCAGTACGCTGGCGAGCTCGAGCCCCTTCGGAAAAATTTCTTCGGCGTAGCTATAGGCGAGGCGACCGAGGTCGGTCGGGACCAAGCGGCGCCCTTGGCGCTCGAGCAAAGCGCCCTGCAGTTGATCTTCGAGGAGCTTGATCTGGCCACTGACGGTTTGGGGCGTGATGTGCAGGACCGCCGCCGCCGCCGCGACGCCCCCCTCCCGAACGACCGTCCAGAAATAGAGCAGGTGGGTGTAGTTGAGATGGCGCATGGGTCGGGATAAATATTCGGAAAAAACGAATTATAAGTAAAGAATAATCGATTTTCCCGTAACGAGGGTGGGGTTTAGCCTGCCGCCATGAGTTCACCCTCGCCTTGGCACACGATCGGTCGTCACGACTTGCTGCCTGCCGCGAAGCACGACGACAGGGCGCGATTCGACATCGTGGCCCATCTCAACGCTCAGATTGCGCAAACGCTGTCGCCCAGGGTGAAGGCGGCTTACGAGTCTCGTGCGCGGCAGTCCTTCCGTTTACGACATGGCCGGGATCCGGTCGACCGGCATGACGTCGCCGAGGCGATGCAGCGGGAGCCTGCGTACCGGGTTTTTAGTCTCTTGCGTCGGAACACGATGGAGATTCGCCAACACGCCGGCCGACAACTCGTCGCACGGCAGGCCGAGTCGCTTCGTGATCGTGCGAAGTTGGCCAACGAGGGCGCCCGGACCTTGCGACTCGACCCGACGCTCGAAGCGCCGCGTTACGTGTCGGCCGTCGATACCCATCTCATGCGGGGGGGTTATACGGCCGAGCGCATGACCGACGACGTCACGAACCCGGCCAACTACGACGCCGGCATGTATGCGACGACGGGTGGGGCGGCCGGGCCTTGGAACGATGCCGCGGGTAGGGCGCTGGTCGGTTGGTTGAAGCGCGAGCATCCGCAGTTCAAGCCACGGCGTATCGTCGATCTCGGTTGCGGACTCGGACACAACACCTTGCCGCTGCGCGCGGCTTTCCCGGAAGCAGAAATCATCGCGATCGATGTGGCAGCACCCATGTTGCGCTACGGTCATGCGCGCGCCCGATCGCTCGGCGTATCGGATGTGACCTTCATGCAGGCCGATGCGACGAATACGCCGCTCGAAGACAGCTCCAGCGATCTCGTCTTCACGACGATGGTCTTGCACGAGACATCCCGTCAGGCGTTGCCGCGTATTTTTTCGGAGGCCCACCGACTGCTACGCGCAGGTGGCCTCACGGTACATCTCGAGCAGCCGCCGTATCGCGGCCTCGATCCCTTCGAGCAATTCATGCGCGATTGGGATGGGCGGTTCAACAACGAGCCGTTTTGGAGTGCGTTGCACGAATCGGACTTGCCGGCCCTGCTCGTGAAGGCGGGTTTCGGCGCGGGCAACGTGTTCGAGTCGCGATGCGCGGCGTTGCCGCCGTCGCAGACGGCAATCAAGAACGAAGATTTCGGACGAGCGCCCTCGTGGTATGTGGTGGGTGCGTGGCAAGCGGCGAAAGGAATCGCCTCACTCGGATAGCATGGACATGGATCACTCCCTCCCGCAGATCGCTGACCCCATCCCGCGCGCAACCCCCGCAGAAACAGGGCGCCGTCCGGAAGCTCCTCGATTCACAGACGATCCGATGCTCGATCGGCTCTATGGCGTGACGCTTGCGTTGGTGTCTGAGCTTGCCGTTACACGCTCGCGCCTCGATGCACTCGAGCGCGTACTTGCACGGCGCGAGCTCGTCGATCAGGACGAGGTGGAAGAGTTTGTGCCTGAGCCTGCTGCGGCCGATGCGCGTAGTCGTCTGCAAGCGGAATACTTGGAGCGCGTGCTGCGCGCACTCGAATAATTTCGCGACGCCCCCAACCGATGATCGTCGATGATCGTCCTAGCGTTTCTTGAACGCGGGGTGTCGGACGGTATCGCCCTTCTTGATTCCACGACGCTCGCTCTCTCCGCCGCGTAACTCGAGTACGGCGCGCACTGGCGTATCGGGGCCGATGGGGGTGAGCGAGAGCGGCGGCGTGTTCGCGAAGATCTCGACGATGTTCCCTCGCTCGTCGATGAACAACATGTCGAGTGGAATGAACGTGTTCTTCATCCAGAACGAGGCGATTCGCGGCGGCTCGTTAACGAACAACATGCCCTGCGAAGCCGGCAGATCGCGAACGAACATCAGGCCTTGCCGCTGACGATCGGGAGTGTCGGCGACCCAGACGTCGAAGAGATGCGACCCATTCGCGCTTTGGATCGTCACTTTGCTTTTCGGAAAGGTCGAGAGGTCTTGCGGCGCGGGTTCGGCAGCGCCGAGCAGCGTGCTCAGAAGCAAGACGAAAGTTACGGTAAAGATTTTGTTCATGAGCGATGGAGCATACCCGGGCCGAGATCAGCCAGGCAGCCGTCGACCCATGTGCTCGTCGTTTTCCAGCGAGTGGACCAGTCGAGGAGCGTGTCTCGTCCAAGGTCGGTAATGCGGTAGTACCGGCGTGGTGGGCCCGAGTAAGACGGAACGATTCGACTGGTGAGCAACCCGGCTGCCGAGAGACTGCGTAGCACGGGATACAAACTGCCCTCCGCGAACGGGTTCTCGCCATCGGTCGCCACGTTGCGCAGCCGACGGGCGATGTCGTAGCCGTAGAGGTCCTCGTCGCTGCTCGCCAGGGTGGCGAGCAGCACGAGGGCCAAGGTGCCTGCGTTGAGGTCTTTCTGGAATTTGGCGCCGGTGCTAGTAGTCACTTGTTATTACAATGCACTAACTAGCAATAGTTATCAAATAATAGTCAGCTTCCCGCTTTCCAAGCGCCGCCCTGGAAGCCGCAACCGACCTCGATGCTGCTGGCTTCGCCGTCGTAGTAGTGCACGGAGGAGTCCGGTTTGGCGCAGGTGCCGACCCGCCCTGCAGCGGGGCAGGCGCCGGGCGCAAAGGTGGCGCCGCTGTTCTGATCGCGCTTGCCGATCTCTTCACATTGAGGAGCCGTCGACGGATCGATGCAGGCCTTGTAGGGGCCGGCCCACTGGTTTTGGAGATTGAAGCGGCAATGTCCGCCGACGTCGGTGTTCGCAGCGGGTTGCTGAGCAGAGAGCGACGAGACCGACAATGCCGCAAGTGCGCAGAACACGATGCGCAAAAAGGCTTGATGTGCGTGATCGAACATGGGAACTCCGAGGAAATGAGAAGGACCGTTTCGAGCCTACTGCCGCCCCGGTCTAGCGAGTAGACTTGTGAGGGTCTTGGTCCACGTTGCGGGGATCCTGTTCGTGCTTCGCAAGCGACTTGCCCTTCTGTTGGTGTTTGCGCTGCTGTCGGCGTGTGGTGCGCTCGGGCCGCGGCTCGAGGCGCCTAAGTTGGCTGTGGCCAAAGTCGAACTCGTCAAAGGCGATCTCTTCGAACAACGCCTGCGTGCGCGCATGCGAGTTCAAAACCCGAACGATCGCGAGCTTCGTGTGCGAGGGGTGACCTACACCATCGAGTTGGGGGGAGAAGAGCTCGGTCGCGGACTCTCGGGCAGTAGTTTCGTGGTGCCCGCGCGCGGTGAAGCCGAGTTCGACATGTTGGTGACGGCCAATCTCGCCGGTACTTTGCTCAAGTTGCTCGAGCGCGCGCGCCAGAGCGGCGGTGCACCCAACGAACTTACCTACCAGCTGCGCGGCGAAGTGAAGCTCGACAGCGGACTCATCAGAACCGTGCCCTTCAACGAGAAGGGTCAGTTGTCGTTGCGATAGGAGTTCGCCGGATGACGTTCGGGCGAATCATGCTGGTGATCACCGTGCTGACCCTCATCGTGGTGTCGATCGCCATCGGTTGGTATGCCGCGACCTGGCCTGTGCGCTGATGGGGCCTGTGCTGCGCTTCATTTTTTGGTTCGAGTTTCAATCCGAAGATAACGTCCATAACAAACGGAGTAATTCACTATGGCCACAGCACTCTGGATCCTGCTCGCTGCGATGCTCATGCCCATCATTTGCGGTGGTATCGCGAAATTCAGTGGCGGAAACGATCGATACGACAACGCCAACCCGCGTGAGTGGCTTGCTCGTCGCACGGGTTATCAGGCGCGTGCGAATGCGGCTCAGGCTAATTCTTGGGAGGCGCTTGCGACGTACATCGCAGGACTCGCTGCCGCCTTCATCGGTGGTGTCGATCCGGCATCGGTCGGGCTGATCGCCTCGATTTTCTTGGTGTCCCGAATTGCTTACGTGGCGTGCTACGTCGCCGATCTCGCCACTCTGAGATCGCTCACTTGGCTCGTGGGTTTCGGCAGCTGCGTTTGCCTCATCGTGATGGGTGCTCAGCGAGTCGTCTGATGGACATGCCCGTACGCCAATCATCGAACACCTCGCGCAAGCTGCAGGCCCACATCAGGGGCCTCGTCGGCAAGGCGATCGAGGATTATTCGATGATCGAGGAAGGCGACAAGGTGATGGTCTGCCTCTCGGGGGGCAAAGATTCCTACACCATGCTCGACATCTTGATGTCGTTACAGCGAAGCGCCCCGGTCAAGTTCGAGTTGGTGGCGGTCAATCTCGATCAAAAGCAGCCAGACTTTCCGGAGCATGTGCTTCCCGAATACCTGACCGCCCTCGGCGTGCCGTTTCACGTGATCGAGCAAGACACCTACTCGGTCGTCAAGCGTGTCATCCCCGAGGGCAAGACGATGTGCGGGCTATGTTCTCGTATGCGGCGCGGAGCGCTCTATCGTTGGGCTTCGGAAAACGGGGTGACCAAGGTGGCGCTGGGTCATCATCGTGACGATATCGTCGAGACGCTCTTCCTCAACATGTTCTTCGGCGGTCGACTGAAGGCGATGCCGCCCAAGCTGCGCTCCGAAGACGGGCGGCACATCGTCATCCGTCCGCTCGCCTACGTGCCCGAGCGAGATATCGAGAGGTACGCTCGCGCGCGGCAGTTTCCGATCATTCCCTGCAAACTCTGTGGCTCTCAGGACAACGCGCAGCGCCGCACGATCAAACATATGTTGCAGGAATGGGAGCGAATGCATCCGGGGCGAACAGAGTCAATTTTTTCGGCAATCTGCCGAGTCGAGGCCGGACATTTGGCTGACCCGGCGCTATTCGATTTTTCGGCTCTTCGCGTCTCGACCGAGGGGTGAGGCGAGTGACGCCTGACGCGGGAGTTCCCGAGTTCGATGCCGAGGCGCTCGCTGCGGTGGCGCGGTTGCGCAGCCGTTTTCGCGGAGCATTACTCGGGCTTGCGCTCGGTGAGGCGCTCGCCGCGCCTGCGCAATTGGCGAGACCGGGGAGCTTTGCTCCGATCCGCGATCTCATCGGAGGCGGACCCTTCGATCTTGCCCCAGGCTCCTGGACCGATGACACGGCGATGACGCTGCTGCTCGGCCGTAGTGTTCTCGAGTGCAGAGGATGTGATCCGTCCGATCAGTTGACTCGATTCCGACGTTGGCAACGCGATGGTGAAGGGTCCCTCTCCGGCGAATGTCTCGGGATCACGGCGAGCGTCAGTCGTGCACTCGTGGACGGTGAGGCGTCGAGTGATCTACGCGATGGTGCCGATGCACTCGTCCGAGTCGCACCGCTCGTCCTGTGGCACTACGCCGACGAGCAGGCGCTGATCAAAGACCTCGAGCCGATGATGCGACTGACGTGTCGTGAATCGTCCACGCTCGATACCCTGACTGAGTTCGCATCGATGATGCATGGTGCGATACGTGGCAAACCCCTCAAAGATGCGACTCGATCAAGGCCGACTGATACGCGGCCTTCTCGTCTCGATACCCAGGCCTCTCTTGCGCTCGCCGTCGCCAAGGAGTCCCTGCACGAGGCAAAGAATTGGAAGGATGCCGTGCTGCGAGCGGTCAATCGTGGCGGCGACGCCGACGTCTACGGCGCAATGACGGGGCAGCTTGCCGGCGCGGTGTTTGGCGTGGAGTCGATTCCAGCCGGATGGCTCGCGATGCTGGCCGGTCGACCCATGATCGAAGAGCTCGCCGATGCGCTGCTCGCGGAAGTGCTCGTTCGGCTAGATACCGAAACCTGAGCCGTGAGACGGAAGTCCCCTCATTGGGCCCGTTACTCTGACGCGCAACTCCTGCGCCTGAGATTTCGCGATCTGCATCTCGGTCTGCCGAGGCGTGCCGTGTTGCAACGCGCCATCCGTCGTCTGCGTGATGAACTCGCGGCGCGCGACATTTTGTTGGAGCCGCACTTTTGGTTTTCGGACGAGTGGTTTTCACCCGACGGCGTCCCGGGTATCGCGATCCCGTTTTACCTTGCGCATCCGCGCCTCGAGCGCCTCGAGCGTCGCATGTCGAGCTCGGTGGAGGGCGGTAATGCGGCAGGCTTGATGCGCATCTTGCGCCACGAGGCCGGCCACGTCGTCGATACGGCGTTTCGACTCCGAAGACGAAAACTCTGGCGTGACACGTTCGGGTCGGCTGCTTTGCCTTATCCGACCCGTTATGTCGCAAACCCTTCGAGCCGCGAATTCGTCACTCACTTGGATGGTTGGTATGCCCAAGCGCATCCGGCGGAAGATTTCGCCGAGACCTTTGCGGTTTGGCTAGCGCCGCGCTCAAACTGGCGGCAGTGCTATGCCGACACGCCCGCCCTCGCAAAACTCGAGGCGATGGACGAGTTGATGCAGAGCATCCGCGGCCGTCGCCCCGTCGTGCGTACGGCAAGTCGTATCGATCCGGTCGCCTCGAACGATTTATCATTGCGCGATTACTACCGACGTCATTTGCAGCGTCGTGTCGACTGCGATTTTTCAATGATTGATCGAACGCTCGATCGCGGACTGTCCA
>JACCDG010915932.1_pt1 | contig 14219 bp, 12 predicted proteins | sample 7442471 | NCBI WGS metagenome assembly JACCDG01 (sample SAMN15323444, study PRJNA562643) | freshwater metagenome | isolation source: river surface water | place: USA:Blue River Watershed | collected 2017-08-17
TGATAACAAAATTTTATTAGTATGAACATTGCACTTATTGGATACGGGAAAATGGGGAAAACCATTGAAGCAATTGCAGTTGAGAATGGACATACTGTTGGATTAAAAATTGACCAATATAATGCTGCCGATTTATGTGCCCAAAAAGTAGCAGGCATCGATGTTGCTATCGAATTTACAGGTCCTCACAGTGCATTTGAAAACGTCATCAATTGTCTATCACTTGGTCTTCCCTTGGTGTGCGGCTCTACCGGTTGGCTGGAAAAATATGATGAAGCCAAAAGATTTTGCGAAGCAAAAAATGGGACTTTTATTTATGCAAGTAATTTCAGTATTGGTGTGAACTTGTTTTTTGAAATCAACAAAACACTTGCAAAATTAATGAGCAAGCATTCAAACTACGATGTGAGCTTACATGAAATTCACCACACTCAAAAAAAAGATGCACCAAGCGGCACAGCAATAACACTTGCAGAACAGGTAATGGAAGTATTACCACATAAAACAAAATGGATTAATGAAGTATCGAATGTTGCATCGGATTTAGTCATCACTTCCGAAAGAATTGATCCAGCACCTGGAACACATACCATTACATATGCATCTGCTATTGATAGCATTGAGATTACGCATACTGCGCACAATAGAAAAGGATTTGCAAGCGGTGCATTGCTAGCAGCTGAATTCGCAGCAACCCACCAAGGCATTTTTTCTATGAAGGATGTTTTAGGAATTTAAGATTTAGAAAGAAAGGTTTTAACACGGCTGTAAACAGGCTCACTTAAAGGCACTAAGGGCAAACGAACTTCATTTTCTACTAATTTCATTTGATGCATAAATGCTTTTACACCAGATGGATTATTTTCCGTAAACATCAAATCATAGGCTTCAATTAATGGATCATTGATTGCTTTTGCTTTAACAAAATCTCCAATTAAACAAGCACGAACCATATTAGAAAACGCTGTTGGATATGCGTTTGCAGCAACACTAATTACACCTTGCATGCCACAAGCAATTTGAGAAAGTGCTAATAAATCATCTCCACTAACAACAATAAAATTGGAAGGTGCATCCCTTAAAATATCCATACAATGCGCCAAATCTCCACTTGCTTCTTTTAATCCAACTACATTTGGACAATCTTTTGCCAAACGAATAGTAGTTGCAGCAGACATATTTCGACCTGTCCTTCCAGGCACATTATATAAAATAACAGGTTTTGGACTTGCCGCCGCAATGGCTTTATAATGTTGATAAATACCTTCTTGTGAAGGTTTATTATAAAAAGGAACCACACTTAATATAGCAAGTGCTTTATCCAATGGTAAGATTTTCAGATCATTGATTACTTCTGCTGTATTATTGCCACCTACACCAACTATAACTGGGACTCTATCTGCTGTATGGCTATATGTAAAAGCAATGATGGCAATTTTTTCATCTTTACTTAAAGTAGGTGTTTCACCAGTTGTTCCTAAAGTTATTAAATATTCGACACCCCCATTAATGACATGATCTATCACTTTTCCCAATGCAGTAAAATCTATACTTCCATCTTTTGCAAATGGTGTGACTAAAGCTACCCCTGTTCCTCTCAACTTTTGCTGAACTGTCATTATGCTAATTTATTTAGTTGACGCTTGAAGATAAATATATTTTTTAAAGATATTTCTTTAATCAGAAAAAAATAAAGCTTTATGTTAATTTAATTTAATCTACTACGAAATTAGCAAGTTTGAGTCCCGTCCGGTACAAAAAAAGACCCTTATTGATAAGGGCCTTTTTTGTATTTTTTATATACTTATAATTGAATCTAATGTTTATTTAGCATCATAAATTACTTGCTCATATAGAATTTTGCCATCCTTGATAGCAAAAGATACAAAAGTCAAAGATTTTGAAGTCTCTCCAGTCTTTGAAGTACTTTTGAAATTAATCCAAGCATGCCCCCATTTAATTCCTTCATATCGACTATCGGTTGTTGGAACAGTCACTACTTCTAAATTTGGTGTGCCTGCATCTATAACAACACCTGAACGCTCTCTTTGTTGTTTAAACATCTCAATTCTGTCAGACATTTTCATTGCTACAGTATCATTATTATGCCATGATTTTGCTGTATCACTGAAACATGTAGCCAATGTTGCCCAATCGCCAGTGCTATAAGCAGTGATCGTTTTTTTCATTAAATCCACTTCAGGACCTTCTTTTACACAACTAGATGCTGTTGAAGCAGTTTCGGTTGTAGCAGTTTTTTCACTTGGTGTAGAACAAGCAAATAAAGTTGTAGCAAACATTGCTACCAGGATTGTTTTTTTCATGTTTTTAAGTTTAATTTAAACCAAAATTTGAAAAAAAACAGATTACCATAACTATTTTATGTTACAAATTTGTTCCCATCTATGTTATTGGAACATTATGAAGACTATTTTAATTAAATGCGCTTCATTTAAGCATGCATTAATCTAAAAGTTAAATTAATTCGCACTTGTTTGACGCGTGTTGTCTTTGGTAAGGAATGATACCAATGCGCTTGGATAACCCCTTTCATATCTAACAAAGAGCCATGTGCAAGTTCAATGTCTACACGTTCATTGGTTTTGGCATGCTTGAATGCAAATTTACGAACAGCCCCAAAACTTAAAGATGCAATGGAAGACGCTTCAACAATCTCTTTTTCATTGTCCTGATGCCAACCCATCCCCTCCTCGCCTTCATGGTATAAATTCAGTAAACATGCATTGTACTTTGCCCCAGTCATCGCTTCCACTTTTTGTTTGATACCAAATAAAGCGGATGTCCACTCCAATCCTGATTTTTTGACCCCAGCATAGGTATAGCAAATGCCCGTATCTGCATACCATGCCACTTTTCTTTTGGTAATGATTTTTTTACCAAACATCACCACTTCATCTTGCTTCCAAGGAATGGTATCCAATAAATCTTTACAAATGCCATTCGCTTCTTGTTCATTAAAAACCACGCCATGGTAGATGGCAATACCATCATATGGCAATAGGTTTTCTGGCTCAAAAAGAAAGGACATATTTGAATAAATTATTTTAATGTCTGCAAAATCCATTTTGGATTTGCAGTATCTGACACAAACTGACCCAACACTTTTGAAGGTTTATTTGCAATCAATTGCTGTGAATCTGAGCTTGGCAATAATCTTAATCGATATATTTTATTGTATACAATACCTTTTGGAGAACTTAGTTTCTTGTACAAATACTTCATATAATGTTCTGGCACCAAAGATTTAATGGTATTATACCTGGATGGCAAGTTCACTCCTATTGACATCGCTACATCGTCCAACATATCAATACAATTAAGTATTAAGGTAAAAGCAGGCGGATTTGCCGTCCATCTTTCCAGTACAGCTTTTGCTTTATAATAAGCTGCTTCATCAACAATAAAATACATATCTCCATTGGGCGGGATATGTTTTAAACAATTAGAATCGTTTTTTACTACACCAATTGGAATAGGCACAGTTCCAATTGTCTTAGGATAATAACCGTAGACTTTAAAATCTTGTTTTTCTGCAGTTTTATTTTCTTGTTGATACAAAATCACAAATGCATGCCCTGTATAGGTGTCATTCCTTACAGCCAAACCAACTACATACTTTTTATTAGTGGTATCTTCTCTTAAATCAATCTCAAGTTTCTGAGCAGCAAGATGCGTTAGAGATCCAATCCAAAAAAAGGATACCATTAAAATAAAAAACTGTTTCATTTAATCAAAATGTTATTTCCTAGGCATCAAGCTTGTTTGCTGTGCTGCATTTAAAGCAAAGGTAGCAACAATTGTAGCAATTTGTTTTAAGTCATCCTGCATTAAATGATCATAAACATCCATATTACTATGGTGTGTTCTTGTGTTGTATTCAATAGGATCTTGTATGAACTGAAAGCCCGGTAATCCTACCCCATCAAAAGCTATATGGTCTGTGCTTCCGGTATTGCTTAAGGTCACCGTCTTTGCACCTAAATCATTGAATGGCGCAAACCAAGTCTTGAAAATGGCTGCTGCTGCAGTATTACCTTGTGCATAAATCCCACGAATTTTACCTGTACCATTATCGATATTAAAATAGGTAGAGAATTTTGCATGTGCAGCATTTGGTTGATTGTTGGCATCCATAAATGTTTTTTTCACATAACCTCTTGATCCCAATAAGCCTTCTTCCTCTGCACTCCATAATCCAATGCGGATGGTTCTTTTAGGATTAATTCCTGCTGCTTTGATAATACGCATTGCTTCAATCATTACTGCTGAACCTGATGCATTATCTGTGGCACCAGTTCCAGACTGCCATGAATCCAAATGCGCACCAATCATCACCACTTCGTCTTTCAACATTGGATCCGTTCCTGGAATTTCTGCAAGCACATTATATCCTTGTAAGTCCTTGGTATGAAATTTAGTTTTTACTTCCAAATCCGCTTTTACAGTGGTGCCAGATTTAGCTAATCTTAAAAAAGTATTGTAGTCCTCTACTGACATGGCAAGGTCTAAAAAATTTGCTGGGTCTGTTCCTTTATATGAACCGCCCCCTTGTGCAAAAATAGTACCATCATGATTTCTTGTTGCTGTGGTTAGCATCGCCACTGCACCTTCCTCAATTGCCATTGCCTTTAATAAATTCATGACTCTTTGTGGACCTGATCTCTGTGCCTGCATCTCGCGCATACGTCTTTGTTGCGCGGTATCTGGTGTTCTAGAAACTGCTGGTGCAGCAGCTGCTTCCATTGCTGCTAATGCTTCGTCTGTATATCTTTCAGCATCAGCTTTAAAACTTTGCTTATACTTATTTTCTTGATCCAAAATAATGATCTTGCCCTTTAATTGTCCTTTATAAGTTAGCAATGTAACAGAATCTTTTGCATCTACTACAAGTATGGTTGCATTCTTTAAGCCATTGGTGCCTGCTGTCCATGTTTTAGGCCAAGCCAATAATGGTTTGTAATATGGTGCAGTCATCGCAAAATACATTTTCTCTAAATCCCACCCTTTACCAAATTCACCCCAAGGTTCGATGGTTGCATTTGATGCACCATTTTTAGTTAACACCTCTTTTGCATAATTAGCAGCTCTAGCATAGCCTTCTGAATTGGCCAATCTATTTCCGCTTTTATCTGTTAAGTTAAATGCAATATCCATTACCTGAGATTTTTCCAATCCTTCGGTTCTGATTTTCTGAATACTTGCAGGATCTAATTGCGCCATTGCAGAAAAGGGGAAAATTGCAGCAAGGATAAACCCTTTGATTACTAAGTTTTTCATAGTAGGTCTTTTGATGATTTTGAATGATCAAATTAGGCAAAAGCGTGCATTAAAATGTACCATTTATCCAATTTTTGTATACCTATTGGTTTTTTATTTTGAAAGCAACAAAATTTATCGGAATTTAATACCATAATATACGCCCTATGGAAAAAAGACAATTTATCAAAGACCTTGTTTTAACTGGTATTGCAATGCCTTTGGGATTTGGTGGAATGGCAAAAGCTTTCGCAAGCAATGCAGCAAAATCTCCTTTGTCTTTAGCAGAAAACAATCGTTTTTGGGAGGAGATTCGTCAACAATATATCCTTAAGCCAGACTATATTAATTTAGAAAATGGCTATTATAATTTTTTGCCTCAGCCCATACTGAATAAGTATATCGAGCATATCAAAGAAATCAATTACCAGGGTTCTTATTACATGCGCACTGTGCAATGGGAAAACAAACAAAAATCAGTGATTGCATTGGCTGAAATTGCTGGATGCTCGCCCGATGAATTAATCATTACACGTAATACCACAGAATCATTAGATACAACTATCGGTGGTATTCACTGGCAAGCTGGCGACGAAGCCATCATGGCTGAGCAAGACTATGGCGCTATGTTAGATATGTTTAAATTAGTAAGTGAGCGATATGGTGTCGTGAATAAAATGATTTCTGTTCCCAATCATCCAAAAGACGATGCCGAAATTGTTATGCTATATAAAAACGCCATCACTCCAAAAACTAAAGTGATATTAGTGAGCCATATGATCAATATCACAGGCCAAATATTACCCATTAAAAAAATCAGTGAAATGGCACACCAGCATGGGGTACAAGTGATGGTAGATGGCGCACATGCTTTTGCACATATCCAATATAGTATTGCTGATTTAGGTTGTGACTATTATGCAGCATCCTTACATAAATGGCTAAGTGTGCCATTAGGTGCTGGCATACTTTTTGTTAAAAAAGAACATATCAAAAACATCTGGCCTCTTTTTGGAGACAATGAAAAAGATCCAAATAAAATTAAACGTATCAACCATACAGGAACTCATCCTGTGCATACAGATTTAACGATCCCTGATTCAATTGCCTATTATCAAATGATTGGACCTGCAAATAAAGAAGCTAGGTTAAGGTACCTACAACAATATTGGACCAGCAAAGTCAAGGACAACCCAAATATTATATTGAATACCCCGACCTCTCCAGATCGTTCTTGTGCCATCAGCAATGTGGGTATCAAAAATATGAAACCAGCAATGCTTGCTGAGCGCTTAATGAAGGAACACAAAATTTTTACTGTAGCCATTGACTATGCCAATGTGCGTGGATGTAGGATTACACCTAATCTTTATACCACCACCAAAGAATTGGACGTATTTGTGGATGCATTAAATACCCTGAGCAAAGCCTAAAATTCCATATTTATTCCAATTTTATTAACATTCGTTCGTATTTGCGGTTTTTTGCCTAATTTAATTGTCTAATTACCGCAAAATGCTTAAGAAAGAGCGTCAAGAATTCATTTTACACCAATTAAACCTGCATAATAAAATTTTATGTGCTGATATAAGCAATAAAATGGGTGTGTCTGATGATACCATCAGAAGAGACCTTCAAGAACTTGCGCAAGATGATAAATTGATCAAAGTACATGGCGGAGCACTAAGTAAATCATTTCATACCGCTTTTGACAGAAAGATGGTATATAATTTAGAGGATAAAAACATCATCGCTCAAAAAACAGCTGCTTTAGTTCAAAGCGGTATGTATATTTTAACTTCTGGAGGTACTTCCATTTTGGAATTTGCAAAATCTTTAGACACGAATTTGAATGCCACTTTTTTTACTTGTAGCCTGAATGCTGCTATTGAATTTGCGCACCACCCTAGTATTGAAGTAGTCATGATTGGTGACAAGGTTTCAAAAGACTCCATGTTAACGACAGGCGCTAGTGCTGTTCAAACAATTGAATCCATTCAAGCAGATTTATGTATCCTAGGTATCAATTCTTTAGACACACAATTTGGACTCAGTGAAAACGACTGGGAAGTAGTTCAAATAAAAAAGGCAATGATTAAAGCTTCCAAAAAAACAATTTGCATCGGCATTTCTGAGAAATTAAATTCTCAGCAAAAAATTAAAGTAGCCAACCTCGACGAGATTGATATTTTAATTACAGAGCTGGACCCCAACGATCCAGTACTGTTGCCATTTAAACAAAAGGGATTAACCATTTATTAATATTAAAAAATCAGTTATGAGACTAAAAAAAACAAGCAAGCTATATATGGCAAAGCTTATGATGATTTTGGTTTTGCTGTCTGGTTTTTGTATCGACACAATTGCCCAAACAATTATTAGCGGTAAAGTATCGAATCAAAAAGACAACAGCGGAATTGAAGGGATTTCAATTGTTATCAAAGGAACACGTAATGGTGCAACTTCTGATAACGTTGGTGGCTTCTCTTTAAAATTAAATAACAACAACGCTGTTACATTAGTAGCGAGCGGGGTTGGATTTAAAACTCAAGAGTTGAACGTGGATCCAAGTAAAATGGCTACTGGATTGAACATTGTTTTAACAGAACAATATTCAAAATTAGACGAAGTAGTAGTTACTGGTACATCTGCAGGAACTACTAAACGTCAATTAGGAAGCTATATTAGTAGTGTAAACTCGGATGAATTAACCAAAGGTGCAACTGGAAACGTATTAGCTGCTTTACAAGGTAAAACAGCCGGTGCGCAAATTATCCAAAACAGTGGAGACCCTGCTGGTGGTATGTCTGTTCGTTTAAGAGGTATCAGTTCTGTTTTATCTTCTTCTGAGCCTTTGTATATCGTAGATGGAGTCATCATCAACAACGCAACCAACAGAGTTACAAATACTTCGAGTAACTATGATGGTGGTAATTTTGTTGGAAGCATTGGCCAAAACAGAATGGTGGACATCAACCCTGCCGATATCGAAAGAATTGAAGTTTTGAATGGTGCTGCAGCTGCTGCTACTTATGGAAGTAGAGCGAATGCGGGTGTGATTCAAATTTTCACCAAAAGAGGTAAATCGGGTGCTGCTAAAGTAAGTTTCTCAACTACTTACTTGAACAGTAATTTAAGAAAGAAATTAGATGTAAATAATTCACCTGTTAAATTCGGTGGACCAACAGATGGTCCAGGTGCATTGACACAAGATATTTTATCGCCGGCTGTAACCAATACAACTAGTGTAACACGATATGATTATCAAGATTATATTTTCCGCAATGCTTCTGGTACAGATAATACTGTTTCAGTGAGTGGTGGAAACGATAAAACAAAATACTATTTTGGTGGATCTTATTTTTACAATCAAGGTATCATCCAAAATACAGATTTTCAAAGATTTAGCTTTAGATCAAATATTGATCAGGTGATCAACAAGTGGTTGAGCATGAATTTGGGATTAAACTATACCAATTCATCTGCAAATGAAAAACCTGATGGACAATCATTCTTCTCTCCTACTAACTCTGTGACCATCATTGGTAACTTCCATGATATTTGGACAAGAGATGCCAATGGTAATATCAAAGCAGTTGGTGAAAGAGGTAGAGTAAACCCTGTATCAGTTATAGAAGATATCAAACAAAGACAAACAACGAATCGTTTGATTGGTAGCTTTGGAATGAAAATGAAAGCTGCAAAAGGCTTGACTTTTGATTACTTAATGGGTATTGATAATTATGCACAAAACGGAACCACTTATATTCCTCCATTTGCATACAATGCAAGTCCAGGTTTCTTTGGTGGTGGTCCAACTTTAGATCCTACACAAAATGGATATTCAAGTGCTGCTACAAATAATTTCTTCCAAATCAACCATGATTTAACTGGAAATTATACAGTAGACATCACTAAAGACTTTAATTCAACTACTCAAGTTGGTTTTTCTCAACAATATGAAAAAAGCAACTATGCTTTAATTCAAGGTAGAGGTTTTGCTCCTTTCATTGAAACAGTAAACGGAGCTTCTACTCCATTACCTGGTGTGGATGATCGCAGTGAGATTTCTATTTCTGGTTTATACATCCAACAAAACTTTAAATTAAAGAATCAATTTTTCTTAACAGGTGCTGTTCGTCGTGATGCATCTAGTGTATTTGGTGCAAACCAACGCAACCAAATTTATTCTAAAGCAAGTGCGAGTTATGTAATTTCTAGTACAGACTTTTGGAATGAATTAGCAATTGCGAAAGCATTTGATTTAGTTAAAATTAGATTAGCTTATGGTGAAAGTGGAAACTTAACTGGTATTGGTGCTTATTCAAGATTCAATACATATAGCTCAAACTCTTTCTTAGGTAGAAGTGCATTAAACTCAAGTTCAACACTTGCAAATGAAAATGTAAAACCAGAAAGACAATCAGAGATTGAATATGGTCTTGATTTAGGTATGTTGAATAACAGAATTGGATTGACAGTGAACGTGTACAATAAGAAAGTAACCGACTTATTAATCAACAGACAATTAGCTCCAACCAATGGCTTTGCTAGTTTGTTAGATAATTTTGGTGCTTTAGAAAACAGAGGTTACGAAGTTATGTTAACCTTAGTTCCAGTTCAAAATAAAGATTTGAAGTGGGAAATGACGACTATTTATAATAGAAATAGAAATAAAGCAACTAAAATTGGACAAGCTTTAACACTATTCTCTACAAACTCTGGTACACCAATTGGTATCGTTGAAGGTCAACCAATCGGTATTTTCTATGGTACTTATTTTGCAAGAAATGCAGATGGAACATTTATTTTGAACACTTCAAGTATTCCTCAAACTGCAAGAGGTACTCAAACTAGTGTATTAAATCCTACAGAAAATTTAAATAATACAGGTAACGTATTAAGAAGAGTGATTGGTGACCCTAACCCTGATTACACAGCAAGTTTAGTGAACGAAGTAAGTTACAAAAAATGGAATTTCCGTGCTCAATTAGATGCGGTTCAAGGCGTAGATGTTTTCAATGCCGATTTCAGAACTAGACAAGGTGTTGGTAACGGAAAAGTGGCTGAACAAGAGCAAAGAGGTATTTTGCCTAGAGGTTATATCAGCGGTATTTATGCAATTGAAGAATGGAGAGTAGATGATGGTTCTTTTGTAAAATTGCGTGAATTATCTGTGAGCTATAATGTTGGTAAAGTGAAATTCATCAATAACCTTAGCATCAATTTTAGCGGTAGAAATCTTATTTCATGGGATAATTACAAAGGATACGATCCAGAAGTTAACTCTGGTGGTCAAAGCACTTTGCTAAGAGGTATTGACTTTGGTGCTACGCCTATCCCTCGTACTTTCAGTTTTGGTATCAAAGCTGATTTTTAATCTTTAATTCAATAAATCAAGAAAAATGAAAAAGATACAATTAATTTATCAATTCGCTTTCTTACTGGGGATACTGTCTCTTGCTAGTTGTAAGAAAGATTTCCCAAATCCAAATGCACCAACCACCGATCAGGTGTTTAGTTCTGCAAGAGGTTTAGTGGGAGTGAACATTGGTGCTCAAAGGGTTTATTCTTTTGGTGGTGCTAGTGTGCTTTATGGTATGGTAACTGCCAATGGTTTTGCAACCAATGAAGTTATTTTAATGAACGCTGGTAATGTGGCGGAATTTCAATTTAGTAGAGGCGGAAGTACAGTAGATAATACTAATACTGTGTTAGCAAATATTTGGACCAACTCTAATAAAGTGATCTATGATGCGAATACAGTGATTGCTGCGGCTGCAAAAGTAAATGACAAAGGCTATGCAAGTGGTTTAATTGCACATGCTTCTATCTTAAAAGCATTGGCAATTGGAACATTATCTATGTTTTGGGAACAAGTACCAGAAGGCATAGGTGCTAATGTAAAGTTCATAAGTAGAGCAGAAGGATTTGATGCTGCAATTGCCACAATCAATAGTGCATTAGCAACAGTGAATTCCACTCCTGTGAGTGCTAGCTATTTATCTGATGCTACTCCAGGTATTGATTATGTAAATACTTTAAATGCGCTTAAAGCAAGGTATTTATTGTTTACAGGTAAAAATGCGGATGCGCTAACAGCAGCTAATTTAGTTGACCTAACAAAAAGATCTACATTCAACTATGATGCAATTAGTACAAACCCAATTTTCACTACTGCAACTGCAACGAATAATGTTTTTCAAGTGATTGATTCTACATTAGGACTACCTACAGCATTAGCGCCAGCATTAACTGATGGTCGTATTCCTTTTTATACGTCTATCAATGCAACTATAGCGCCAAGGTATAGAATCAATGGATTTTATAATAGCACTACCACTGCTATCCCTATTTACTTACCAGGCGAAATCATGCTAATCAAAGCTGAAGCAATGGCAAGAACAAATAATTTAACGGGTGCATTGGCTGAGTTAAATAAAGTCATTACTAAAACTGCTACTGCAGATTTATTCAAAGTTGGTGCTGGATTGACTGCTTCAACAGCGAGTACATCTACAGAAATTCTTGAAGAAATTTATAGAAACAGGTGTATCGAGTTGTATATGTCTGGTTTGAAACTAGAAGATATGCGTCGTTTTGGAAGACCACTCACTGAAAGAAAGAGAAACTTTTTCCCTTATCCATTTAGAGAAAGAGATGGCAATCCAAACACACCATCAGACCCTAGTTTTTAATTTAAAAAAAGAATTGAATGGATAAGTCATTTATACGTATTACTGAATCGAATTCTAACTATGATCATATTGAAAATTTCAGTACGACTGAGATTTTACAAAATATCAATGCAGAAGACAAAAAAGTGGCTTATGCGGTCGAACAAGTTATTCCAACAATTCAAACTTTGGTAGACTCAATAGTGGGAAAGTTATCGAATGGGGGACGCCTATTCTATATCGGGGCAGGAACGAGTGGCAGACTAGGTTTAGTAGATGCAAGTGAATGCCCTCCCACTTTTGGGGTGCCAAATGATTTAGTGATTGGTATTATAGCAGGAGGACACCAAGCCATGTTTCAGGCTGTTGAAAATGCGGAAGACGATATGGAACAAGCTTGGAAAGAGTTACTAGATTTCAATATTAGCAATCAAGATGTTGTATTAGGTATTGCTGCAAGTGGAACGACCCCTTATGTGATTGGCGGTCTACAAGCTTGTCGACAACATCAAATTACAACAGGTAGTATTAGCTGTAATTTGAATAGTCCAGTGTCTGCCCATGCCGACTTCCCAATTGAAGTAGTGGTGGGTCCTGAATTTATTACTGGCAGCACAAGAATGAAAAGTGGTACCGCACAAAAGATGGTACTCAATATGATTTCAACTGCTGTCATGATAAAACTTGGTCGCATCAAAGGAAATAAAATGGTCAATATGCAATTAACGAATCAAAAATTATTTGATCGTGGTGTAAAAATGATCATAGATGAATTACATTCAATTGATGCAACAAAAGCAGCTGAACTTTTAAACACTCATGGATCTGTTAAAAAATCCATTGAAGCATTTCAGTTAAAATAAATTCAGCTTACCCCCAAAAGCAAAAGCCTTCCCAAATTGGGAAGGCTTTTTTATTTTCTCAGAATTTTTATTTTAAAATGAAATAGGCTTACACATTTTAATGATAAAAATAAACTTACAAAGAAAAACTAATCTTCCCCATGGTGATGGGGATTTTAGTCGCATGGCCTCCCGCAAATAAAGGGGTTCCAGCTACTGCTTCATTGGCCAATAAAGCGAATAAGATGGCTTCCTTCGCATCTGGATTAATACCAATCACTTCTGAAGAGTACAATGTGGCGTTTGGTAATAAACTTGTTAAATGTCCCATCAATACAGGATTGTGCATCCCTCCTCCACTACTATACATATTGAATTTGGTTCCAGCAGGAATACTAGATTGAATACAGTCTGCAATAGTCTCTGCAGAAAAGCGATTTAAAGTTGCCATCACATCTTCTGGAGACAATTCTGCTGTATGACTTGCTTTTTGTGCTTTTTCTAAAAATTCTAAGTTGAATAATTCTGGCCCAATGGTTTTTGGTAAGTCAAGGGTAAAAAAAGAATGTGCTTTTAGTTCGTGTAATAAAGCTGCATTGATTTTTCCAGCAGCTGCAATTGCACCGTCTTTGTCATATGCCAATGGTGCAAAATACGCCCTAGTGTAAGCGTCCATTAAAGTATTACCGGTGCCTGTATCGGTTGAGAATACTTGATCTAAGCTACATCCAGCTGACAAATAGGTGAAATTGGCTATTCCACCCATATTTAATAACAATCTATTTTCGGTTGGATGATTACATAATAAATAATCCCCGTAAACTGCTAATGGTGCACCTTCACCTCCTGCTGCTATATGTTTTTGTCTAAAATCACTAAGGGTTAAAATGCCTGTTGTTACAGCAATATGATCCCCGTCTCCAATTTGTAAAGTGGCAGGATCATATTCAGAATTAGGATGTAAAGATTTTGGTGCATGGTAGATTGTTTGTCCATGACTGGCAATCATATCAACATTTTTTGGTTCTATTTTCCATGTAGCCAATGCATCTAAAACCATCTTGCCATGTTGCTTACCAACCCATGCATTGAGTAAACAAAGTGTTTCTAAGGCTACTATTTCCTTTGAAAAAATACTTAAGATCTTTTCTTTAAAATCATTGGTATAGTCTACTGTTGTAAAGGCTTTTAATTCAAATTTGGTATCCCTTCCAGACCCTTTGATTGAACACAATGCAATATCTAAGCCATCCATGGAGGTGCCACTCATTAAACCAACCACCATGCGCTCATGCTTAGCTGCGACATTCACTAAATTTTGTATATTATGGTGCATTTTATGGATCGTTTTATACTCCTCAAGATACTAAAGACTAAGCTTAATTCAAACTAGTTAAAAGTTTTTCACACTCTTATAAGTCAA
>JACCDG011679187.1_pt1 | contig 14218 bp, 15 predicted proteins | sample 7442471 | NCBI WGS metagenome assembly JACCDG01 (sample SAMN15323444, study PRJNA562643) | freshwater metagenome | isolation source: river surface water | place: USA:Blue River Watershed | collected 2017-08-17
CAAGCCGCTTGACACTTAGCTGCTATTAAGCCCTAGTTCTTACATTCCACAATCGCGCCCAAGGGAAACCTTGCGGCGCTTTTGCTTTTCTCCGGGCGCAACTCCAAAAGGCAACCCCGCCAGCCTCAAGCGCCGATATGCGAAAGCCAACAGCCCGCCCCCAAGATGTGTCTGCATGGGGCTGAATATCGGACGGCGGCACCGCACCAAAGGAACCCCACCTCATGGCAACGATATACGCGACATTCTCCGCCATCATGAGCGGGGACAAGCCAGTCTATGCGACCGCCTCCCGCGCGGCCCAAAAGCTGACCACCAGCGCCACATCTCAGCAATTCACCTATGCCGCCCAAGGTAACGCAGAATATGTCTCCCTGAGCGTTTCCGGCGGCTCTGTGGCTGTTGCGATCAACGGCAACCCGACCGCTGTGTCAGGCGCAGCGGGAACTCATTTTCTGATGGACGGAAACACCAAGGAATTCGGACCTCTCAAGCCTGGCGATTTGGTTGCCGTGATTGATGCCTGATGCCAGCCGGTCGCCCGTCTACCTATGACCCTGCGTTCTGCGAGGTTATCCGCGATCTCATGGCGCAGGGCTACAGCAAGACCGCTGCGGCAGGTTCGCTTGGCGTAAGCCGTCAGAGGCTTATTGATTGGGCAGAGGCAAACCCTGAATTTCGGGACGCTATAAAAGACGGAGAGGCCGCGAGGACGTTCAAGCTTGAGCAAGACCTGCTTGAGGCACCAGACGGCCCTACGGTCACAAGCCGCATATTCGCCCTGAAGAACGCCGCTCCACACGAATGGGCTGACACGCAAAAGATCGTCGGGCCGGGGCCTGAAGGCGAGCACAAGCACAAGATAGAGGCAGATGCTGGATTCCAAGCAATTGCAGGAATGCTGGACAGCATCCAGCCCGGCGCAAAAGGCGGCACTGACAGCGCGGACTAACTGGCTTTCCGTAGCCAGAGAAGATCAGGTCGCGCCAAAGGGCGAATGGGATACGTGGCTGATCCTCGCGGGCCGAGGGTGGGGCAAGACCAGAACCGGCGCAGAAGACGTTGCATGGTATGGGGTGAAGAACCCCGGCAGCCGAATGGCGATTGTCGCGCCAACGGCAGCAGACGCTCGAGACACATGCGTTGAAGGGGAGAGCGGACTGATCGGGGTGTTGCCCCGTGAGATGGTCAAGAACTGGAATCGCAGCCTTGGCGAGTTGGTTCTGGTGAATGACACCCGCTACAAGCTTTTCTCAGCCGAAGAACCAGAGCGGCTTCGCGGGCCTCAGCATCACAGGGCTTGGTGTGACGAGTTAGCGGCGTGGAAATACCCTGAGACATGGGATCAACTCATGTTCGGGCTTCGCCTCGGTGACCATCCGCAGGTAGTCGTAACGACAACGCCAAAGCCGACGGTTCTGGTAAAGCAGTTGGCTACATCGCCAGCGACCAGACTGACGCGCGGCAGTACGTTCGACAACGCAGCAAACCTTGCCCCTTCGGCGCTCGCCAAGCTGAAAGAAAAATACGAGGGAACGCGCCTCGGCAGGCAAGAGCTTGAAGCCGAAATCCTTGGCGACCTTCCGGGCGCGCTCTGGTCGATGTCCACGCTGGACGCCTACAGAAAGAAGACCGCCGATTGCGCCCGCGTCGTTGTGGCTGTTGACCCGGCGGCATCGAACAATCCCGACAGTGACGAGCACGGCATCATCGTTGCCGGCCGCGAAGGGCAAGAGGGACGCGTCCTGGAGGATGCTACCATGCAAGGTAGCCCCACGGATTGGGCGCGAAGGACAGTGAGCCTCTACCGCTCATGGCAAGCCGATGCTGTGGTCGTCGAGGTCAACCAGGGTGGCGACATGGTCAAGCACACGCTGCTGACCATTGACCCGAACATAAACGTTATCGAGGTGCGGGCCTCTCGCGGGAAGCACGTCAGGGCAGAGCCTATAGCGGCTTTGTACGAACAAGGGCGCATCGCCCATGTCGGCGCGTTTCCTGAGCTGGAGACGCAAATGACGCAGATGACAATTCACGGGTTCGAGGGTGTTGGCTCACCAGACCGCGTTGATGCGCTGGTGTGGGCAATGACCGAACTGTTCCCGGACATGACAGAGCGAGTGCCAGACGTGGCGCGTTTCGCAATCACACGGCACTCCAAAGGGTGGCAAGGCTCTTGAAACACGACGACCTCCTCAAGGAAGCTCGCGAGCGCGCAAAGCTGGCGGCTGACGCTGACCGCTTTAACCGCGAGGAAGCACTTGACGACATGCGCAATATCGTCGGCCTTCAGTGGCCGGATGATGTGCGCGCCAAGCGTGAGGAAGATAACCGCCCTTGCCTGACCATCAACCGCTTGCCGCAGTTCCTCCGCCAGGTCACCGGCGACCTGCGCAACATGAACCCGGCAATCAAGGCCATTCCTGCTGATACAAAGGCTTCTCAGGAAGACGCCGAGCTTGTCGAAGGCATCATTCGGCAGATCCAGTATGAGAGCGATGCCTCGTCTATTTATGAGCGGGCCGCTGAATCTGCTGCCGCTTGCGGGATGGGGTTTTTCCGGGTCCTGACTGATTATGTCAGCAACGACTCGTTTGACCAGAAGATCATCATTCAAAGCATCGACAACCCGTTTTCGGTGTACTTTGATCCTGAGGCCCGCAAGTCCACACGCGAGGACGCGCGCTGGTGCCTGATTACGCAGGTCATGACCGAGGAGGCATTCAAGGACGCTTACCCGGACAAGGTCGCCGTGAGTGTCGAGCAGGATGGCTCTGGCGATGGCCTGGAGTTCTGGAGGCAGAACGGCGAAACCGTTGTAGCTGAGTATTTCTGGAAAGAACCGAAGTCCAAGACAATCATGCTGCTGCCAAACGGCATGATCTTGGAGAATGCCCCCAAGGACCTCGGCGGGAAAACAAGAACGGTCAACTATGACGTAATCATGTGGGCCAAGATCAGCGGCAAGGATGTGCTGGAAGGCCCGCAGGAGTTCCCCGGAGATCATATCCCCGTCATCGCCGTGATGGGGGAAGAGCTTCACATCGGGGACAGGATTTACCGATCCTCGGTCATTCGCTTCGCCAAAGATCCGCAGCGCCTCTACAATTACTGGCGCTCTGCACAGACTGAAATGATCGCCTTGCAGCCGAAGGCCCCGTATCTGGTCACCGCCAAGCAAATATCTGGCTTGGAACAGATCTGGAGCGAGGCCAACGATAGCAACCGGCCTTATCTGCCGTATATCCCCGACCCCAATGCTCCCGCCCCGCAGCGCGCCACGCCGCCAATTCCATCCTCGGGCATGATGCAAGAGGTCGGCCTCGCCGCCGATGACATGAAGGCCACGACTGGCATTTACGACGCCGGTCTCGGGCAAAGGTCTGACGAAAAATCAGGCGTGGCTATCCGTCAGCGCCAGATGGAAAGCGACGTATCGACCTCGATCTATTCGGACAACATGGCGAAGGCTGTTGCTCACTGTGGGCGTGTCATTGTCTCGATGATCCCAAAAATCTACGACACGAACCGAATGCTGGCGACCATCGGTGAGGATGACCAGCACGGCATGACCGAAATCAACAAGCCCATAATGTCAGAGAATGGACCGATCACCATCAACGACATGACCAAAGGCAAGTTTGACGTTCGCGTTACTGTTGGCCCGAACTACGCCACCAAGCGCCAAGAGACCGCCGAAAGCATGATGCAATTCATTCAGGCTTTCCCGCCCGCCGCTCAGGTTGCAGGCGACCTCATCGCCAAGTCAATGGACTGGCCGGATGCCGAAAAGATCGCAGAGCGACTGAAGAAAATGCTCCCGCCCGGAATGGCTGAGGAGGACGACCCGCAAGCGCAGGCGCAGATGCAGCAACAGCAGATGATGCAGGCCCAAGAGGCTCAGCAGCAGCAGGCAATGGCGCAACAGGCTCAAAGCCTTCAATTGCGCGAGATGACCGCGAAGGCCAACAAGGCCGAGGCAGACGCACAAAAATCGCATTACGAGGCCGAAAAGGCCCGTTTTGAATTTGGCACCATGACGAGTGTTCAAATCGTGCCGGGATTACCGGCCTAACCCAAGAGGAACCTATGAGCGAACTAGAGCAGGCGGCCCTTGAAGGGGCGGCCCCAGAAGTCGTTGTCGAAACCGAAGTGCCAGAGGTGGCGGAAAACACCGAGGGGCAGGAGGAAAGCCAGCCCGATAAGCCAGAAGAGAAATCCAAGTCGCAGCAAAGACGGGAACGTCGGGAAGCTGCGATAAGGCAATCTGCGCAAGAAAAGGAAGCGGCGGAAGCTCGCGAGGCTGACCTGAAACGGCGCTTGGAGCGCATCAAGTCAGCGCGTGAGAGTGAGGTAGCGCCTCAGGAATCCGACTTCACGGATGTCATTGAATACGCGGCGGCCCGCGCACTGTGGAAACAGCGCCAAGAGGATGCCCGATCCGACGTTCAGGAGATCGAAACAGAGGCGAACGACTATCGGCAGAAGGCAGAAGCTGAGGACGCGAAAATCCGCGCCGAACGCGTTGCCGAATTCTCCGATCAGGTAGTTGAAAAGCGGGCGCAATATGCGGACCTGGATCAAGTTCTCGCTGTAGCCCAGCGCGCCGATGTGGTCGCAAACCACATTGCGGACATGGTTCTGGTCAGTGAATCGCCTGTCGATCTTGCCTATCACCTCGGGAAAAACCCGGCACTCGCCCGCCAGATCAGCCAGATGCCCCCGATTGCGGCGGCTCGAGAGCTTGGACGCATTGAAGCGCGTCTCAGCCTTCCCAAGCCAAAACTTGAAACACAGGCCCCTTCACCCATTGCCCCCGTCAAACCCGGCGGAACGGCGATGAAAGATCCTGCCAAAATGTCTGCGTCTGAATGGCGAGCATGGCGGGAAGCCGGGGGCCGCTTCTAGGAACCTAGGAAATGGCTAACTCGTTTCTAACGCCCTCAGTGTTCGCACAAGAGGGCCTGATGCTGCTGGAGAACGAACTCGTTCTCGGCAACAAAGTACACAGCGACCTCTCGTCCGAATTCGCAATGGTGGGTGACACCATCAGCGTTCGCCGCCCGACTGCTTACCTGGGCCAGGACGACAACCTTGACGTGACCTCGTACAATGAGGACATCACGCAGGGCAAGACCACCATCGTCATGAACAAGACGCTGTCGGTCAAGGTCAACATCTCGGCGCTTGACCGCACCCTGTCGTTCGACCGCACGGTTGAGGACATCATCAAGCCGGTGGCGATCAAGTTCAAAGACAAGATCGAAACCTCGCTCGCCTCGCTGTACACAAGCCTTTATTGGTTCAGCGGCACCCCAGGCACGGTTCCGTCCACCTTCCTGTCGCTGGCGAATGCCGGTGCCATCATGACGGACGCGGCCATTCCTTCGGATCGCTTCGCGGTCCACGGGACTGACGCCACGGCCAACCTCGCTGACGGTCTGAAAGGTGTTTACGTTCAGAACACCGCCAAGACCGCGTTTGAAAAGGCGACGATTGGCTTCTATGGCGGCTTCGACAACTACCAGTCTGTCCATGCCCCGACCCACACGGTCGGCACGGCAACTGGTACGCCGCTCGTCAACGGTGTCTCGCAGAACGTCACCTATGCAGCCTCTAAGGACACCTGGACCCAGTCGCTCATCACTGACGGCTGGACCAACTCGGTAACGGGTATCCTGAAGGCTGGTGACGTGTTCACGATTGCTGGTGTGTATGCGGTCAACCCGGTGTCGAAAGCCACCACGTCCCGCCTGCAAACGTTCGTCGTGACGGCTGACGCCAACTCCGGCGCTTCGACCGGCCCTGCGACCCTGACCATCTCGCCCCCGATCATCACCTCGGGTGCGTATCAGACCGTTACGGCTGCTCCGGCCGACAACGCTGCCATTACCGTGAAAACCGGCACGGGCGGCACGGCCTACAAGCAATCGCTGCTCCTGCACCCGAAGGCGTTTGCGCTCGTCACGCGTCCGCTGAACATCCCGCAGGGCACCGGACTGAAGACATCGACCAAGACCGGCAACAAGGTCACCATCTCGTGCTCCGAATGGGTCGATGGCAACACGCTCAACCACTACATGCGCTTTGACATGCTGTGGGGCGTGAAGTGCCTCGACCCGCGTCTCGGTATGCGCCTGACGAACTAACCAATGGGCGGGGCTGTAATGGCCCCGCTCTTTCCTTTCGGGTGAGCACATGACCACAGTCCGCGACATAATCCAGACCGCTTTCCGGGACATCGGAGTGGTGGCGCAAGATGACGCCATGACTGATGACCAAGGCGCTGCCGGGCTGACGAAATTCAACAACATGCTGTCGGCGTGGGCGCTTGACGGCATTGCTATCACATTCACAGACCTGGCGCTTGATGATGTATTCCCCCTTGCGGACAAATACCGCGAGGGCGTGGGATACCTCGTCGCGTCAAGGCTTTCGCCGGGCTACTCAGCCCCTCCCGGCTTTGACGCGGACGAGTTTTTCCGCAAGATCCAAGCCAGCTACATGACGATTGCTGATGCCAGCATTCCCGACCCGCTGACGTGGAAGGGCAAGACGCTGCTTAGCTGGTTCACCAGATGAAAGTGGAGTTTTGCGGGCAGTCATCACGGGACCCCGACAACTGGCAGGCGTCTTCGTCGCGGCTGGTGAATTGCTATCGCGAGCCATCGCAGGGCAAAACCGGGCACACGATCAAGTCTGACCTTGGCACTTCTGCATTTTCCAGTGTCTCCGGGGTGTTTTTCCGGGCGATAGACGAGATTTCCGGCAGTCTCTATGTGCTCTGCGGGTCGAATCTCAGCAAGATAGACGCATCTGGCGGCGCAATCACGCTTGGGGCCACGGATGACGGCGCAGAGGCATCTCTAGCGGGTAATAACGGTCTGGTAACAGCCTGCATCGGCCAGAAATACTACGTTTGGGACGGAACCTCGCTCACGCTGCCCACGCCGGGCGCATTTTCCGCATTCGGGTCTGTCGATTACATCGGAAACTATACGGTCCTGACCGAATACAACGGAATTCGCTTCCAATGGTCTGACATTGCCGATGCGACCGACCTTCCGGGGCTGAATTTCTCATCGGCAGACGGGAAGGATGACAAGATCATCCGCTGCGCAGCAGTGAATGGCTATCTCTATATTTTCAAAGAGAAAAGTCATGAAGTCTGGTATGTTACGGGTGCGGCGGGCGCAGAGGCGTTCGAGCGCCAAGCTGGTGGCGTTGTGGAGATGGGTCTAAGGGAATTCGGCCTCTTGGCCAAGGTTCCTGGTGGCAGTGCCTTCTTTGTCGGGTCTGATGGCCGGGCGCATATCATTGGCATTGGTCCGGTATCCATTCCACCGGTTGAGTCAGCAATCAACACACAGAACCCGGAAAGGTGCCTATGCTGGGAAGATGAGGGCCACACCATGTGCGCCATCGTTTTCCGTGATGCCCCTGCATGGGTCTATGATCTCGCGACAGGCGAATGGCACGAGCGCGCTGAGGGCGTGACGCTTTCTCCGTGGTCGGCAGCCGACAGCGCCAAGATGAATGGCGTCTGGTACGTGGGCAAGGCCGGCGGTCAGGTGCTCATGTTGTCTCGGTCGAATGTCGATGCAGATTATCCGCTGGTGCGGTCGATGACATCCCGAACGCTGGATAACGACGGCGAGCGCATCAGGATTTCCGAGTTGGAAGTGTATCCCCGGATTGGGGTTTCCGCCGGTGCCGTTCAGATGAGGCTGTCCCAGGATAGCGGTTACACTTGGTGCAAGTGGCGGGCGATTTCATGGGCTGTCGGTGAATACGCAAAGCGGATCATCTGGAAGGGCCTCGGGCAGGCTCGACAGTGGACCGTCGAAATCCGCATTTCCGATGCGGCAGAGATTCCGCTGAATTCCGAGGGGCGGATTAAATGAGAGCAAAGCCCCTCTTGAGGGATCAGCCCATCACGCAAGATGGCACGAAGGCATCGACCGAGGTGCTTGAAGTAATCCAGATCCTCACGCGGTTGGTGAACACCCTACAGGACCGGATTGACGCGCAGGACTCCAAGTTCGCGGCCATAGCCGCAACGTCGGCACCAACAGGCGGTGCGACTGTGGACAGCCAGAGCCGCACGGCGATCAACGCGATAATTGCGGCGGCGACGTGAAAATAACGGTTGATGAGGCGCGGGAGTACTTCTCGCACCCTTCACAGCACGAATACGGAAAGACGGAAAAAGACCTGCCGGAGTGGGGCGACTACTGGGCAAAAGGCGGGGTTTGTCTGGTCAGCCACAACGCCTACTGGCCCGGCATTGTCATGGTGCATGTCGGGGCGAAGCCAGAGGCATGGGGCGGGCTGGATGAGGACGTGCGGTCCTTGCTCGCGGAAATATGGGCGGCGGAGCAACCGACCAGAATGATTGCATGGATTTCTGAAAATAACCGCGCTGCGTTGGCTCTGGCCCGCCGCGTTGGGTTCGAAATTGATGGGTACATGCCGAACGGCGTGGTTCTCATGGGCTGGAAGGGCTGAAAATGGGTGTCTTGGGCGCAATATTCGGTGGGGTCATGCAGGCCTCCTCCGCGAACAAGGCTGCGAAAGCGCAGACAAAAGCGGCAGACGCTCAGCTTGCCTTGCAGAAGAAGATTTACACCGATCAAACGCAGAACTTCAAACCGTACCTGAGCGCTGGCAACAACGCTCTGGCAGCAGTCCTGCACCAGCTTGGCCTTGGTCCGGCCCCGACCGTCGGCGGAACGGCACCCACAATTGAAACGATTGGTGGCGCTCAGCCTGGGGTTCAGCCGTCGCGTCCTGTGGCTCGCGGCATGGGGAACATGAATGGCCGGGACAGTTCCAATCCGTATCCGCAGAACTCACTAGCCCCACAATCTGCTCCGCAGCAATACAAAGTCGGCGGGCAAATCTTCAACACCTATGATGAAGCACAAGCCTTTGCGAACGCTCACAAGACGGGCGGGACAACGTATCAGGGCTTTCAGGAAACGCCCGGATACCAATTCCAGTTCGATCAAGGAACGGCTGCTGTCAATGCTCTTGCGGGCGCTCGTGGCGGGCTGAATTCCGGCAGAACACTTCAAGACCTCACCACATTCGGTCAGGGCGTAGCCAATCAGGAATACGGGAACTATTTCAATCGCCTCATGGGGTTGGTTGGGGGCGGTCAGGCTGCGGCAGGCGGCCAAGCCGCTGCGGGCGGGAATTATGCCGCCAATGCCTCCAACGCTCTGGCGAACAAAGGCAACGCGCAAGCGGCAGGGGCCATTGGACAGGGCAACGCATTCTCCGGCATGGCGAACAATCTTGTGGGTCTGTACCAGTACCAGAACGCGCAAAAGGCCCCGAATACCTCCGGCATCGGCTGGGGCGATTGGGGGCTTGGCTTCTGATGAACGCCTTCGACCTCATCAAGCGATTTGAAGGCTTTCGCAGCGCTCCATATTGGGACGTGAACGCCTATCGCACTGGATATGGGTCGGATACCGTCACGCTTGCGGATGGCCGTATTGTTCCCGTCTCCAAGGGGATGACTGTCTCCCAGGAGGACGCACAGCGCGATCTCGAGCGGCGCGTTTCCACAGAATTCACCCCGCGCGCAGTTGCCAAGGTCGGCCAGGATGTCTGGGCGCGGTTGTCTGAGCCGCAACGGGCCGCGCTGGTATCAGTGACGTACAACTATGGGAACTTGCCCGACAGCGTGGCGCGTATGGTTGCCTCTGGAGACATGGCGGGGGCCGCTCAGGCCATCTCCGCTCTTGGATCGCACAACGATGGCATAAACGCCGAACGCCGCGCCGCAGAGGCCAGCATTTTCGCCGGTGGGCCTCTTCCCGCTGGCGCGCTACCATCTGACCCGCAGGCTATAGGCATGGCTCAGAACGCGCTCTCCGCGCCCATGCAGCCACCGCAACAGAACGCCCTCGCTCCTTTCACACCCAAGATTGCGGCGCTTGATGCGAATTCTTTCATGACGCCCGCAAACGCCTTCAGAAACTACATAGGCTCCTGATATGAACATGGACGCTTCGATTATCCTTCAGGGCCAGCCGGTCAATGTTCTGGGCGCTATGGCAGCGGGCAACGATCTGGCGGCACAGACCCAAGGGCTGCAACGTCAGAACGCGCTGTCGCAACTCTACAAGACCCAAGGTGCAGGCATCCTTGCGGGTGATCCTGGCGCGCTGAACGCCCTTGCGCAGTTTGATCCGAATGCGGCCTTGGGGATCAAGCAGCAGCAGCAAGGCATGGGCTTTGACGCTGAGAAAATGGGCATGTTGCGTGAGGAAGCAAAGAACGCCGCTGCCGACCGCGCCAAGGCCCTCACAGCTGAACAACGCGCCGCCGAAGCCGCGAAGCTTGAGGCTGGCCTAAAAGGTGCCGCGTTCTTCTATCAGAAGGGCGACCGTCAGGGTTACACCAACTTCATTCAGCAGCAGGGGCTGGACCCGAACGAATTCACCTTCGACAGCTTCCCGGCCCACGCTGCGCAGATCGACGGGGTTCTGGAGGCTTACAAGACATTTGCCCCACCTGACCCGAGCAAGGGCGCTCCGAGCGGCTACATGTGGAACGACCCGACTGACCCGCGCAAAGGCGTTTCGCCAATTCCCGGAATGCAACCGGAAGCGAAAGACGACTATCAGCGGTATGTGCAAGAGGAAAAAGCCGCAGGCCGTCAACCTCTCGGCAGGATCGACTTCGAGAACGCCAAGAAGGGCAAGGGCTTCTCGGTGACGACCGCAGACGGAACGAAGGTCGAGTATGGCGGAAGTGGAGCAGATCAGAAAGCGGCGCTCGCCACAGAACAGGCCAAAGTTGCCGCCGATGTGGTCACTGGCAAAATTACCGAAGCAAAAGGCCTAGTGACAAATTCTGGAGGCTGGCTTCCGACGACCGGCTATGGTGGACAGCAGCTGATGAACACGGGCGGAACGGCGGCGAACGACTTGCGCGCCACGCTCGAAACCATCAAGGCCAATGTCGCCTTTGACAAGCTACAGCAAATGCGCGCCGCGTCCCCGACCGGGGGTGCTTTGGGTGCCGTATCCGACAAGGAAATGAGCCTGCTTTCCTCGGCGCTCACGAGCCTTGATCAATCGCAAAGCGCCGAACAACTCATGCAGAACCTCAATAACCTTGAGGTAATCTACAAGACGATTACGGACAAGTTGAATGCGCCGCCTGCCGATGCGACCGCGCCAGCAGCGCAACCAACACCATCGACGGGGCAGATAACGCTCCCCCCCGATCTTCAGGGCGTGTTTGACAAGTACAAGTGACTCACCGCCTTGGGTGGCGGCTCAGAAGCCAAGTGAACTTGAGTGCAAAAAATAGCGGGGCCATGCTTCCCGCAAGAACGCTGACGGAATCTCGGGTGACAATGATCCAACCGAGAACCCACAGGGCGAAAATGCCCCAAATGATCTGATAACCTGGACGCATTTCAAAAGGGTGCGCCCGTTTCATTGCTTTTTCAAGGGGCCACTATGGCAACTGTCGAAGAACTCTTGCGAGCAGCCAAGAAAGCAGACGCAGCGGGCGATACCGAAGCGGCCCGTAAACTTGTGCAACTCGCCAAGACAGGCATGGGAATGGGCGGAAAACCCTCTGCGGCTGATCCGTCAAACCCGCTGATGCCACCGCGCACGTCTCCTATGGGGCCAGCGCCCGACATGACGCCCGGAGCGACAGGCCCGCTGAACACGGCAAAGGACATGGCGGCAGAGCCTTGGGCAGCAACAAAGGAATATGCGTCCGGGGTTATGAACCCGCGCGAAAGTGCTGTCGGGAAAAGCATCGCCGAAAGCGGAGCATACATTCCCGGCATCAGCGACCTATCTGTTGGCATCATCAACGCAGGCGGCGCGGCGCTTTCAGGGCTTCACGCTGCGCTTGCAGGTGGGGCTGGGGCCATAGGTGACGCGACCGGCGCACTCGGGGCCTCAGAAGACAGCCAGCAGCGCCTGGCGAATGACCTGATGGGCATGGCTGAATCAACGGCAGGCACAATGCCGCTCGCAACGACTGAATCAGCCGCAGCAGGTGCCGCTCTCAAGGCCGACCGCAAAATGAATAGCGCTGCCGGGGCCGCGAAAGACCTTGGGATTACTCCCAGCCTTGGAATGACAGGCAAAACCGGGGCAATGACGGCGGCAACGCTGGAAAAGGTGCCGTTTGCAGCGGATATGGTTGCAAAAGACGCCGCGCGGGCTGTCGGTGAGGTCGAGGGCGCGTTTCGGAAAGTGATTTCTGGCGGGTTGTCGCCGTCTTCGGCTGGCGAATTGCTGCAAAAGGGCCTGACTGCTTTCGTTGGCAAGTTCAAAGAGCGCTCGAACAAGCTTTACGACGAAGTTGCGGCGCAAATCCCGCCCGGAACCCGCGTTGATGTGTCAAACATGCGAACAGCGGTTGACGAGGCGAAGCAATACTTCTCCGGAAACCCTGAATTGGCGCAAAAACTCGGCCTGACGAAGTGGGATGGCGTGATTGCCGAGGCCCAAAAAAACGGCATCACTTGGCAGGCGGTTCGCCAGCTTCGCTCGCAAATCGGGGAAGCAATCGGCAGCAATCGCGGCGCTTTGGTGGACGAGGACATTGGCCGTCTGAAACAGCTTTACGGCGCTCTAACGACGGACATGGAAGCGGCTGCGAAGGCAGCAGGACCAAAAGCCTATCAGGCGTGGTCGCGGGCTAATGGCTTCTACAAGTCCGGTTCCAAACGGATCGAGCGCAGCCTTGACGCCACGATTTCGGCCAAGAATCCGGAGCGGGCTTTTGAGGCATTCGACGCGCTGACGCAGGCTGACCGCTCAACTGCGGACATTACCCGTATGCGGCAGATCAAATCGTCACTCTCGCGTGACGACTGGACGCAGGTTTCTGAAAGCATTGCTGATCGTCTCGGGAAGGCAAAAGCAGGCGGGCAGAATGCGGATGGCAATGTTTTCTCTCCAGCAACATTCCTCACCGAATGGAACAAAATGTCGCCGGAAGCCCGCAATATCCTGTTTGACGAGCCGGTCAGAACCGAACTCGAAAAGATTGCCAAGGTGGCTGAGCGAGTGAAGGCCGGTAACATGGAGCGCAATTCCTCCAATACCGGAACTATCACGACGGCAATGGCCTTGGGCGCGGCCCTCATCACGGCTCCGGCGAAAACTGTCTTGGGTGTGACTGGAGCGGCCATTTCAGCAAAGGCCATGACCTCGCCAATCTTTCTCCGCGCCGTCAACCGGGCAATGAGCGGTGACACCAAGGCCATTGAAGCGATGGCTAAGGGCAAAGGCCCCTATGCCGAAGATGCGGCGCTTTTGATGCGCATGGCGGCTTCCGAAGCACAGATGGGCGGCGCGGCCAACTCGCCAGAACCACCCCGAGCGGTAATCAACAGGTAAGACATGGCTGACATCGCAATACAGCCCGTCTGGCAAGTGCTGGATGGGAACGGAACCCCATTGCCGGGTGCCAAGGCGTCGTTTTTCGCAAGCGGCACCACGACGCCCATGACGGTCTACACCGATATTGGCCTGACCGTGGCCCACGCAACTCCGGTTGTCGCGGACGCGAATGGGGTTTTCCCGCCGATCTATCTGGGCGGGGCGCAGGCAAAATGCGTCATTACCACATCAGCGGGCGTTGCGGTTAAAACCATCGACCCGATTGCCAAGACGACAGCCGGATCAACCGGGGCGGCGCAAGTTTCATTCAGCCCGACCGGTTCAATCCCAAGCCTGAATGTTCAGACGGCCATTGAGCAGGTCCAGACGAACCTCGACGCCTCATCCTCGATATTCGCAAAGACGCTGCTGGACGACACGACCGCATCGGCAATGCTCACCACTCTCGGGGTTTCCACGTTTTCGAAAACCGTGCTGGATGATGCTGACGCATCGGCTTTCCTCACGACCTTGGGCGTCTCGACATTCATCAAGACGCTGCTCGATGACACTGACGACGCTACGGCGCGAACTACGCTCGGGGCACACCCTCTGGCGATTAATAGTTCCGGCATCGGACAGTTCACCACGCTTCTTGTCGGCCCATCTACCGCCCTCTCCCTGCCGTCCGGCGGAACGTGGCTATACTACTTTATTCGCGAAAGCGTGTCGTCCGGGATTTTCCAGAGCCATGCAACGAACATCGCGGCGGGCGGAACGCAGATCGCCGCCTCAACTGCTGGTGTGAATACCTACGGCTTTGCATGGAGGATTGCATGATGCAG
>JACCDG010385486.1_pt1 | contig 14217 bp, 19 predicted proteins | sample 7442471 | NCBI WGS metagenome assembly JACCDG01 (sample SAMN15323444, study PRJNA562643) | freshwater metagenome | isolation source: river surface water | place: USA:Blue River Watershed | collected 2017-08-17
AATCTTGATGCACAAAAGCAGAAGTTAACAACAATCAATAGCCAAGATAATATCTTAAAACTTCAGGGTAAAAGCGAAAAGGATATTCTGAAGTTAAAGATGAGCCAATATGATGCAGTTATTAAGGCAACTGAAGCACAAATAATTCAATCTGAAATAACTAAAAATGCACAGGTTAAAGCAGCAGAAAGAAACAAAGAGATTTTAAAAGGCTTGTTGAATTTCTTATCTATTCCAATTACTGCTATTCTTTATGCAGTTGACCAAGTTAGAAGTGCTTTAGGTGGAACTTCTACACTTTTAGAAGATTATAAAGAAGGTCTTGCTAAAATGGTCTTTGACCCTGAACAAACAAAAAAGGATGGAGAAAAAGAAATACAAGAACAAAAGAATGCTTTACAAAATCTTAAGAATGAAAGAGCAGGATTTCAACTTCAAATTCAGGCAATAGATAAAGATGCTTCTGATAAAACAAAAGCACAAAATGATAAATCAGCGGAAGATTTAAAAAAGGCTAATGAAGATGCACAAAATCAAAGGCGAAAGTTAGCAGAAGAAAATGCTTTATTATCTATTAAAGATGAAAGGAAAAGACAAGAAGCAGCGTTACAAATTCAGTTTGAAAATCAACAATTAGAAATAGAGAGAAGCAAAGCAAATAGAGAAGAAAAAGATGCTACATTATTAGAACTTGAAAATAATTTCCTTTTACAAACTGCTGCATTAAGACAAAAATTTGCAGATGAAGATGCACAAAAGAAAAAAGAAAAAGATGAAAAAGATATACAAGCAGAGAAGGATTTAAATGATGTGATGCTTCAACTTGAAAAACAAGCAGCAGAAGATAGAGTAAAAGTAGCTCAAGCAGAAGCAGAACAAAAGAAAGCAATTCAAGATGCTAACTTTGCAGTTTTAGACGCAGGTGTAGGATTCTTAAAACAAATTTCAGGTAAAAATAAAGGTTTACAAAAGGCTGCTATTATTGCTGAAAATGCAGTAGGTATAGCAAAACAAATAATTGCTAATCAAACTGCAAATGCAGGTGCTTTGGCTACACCACAAGCGATTGCCACAAGTGGTGCTTCTGCAGTTCCTGTTATATTAAGAAACAATATTAAAACTGCTATAGGTGTAGCTGCTACTATAGCTGCAACTGCTAAAGCATTAGCTGCAATTGGTGGTGGCGGTTCTGCAGGTGGCGGTGGAAATGTAGGTGCTACTGGTGGCGGTGGTGGTGGTACAACTTCACCAATTCAACCACAAATAGGTGCAACTGCTTTAAATCAACAATTAATTAATCAAAGTGGAAACGCTGCCGTTAGAGCATTTGTTTTAGAAACTGATGTTTCAGGAAACCAAGAAAGAATAAAGAGGTTAAATAGAGCAGCAAGGATAAACTAAATTTTAAGAACTTTTTATATCATATTATATGAACTACCCAATTTACGAGTTAAAAATAAACGAATCTTTGAACGATGAAAGCGAAGTTTCCTATGTGGCTTTAGTTGATGAACCTGCTATTCAAAAGGACTTCCTGGCTTTTAAGTTTGTAGAACCATCTAAAGGCGAAGATGAAAACGAGTTTATTCCACGATGTGTAAAATATATTATTAACGAAGGGAAGGAACAAGAACAAGCGGTTGCTATTTGTTATTCAATTTGGGAGCAACATTTTAAAGGACAAAATACTTTAGACATTTACGGATATAATCCTACACATTTCTATATGTGTGCTTTAGCTACTAAAACATTTCAGCATTTAGTAAGTATGAATGTAGGGGTAGATGAGCAAGGAATGATAAGGTCTGCTGCACAAATTGCTGATTCAATATTCAGGATAGAGAAAAGCGTAATAGATAGCAATGTTGCTACTACTGAACAGGTAAACGAAGCAGTTATTTTGTTAGATGACTTTGTAGATTTAATGGGTGAGATTGATAGGCTTGTAGGAATGCAGCACGATGTTTCTTTTATGAATAGTCATATAGAAACAATAAAAAGCTATCTACCTAAAATGCAGTTTGAATCTTACACGGACTATCCAAAAGCAGCAGTTGAGAATGCAAAGATTGCTATAAGATATGCAGAAGAAAATGGATGGGGTTCTTGTGGCACTTCAGTAGGGAAAGCAAGAGCAAATCAATTAGCGAATGGTGAACCTATAAGCCGTGAAACGATAGCAAGAATGGCTGCATTTGAAAGACATAGGCAAAACTCACAAAAGGATTTAGGCGATGGATGCGGTCGCTTGATGTGGTTAGCTTGGGGCGGTGATGAGGGCATAGAATGGGCATCAAGGAAACTGAAAGAAATAGACAAGCAGAAGATGAACTTTCAGATTATAAGCGAAGATGAGCATATAATTTCAGGACCATTAATGATTGCTGAAGAACTTATCTATAGGGCAGCAAATAAATCAATACCATCTGAACACTACGTTAAATTCTCTGCAGATACTATTCAGAAGATAGCTATTAAATTCTCTAAAAAGAAATACCAGTCAAATGTCAATTTGATGCACGATCCAAATAAAAAGGTTAAAGGGGTTACAATGTTTGAATCATTTATCGTAGACAAGAAAAGAGGAATCCTACCAATGAAAGGCTTTGAAGATGTAGCAGATGGAAGTTGGTTTGGTTCTTTCTATGTGGAAAACGAAGAAGTATGGAATAAGGTAAAAGCAGGAGAATTTAGAGGTTTTTCAGTAGAGGGGTTATTTGATTATGAAGAACCAAAGACACCGGAAGAACAAGCACTTCAGAAAATATCTGAACTTTTAAACGCAATTTCTTAACTAAAATAATATCATAATTTATGCAACCAAAAGAAATAATTGAAAAATTGAGATTAACCTTTAACGAATTGGTTAACAATCAACCTGCTCCTGTACAATTAGCAACTGCTAAACTTATGGATGGTACTGAAGTAGAAGTAACTGAACTTGCTGTTGGCGGTATCGTAACTATTCAAGGCGTTCCTGCTCCTATCGGAGAACATGAACTTGAAGATGGAACTATTATTGAAGTAGGCGACAACGGAGCAATTACTGAAATCAAAGCACCTGAAGTAAAAGAAGAAGTTGTTGTTGAAGATATGAATGCAATGTTTAGTGCATTCCAAGCATCTACAAACGAAAAGTTTGCTGCTTATGAGCAAAGATTTGCTGACTACGAAACAAAGTTAAACAACGCAAATTCAATCATTAATCAGTTGCTTGATGTAACTAAAACATTGGCAGAAACTCCAACAGGAACTCCCGACCAAGCGGTTAAAACTCAAAACAATTTTAAAGTAGAAAAAGAAGAAAAGAGTTATTCAGTTCTTTTCAGCTAATTAATAACAATTAAAAATTAAATAAAATGGCATTTTCATTTTCAGGTTTAAACTTATATACTAAACAAAGAGTTGAACCATTACTTACTTCAGCCGTTATCGGTGCAAAAACTCAAAAACTTATCCTTGATAATGGTATAGTTTTGACAGGTGTTAAAGGACCAACTGCTATTCCAATTATGGATACTGATGCAGTTTTTGGAACTCAATCTTGTTCATTTGATGCTTCAGGAACAACTTCATTTACACAAAGAACTATCAATCCTGGAAAGATTAAAGTTGAAGAGCGTATATGCCCGAAGGATTTAGAATCGTACTACACCATGGAAATTTTAAAATCGGGCAGTACATATGAGGACTTTGGTTCTGCAGAATTCGCTGCTGCTTTCCTTGCAAAGAAAAATGCAAGAATTGCTGCTCAACTTGAAACTGCAATATGGCAGGGTGATTCAGGTAGCGGTACTGCTAACTTGAATAAGTTCAATGGTCTTTCAGTTCTTATCAATGCAGGTGCTTCTATCAATGCTAACGTGAGTGGTTTCACAGGTGTAAGTGGTGCATCAATTGCAACCATCAACGCTTCAAACGTAGTAGCTGCAACTGAAGGAATCTACAAAGCTATTCCTGCTGAAGTTATGGCTAAAGGAGATGTTAGAATCTTCGTAGGTTACGATTGGTTTAGATTGCTTGTTCTTGCTTATAGAGCGTTGAATATGTTCAGTTACAATCCACAAGATGCAAACTTTGAAGGTTTTATCTTGCCTGGTACTAACGTAAAGATTGAGCCTGTAAATGGTTTGAACGGAACAGGTGATGCTTTCGCTATGAGCCTTTCAAATATGGTTATTGCAGTTGACTTGGAAGCAGAAGAAACTAACTACAAATTGTGGTATTCTGAAGATAACAACGATGTACGTTTCCGTGCAGAATTCAAAGTAGGTGTGGATGTAGCCTTCGTTTCAGAGTGTGTTCGCTTTATGTCTGCTATCTAATTTTAAAATAAATTAACTAATCAAAAGGGTGGTGCAAAAACACCACCTTTTTTTAAAACTTATAACTATGCCGTGTGCGTTAACAAGTGGTTACACTATAGATTGCCGAGAAGGAATCGGTGGAATCCAAACAATTTGGCTTATTGAAAATGCAGCCCTTTATGATGCTTCAGGTAATTCAAGAATTTCTCAATCTTCAGGAACGATTACAGGAATGACTAAAGCAAGTGGTAAAAGATTTTACAAGTTTGAAGTTCCAAGAGCAACTGCTTCTGCTTCTTCTAACTTAACAGGTTCACAAGAGAATGGAACTATCTTCTTTACTCACCAAGTTATGTTCCCTATCAATTCAAGAACTGCTTCTATCAGAAACATCATTACAACTTTAGCGAAAAATCGCTTAACATTTGTAACTTTGGATATGGATGGCGTTTATAGATGCTATGGTGCTTCATTCGGTTTGTTCCTTGATACAACTGAAAGTGGAAGTGGAACTGCTCCTGGAGATAGACAAGGTTCAATGCTTACATTCACATCACAGGAAACTGAAGATTTCTTGGTAGTAAGTGCAAGTGTTGCTGCGAATTTAGAAGTAGCAGGTTAATAAATAAAAATAAAAAATAGGAAAGCCGACCGATTAAAAAGTCGGCTTTTTTTAGGTTATGATTGTACTAACAAAAGGCGAAACGAAAAACATATATTTTACAGGTTCGGAAAGTGCTACACTTACCGACCCATACTTTTTGTTTATATTTACTAATAGAATAACACAAGAGGTGGTAAAGTTTGTTGCTACAAATGAAAGTACAACTTTAAGGTATGATGTTTTTGAACTTGATGTAGACCAATATTTTGAAGATGCTGAAACAGGTTTTTGGACTTATCAAGTTTATGAACAAGCGAGTTCAAACAATTTGAATCCTGCAGGACTTAATCAGGTTGAAGATGGTTATATGTATTTGAATAGTGCAATAACATTTGAACCTACAACTTATGATGAACAAGATAATTCATTTATAACATACAATGGATAATTATAAGCATATTGTTTTGGCTTTTGACCAAGCACAGCAACCGAAATTTACTGAAAAGAAAAGTAAGGGTTATGTTGAATTCGGAAAGGATAATGACTATCCGAAGTATTTAATTGACCTTTATTCTGAATCACCTAAGCACGGAGCAATTGTAAAGGGTAAATCTAACTACATTTACGGAAAGGGTTTTGAAGAACCTGGAGTTGCTAATAGTTTAGAATCTTGGAATGACATTCTAAAGAAGTGTATTAAAGACGATGAATTATTTAGGGGTTATTATCTTCAAGTAATTTGGAATAGAGCAAAGCAAGTAAGCGAAGTTTATCATATAGATTTTGCAAAGGTTAGGGTTAGTAAAGACCTTCAGACATTCTACGTTAAAAACGATTGGAATGATATGCGAGAAAAGCCAAGAGAATATGAGGCTTTCAATGTGAACAATCCTTATGGCAGTCAAATATTTTACTATAAAGAATACAATCCTGTTTCAGAAATCTATCCTTTGCCTTCATACTATCAAGGGTTAAACTACATTGAATCTGACATAAAAGTTTCAAGGCATATTCTTGGAAACGCTAATCAAGGATGGGTTGGAACTAAACTTGTGAACCTGAACAACGGAGATCCAATTGGAGAAGAGATAAAGGGTGAAGTTGAAAGGGATTTGTTAAAGAAATTTACAGGTTCAGAAGGTAAGCGTGTTGTTATAATGTTCAATAAGTCAAAGGATAACGCAGCAGATATTCTTGATTTAGGAACAACGATGTTGACTAAAGAAGATTTTACAAATGTCAATAATTTAATTCAGCAAGAAATCTTTGCTTCACATCAAATAACAAGTCCTACTTTATTTGGTATAAGCACACCTGGTTCTTTAGGTCAACGAAACGAAATCAGAGATGCTTACGAAATTTTTAATAATACATACGTTCAAGAAAGGCAGAAGGAATTGGAAGTTATATTTACCAATTTCAGAAATCTTAAAGGTGAACAAGGGGATTTTGTTATTCAACCTGTTGAGCCTTTGAAGTTTGAATTTACCGAAGCAGTTATTGCTGCTAATCTTACACAGGATGAAATCCGTGAATTGATGGGCAGGAAGCCATTAAATTCAGGTCAAGTTACTGCAGACGGAAACGTAGCAGTTAAAACTCAAAACGATGTTATACCTGCAGAAGTAAAAACTGAAATGAACGATGCTATTAAGAATCTAACAGGCAGACAATATCAAAACGTAATGCGAATAGTTAGGCAGTTCGGGAACGGAAAACTAACTAAAGGTCAAGCTACTTTGATGTTAAAGAACGGATTCGGTTTTAGTGATGCAGATGTTAATACTTTTCTTGGTGTAGATGACGACCCTTTAACCGATGATGAAATAACAAAATTCTCAATGGATGCAGACGAACTTCTGCTTCAAGAATTTGCTTCTTGTGGTTCAGATAGGAGTTTATATTCAATAACTGAAACAAGGTCTTTTAACGGCTTTGAAATGGCTTTAAATCAACTTCAGGCTGATGTTCTTTCATTGATTACAAAACAACCATTGATTGCTCCTGAAGTGATAGCTGAAACTTTGAAGAAACCTTTAAAGGATATTGAAGCAACTATCGGTGAATTGGTAGGTAATAAAATTATTACCGAAAAAAAAACATTAATCGGAGAAGATGAAGTAGTAAGAAGATATGTTAATAAGCCTGTTTCTGAACTTCCCGGAAAGAGTTCAAAGGTTAATGACATTCTAATTATGTATTCTTACGATTGGAGAGTTCCTGCTTCACAAAGAGATTACAACACTTCAAGACCATTCTGCCAAAAGCTAATGGATTTAAGTTTAACAAAGTTTTGGTCAAGACAGGACATTGAGAATATCAGTAAGAGAGTTGGTTATTCAGTTTGGGATAGATGCGGTGGATGGTGGACAATGCCTGACGGAACACATAGTTACCAATGTAGGCACGAATGGAAAGCTAATATAGTAACAAGAAAACAAAAGTAATGAGCAAAAATATATTATTTATAACTGAACAAACATTCAAGGAAAGAACAGGTGCATCTAACGCTATTGATGGAAAGCAATTATTTCCAATGATTAAGGTAGCAGGGGATATGTTCATTCAACCTGTTTTAGGTTCTACGCTTTACAAAAGATTACAAGAAGGAGTTGAGAATGATGATTTAAGCGTTAACGAAAAGACCTTAATAGATGACTATATTACTGATGCTTTGATTTGGTTCACTATGTCAATGCTTCCAATGACTATGGGTTATCAGTTATTCAGTAAGGGATTCCTACAAAAGACAAGTGAGGAAAGCACACCACCGAGTAGAGCAGACCTGGAACTAATAGAGCAGAAATATAAATCAATGGCTGAATTTTACAATAGCAGATTGATAAGTTTCTTGCAAGAGAATTATACGCTTTATTCAGAGTACTTAAATGTTTCAATGGGGTTAGATACTATCTTCCCTACAACAAAGGCTTATACTTGTCCGATTTATTTAGGTGGATTTGAGCCTTGTGGAACGAAATATATGAATAGTTCAAGTGGTTACGCTACTCCACAGGTAGTTTACCATACTGCAACTGCAGGACAAACAAGTTTTGAAATAATGGCTTTGAGTGGTAATAGAGTAATCTTTGCGAGTAGGTCAGGATTGGCTAAAACAATTACAACATTCGCAACTGCAGATACAGGTTACTTACAGATTGTTGGTGGTATGGTTACTTTACCTACAGGTGATGTTGCTTTAGCAGGGGAATTATTTACATTCTTATATACTTAATTTATGAGTAAAGGCTATAAAAAAGAATACATAGACAAAGTAAAACAAAAGTTCAATGACCTACAAACAATTAGTAACGGAAATAACAAGCCTGTTGGAAAGCCACGCAATGATACACACAACAAAGTTTGCGACACCAATAGAGTGGTTAAATTGGGATGACCAACCTGTATTTCCTTTAGCTTCCTTTTCTATCAATTCAGGTTCTTTTAATCTTGGAAAGCAACGTCAATATGATATTCAATTTTGGTTTATAGATAAATCTGGAGTAGAAGGCGAATTTGAAACTGAAGTTGTAAATGATATGCATCAAATAGCAGGGGATATAATAAGCAAATTGAGAAACGGAGCAAATGATTTTGTTATAGATGACAATATACGTTTTGATGTTATTAGCGAAAAGTTTGAAGATTATTTAAGTGGAGTTCAATTAACATTAAGTTTAACAAGCACTTCAGCATTTGATGGGTGCGATATGCCAACGATATGAGAAAATTAATTATAGTTTTATTAGTTGTTTTTTGTCAAGTTAGTTTTGGGCAGGTTTATCAATCAATGCCACAATATGGTTATTCTGCTCCAAGAATGAACTTTGATTCTACGTTAACCATTCCTACATTTAACGGAGTTCCTACGCTTAAAAGCAACATAACAAGAAAGGGTGCTTTGGCTATTGATTCTACGAACGGAAGGTTTTATTTCTACAATCCTAAAACTTTAGTTTGGGATACTATCAAAGGTGGTGGTACTTCAGGAGATACTGCTTCAGTAGTTAAGGCTTTAGTTCATAATGAAGAAGCTACAACAATAACTAAAGGTTCGGTTGTTTATTTATTCGGTGCTGCAGGAAATGTTGCAAGTGTTAAACGTGCTTATAATACTTCGGATACTTTCAGTTCAAAAACATTTGCAGTAGTAAGAGATGACATTGCAGCAGGGCAAAGAGGAATTGTAATAACACAAGGTGTAGTTGATAAATTGAATTTAGGCAGCTATTCAGAAGGTGATATTGTTTGGCTTGATTCAATACCTGGACAATTCACAAAAACTAAACCTGTTGCTCCATACCACCAAGTTTTTATCGGTGTAGTAGAAAGAGCAAATAATGGGAATGGTCAACTTTATGTAAAGGTGCAGAATGGTTATGAGTTAGGAGAATTGCACAATGTAAGCGTAAATGGTCAAGCAGATAATGATGTTCTTTATTATCAGTCAAGCACAAAACTATGGAAGGCTAAAAGTCCTTACTTATTAGTTGATACTTCAAGTTTAAGTAATAGAATAAATGTCAAGTTAAATGCTTCAGATACTACAAGTTTAAGTAACCGAATTAATACTAAATTGAATAGTTCAGATACTACTTCTTTAAGTAACCGCATAAATACAAAGCTAAATACTTCAGATAGCACACTTTATCAAACTAAATTTCGTAGTGATACTGCAAGGACTAATGTTTATAATCAACTTGCACAAGAATTAAATATTGCAGATACAAATGTTTTTCAAAGGAAAAGTATTTCTGCTTATTCATTCCAAGCGAATAACACAAACGCAACTGCTAACGTAACTACATTTACTTTTAGGGAACAGGCTTCACAAACTTTAAGTGGTGGTATAACTTGGACAGGAACTTCACCTTCAGGAACAACTAACCATCAGTATAGGTGGAATCAAATAGGGAATCTTGTTACCCTTTATGTTACTTTAGTTTATACAACTGCAGGTGCAAATAATACACAAGTTACAATTGCGTTTCCATCAGATTTGCCAACCCCATTTAGTCCAACAGGATTGACTGCTGCAAACGATGTTTTATATTCAGGTAGTGCAATTGTAACAACGCAAACAAATACAATCATAACAACTGCAAGAACTTGTATGATAAGAAGAAATACTGCTAACAATGGTTTTGAACTTATTGCTACAACCGTTACTGGCGGTCAAAGATTTGTAACTATAACAATTCAATATTTAACTAACTAATGAAACATATAAGAAAGAAGGATTCATCCTTTGACCCTAACATTGCTTATTCAGTTGTTCTTACAACTAATTGGGATAGACCTTTAGAAGAACATCCTACGATAGTTTTAGAACCTGATGTTTTTGAAATAGCCGATTGTGAAATTCCACCACATTTTCAATATATGACCTACACCGATTTATTATGAAACATTTAGACATTTTAGCAGTTTGGTTTTTATCTATAAGCACCTTCCTAACTTCATCTGAAGTTCTTGGATTCTTTGCTATTGTAGCAAGTATTACTACTATAGTTAGCAATATGCCTGGAGTAATTAAATTTTTCAACAAATACATACAAAAATGAAAAGTGCAAAAACAACAATCTTTGGATTGATTTTAGCGACATTGGTAGCAGTTCAACCTATCGTAGAAGGAACAGGTTACCATTTTGACGGCAACACAATTACTAAAATATTGTTTGCTGCTTCATTAGCTGCTTTTGGATATTTGGCTAAAGACCACGATACCAAATAAAAAAGAGTTGGTAAAAAAAAGAGTTGGTAGAAACCAACTCCGTAGTATATCCCATATGTAAAACGTTCACAAATATAATTAAATGAATGAAATATTTCAAGAAGTTTTTTTTATTTTTTGCGTTTTCTTGTTGCTTGGTATCGTGCTTAACGGAAAGAAAGGCTAATAAGCAATTAAATAAAGTAAGCAATGAATATCCTGTTTTAATATCGCAAAAATGCGGTGAATTATTCCCACCTACAATAATTAAAGATTCTCTAAAAATAACTCAATTTATCTCACGAATTGATACGTTTTTACGTATAAATACGGATACGTTTTTAGTAAATGACACTATTTTAAAAAGTGATTTAACACTTTTGAAAAAGTATAATAATTTAGTTCTCAAATTGCAAAATGCGAACAGGTTTATTAATGTTATTAAAGGTGATTTGCAGAACAATCCACCTTACATTGTTAAGAGTATCATTGATAGTTCAAAAGTATTTTCTTTAACAAAGCAAAGGGATATTGCTTTAAAAGATAAAGAAGATTATAGGACAAGAAACGAGGTAATGAACAAGGTTTGCATTTGGTTACTGATTATAATAATCGTTTTAATTTCTTACATATATGTTATTGAAACCAAGTCAAAATTGCATAAACCTAATTAAGAGGTTTGAAGGTTGTAGATTAAAAGCCTATAAATGTCCTGCAGGAGTTTGGACTATTGGCTATGGTACAATAAGATACCAAGATGGGAAGCCTGTAAAGGAAGGTGAAGAAATTAGTTTATATCGTGCAGAATCATTACTAACGTATGACGTTAATAAATTCGCTTCGCAGATAAAAGTAAACGTGAATCAAAATCAGTTTGATGCTTTAGTTTCATTTTGTTACAATCTTGGTATAGGTGCTTTTAATTCAAGTACATTAAAGAAGAAGGTAATTGCTAATCCTGGCGACCCTTCAATAAGAGAGGAATTTATGAAATGGAATAAAGCAAGAGTTAAAGGCGTATTAACTGAACTAAAAGGATTAACTAATAGAAGAAAGGCTGAAGCCGATTTATATTTTAAGATTTAAAGAACTATGAAAAATTCATCAAATAAGGTAGCATTCGGAAAGAGAAAAGGCGGTAAGGCTAAAAAGTCAAAAGGACCAAAAGACAAACCAACTTCTAAATATAAAGGTCAAGGCAAATGAAATATGATTTATTAAAGGATTATTTGAGGGATAATAAAGATATGCCTATGCGTAAGTTGTCAAGAATAATTTACAATGAGAATCCATTAATGTTTAAAGATTCAGAAGATATAAGAAAGCGACTATACAACCTACAAAATCCTAAACAAGGAGCATACAAAGAAGAATTTAAAAACGAAACTATGCGTTCATATAATCCTTACAAGCTACCTGAATCTTCAGAAACAATCTACGAGCCTTATTTAATTAAAGGCTTCAGCAAAGTAGGTATTCTTTCAGACATACATTTACCTTACCACAATATCGGTGCTTTAACTTGTGCTATTGATTTTTTAAAGAAGGAGAAAGTAGATGCTTTGCTTTTAAATGGTGATACAATAGATTGTCATTCTTTAAGCAGATTTATGAAAGATCCAAAGAAAAGGGATTTCAAATTTGAATTAGATACTTTAAAGGCTTTTATAGATGTCATTAAGAAGGAACTTAAATGTAAAATCTTTTTTAAGATAGGCAACCACGAAAATAGGTACGAGCATTTCCTTTATCAAAAGGCAGGGGAACTTGTAGGGATTGAAGAGTTTCAGTTTTCAAATATCATTAAGGCACGAGCAGAAGGAATTGAAATAATTGAATCTAATAGGTATATGAAACTTAATGAACTTAACGGCATTCACGGACACGAATACATTGGTGGAATTTCTGCACCTGTAAACGTAGCAAGAGGTTTATATTTAAGAGGTAAAACTTCAGCATTTCAAGGACATAACCATTCTACAAGCGAACATAGTGAAACTGATATGAATGGAAAGATTACAACTACTTGGTCTATTGGTTGCCTTTGCGAATTGCACCCGGAATATATGCCTTTAAATAAATGGAATTGGGGTTGTGCGGTTGTCTATTTAGATAACAATGGAGTTGACTATCAGTTCTTCAATAAGAGAATCTTTAACGGCAAAATACTTTAATGGTGAAAGGGTTCATCTAAAGAAAAGACCACCTGCTTGTCAGTTGGAATAAGTGATTGAAAAGTAACTTACCACACTCACCATAAAAACAAAAATAGAATCCTATGAGTGAAGAAATAAAAGTAGAGCAAGAGCCTACACAGGAAGAAATCAAGGAAATAGAAGAAAACTTTGATTTTGAATACACTACAAGGATGGACTATGTAAGTTGTGCTTACTATTCAATTTCTGCGGTAGAAGGAATTGATTTACTTTTGCTCACGAAGGATGAAGCACGGAAGATTAAGAAGATAATTAAGAAGTCAATAAGGATAATAGAATCGTGTATAAATGAGATGCACGATGAATTGTTTGAGGATGAAGAAGAAAATTAGGTTTTTATAGGTTTCTTGTTTTATAGGATTTGGTTTTTAGGATTTGTTTTTTAGATTGCGAGGGATGTTTCTACATCCCTTTTTTAGTTATACATATATATTTATTTATTTAATAACTATTGATTTTATTGAATTTCAGCATATCGGAAAAATTATTTTAAAAAAAAGTTCAAAAATATTTTGTTTTGTAATCCTAAAATATATATCTTTGATTTATCAAACAAAAACAAATAACCTAAAAACTAAAAACAATGACACTTACATTTGGAAAATTCAAAGGACAAGAATTATCATCTACTCCACAATGGTATCAAAATTGGTTAAATCAGCAAGATTGGTTTACAGGTAAAACAACAAATTCTAAATCATATGCTTTGCTTGAAAATGGTGGAATTCATACTGATGATTTAACATTAGAAGATGCCAATGAAATGAAAGAAAGACACGCAAGGTGCTTTCCTAATTGCACTTGGGTAGTTGTTGAAATGTCAGCAACAAAAGGTTTAGAAAAGCACGAAGGTATTTTGGAAAGACACGCAAGAATATCTGCTAAATACTGTTAATCTTACAGGGGTGCAGCATCCTAAAAACTGCATGAATTTTTAATCAATCTAAAAACAAAAACAAATGAAAAAATCAACCACTTTAGCAATCATTATTCTTGCTAACCTTATCTTCGCTTACATTATCTTTCAATTTCGTAATCTTTAAATCTAAAAATCATGACCGAAAAAACAGCCTTTGAATTATTGCTTGAAGCAATCAATTCTTCTTCAGCAACTCACGCAGAAAAAGTAGTTATACTTGACAAACTACAGGAGTATATTGACTACAAATATCAACAAAACCTAAATCTAATTAGATGAACCTATTAGCATTTTCAATCTACTGGACAATCATTATTTCATTTTTAATTTATCTAAATGTTAGACAAGCAAAGAGATTCAAAAAGGAACTTGAAGAAGAAGAAATTCAGTAAATTAGAAGAACTTTTAACAACCAAAATCGTAAAAACAAAACCTTTAAAACAATGCAACAATCAAAC
>JACCDG010153784.1_pt1 | contig 14213 bp, 20 predicted proteins | sample 7442471 | NCBI WGS metagenome assembly JACCDG01 (sample SAMN15323444, study PRJNA562643) | freshwater metagenome | isolation source: river surface water | place: USA:Blue River Watershed | collected 2017-08-17
AGTGTAGGAAACTGGGCATAATACAATTCTATTATTTTCTAGTTAAACCACAGTAGATAAATAATTGAAATACACGATGTTTCTATGAATTTCGTTAAACTTGCATTGGAAAATGGTGGGTCCATTCACCCTTTAATTATTCCATCTAAAGAGTTAAAAGGACCAGCAATTACAAATCCATCAGTATATGTAGATGGAGATACAATAAGAGTAAATTTAAGAAATATAAATTATACTTTATATCACGCCGAAAAAAGAATATTTGAACATCACTGGGGACCTTTAGTTTATATCCACCCAGAAAATGACATAAGACTTCGCACCTGGAATGTTATGTGCGAATTGAATGATGACATGAAAATTACAAAATACAATCATATCGACACATCAAATTTCCCAGATAAAGAATTGTGGGATTTTGTTGGACTAGAAGATTGTAGGATAGTTCGTTGGGATGAAAAATTATATGTCTGTGGAGTACGAAGAGATCTAGATCATATAGGAACTGGTAGGATGGAACTATCAGAGATTGAAATTACGGAAAATGGAGTAAAAGAAATTCGTCAATATAGAATTCCAACTCCAGGTGATAATACTTCATATTGTGAAAAAAATTGGATGCCAATTTTAGATTTACCGTTCCATTTTGTAAAATGGACCAATGGAACTGAGATCGTAAAATATGATATTGAAACTGGAACTACGATTCAAACAAATTTGACTGCCTGGAAAGATCTAGGTTGTATTGATTTGCGAGGTGGATCTCAAGTAATACCATATGATGAAAATTATAGATTTGCCCTGAACCACGAAACATTTCTAACAAAAAGTGAGGCAGGAAGAAAAGATGGGGTTTACAGGCACAGATTCGTAGTTTGGGATAAAGACTGGAATATCGTAAAGGTATCTAAAAGATTTTCATTTTTAGAAGCAAATATAGAATTTGCAGTTGGAATGTGTGAGTATAAAAATGATTATTTGATGACTTTTGGGTTCCAAGATAATGCTGCATATCTCCTTAGAGCACCAAAGAAATTTGTAAAAGATTATATTTTTGAGTGAATTAACAATTTTGGAGAAACAACAATGAACAATTATTACGAAAATAAGCTCTGGAGAGGAGCTTTCTTCAGTAAATTAATACAAGAATTGAATTACACTTCATATTTGGAATTGGGAGTACGAGGTGGAGATCAAAGTTTTAATTTAATACCATGTAAACAAAAAGTTGGCGTAGATGCAGATCCATATTATGCAAATATGGATGGTGTGGTATGCGCATATACTGACGATTATTTTGCGACTTTAGATAAAAACATTAAATTTGATTTAATCTTTATTGATGCTTGCCATGAAAAATATCAAGTATATAGAGACTTTGTAAATTCTCTAGAACATTTAAGTGATAGAGGAATAATTATATTCCATGATATATTTCCATTGACAGAAAAACATACCTGCAACGAAACTTTAAATGGAGATTGTTATGAATTGTGGATTGATTTAGTTGACAAATATTACTCTGAAACTGCGACATTTATTGCATATCCTGGAGACCCAGAAGGAACAGTAGGAATCTATTTTAATTTAAATGATAACTTCGATCAAAATAAAATTCAAACTATTGATCATTCATATGAATATTTTTACAGTAATATTTCCAGGTATGTGTATCACAAGCATTTAACCGAAGATGAAATTATAACCAAATGCATAGTAGGAAAAGCATCCAATGAATGATCAAAGAATTTTTATAACAGGTGGAACTGGATTTCTTGGCAAGAACATCATTAAAAGATATTATAATTCCAATGAAATTACAGTATATTCTAGAGATGAAGCAAAACAATATTATTTAAAAAAACAATATCCAAATGTAAATTTTATATGTGGTGATGTTAGAAATTTAGATTTGATGCTTCGTGCAAGTAGAAATCACGATATTGGAATATTTGCTGCTTCATTTAAACAAATTCAAGCTTGCCACGATAATTATGAGGAGGCAAATGAAGTTATAGTTCGCGGTGCATTTAATAGCAGAAGATGCGCAGAAGAAAATCAATTTACATCTGCATGTTTTATTTCTAGTGATAAAAGTAGATCAGCAACTACAATATATGGCGCAATGAAATATGTTGCTGGAGAATCTTTCATTTCAAATTGTAGTAATTCTTCTGTAAATTTGAGCACTTTGATATATGGCAATGTATTGAATAGTACTGGAAGTATTTTACCTTTGATTTGGAAAAGTATATCCGAAAATTTTAGTCTTTCTCTATATGGCGAAGAAATGACTAGATTTTTTATTGATGTAGAAAGTGCTGTGGATCTAATCGAAAAATCTTTATCTTACGATGGATATAACATTATCCCAAAGCTACAAAGCATGAGAATTTTAGATCTATTTGAAATTTTTAAAGAAGAATTTGGATTGAAGTATACTGTCTCTCAACCAAGAAGTTGCGAAAAAATTCATGAAATTATGGCTTCACAGGATGAAATTCCAAGAATCAAATTGGAAAATGACATATATTTACTGCACCAAACTGAAGTATACAATCAAGTATCATTTAAAAATAATCAATACTCGTCTCAAGACTGTTTGATTGGCAAAGATAATCTGTTAAATTACTTAAAATCAAAAAATTTCTATAGACCACTATGAAAGTTTATGTGTTCGGTCCCAACGGAATGTTGGGAAATTATTTGACAAAATATTTGGGATCACATTTTGATGTAATTTCTATTACTAGGAAAGACTTTAACTTAAATGAAAATCTAAATCAAATTTTTGAAAAATATCAGTTTTTTTCAGATGATGTAATCGTTAATGCCGCTGGAATAATTAAACAAAGAAATTATTCTCAGGAAGAACTCATAAAAGTTAATAGTTTATTTCCACATTTTCTCTCCACATTAAATTGTAATGTAATTCACATAACAACAGACTGCGTGTTCAGTGGAAAGGATGGATTTTATAGTGAAGATTCTTTTCATGATTGTATAGATGATTATGGTAAAAGTAAATCACTCGGGGAAAATCCGAATTTAACTATCATCAGAACTTCTATTATTGGAGAGGAAGTAGAAAATAAAAAATCTCTTCTAGAATGGGTTAGGTCAAATAAAAATGAAAATATAAATGGATACTTAAATAATTTTTGGAATGGTGTTACTTGTTTAGAGTTATCTAAGCAAGTATGTAATATAATTCAAACAAATTCATACTGGAAAGGAGTTAGGCATTACTATTCTCCTGATGCTGTAAGTAAATACGAATTAGTTTCTTATATAAATCAAATTTATATGTTGGGAAATAATATAATTTCAACTATGGAAAAACATTGTGATAGAACTTTAACTAGCAAATATGATTGTCCGGTTAAAACTACAATTAAAGACCAAATTATAGAGCTAAAAGAATACAAATTAAAGTCTAGATTATCTAACAAAGAAAAATTGAAAAATTTTCCTAGAGTTAATTTTGTAAGTATAGAAGAGTCAGAAGATAGAAGAAAAGCACTGTATGAAAATTTTGAGCAAAATGGAATTGAGGCAACAAAAGTAATCTCAAACATATTCAAAAGATTTAGTAAAGGTGATGAAACAATATTACAATCAAATGATTCAAACCTTTCATTTACACATGGAGATCAAAAAGTAGATTTAGAGTTTGAAATAAAAGAAGTCGAAAAATATTGTCCATCATATATGGGTGTAATAACATCACACCTTAAAGCAATTAAAAACTGGTACGATAATACTGATGACGAATATGCTATTTTCTGTGAAGACGATATAGGGTTTGAAACTGTACAATATTGGAACTTTACATGGGAAGAATTTTTCAATTCTTTGCCAACCAACTGGGAGTGCATTCAACTTTCAGTATTAAGAGAATTATATGTTTTCTATGCTTTTTGGACTCCAGATATACACTTCAGACAAAGATGTTGGTGTGATTGGTCATGCTTATGTTATCTAATCACTAGAGAACGAGCTAAACAATTGTTAGACAATTATTATGTGGAAGGAATATTTTATTTGGATTATAAGGGAATCGATATATATGATAGACATGAATTTGCGTTGAAGCCATATGTAGAAAATGTAATCTACACTTTTTTTGACCAAAACCAAATTTTTTCTTTTCCTCTATTTTGTCCGAATGAGCAATTTGAAACTACAGTATGGCAAAATGAAAAACCTGAAATAAAAATGGAAGATAGCTTCTCAGAAATTATGAAATGGTGGAAAACCAAAGGAAATGAAAAGTCTTTAGAACAATTATTCATCAATCAATAAATCGGAAAACACTATGATATTGAATTTTGATTATGTCTACAAAAAATATAATTTAGACATCACTGGAATCTTACACATTGGGGGACATCATGGAAATGTTATCTCAGAATACAAACAATATGATATAAATGATATCGTTTTATTTGAACCTTTATCTGATAATTTTTCAGTATTATCTAAAAATGTAGATGGTATTAATGGAAATATTAATATACATCAAGTGGCTCTAGGAAATGATAACAAAAGAGTCACAATGAATGTAAGTGACAATGAAGGTCAAAGTAGTTCTATATTAAATCCTAAAGTTCATTTAACTGCTCATCCTGAAGTTTCATTTATTGGAACTGAAGAAGTTGAAATGAAAAAACTAGATGATTATAATTATAAAAATTATAACATGATGGTTATTGATGTTCAAGGATATGAACTGGAAGTTTTTAAAGGCGGCATAAAAACTTTAGAAAATATTAATTATATTTTTTGTGAGGTGAATCGAGATGAAGTCTATGAAGGAAATGCCAAAATAGAAGAAATAGACCAATTTCTATTTGAACAAGGATTCGAAAGAGTAGAAGTAGAGTGGTATTATAGCCAAGTTTTTGGCGATGCATTTTATATTCGAAAAAATAAAAAGAATAACGGAAATGTATCTATAATATGTTCCTGCAAAAATAGATATGATGCACTAAAATTATCTTTAAGTTCTTGGTTGAGATTTGATCAAATCAAAGAAATCATTATTGTAGACTGGAGTTCAGATGAGCCAATAGATCATATTACAAAATTGGATTCAAGAATAAAAGTAATTAGAGTACCAGATAAAAAATATTTCAATCAACCACAACCATTAAATCTTGCAGCAAGTTTGGCTACTGGAGAATATATTTTAAAAATGGATTGTGATTATATTTTAAATCCATATTATGATTTTTTCGAAAAGTATCGCCCAGAAGAAAATTGTTATATTTCTGGTAGAGTTAAAACAATCGATGAATCAAATCATTTCTATAATGAAGAGACTGGAACCTATTCTATAAGAAAAGGAGACATGTCTATGGAGGAATTGAATGATTACTTTAACGGATATAGTCCCTTTTTCCAATACCTAATTGGATTATTATACATCAAAAAAGAATATTTTGATAAAGTTGGTGGATATAATGAAAATTTAGGATCATGTTATGCCTATGAAGATGGGGAATTGTGTCAAAGATTAAATTTAATTGGATTTACCGAAAAACCAATTCAATACGACACCTATCTCATGCATATACCACATCCAAATAAATCAAGAGTTGAAAATTTTATAGGATTTCCAGATTATGATAATTTTTCAAATATGGTGACGGCAAATCTAGGTCAATACTATAGTGGAGATGAACTAAAATGGCAAGTAGATTATGTTCTTGCGCAAAAACATATAGAGCATAATAAAAATTTAATCGGAGAAATAACTGATCCTTATGTAACATCTAATACAAAATGGAACATAAACAAAATTGATAATCAAAATTATACTGCCGTTGAATTGACTAACAATGGAAAATTAAGTGGATTTCCTTCGGTTTATTATGTAAGTTTGGAAGAATGTTCTGACAGAAGAATTAAATTAGAAGAGCAATTCAAAAATTATAACATCACACCAAATGCAGTAATATCAAAAAGATACAGCGAATCTAATGATGTAATATCAGGAAAATATATTCATTCACTAAATGAAGGGACTAAAGGTTGTTGCGTATCTCATTTAAAGGCAATTAAAAGGTGGTATGAAGAAACTAATGAAAATTATGGTTTCTTTTGCGAAGACGATCTAAGTTTAGAGACTGTGGATTACTGGGATTTTACTTGGGAAGAATTCATGAGTTCTATACCACAAGATGCGGAGTCTATTCAACTATTCGCAATTAGAGGTGAATATGACACATTTGATTTGAGATCTAGATATTGGGATGACTGGGGCGCTACTGCATATATTATATCAAGGAATTATGCGAAAAAATTAATTGATACTTTTATTGTAGGAGAAACATTTAATTTGGAGATACCAAATTCTAACCTAATGCCATTGATCGAAACAATATTATTCTCTGGGATTGGAGAATCTTATGTCTATCCACTTTTTGTTGAAAATGTAGACTTTGATTCAACTTTTGTTGGAAGAGACGATGATGTAAACAATGGACAAAAGACTAACCATAGAATTGCCAGAGAATTAGTTTTAAATTATTGGAAAACTAAAGCCAACAAAGAAGAAAGAACTGAATTAGAAAATCTACTGTTTAATTATTCAATAGACACCGAAAATCCTGAACATAATTTTAATTTGGGAATATGGTATGAAAATGAAGGTCATACTGCTCCAGCACTATCATATTATTTGAGATGTGCCGAAAGAGCATCGGAGTCTAATTCAGACCTTGCATACGAAGCACTAATTAGAGGCTCGTATTGCTATAAAAAACAAGCTGAAAGAGATGGTAGTACTAGATCTCTTCTTTGGCAAGCTCAGATGTTTAAACCAGAGAGACCTGAGGCACATTATCTTTTAAGTGAGTATGCAAGAGAAAGAGAATGGTGGCAAGATTGTTACATGAACGCAGATTTAGCTCTTAGACATTGTAATTTTGAGCAAGCTCCACTTATAACTGATGTTGGATATCCTGGAAAATATGGACTTCTTCTTCAAAAAGTTATATCTGGATGGTGGTGGGGCAAATCGTCTGAATGTAGAAGATTGCTACAAGAAATTAAAAATGAACATATTGTAAAAGATAAAGATTTTGATTTCATACAAAAATTTCTTTTGGACTTATCAACTGGGTACATACCAGAAGAAGAGCTAAAGTATGATAGAAATTCAAACAAACAACTAAAGTTTAAGTTTGATGGATGGGAAAATGTTGAAAAAAATTATTCACAGGCAGGACAAGATTTATTTGTTTTATCTGCTTTAAATGGAAAAAGAAATGGGCTATATCTAGAAATAGGTGCTCAAGAACCATATTTCCAAAATAATACTGCCCTACTAGAAACTAAATTCGGTTGGGAAGGTATATCGATAGAAATTCGTGATGATCTCTGCGATATGTTCTCTAAACAAAGAGCAAACCCAATAATTTGTGCGGATGCAACAAAAATTAATTATACTGAATTATTAGATTCTTATAATAAAGGTGAAATATTTGATTATCTACAATTAGATTGTGAACCTTCGGATGTTACCTATCAAATTTTGAAGTTAATTCCATTTGACAAGTATAAGTTTAAACTTATTACATATGAACATGATCATTTTGTAGATTTATCAAATAGTTATAGAAATAAATCCAGAGAGTATTTGGAATCTAAAGGATATAAAATTTTAGTTTCTAATGTATCTCCAAATGAGTGGAGTTCTTTTGAAGATTGGTGGTATCATCCAGATCTTTTAGATCCTGAAGTAGTGCAAGCCATGACAAATATATCAGATATTACTGATATTCGGTCTTATCTTTTTGCAAACTAATCTATACATTTACTTCACTGTGTCACTCAAAATACTGGCACAGTGAAGTTCCGATCCAATTTCCCACGAGTATGATGGGTTCAAATCCATCACATCGATGAAACTTTCAGCATTAGACAAACTTGTATTTCTTGGATCGTTCTTTGTATTCATGAATTGGCTAGTTCGATTAACCTATCAGGCTTTGGTTTATGTTGGAACTTGAAATTCAAAACTGCAAGCGAAGAGAAGAGCTTTGCATTACCATTGTTGATTGGTTTTACGCAAATTATCTTATAGACTATGAATTAGAAGTCATAGTAGAACATAAGAATCTAAGAAAAGATTCCGTCTATGGTTATTGCGATATTTCTCCATATGAGGAATGTGGTTGGGAACCAAGAAGTTTTTTGATTGAAATGGAAAAGACTTTAACGATTGATACATACATTCAAGTTCTACTACATGAATTATACCATGTTTTTCAATTTTGTAAAGGGGATCTAGCGATTAAAAATTCCATTCGTCATTGGAAAGGAAAATCAATAGAAGGATTAGAATATGAACAACAACCTCATGAAATTGAGGCAGAAGAAAAAGAAAAGGTCCTCTATGAATCATTCATGGAATATTTGGAAGATACTTGACAAGCCATTGAAAATGCAGTAGACTAGCTTTGTCACCGATGAAGATCATTCTAGGTATTAATAATTAATAAAAACTTAATAACCTAAAAATAAAATAAAAATTATTCTCGAAGAGAAGTTCCCGAAGGGAACTGTTATATAAATCCACTTTATAAAGTGTCATAAGAACCATTACGGTGGTTCTTTTTTTGTGCTATCATAAATTCATTGATATAAATCACATGAAACTTCGTCCTCATCAACAGCAATCAGTTCTAGATCTACAGAACAATAATGTTGGTATCGTTACATATCCAACTGGTGGTGGTAAGACGATTGTTGGTATTGCAGATACCATTCGTGAGTTTGAAAAATCTGAACCACAGACTGTTTGTGTTGTTGCTCCAAGAATTATTCTTGCTTGTCAGTTAAGCTGTGAGTATCTAGATCACATTAAAAATGCTCGTGTACTTCATGTTCATTCTGGAAAAGTACAGCACTATCATACCACAAAAGTAAAAAACATTCAAGATTGGATGAACATCCATAAGGATCATCATAAGCTAATTTTCTGTACTTATAATTCTCTTCGTCGCATTCAAGAATCGAATGTTCACATCAACACTTACATTATGGATGAAGCTCACAACTCAGTGAAGCAATCATTTCATGAACATGTAAAGACAGCATCTCAAAAGTCAGATCGTTGCTTCTTTTTTACTGCAACACCTAAGACTAGTGTAGTTCCATCTAAACCTGGAATGAACGATATTGATGTTTATGGGAAGATTATTTCCAATGTTTCTGCGCCTGAACTTGTAAAAGGTGGATTTATTATTAGACCACGAGTGGTAGCAAAGACACTAGAATCGAGCATTGACAATGTTGCAGAAAGAGATCGTAATCATCTTCTTGAGATTTTAGATGAACAGAAAATTAATAAGATGCTAGTTGCTGTTAAATCAACCAAGTCAATGATGGCAGTTCTTTCGGAGACTGATTTTGAACAAGAACTCAAAGATCGTGGATATTCTTTGATGCATATCACATCTCAATATGGGGCATATATTGATGGTAATCCAGTAAATCGAGATAAGTTCTTCCGCACTCTCAATGCATGGGGTAAAGATGATGCTAAGAAATTCATCGTTATGAATCATAGCATTTTGGGAGAAGGCATTAATGTTTCTTGTCTTGATGCAGTTTGCTTTATGCGTTCAATGGATACTGTCTCAATGCTTCAGAATATTGGTCGCACTCTTCGTCTACATCCTGATGATGCGCTAGGAATGCAAAATGGTACTGTGATTCCAGGTAACCTTTCAACTTACCTTAAACCAGAAGGTCTTGTGATTTGCCCTGTGTATGACAAGAACACTGATCTTGCTTCTCGTAATGTTCAAGAAATCGTAGATAAAGTATTTGAACAAGGTGAGCTTGCTATTGCAGAAATTAAGAAATAAATAGTGAATCATGAGGCATCAATCATGCTAAAAATCCTTACATCGGAAGATAAAACTCTTCGAAAAGTTTCAAAGAAGGTTGCAAAAGTAGATGATAGTATTCGAACATTGGCTAAATCAATGATTGAAACAATGTATGCTTCAGATGGTGTTGGTCTATCCGCAGTTCAAATTGGAGTGCTCAAGCAAATTATTGTGGTTGATAATTCTGGTAACCCAATTGTAATGATTAATCCTTTAATTATGAAAGTATCAGAAAAGCAAGTTGAGATGGAAGAAAGATGTCTCTCTTGTCCTGGAATTTTTAAGAATATTTCTCGTCCAGAAACTGTTGAGGTCAAATATAGGGATCTTTCTGGTAAACCACATTTTGAAACATATAATGGAATAGTTGCACGAATCATTCAACATGAGATCTTACACTTATATGGAGAACTCATAGCATGATCACCACACAAACCAAAGCAGCATTTGAAAGAATAGAAGAAGCATTGATAGGAAAAACTGAAGATCGTTTGGATTTATTAATTGCAAATTTGGATAGACTTTTGGCAAAGGCAAAAGAAATTAAAGAAATATCAATACAAAATCGAATCGGAGACTACTGAAAACCAATTTTAAAACTGTCCACTTCAATGGTAATCATTGAATTTTTTATGATACAATTCTTTTGTACATGATAATTGACCATGAACAAAAACGACATCACTGTCACACTCACAGAAGTGGAGCACGAATTGATTAATGACATTCTGCTACATTCTCTAGAGTCCATTCATCTTGTAGCACCTTATGATGCTGGAATCTGGGATTTACCTATTGGCAGTCCAATTCTTCAACGCTACACTTTGATTGAAAACCTGAAAGAACGATTCAATCTTCTTTGGGCAGATCGTTTCGAAACTGGAGATTCTCTGTGAAATTTTGTGACCTTGACTTTCATCCACACGGCTCTTTTCCAGATGGTATTGCAGCACGACACTTTTTTCCAAATGGATATGGAGTGAGTGTTGTTCAATTTACAACTCCTTATGGATCTGGTTCTTATGGTGCACTAGAAGGACTGTATGAAGTGGCAGTTCTCAAAGGACTTGAAGAAAACTGGGAAATATGCTATGATACTCATATCACTGACGATGTGATTGGATATCAATCTATCGAAGATATTGATGCCTTAATCTCTCAAATTGAATCTCTTTAAAGATAAATTATGAAAAATCAAAACGGATTTATTGAACCTGGTGTTGCTCTTTTTGCCGTCTGTATAGTTGCTTTTGGTGGACTACTTTTTGTTGGTGGACCACTTTATAATGTGTGGCAACAATCTCTTGCTGGTAAAGCCGAACTACAAAAGGCAGAATATACTCGCCAGGTAGCAGTTCTGGAAGCACAAGCAAAGAAAGATTCAGCACAACAACTTGCTGATGCTGAAATCATCCGTGCTACTGGTGTTGCCAAAGCAAACCAAATTATCGGTGATAGTCTGAAAGATAACCGTGAGTATCTTCAGTATCTGTATATCACTGGACTTGAAGATGGAAGCAAGAATGGTAATGTGACCATTTATGTACCAACAGAGGGAGGAATGCCAGTACCAACACTACAAATGAACAAGTGACACCTCAATAACTGTCACAACAGCACTTCAGAACTACTCTGAAGTGCTTTATAATAGTTTCGTACACAACAACACCAATGACTGAATTCATTCATGCCTGCAAAGACTGTAAGCATTGTCGTTTGATTCCTGGTCTCTTACATGTTTGTGAAAAACATTATGTTGAAGAATTAGATTATATTAATGGTAAAGTTTATGCCGTTGATATGATTTGTACAGAAGTTAGAAAAGATAAGTCTCTTTGTGGGAAACACGGTAAAGATTTTGTACAAAGAGAACAACCACTTGAAGAGGGCAAATCCAAATCTACCTGGTGGTGCATCAAACAGATGATCAAACAACTATTCTGAAAATCCCATGACTATCGAAGGCTCAGTCAAATTCATTTACGAAACCAAAACATCTGGACATCCTCAATATCATGAGGCATATCCAGATATGATTGATGACCAAACTATCACGATGGAAGTACCTTACACTGATATGAATGTTTATCAGTATTTCAATCTGTTCAATTCATTTCTTCGTGCAGTTGGTTTTGATGAACTGACAATTATGAGAGGTGCAACTGGGCTTGCATTTAGTGATATGCGCAAAGACGAAGATATGCACAAGGTTGCAGATGAACATGATATTGTGATGTCAGAGCATCATGATCGAATTGTTTCGGATTTAGGACAAGAAATTTTGAATTTGACCGCAAAAATTTCAAGACTTGAGAATCCAAATAATCCAAATTATACTGAAGAAGAAATGGATGTCATGACCGCCTGGAATGGTGTTGTGCCTGGTTCGCCAAGTGCAGTTGCTTCTGGCTGCAACTGCCCTGTGATGGACAACGAAGAGATGCCTGATGATCGAAAGTGGGTGAATTCTGACTGTCCCATTCATGGTAAAGTAAAATGAGTGACAGGGCAAAGGAGTTTATGAATCTTGTGTGGGACCAACGAAATAATCAAGGTGCCGATACTGAAGAAAAATTAGTTGCTGCGATTCTTTCGCTTGCTGCTGGTTATGTTAAGTTCTATACAGCACAAAATGATTTACAAGTTCTAGACAAGAACGACATTCTTCAACTTGCGGAAGAAATTAAGAATGGACTTAATTAAATTTAAATACAGGGAAGATTTTGGTGACGAGTATTATTTTCAATTCTTAAACATTAAGGGATGGACTTTACTTCAGGCATCAGTTTCTTGGAATGATTATCCTTCTTGGCCTTATCTTCAAATCAAATCTGGAAGTGGAAGTACTTTGAGTATTCTCTTCTGGGCATATAAGTTTGGTTTTGACATTGGATTTATTGAACGAACTTGGAAATGGGATTATCATGAAGATCTTGAAGAGGAAAACGATGAAAAAACTACCTGATAAAAAAGAACTGGATATTATGTGGACGGTCGCAACCAGTGGCGCTCTTGAAACTGGCACAAGACCACACCACGGATTTGCAGAAATTCTGTATGATTACCTTACAGACCACATACTCAACAAATATGGAGTAGAAATTCGTGATGACTTTACTTGATACTATCAACTATTATCTTGATGAGGCAGAAGGAGATATGGAAAGTCTTTCCTGGGAAATCAGGGAAGAAACAAACTATGAGGACTGTAATTTAGATAGTTTGACTGAACTTTATGATTTTCACAAGGAAAATTATGAGAACCTACAAAAAATCAAAAAGATGATTGTAGAAAAAGATCCCATTCAACAAATTCTGAATGATCCTAATGACAATCTAAACGAAAGAATCATATCTTCTTTACAAGAAGCAGTTGAACTTTGGAGTGAAAAATGAACGAGCTCTTTTCACAACCTTATTATGGTTTCACCTATCCTATTCTTAGTGACGGTGTAGTTAAAACATTTATCGACAAGTCTTGTGAACCAAAAGCATTTATTAAAGAGATGCTTTCATATGCAGAAGATTTAATTGGTGTTGACTTTAAGATTGTAAAAAAACAAAAGAAAGCAGAACTTAAGTTTTTTGAAACACCAGTAATTGCAGATAACCCAAATTATCTGGGTCTTGCTGTTCCTTATATTTCTCCTACTGGTAATAAGTGGGATCTCTATGTAAAGTCAACTCCGTGGGTTTCGAAACAGTGGATCTATCTTCACGAGTTCGGTCACTTTATTGGAATGGAACACCCATTTGATGATAGTGATGGTGATGTGTGGTATGGTGAATCCACAAATGATACTGTGATGTCTTATAACTATCAACCAAGTTCTTATTGGTGGTTTAGACAAGCAGATGTTGATACGATTACTGGTATGTGGGTCGGTTGAGAAACTGGCACAAGGGGTCTTCACGGAGACCCTTTTTTGGTCTATAATGACTTCATACACAACAGACCAATGACCTACGACCAACTCTACGATCACATAGTCAACTACATTGCTCAACCACTGGATGATAAGCGTAAAGCGTGTCTAATTCTTGGTGCTGTTATGGAGTTTAACCTTGATTGTCTTGATGAAGGTGTAGATCCTCGCACACTTGATATTACTGGTTATGTTAATGAGAAACTTGATGAACTGAAATGAACTACCTCTGCCTTGTTGATGGTATCATAGAATACGGCAGCACAGACCTCTACCAATTCAATCATTATCGTATGATGTATTACGAAGACCACAAAGATGCTGAAAATGTAGAGTATCTTGTGCTGACTGATGAAGCATACAACGAACTATTCCCTTGTGA
>JACCDG010035974.1_pt1 | contig 14210 bp, 14 predicted proteins | sample 7442471 | NCBI WGS metagenome assembly JACCDG01 (sample SAMN15323444, study PRJNA562643) | freshwater metagenome | isolation source: river surface water | place: USA:Blue River Watershed | collected 2017-08-17
AAGGACGTTCGAGATTCGACATGAAGAGAGAAGACCTCTATAAAGAGATTCTAGACTTTACTCTTTCTAACAAGTCATTCATGGAGGGGCAGCTGCGCCAGCTTGGTGCATCATGCGACTGGTCACGATCACTATTTACATTAGACGAAAAGGTTATTAAGACTGTCTATACTACTTTTGCAAAATTGGACACGGACGGTCTTCTCTATAGAGGGAAGCGTATCGTTAACTGGTGTCCGAAACATCAGACGTCCCTCTCTAATCTAGAAACTTCACATGTCAGCCGCAAGGACCCATTCTACTATTTTAAATATGGACCATTCACTATTGGAACAGTTAGACCTGAAACAAAGTTCGGCGATAAGTATGTAGTGATGCACCCAGATGATGAGCGCTACAAGGAATTCACTCATGGTCAAAAGATAACTGTAGAGTGGATTAACGGCCCAATTGAAGCAACTATTATTAAGGATGAGGCAAGTGACCCAGAATTTGGTAGTGGTGTCATGACTATCACCCCATGGCACTCAGGCGTCGACTTTGAGATTGCCAAGCGTCACAACCTCGATATGGAGCAGATAATAGACGAGCGAGGAAAACTTCTCCCTGTAGCAGGAGAATTCGCTGGAATGAATATAAAAGATGCAAGGGCGAAGATTGTCGAGAAGCTAGAGAGTAAAGGGCTACTTGTTAAGACTGACACAGAGTACTCTCACGAAGTATCTGTGTGCTATAAGTGCGAACGTGAAATCGAACCACAAGTCAAAGCACAGTGGTTCGTAACAATGAAACCGCTAGCTGAAAAAGCAATGACCGCGCTTGATAAGGGTGAGTTTAGAATTCTTACGGAACAACACGACAAAGTCTTCCGTAATTGGATGAGTAACGTACAGGACTGGAATATCTCGCGTCAGATTGTGTGGGGCATCCCAATACCAGCAAAGATTTGTGATGCCTGTGATAAGGGCTTCGTTGATGTTGAAAATGAAAAGACTACCTGTGATTCATGCGGCGAAAAGTTACGTCAAGAGACTGACACTTTTGATACATGGTTCTCATCCGGACAATGGCCACTCACTACTACAGGGTTTCCTAACAGTAATGACTTCAAAAAATTCTACCCGACATCTGTAATGGAAACAGCGGCAGATATTATCTTCTTCTGGGTGGCGCGCATGATAATGTTTGGTCTCTACCTAGCTGACGAGGTTCCATTTAAAGACATCTACCTACACGGCCTTGTTCGAGACGCGCACGGCAAGAAGATGAGCAAGAGTAAAGGAAATGTGATCTCTCCTCTTGAGGTGTCAAATGAATACGGAACAGACGCGCTCCGAATGGGACTCATTGTAAACAATGCTCCTGGGGTAGACATGAACCTTGATCCAAAGAAAGTTGGGGCATACAAGAAGTTTGCCAACAAGATATGGAACGGCACTCGTTTCGTACTAGAAAAAACTGCTGACTACGAAGAAGCCGAGGTAGAGTTAACCCCTGAGGACAAGGCAGTCTATGATGCTTGGACGATGATCAAAGATGACATCACCTCTGACCTTGAGAACTATCGCCTCCATCTCGCCTCACAAAAGATTTATGACTACTTCTGGAAAACCTTCTGTGATGAGCTCATCGAAACCAGAAAAGTACGAATCTTGGAAGACAAAGACAAAGCAAGTGCTCAGAAGCTTCTCCTTACCCTTCTTCGTGAGCAGATCATCGTCCTACATCCATTCATGCCTTTTATCACAGAAGAAATTTGGAAGTATATAAAAGCAGATTCAGACGACATGCTTCTTGTGACGAAGTGGTAGCACTAACTCGTAATTAGTTATAACATAACAACGTCTAAGACTGCGGTATTAGACGTTGTTTTGTTCAACACAACATACCTGTGGATTACTTTCGTTCTACTTGACTAATACGCTATATACTACATGTATATACACCTAGCCCATTTTATTTATGCTTAAAGAGAAGAAATCGTTTTTCGAACGTCTCGCCGGCTCAATTTCTGTTGAAGATGAGGACGACCAGTTAGACTTCACACCAGAAAAAGAAGAGGTGGAAGAAGAGGAGGTTCCAATAAAACATGTTGGAACTAAAAGTGTTGCCTCCCAAGCTGTACCAACCAGGACCAGAATTCATCATACCGTTGAGGATGAGCCTCATGAAGAGGAAGCTGAGATGGAAGAAGGAGAACTTTCTGTCGATGTATACCAGACTCAAAACGAAATCATCATTGAAGCTATGGTCGCCGGAGTTAAGCCAGAAGACCTTCACATCTCAATTACACGCGATATGGTGACAATAAGAGGTAGACGTGACGGTAACACCTCTGTGACGCATGACGATTATTTCTATAAAGAGCTTTATTGGGGCACCTTCACCAGAACTATCCTTCTTCCACATGAAGTAGTAATAGAAGATGCTGAAGCTGTAGAAAAGCATGGGCTTCTCATAGTAAGACTCCCTAAAGTTGACAAAGCAAGGCAAACAAAACTAAAGGTAAAGAGCATCTAGATATAAAATAAACCACTCTTTCTTGGGTAATTTATCAAGAGTCATAAATTCCATTAGGTTTTCTTTTAGGTTAATGTCTATACTCACACGAATATGAAAGAAACATGTCACGAGAAAAATGGCAGATCTTTAGCAAAGGCTATTAGTTACAGAGTGGTTAGTATATTAGTTGACCTTCTGGTGGTCTTTCTAGTAACCAAGAGAGTAGATTTGACGCTTGGTGTAGTAGTGGTAAGTAACACTGCAAGCATATTCGTATACTACTTCCACGAACGTGCATGGAATAAAGTCCACATTGGAAGAAGGCCCAACAAATAATGGACTCAATTTTTATATCACGACCCTTGTCTACCGATTTTTCGTTAGAGCCTGTCGCACAACACTTCGGTGTTGTGCTGTCCAAGCACAGTAAAATAAAACACCCCTTTATGGGGTGTTTTATTTTACTGTGCTTGGACCCAGGCTCGAACTGGGGACCTATTCCTCTTCAGGGAAGCGCTCTACCAACTGAGCTATCCAAGCTAATATGCTTTTGGTTGCGGAAACTATTTTGTAACTTTATTTGATTTATTCTATCACAGAAAAGACACGTATTCAAAGCAACTCTACTGCCCTCCTGCCGCTGACTTTTTTAGGCCTTCAATTAAACCATTGAGCAACTGAGCCTCGGGGAGCGAACTCTGTACTCCTTGCAACTGCTCAAAAACTTCCTTAAATTTAGTTGAGTTCTCTGACACATACATTATAGCGGGACGCACATAGTAATATGCTCCACCAATTGCACCAAGAATCACTAACCAGTAGAGTAAACGAAACATATTAGACACATATGTCTGTCGTCGAATAGACTTAAGAATATCATGATTCTCCTCAGTCATCTGATAAATAAGATCCAGCTTTTCTTCATTTGTGAGCTTTTTATCAAGCATTATTATAGTATACAGTATTTGATCTGCCTTCAAAAGCATAAATATGCTAGAATCGACTAGTCATTAAGACGAACGCCCTCGTAGTTCAATGGATAGAACAGTCCCGTCCTAAGGGATTAATGTGGGTTCGATTCCTGCCGTGGGCACACTGTAGTGAGATAGACCGAGAGGCTTAAATCACAGACAAAAGACTCAAGATACACGTCTTTGGTCTTTTGTCTGCCTTTCATAACTTTATTCAAAAATAGGAGTAAACTTGGTGGAATGAAAGAATTGATGGAGAAAATATCGTCATACCATATATTCAACTACTTAGTCCCTGGTGTCAGAGTGTGCATGTCATACGTTTTGTAAAAGCAAACTCCTTATTTTCAATCTTGTTTGTAGAGTAACTAAGTATCTTTTCCTGAACAGTATCAAAAAGTTCTTTAGTAATAATTGGGGTATGTTTTCCTGTGTACCACTGGCCACTCCCTCTTGGGTATTCAAATGTTCCGTAGTAAATAGTGTTGCGTAAGGTGATGTAAATATTACTTACAGAAAAGACTTTTCCGTTTCGTGTCTTAAATTTAATCTCGTCTTTTAACCATGAATGCAACCTTCTACGGTTATCTTTCTCCAGTTGCGTATACTAGGAAATACGAGAAAGTCTCAGAGGTGGTGGGATAGTACATGACTTTTACAGTTAAATGTTCTATGATATAGGTAGTTCTTTGATATTCTAACTTGCATATGGTCATAGTGAAAAGTAGCCTATTTCTAGGACATTTCTTGCTATGACCATACGGTTAATAGTTCCTCCTCGGACTACAGAGGATCTTTGTGAGTAACAAAGATTATTTCAAAGGAAACGTCATGAGCAATGACAATGACAAAGACAAGGCACGGCTGTTCAACCTGATCGCCAAGATCTTGATGATGGTCGTCGACGGCACTCGTGATCCGAAAAGCGTTGCAGACGTGCTTCAGGGTATCCTGAATCAGCCGCAACAGAAGTCCGCCTTCAGTCCTGTCGCCTTCATCGGCAAAGGCTGGTCGTTTGCCGAAGCGCGCAACCCACGCTCGGCAGCTCTCGGGCTTTTCGATGACTACAGCAAGGTGAAGCTGTCGAAGGACTGGTTGGAAGGTGAGCGTCATGTCGATGGCGAAACCCGCCGTACGCGAATTCTCGCGGACACCACCCATACCCCACTCAACGCCGACCATTTCTTCGACCTCTGGAACAACAAAGAAAAGATTCCCGAAGACTGGAAGAAGGTTGAAGGTGTGATCACCTTCGATGGCGATGTCCTTCGGAACCCGTGCGGCCGCCGCTGCGTCCTGTACTTGTGCTGGAGCGGTGGCCAGTGGGTCTTGGACTGCGATTGGCTCGGCGATGGCTGGTTCGCCAACTACCTGTCTGCTGTTCTCGCAAGTTAGAACTTAGACTTCGGTCACTTTGGTCTTTTAGACCCTTTGACCTTAGTCCTCCGTCCCGCGTGGTACTCCACGCGGGACTTTTTCATTTTTATATTTTCACAAGTGCTACAATTAACATCGAGAGTAGGTGAATACGTGAACGACCAGTCATTTTTTGTGTTGCTCGCCACCGAAATCAGTATCCATACATCGAGAGTATCTTAGATCACGGTTTAAGATAGGGTGGTGTATGTGCAGATTTATTTACGTCCAAGACATGCTTTCAAAAAGCGAACTTGCTAATTTGTCTGCTGATTCAAAAATGAAGATACTTGGTATAGAGTGCTAGGGTATTAAGATACCGAATATTATACAGCCTTAAGAGCATTCAAGGGGTGGTGGAATGGAAGGCACTCTATACAATCCTTCGGAACCCGAACGGCAACCGCTACGTCCTGTACTTGTACTGGAACGACGGCAAGTGGAACTGGAATTACAATTGGCTCGACAATGACTGGAACGCCAACAACCCGTCTGCTGTTCTCGCAGCTATCTCATTTCTAAAAGCCGATACATATCGGCTTTTAGTTTTTCTTTTGCGTATGCTCTCTTGTTAGTTGTCCGTACCACCCACCAAGCATTCTCCCTTCCGTATCCTTCCAGTTAGTGTTCTCACTCCCGTTATCAAGTGTTACGGTGTGACACGAGAAGGAAGTAAGCCTTTTCATTTACAACATATAATCAGTACTTGAAATAGAAAACAGTCGCCTCTTGCGACTGTTTTCTATTGAGCAATCTCTTACTCCGCAACCTCCAATAACTTCGCCATCATCTCCTGGTTGAATCCAACCATGACCTCATCTCCAATTTTGATAACAGGAACACCCATTTGCCCTGTCATCTCTACCATCTCTTTTCTTTTTTCCATACTCTCACCAACATTGTAATCAACAAAAGGAATATTCTTTTCTGTTAACCAGTCTTTCGCCATGTGGCAAAAATGACATGTTGGAGTACTATAAATTTCTACTTTTTTAATTCCATGCATTGTAGTTATATCCATATAAAAAAAGTATACAAGAACATAGCCTAAAGTCAAAATAACTTACTTAGCCCCAAAAAGAGAATTCCAGTACACAATTATCTTTTCCAGTGACGTCATCTTATCTCTTACTTCACTAACCAATACTTTTTCATCATCATAAACAACAATCACCCCTTCATCATTCTTTACAACAGGATACGTAATCCTCACATATTCTTCAAAACCACGCTCCGTCTTGATGAACTCATTCTGTTTTCTAATCTTCTCCACCTTGGCTTCTAATTCTATTTTTTCTTTTTTAGTTTTATCACGCTCGACATCAACCTCTAGTCGTTTATTATTTAATTCCACGACAGATCGCAGAAGTAAAATAATAAGAAGAAAAAGAATAACCATCGTCACTTTAGAGTAGACCAACGTGCGCACTGTGTGTTTTTGTTGATATTCTCTCATAGATGCGGTAGTATTGAAGATATTCTAACACGCTATCTTTAGCAAGTAACACCATAATTATGATATTTAATGGAAAAAATAGAAAAATAGTAGAGCGCGTATGGGCAGGTGTCTCGATTTTCGCTATTCTAGGTATGATTCTTTTCTCTTTTGCTGCAATTTTATAATTCCGTTAGGGGTTGGCCGTTACAGGTCAGGAGAGAGGGAAACATTATTTTCTGAATCAAAACTAAACCTTTTACTGTTGGTCTTTGTATATATCCCTCAGGCTCAGGGAGAGGTTCGCTGAAAATATCTGCATCTTTTATAATAGAAAAATAGTTCGTTACGAAAGTATATCACCAGTCTTTGTTTAGCCCCCCTAACTTCCCAACTGTAAGCCCCTAACCTGCCTCGTTACTTCTCCCCTGGTTTCATCATATTAAGGAAAGTGTCATGGGATATATGAACCTTGCCTTCGCGTTCCATTCTGTCTTTGCCACGCTTCTGCTTTTCTCTTAGCTTCATCTTTCGCGTGATGTCTCCTCCATAAAGATATCCAGTTACATCCTTTTTCATCGGAGCTATCGAACGAGATGCAATTATACGACCATGAACATATGCTTGTATCTTCACACGGAATAGTTCTGCTGGAAGAATTTTCTCTAACTTCTCTACCACCTCTTCAGACTCTTCTCTTGTGCGACTCTCTGGAATAACACGAGAAAATGCGGTGACTCTTTCCTCTGCAACATATACATCGAGCCTTGTTACATTAGCATCTTTCATCTCACTTGGTACATACACAATGGATGCGTATCCACTAGACGCAGACTTTACTTCGTTGAAGAAGTTACGCATAAGCTCACGAAGTGGCATATGTACCGTTATTTTAACCCTGTCATGCCCCCAATCAAGAAGGTCCGCGACCGTTGCCTCGTGTGGCGGAAAAAGCTGCATTAAAGGACTCACATAATCATGTGGGGTAATAATAGTAAGAAGAATCCAAGGCTCACGCACAGAGAGATAATGTCCATGATCCGGAAAATGGATAGGCGTATACACCATCTCTACCTCACCATTTTTAAGTGTTACCTCATAGGTAATAGACGGGGTGGTGACTACTAGCTCTTGATCGAACTCACGCCTAAGACGCTCAGTAACAATTTCCAAGTGAAGCATTCCTAAGAAGCCACACCTAAATCCACGCCCTAGTGCACCGGAAGACTCTTCCTCAAATGTAAGCGACGAGTCAGAAAGCTTTAGCTTAGAAAGCGAACTTCTGAGATCGTCAAACTCATCTTGAGATTCAGGATAAATCGATGCAAAAACAATTGGTACAGGTTCTGCGTACCCAGGAAAGGCAGGAAGCGGCCTCCCGTGTGTTGTGACTGTATCTCCAACACGCGCGATACCAGGCTCTTTAATACCTGTCACAATATAACCTATCTCTCCCGCTCCTACACTTTTACATTCTCTTTTATCTGGAGAAAATGTGCCGACTTCTCGGATAATGAACTTATGATTTGATTGTACAAAAAAGAGCGTATCACCCGCTTTCACAGAGCCATCAAGAACACGCACATAAAGAATCACTCCCATGTGATTACTATATTCAAAATCAAAAATTAGTGCACGAGACTGATTAGACGCAACATCCCCAAACTCGCTCGTAGGCGCTGGGACTCTCTCGGTAATTTCTTCTATAAGCTCTTTTACTCCCTCACCTGTCTTACCAGACACCGAAAGAATCTCACTTGGGTCACAATTAAGTAATTCCACAATTTCTTCACGTACGTCATCTGGTCTTGCTATTGGACTATCGATCTTAGTCATCACTGGGATGATAGTAAGGCCTGTCTCTCTGGCCATCTCAAGTGTTGTAAGTGTTTGAGCCTGAATACCCTGAGTAGAGTCAACAAGAAGAAGCGTTCCTTCTACAGCACGGAGTGAGCGAGAAACTTCGTATGAGAAATCGATATGCCCCGGGGTATCAATGAGATTAAGAATGTATTGCTTTCCAGTCTTAGAAGTGTAGTCCATTCGTACAGGGGTCATCTTAATTGTAATACCGCGCTCACGCTCGAGTTCCATACTATCTAGTACCTGCTCCTTCATCTTGCGGGCATCCACCGTCTTTGTAACCTCAAGCAGTCTATCTGCGAGAGTAGACTTTCCATGATCGATATGGGCAATGATTGAGAAGTTTCGTATTTCCATAAGTCTTTCTAATACTACACGAAAATGACCATAATAACAAAAGAAAAGGATTCTTTTAAACCAGTTTTTTTCTACTATAAAGAGCTAAAATTATCAAGAAACTGCTGATGAAGGTAATCATAATTCCATATACGAGACTTATAACACCGTGAGGAAGAGTTACGTACGCAGTAATAACTCCTAATACGCTCGAGACAAAACCTGCAAAAAAGACACTCTTAGTATCCTTCATAGAGTAGAGGCTGACAACAAGATATCCAGTCATCATATGTACAGGTAGTACCAGCAAAAAGCCAACCAAAAAGAAACCAATCAAACTATTTTGAGCTGTATCACCATACAAAATATAGATAACCTCATCTCTAAGCAGGTAGAGTACGAGTGATGCGATAATCCCGATCCCGCCAAGAGCAAAAACATATCTCTTTACAGTTTCTTTGTATAAAGAAACTTTATGCTCAACCACATCTCTAGATAAAACTGGAATACTGGCCGAGGTGATACTTTGTTGGATTATTTGGACAACGGCATCAGTTATACGCTGAGCAAAAAGATAACTAGAAAGAACTCCTGGTCCAAGCACTGTTGCAAATCCAGTAAATGTAATTACTCTTATTTGAGTAACAATATTAAGTCCTGTTCGTGGGAGGCCAAGCTTCACTAAACCTCGTATATGCCCCCACGAGAAGTGGAATAATACTTCCCCCATCTTCGCGTTACGGAGTGAGAAGAGTTGAATTAGAAAAGAAACAAGGGCACCTATTATGACACCATAAATAAGTCCCGTAACTCCGTACACAGGGTAGAGATATAAAATAGCTCCAATTATTCCAAACGAGTACGCAAGTGGAGAAATACCGAAGAGTAGAAAGTGATTCTTTAGTTGAGCAAAACAAGAAACAAGTGAAGTTAATCCAAGTAAAATAGGCTGAACAAGGAGAAGTCGGCTAACGTCTACAAATGTAGCGAGCTGGGTCTCGGTAAACCCAGGCACAACATATCGTGCGTAATATGGCATAGTTAAAGCCAAAAAAGCACCGATCAGAGTAAGCACCACCCCAATGAATAAAAAAATAGATGAAAGCTTTTTCCTTGGGTCTTCTATATCCCCTTTCTTGTCTTCCACTGTTAGAAATGGCACAACAGTAGCAGATGTTACAAACGCAAGTGAAAATGCATAGAGAAGATCGGGTATTCTAAATGCCGCATTGTAGATGTCAAGAGTCTCACCTATTCCAACATGTGTAGCAAGTAATCTATCTCTTACAATCCCAAGCAGTACAGAAAGTATGCTAAAAAACGCTATTATTATTGAGTTTTTCAGAATCATATGTAGAACACATTATAGCATAAGAGAAAAAACTCCCTTCCGGGAGCTTTTTCATTTTGTCTTTATCTATAAGCCGAATTCTGTTTTTGTGTAGACATGTATCTGGGATGAAGATTACTCAACACCTCAAGCGACACTTCCAGCCCCAGTTTTGAATTAGTAGATTTATATCTAAATCGGTACTAGCTCAAAACTGGAGCTGGACACGGTCTTGCACACACGTATGTATTTAGCCGTTTCAGCCGGACTTAACCGGATCGTTTCTGTTCGCAACACGGTGGTCGCCCACGACGGGTGTTACCCGCTACGCTTCCAACACTTACCTCTAAGAATAAGCTTAGGCGGTTGATATGTGTTCGGACTTTCCTCCCCTTACAAAAAATTATAAAGAGCGTCTACCCAATAAAGACCTTGTTCACTTTACCCCAGTTTAAGCAAAAAGGCAAACTTTTCTTTTTCCAATCTAATCCTGATCTTCGTATATCTTTTTTGGAACCTCTCTGTTTGCATAATTGCCAGCTCTTATCTGATCTACTGCACGCGCTTCAACTCTAACTCTCTCTTGTATCCCAGGAAAGTCTTCCAATGCCTCAAACAGTCGTTTGTAATGGTTACTGCGTGTCTCTAGCACTCTAGTTGATCCGAGGAACTGAGGTCTTATCTTTCCTTCTCTAACTTGTTGAACAAACGTTGTCATCATTTCTTTTTCTTCTTCAGTGTCAGCAAAGTTTTCTATGTGATTAAACAATACTTTTACTCGAGGCAAGTGCCAATCACTGGTGATAAAAACAATGTTTTTCCACCCGTTCTCCAAAGTCATCTTGATGCCCTCTTTGTATTCTGTAATAGTACTTACCGACTCTTCTTCTAAAAGAATGACATCCTCGTCAACACCCTTTCTAAGTAATTCTTCCTTGGTAACAGCTGCGTAGGTTGGCTTACTGTCGTCTCTTGTCTTACTCATCGGGACAATAAAAGCTTCTGGGAACACTTTATGCATCTCAGCCGCAGCAAGCATCCTATCTTTTCCACCTGTAGCTAGCGATGTGCCGGTACTCAACTTACTATTTTCATCTGCATCACCGAAGGCACCATTTTCATAACGGCCTTTCATGTCATTATATTTCATTGCACCGACCAAGATAAAAAAGGCATCTGGCTCTCCTTCCACCAAAACCTTAATCTGTTCTACGTTATTTTTGAGATGGTCAGAACTACTGTCCGGTATCTGCTGAGGGGTCCCTAATTTTTCCATAGGAAAAGTACATCAAAAAAACATTTACTCAACAAATTTAACTTTAGAACCAAGATATAGTCCGAACTTTTTTGATAACCCTGAATTAATCTCAAGTACATAACTCGCATCGGCCTGATTGATAAAAGCCATAGGGTATGATTCTGGTGTTACGTCTCTTTCAATCCACACAACAATACCATTTTGGTTAATCCAGATTATATCTAATGCAAAATTCATATCCTTCATCCAAAAACCATATTTCCCAGGGTGATCAAAAACAAATAACATCCCCTCATTATCCTGCATCTTAGTTCTGCCTGACAAACCTAAAGAACGAGAGAGGTTAGTATTAACAACCTCAACTTCGAGCGCCCCCTCTGGCATAAGCACAGTCATATCTTTTCTGACCACTTTTTCTATAGCTACTGATTCGCATACTTTTTCTACTAAACATCTATAGCCGTACATAGTAGAAAAAAACAAACCAATTCCGAGAGTAGTGAGTGCGACTGTTCGTATCAATCGCTGTGCAGAGTACTTTTTCTTCTTATCTTTTTTTTGAGACATTTATGATTGGCGACCGGCACGAGAGCGTTCAGATTCTGTAAGGAGCTTTTTACGCAAACGAACTGACTTTGGCGTAACTTCTAGATATTCATCAGCGTTCATAATTTCGAGACCACGCTCGATAGTGATTTCCCATGCAGGAACAAGGACGATAGCTTCATCAGCGCCTGATGAGCGCATGTTAGAAAGCTGCTTACCCTTAGTTGGGTTTACCATCATTTCTTCTCCCTTTGATGTGTTACCGATAACCATACCTTCATAGACTTCAGTTGTTGGAAGAATGTAGATAACACCACGATCCTGAAGATTCCAAAGTGAGAATGCGAGTGACTTACCTGTAGCCATTGAAGTCATAGAACCAACGAGACGACGAGTAATCTCTCCTGCATATGGACCGAACTTGAGGAAGCGAGCCGAGAGAATACCAAGACCTTTAGTGTCGATAACAAATTCTCCCCGGTATCCGAGAAGTCCACGAGTTGGAATCTCTGCCTTGATACGATTAATGCCATTCTTCTCAGACATGTCAGTGATCATCGCTTTACGACGACCGAGCTTTTCCATAACAACACCGGATGACTCAACTGGCACATCGATAACTAGTTCTTCATACGGCTCTTCCTTAATACCGTTTTCTTCACGGAAGATAACTTGTGGCTGTGACACCTGTAGCTCATACCCTTCACGGCGCATGGTTTCTAGAAGCACACCAATGTGAAGCTCTCCACGACCATACACAAGATACTTATCTGTATCAAAATCTACCTTTAGTCCTACATTGATCTCGAGCTCCTTTTCTAGACGGTCACGGATCTGACGACCCGTAACGAACTTTCCTTCCTTTCCGGCAAACGGTGAATCGTTAACGAGGAAGTTAAGAGCAATAGTTGGTTCATCAATCTTAATAGCAGGCATTGGCTCCTGATCAGCATTCTTTACGAATGTTTCACCAATGTAGATATCAGAGAATCCTGCAATCATAACAATATCTCCAGCCTCCGCAGTTGCAGCGTCCACCTTTTCGATACCGTTAAAAGTAAACATTTTAGTAATCTTACCTTTTCTGATGTCTCCGTCTGGTTTCTTAACGATTATTTCTTCTCCGACTTTTGCGATACCATCATAGACGCGTGCGACGGCTAGACGCCCCAGGAAGTTGTCATATGCGAGGTTAAACGCCTGAGCAACGAACGGCTTAGTGATGTCTCCTGTTGCTTTTGGAACTTTTTCGAGAATGATATCAAGGAGTGGGGTAAGATCCTTCTTCTCATCTGTAAGTTCCTTCATTGCAACACCCTCACGTCCAATCGCGTACACAGTAGTGAAGTCAAGCTGTTCATCATTAGCACCTAGCTCCATGAATAGTTCAAAGACCTCGTCGTGAACACGCTTAGCATCCGCGGCAGGCTTGTCGATCTTATTAATAACAACAATAGGCTTAAGACCAAGCTCAAGCGATTTCTTAAGAACGAAACGCGTCTGAGGCATTGGACCTTCTTGTGCATCAACAACAAGAAGTACACAATCGATAGAACGAAGAACGCGTTCGACCTCTGATCCAAAGTCAGCGTGCCCTGGGGTATCCAGAATGTTAATCTTTACACCTTTGTAAGGTACAGAAGTATTCTTTGCGGTGATAGTAATACCACGCTCTTTTTCCATTGGATTAGAGTCCATAGTCTGACCCTCTACCCCTACCCCACACTGCTTCATGAGAGCGTCGGTTAAAGTTGTCTTTCCATGATCCACATGGGCGATGATTGCTATGTTACGAATTTCTTGTTGCATAAATAAATAGTTTCAATTCACAGTTTTTTGTTTTCGATAATACGAACCCTTTGAATATAAAAGCAGCGTAGCTCAAAGCTTTCGCCGCTTTCACCGATTGTAATATTATAACACAATTTTAAGCTAAGCGCTAGTGTTTTTATTCTGCAACCACTTCTGCTAAACTAGTTTCTAGTAGCTCTTACTTGGACGCACTAGCAGGTAAGTTCCTTCCTTACTCGTGGAAACCTTTAGCTGAAAAAGTGACGCGGGCACCATGCGTGACCTAAGGTTAAAGATAAAAGACTACTAGTAAGCGCGCTATATTATTACCGTGTAGCCGAGCACCACCTACCTAGGTGGTGTCTTACTTTTTATAGACTTATATTTAGTTGTTGCACATTACCCTCCCTGTCTATCCGGTTCTACACTTTACGATCTATATTATATTTTCCTACTTTACTCCAAGTTCTTTTAGGAACGCTTTGTTACTTGGCTTACGTCCGAGGAAGTTAGTGAGAAGTTTCATTTCATCTTCTGATGATCCTTTTTCTAACACTTCGCGTCGCCACTTCATGCCCACTTCTGTGTTAGTAAATACATTTTTGTTGCCTTTTGTTTTAAATGTTTCAAAAGCATCGCAAGCATATACGAGTGCCCACAAGTACGAATAATAGCCAGCATCATACCCAACCAAATGTCCAAACCCAGAAACAAAGAGCGGGCTAATTTTCGGCATCTCAATATTAAAAAACTGTTTGTTCA
>JACCDG012034795.1_pt1 | contig 14208 bp, 9 predicted proteins | sample 7442471 | NCBI WGS metagenome assembly JACCDG01 (sample SAMN15323444, study PRJNA562643) | freshwater metagenome | isolation source: river surface water | place: USA:Blue River Watershed | collected 2017-08-17
CAATCAAAAAAGGACATAACATGGCCAACATTCAGTCGGCATGGACCATAAAAGGCGTAGAGGAAGAGGCAAAGAACATCGCCAAGCAATCGGCGAAAAAATGCGGCACCACCATCGGCTCTTGGCTAGAAGAGCTGATTTTTTCCAACAGCCCCAAGCAATACGTCAAACAAGATTATGCGAAAATCTCGCCCGGCCGCGACCAGGCCAAGGTTATTGCGCAAAAATCCCAATCGCGCTTGCCGCAAATCATGCCGGAAAACGCCTCTACCCCGTCCATCCGGCTGCAAGGGCCGATGTTCACCGGCGGATTCGATCTTTCGGTGTTTGAACAAAAGCTCGACCGCGCGATCGCAGATATGGAATCGCGCCTGGCCCGGCTGGAACGCCAAGTACAAGAAGCCCTGAAAGCGACGGAAGAAAAAAATAAACTGCAAAATTTGATCGCGGCGGCGCCGGTTCTTTCGGCGGCGCTGAATCCAGTACAAAAATTTTCCCTGCAATCCAGCTATGCCGCGCAATACGCGCCTGCGGATATGCCATCGATGCAAGGGCGCAAAGAGCGGCATTGGATGCAGCTTTTGGTTTTGACCTTGCTGGGGCTATGCGCCTTTTTGCTGGGCGAAAAACTGGGCGGCGGAATTTTTTAGGCCGTTATTGCGCCGCGCCGAAAATTTGCGCTTTTTTAACCCATAATCCTGGGCTGCTTTGTTGAAAAGCGGAATACGCTTTTTGCTGCGCATCGCTGTCGGCATAAAGCGCGAAAAATCCGCTGCCGCTGCCGCTGAGGCCATGGGCCAAGGCATCCCCTTGATTTTCGATCAAATCCCGCATTCGCGCCAAATCCGGATAAATTCGCGACGCCGAGGCATAGAGCGCGTTTCCGGTATTATGGACAAAATCGGCGACGCTATTAAGGTCTGTAAACTGCGGCAAACGGCTTTGCGGCTGCGATGGGGCGGGGCCAATAGCGGCATACACATCCTTGGTCGGACAGGAAAATCCGGGCCAGAATAAAAGCGCGGGAATTTCAGGAAAGTTCTTCAATATTTCGATATCCTCGCCGATGCCGCGCATGATCAACGGGGCCGAAGCGAAACAAGCAGGCACATCGGCGCCCAAAGAGGATAAAAATCCGTGCAGATCGAAGGCTTGCGGAAAAATCCCCGTATGGTTTTTCAGCAGATACCGCATTATCGCGGCGGCGTCCGCCGATCCACCGCCAAACCCCGCGCCTACGGGAATGTTTTTTTCAAGCTTGATGCTAAAATGCGGCAAGCCGATTCCACCTTCGCGCAGCCGGGATAATAACTTCAGAATTATATTGTTGGAATCATCAGGGGACAGCATCGGGGCGAATTCCCCGCTTATTTGCAGGCTGTCGCGACCTGCGCCCTGATCCGCCCAAATCCGGTCGCCGAAATCGCAAAACACGGCAAGGCTTTCTAAAATATGATAGCCGTCGCCGCGCCGCCCCAGGATGCGCAGGCCTAAATTTATTTTGGCAAAGGCCTGAATGGCGGCGTCATGCGTCGATTGTGGCATGGCAGACTATGCTTTTTCTTCCGCTAAACCGTTTTTCAATTTCTTTTCTATATTGCTGCGCAAGGCAGCGTCGGGATCGAATGACAAGGCACGCTGCCACTGGATGCGCGCCTGTTCTATTTTTTCCATTTTCCACAGCACATCGCCGTAATGGTCGATCAGCTGCGCGTCGAAGGGGCGCAATTCGACCGCGCGCTGTAACAACGGCTCCGCTTTTTGATAATCGCCCATGCGGTAATAGGCCCAGCCCAGGCTATCGACGATGAATCCGTCGTCTGGCGCAAGTTCGACCGCGCGGATCAGCATCTTTTCCGCTTCTTTCAAATTCTGGTTCTTCTCGACCCAGGAATAAGCAAGGTAATTCAGCACATAAGGCTGATCCGGCGACAATTCCAGCGATTTTTTGAAATCGGCCTCGGCCTTGGACCAATCCTTGGCGCGCTCGAACGCAACGCCGCGCGCGTAAAAAAGCGGCCAATCCGTCGCTTGGTGCGGCTCTGCCGCCTTTATCGCGTCGCTATAGGCGATGATCGCGGATTCAAAATCCTTGGCGTTGCGATAAAGATCGCCCAGCATGCTCGCGGCTTCGATGCGGCCTGGAAATTTCTGCCTCATGGATTCCAGAACCGCGATCGCGTCTTCGGAGCGGTTCATTTTTTCGAAATTGCGCGCAAGGCGCAAACCCGCAGACCAATAAAATTCGGGGAGCTTTAAAAGTCTTTCGTGAATTTCTGCAGCCCGCGTGAACCTGTCGTAATTTTCGAATATTTCTGCCAGCAACAATTGATTGAACGGCATATCCCCTTGCATAAAGCGCGACAGCTGCGCGTAAACGATCGCGGATTCGTTGGTTTGCTGCCCTTCGAACGCGACGGCGATATCGAATAAAACATGGGCGATGCCGTCATTGGCGTCGCGGATCGTGGCGGGGGCAAGCTCGCCCTGCTCCATGCGCCGATAGGCCGCCTCGAACAAATAATTATGCGGGCTGCGCTTGCCGAAATCTTGATACAGTTTCTTGGCGGCGTCGATATCGCCGGCCCGCTCGAATAAATGCCCCGCCGCCATAACCAGGCGCAGGGGCGGCTCGGGGAAATTTTTCAGCGTTTTTTGATATAACGCAACAGCCCCCGGAACGTCGGCCGCGAATTCCCGGATAAAGGCGGCATGCATCATCGCGACCGTGCCCGCCTGCGGCATATCGTATAAAGGCAAAAGCGTCTTTTCCGCCGCCTCGAACTTGCCCTGCGCCGCCTCGATCCAGGCGCGCAAAAGCGGCAAGGTCAGGCGGTTGATCTTGCTGCCCTCAAGCGTCTTTAAGAACGCGTCGGAATTTTGCCAATCGCCGCGCTTGGCTGCGTCGAGCAATAAGATCAGATTTGGAACCACCGCTTGCGGCGAATTTTTGCGCCAAGCCTGCGCCAAGGAGAATGATTTTTCGACATCCCCGCCCATGACGTAAAGCAGGCAAACGCGTTCGGTCAAAGCGCCGTTTTCAGGATCTTTCGCCAGCGCTTCCTGCAGAAATTGCGCAGACACCGCGAAATCCGCCTCGCCCAGCGCGGCGCGGCTGGCCAAATAGCTTCCGGCAAGCCCGTTCAGCGTTTCTTGCTCTTCCACCGCGCCGATTTCGGCCATAGCGTCGGTTGGGTGGGCGGCGGCTGGCGAGGCTTTCTCGCCCGCGTCTTGTTGTTCCTTCTGCGCTGCGGATTGCAAATCGCTGGAAAATCCGGCGAAAGGGCCGGTTTCGCAAGAAGATAAAACGAACGCGGCCAAAGCAAAGGGGCTCAAACGCTGCATGAAAAACCTATCGGGCGGTGCCATATTCCATTTACATATAAACATAATTCGGCCCTTCGCCGCCCTGCGGCGTGGTCCAATCGATATTCTGCCCAGGATCTTTAATATCACAACTCTTGCAGTGAACGCAATTTGCCGCGTTGATCTGCAGGCGTTTTTCTTCGCCCATGCCCACAATCTCATAAACTCCCGCCGGACAATAGCGGCTTTCGGGCGATCCATAAACGGCCTCATTCAACGCGATGGCAAGAGTTGGGTCCTTTAGGCGCAAATGGCAGGGTTGATCCTCGTCATGGCGGGTCGCGGAAAGATACACCGAGCTCATTTTATCGAAGCTTAAAACGCCATCGGGTTTGAAAGCCGGACGCGGCTTGGCCCGGTCTTTGGACAAAAGGCTTTCATGGTCTTTATGATGCCGCAAAGTCCATGGCGCTTTGCCGAAAAACAAATAGGTGTCGATCGCAGCCAAAACAAGCCCGGCCAGCAATCCGAACCGGAAACCGGGGCGGATGTTGCGCACCTTGTGCAATTCTTTTCCGACCCAGGAATTTTTGACCGCCTCGCTATAGCCTTTCACCCGCACGCCCTGTCCGTTCTGCAAATGCGCGAAAATGGATTCCGCTGCCAGCATCGCCGATTTCATCGCCGTATGCGTGCCTTTGATTTTCGGCACGTTCAGGAATCCGGCGGAACATCCGGTCAAAACGCCGCCAGGGAAACTCAGTTCAGGGATGCTTTGCCAGCCGCCTTCGTTAAGCGCGCGCGCTCCATAGCAAATGCGTTTCCCACCCTTTAAGTGTTTAGCGATGAGCGGATGATGTTTCAGTTTTTGAAATTCCTCATAGGGCGAAAGATACGGGTTTTGATAATCCAGCCCGACGACGAATCCAACCGCGACCTTGCGGTCTTCGAGATGATACAAAAACGATCCGCCATAGGTTTTTTGATCGAGCGGCCAGCCGACGCTGTGCAGCACAAGGCCGGGACGGTGGCTTTCCTGGGGAACTTCCCATAATTCCTTGATCCCAAGCCCATAGGTTTGCGGCTGCGCGTTTTTGCGCAAATCGTATTTGGCGATAATTTCCTTGGCCAGCGATCCGTGGCAGCCTTCGGCGATCACCGTTTGCTTTGCCAGCAATTCGACGCCGGGCTGATAGCGTGGCGTCTTTTCGCCGTTTCTGCCGACCCCCATAGCGCCTGTGGCGACCCCACGCACCTCGCCCGAATCGTTATACAAAACCTCGCTGCCGGAAAATCCGGGATAAATTTCAACGCCCATTTCCTGGGCGAGGCCGGAAAGCCATTTGCAAAAATTCCCAAGGCTTATGATATAATTTCCCTTATTGCACATCGCCTTGGGCGCAGGCAGTCGCAGCGCGGTTTTTTGCAGCAACATATAGAATTTATCTTCGCGAGCCGGGGTCAAAAGCGGCGCACCGCGTTCTTTCCAATCCGGGATCAGTTCGTTCAAGGCGCGCGGCTCGAACACTGCGCCGGAAAGGCTATGCGCGCCTATTTCGGCGCCTTTTTCGATGACGCAGACGCTTATGTCCTTGCCCGCCGCCTGCGCCAGCTGCTTTAGCCGGATGGCGCAAGACAGCCCCGCCGGGCCGCCGCCCGCGATTAGAACGTCAAATTCCATTTTATCCCGGTTTTCCATTTTATCCACAAAACTTGAAGGCTTGGCGTCAAGCCCGATTATGCTAGACTTTGCCCATGCATGACAAGGAACATTCAACCGAAGCGCCATTATCCGTTTTGCGCTGGTATCAGAATATGGGCCTTAGCTGGGCTTGCAAGGATTCTGCCTTGGGGATGTATAATTTTGCAAGCATAAATCCCCGCAAGGCCGCTCCCGCCCCGGAAGCGACACGGCCAACCACAAGCCCGGCGGTGATAGCGCAGGTCCCGGACCAACCCGCTACCTTGTTCGCCGATCCGAAAAAGGCGCAAAGCCTGGACGAGCTGCGCCTAATGATAGAAAGCTTTGACGGCTGCGATTTAAAAAAAACCGCTCAGCGCGCCGTTTTCGCCGATGGCAACCCCGAGGCCAAGGTGATGCTGATCGGCGAGGCGCCCGGCGCGGAAGAAGACCGCATCGGCAAACCATTCGTCGGCGCGGCGGGGCAATTGCTGGACCGCATGCTGGCGGCGATCTCGCTGGACCGCAACAGCGCCTATATAAGCAACGTCGTATTTTGGCGGCCGCCCGGAAACCGCACGCCGTCGCCCGTGGAAATCGAATCCTGCATGCCTTTCGTGCGGCGGCATATCGCGCTGGCGCGGCCGCAATTCCTGGTATGCCTTGGCGGCGTCGCGATGAAAGCCATGTTCAACCCCGATTTGGGGATCATGAAAATGCGCGGCCAGTGGCTGGATTTTTCGGCGGACGAAGATCTTGCGCCGATCCCGACGCTTTTGACCTATCACCCGTCTTTCCTTTTGCGCACCCCGGCCGCCAAACGCGAAGCTTGGGCGGATTTGCAGGAATTGCAAAAAAAACTGGCGGCAACGAATGCAGATCGCGCCGCCTGACAGCGCCGGGGTCGACGAAGCCGGGCGCGGCCCTTGCGCCGGGCCGGTCGTCGCGGCGGCGGTTATTATTCCTGAAAATATCCACGGGCTTAGCTGGATAGGCGAAATAAAAGATTCCAAAAAACTTCTGCCAGCCCGGCGTGAAAAATTATATGGCCTGATATCGGCGCATTGCATTTGCGCAACAGCGCAGGCGAGCGTTGCCGAAATAGACGCGGTCAACATCCTGCAAGCGTCGCTTTTGGCGATGCGGCGCGCGGTGGAAAAACTGGCGCAAAATCCGGGCCTGGTTCTGGTCGACGGCAACAAGCTGCCAGATTGGAATTTGAAGTCTCAAGCGGTCATTGGCGGCGACGATAAGATCGTTCAAATAGCGGCGGCGTCGATCCTGGCCAAGGTGGCGCGCGACGCAATCATGCGCGATCTGTCGGCGCATCATCCGCATTATGGCTGGGAAAAAAATTCCGGCTATCCGACGGCTTATCACCTTAAAGCCCTGCAAACCCATGGGGCAACAGAACATCATCGCAAAAGCTTTGCGCCCGTCGCCAGAATTCTGGATTCAAAAAAGGCCGCCTAGGCCAATAGCCCGCGCAATTTGCTGATCGCGACCGTGATCATGGAAACGTCCACGGCGTTTCCGGCGCGCAGCTCGGTCAAAAGCGCGTCGAAATTGGCGACCGGAAGCGGATTGTCGGCAAGCCAGGATGCCAGGCTTTTTTCGTTGCAGCCGTAGTTTTTCGCCGCGTCCTTGCACAGCCGCGCCTGCAGGATCAAAAGATCGTCCAACAGGCTGCTGATTGCGCGCGATTGCCAGGGCGATGCGGATGCAAGCTTGCTTAGGCTGCGGCGCATCCAATCCAAACCGAATCTTTGGCCCATGGCGAAATAGAGCTTTGCGGCTTCAACCGGCGGCTCTGACAGGTCGGATGCGATATTGACCACATCCCCCAAGCCCCCCAGCATCCGCGCATAGACCACACGCCTTGCCAGTTTTGCCGGAACGTCCATAGCGACATAGGATTTGACCTTGCCTTCCAGGATGTCCAAATCCTCGGCCGGCAGAATGGTTTGCATTTGCTCTTGGATTTTTTCGACCGAGGGGCGGTAGGTTTTCAACACCTGCAAAATTCCGCTGCGCGATTTGCGCTGGCGCAAGAACCAGATCGTAGCGCGTTCGATGAAACGGTTGACCGCAAGGAACATTTGAATTTGCGTCGATACCGATATTTTTCCGTTAAGGCGGGAAATTTCCTGCCACAGACCTTCGATGCCGAAAGTAGAGCGCACCAGCATATAGGCCCGCACCACGGCGGGAAGGTCGAATCCGGTCACGTCCGAAAGCTTATAAGCGAACGCGCTGCCCATACGGTTGATCATCATATTGGTAAGGCAGGTCGCGACGATTTCGCGGCGCAAAGGATGTTTTTCTATTTGCTTGGCGTATTTCTTTTGCAGCGCTTCGGGAAAATAGCGCATCAGCTCGGTGGCGAAATAAGCGTCGTCAGGAACCTTGGACGCCAAAAGCGCGCTGTAAACTGACATCTTGGAATAAGACAAAAGCACCGCAAGTTCGGGGCGCATCAGACCCATGCGCTGCGCCGCGCGGTCGTTCCATTCGTCGTCGTCCGGCAAAAACTCTATCGCCGGATTCAGCTTTACGGTTTTTTCCAGAAAGCGGGTCAAGGCTTGGTATAAGGACAGGTTTTCGTTGCTCGCCGCTTCCATCATCGACAACGCCATGGTCTGGCCCGCATTGTCCTGCAACACCAAATCGGCAACTTCGTCGGTCATGGATTTTAAAAGTATGTCGCGCGCAGGCCGTTTCAACTTGCCGCTTTGCTCGATCTCGCCCAAAAGAATCTTGATATTGACTTCATGGTCGGACGTATCGACGCCCGCGGAATTGTCGATCGCGTCGGTATTGATCCGCCCGCCGTTCTTGGCGTATTCGATCCGGGCTTTTTGCGTAAAGCCCAGATTCGCCCCTTCGCCGACTATTTTGCAGCGCAGTTGCCGCGCGTTGATCCGCAAAGCGTCGCTGACCCTGTCGCCGGCATCGGCATGGGTTTCCTCGGAAGATTTCACGAATGTGCCTATGCCGCCAAGCCACAGCAATTCCACCGGCGCTTGCAAGATAGTCTGAATCAGCTGCGCCGGGGTAAAATCCTTTTGCTGGGTGCCCAGCGCCGCCTGCGCCTCGGCGCCAAGGGTGACTTTCTTCTGCTGGCGGGAATATACGCCACCACCTTTGGACAAGACGTTGGAATCGTAATCTGCCCAAGTCAAATGCGGGTTTTCAAAAAGCCGCTTGCGTTCCTGAAAGGATTTCTTGGCGTCGGGGTTGGGATCAATGAAAATATGGCTATGGTTAAAGGCCGCGACCAGTTTCATATTGTCCGATTGCAACATGCCGTTTCCGAAAACGTCGCCCGCCATGTCGCCGACGCCTATGGCACGGAATTCCTTTGTCTCTATATCGAAACCCATTTCGCGGAAATGCCGCTTGACCGCAACCCAAGCGCCGCGCGAGGTGATCGCCATCGCCTTGTGGTCATACCCGGCGGAGCCGCCGGAAGCAAAAGCGTCGCCCAGCCAGAATCCGTATTCACCGGAAACGCTGTTGGCGATATCGGAAAATTTCGCAGTCCCCTTGTCGGCGGCGACCACAAGATAAGGGTCATCGCCGTCATAACGAATCACGCTGGCGGGGGGGATTATTTTTCCCTGTCGTAAATTGTCGGTGATATCGAGCATGCCGCGGATCATGGTCTTATAGCATTCCACGACTTCTTGCTGATACGCCTTGGCGTCGTCGCCGCGCGGCGCGGTTACGACGAACCCGCCTTTGGATCCCACCGGCACGATCACGGTGTTCTTGACCATTTGCGCCTTGACCAGGCCCAATACCTCGGTCCTGAAATCGTCGGCGCGGTCGGAATGGCGGATGCCGCCGCGCGCGACCTTGCCGCCGCGTAAATGCACCGCACGCATGCGCGGGGACGAGACAAAAATTTCCGCCCATGGTTTCGGATCGGGCATTTCTTCGATCTGGCCGCTTGCGATTTTGATCGAGATGTATTCCTTGTCTCTGCCGTCTTGCATGGACTGGAAAAAATTGGTGCGCAGCGTCGCCTGGATCGCGTTCAAATAACGGCGCAAGATGCGGTCTTCGTCCAAGTTCGACACAAGGCCAAGCTCTTGCTCGATCTTATCGACCAGCTCTTGGCAAGCCGGGGCGCGCACCGGCAAAAATCCGGGATCGAAGCGCGCATAAAACAAATCGCGCAGCAATTTGCCGATGGCGCTTTGCTTGGCCAGGGTTTCTTCGATGGTTTGCTGGGCGGCAAGGAACCCGGTCTGGCGCAAATATTGCGCATAAACGCGCAACATGGATACGTCGCGCACATCCAGCGAAAGCGCGACGCATAGCCGGTTGAACCCGTCGCTGTCGTTGCGCCCGCTTAAGGTTTCTGCCAAGGCCGCGGTCAATGCCGATTTTTGCGCCGAAATATCGATCGGCTTTTTATCGCGCCGCTGCAGCAAAAGATCGTAACTGTAAATCGCGGCGCGGTCCTTTTCCATCAAAGGCGCGATCAAGGTCGGAATTTCGTCGATGATGCGGAATCCAAAATTTTCCAGCATCGGCACCAGATCGGACAAGGCCAATTCCTGGCCTTTGCGGTAAACCGCAAGCCCGCAATAGCCGTCTTGGGCAGAGCCGCGCGCGTAAAAATGAATCGCCAGGCCCTTGGCCGCAGAGGTTCCGTCCAGCACCGATTCGACATGCCGAATGTCGATCAAGGTGTCGTTCAGCGTGTAGGTTTTTTGATAGGACGGCGTGAACGCGCCCTCGTACCGGCGCAGCAATGTCCGCGTCAAGGAAGGGGGGTAATTTTGCAGCAATCCTTCTTGCAGCTTTTCGGAAAAGCCGCGCGCCGCCAGCGCCAATTCCTTTTCGATGGCGGCGGCGTCGAAATTATCCTGCGCCCCTTGCGGAGCATCTATCAGAAAATGCACCCGCGCCAAATGCGAATCGGTGACCTGGGTGTAAAATTGACGGACTTGTCCTTTAAGGTGTCTGCACAATATATCGCCGAATGCCTGGCGCAATTCGGACGAAAACAGCTCGCGCGGCGTAAAAATAAGACAAGAATAATAGCCGCCGAAAAGATCGCGCCGCACGAACAGCGCGGTGCGCCGCTTTTCATGAATGCGGGTGATGTTCAAAGCCGCTTGCAGCAACTCGTCCTTGTTGATCTGAATCAGCTCGTCGCGCGGATAGGATGTCAGCACATCGATCAATATCTTGGCCTTGTGGCCACCTTTGCGCCAATGGCTGGCGTCGACGATGCTTTGCGCCTTTTGCCGCAGCAACGGTATGTCGAACGGGTTGCGGTTATAGGCCAAAGAGGTGAAAAGCCCGGCGAAACAATGCTCGCCGGTGATTTCGCCCTTGGCATTCAGTCTTTTGACGACGATCACGTCCAGTTGCACCGCGCGGTGGATCGTCGAAATTTCCGGCGATTTGCGGATAGAAACCCAATTCCTGTCGGCGATTACAGCTTTGACCGCCGGGCTTTGCGGGTCCAAATCGCGCACCCCGCCCAAAAGACGCTTGGTGTCGTCGCCCAAAATCCCAAGGCCGGAGCCCTTGGCGACGCCGATTTTTTTACCCGATGCCTTTGGAAAATCATAAGCCCTGTAGCCCAGAAAAATAAAATGATGCTGATCCAGCCAATCCAGGAACCGCGCCGCCTCGGCCGGGTCTTGCGCGCCGCCATTGCCTGGAATATCGGCCATGACCTCGCGCAGCTTGCGCCGCATCGCCTGCCAATCTTCGACCGCGACGCGCACATCGTTCATGGCGCTAAGGATTCTTTCCTGAAGCTGTTTTTTATCCGGCAAACCATGCGGCGCGGAAACCAGGAATTGGATATAGGATTCCATCTTGCCCTGGCCCGACGGCACAGGATTTTGCTGCAGCGAGGACAGCTTGCCTTCTTTGCCGCGTGAAACCCAAACGGTCGGATGCACCACCGATTCAACCGCAAGCCCCATCGCATGCAGCGCCATGGTGGCGGAATCGACCAGAAACGGTTTGTCGTCGTTAAGAATGGAAACCAGGATATAATCGCCAAGCCATTCTGTCTTGGCAGACGGAAAGTCGATCGAAAGCGCCGTGCCCTTGCCTTTGCGCTTTTGCGCCAAATCCCATATCCGGCCTATGGCGCGGGCATAAAGCTCGACCCTGTCTTCTTTTAAATCTTCGGGATTGATGTTGTCGGCATAAAGCGCCGCGAATTTCTGCGCCTGCGCGTTTTGCGCAAAAATTTCCTTGGCCCGGCGCGTCACGCGGCTTTTGATCGCATCGGCGGTTTCGGAACGCTTTCCGGCGCCTTGTGAAATTTCTATCAATGTCGCTGTGGGAGGCAAAAGAAGTACCCGTGGTTTAGACAGGTATTTTTAGCAGGGCAAGAAGCCCTAGTCAAACCGCAGGGGGCATAATACTGATTTATTAAGGGAGGGGTTGCGGCAAAATTCGCGGCAAGGATCTGCGTCGTTGATCCGGACGGGGAATCAATTCCCCCTCTCCGCATTTAAAATACAATCCTTTTCTGCTTATCGGGAGCCACTGGCGCGAAGACGTTCATGGGAAAAATTCGGCCCGCCGATACTGCAAATATGCGGAGCGCCTTTTGGCCGCTCTGTATAGGCTTGTTCCATGGCCTTTTCTCCGGATGGAAAGGGGCCGATAACACTGAAATCGTCGAGGAAAATTGCAACAAAGTCACAAGGTTTTGCTCCAGGATTTTGTTTGATCCAGCCATCAAGGGCAGTCTGCAGAGACAAATCTTCCATTTGTAAAACCCCATTGTCTATGTGGTTACTGGAGCGGGCGAAGGGGATCGAACCCTCGACCCTCACGTTGGCAACGTGATGCTCTACCGCTGAGCTACGCCCGCACTCCGTATCATAACAAGCAGCAATTTAACTGCCTGGCTCTTTGTCTTTCGGGCTTCGCCCTATGGCGCTGAGCTGCGCCCGCAATCTGTATTGCAACAGGGGTGAAATCTACATCCTTAAAACCCGGTTGACAAGCGCGAAATACAGGCCCATTTTCCCCTGGAAAACCCTGGATACAAGCCCATGCAGCCCCATAAAACCGTGCCTCTAGAGCAGAATTCTGCCCCCGCCGCCGCCCTGTTAGAGCGTCAAAAGCGGCTTTTTGCCTATTTCAACACGCTCGGAATAAGCCATGACACCGTCCGCCACCCGCCCTTTTTCACCGTCGATCAAGGTCTTGAATGGCACGCCAAGATACCGGGGCTGCATTGCAAGACGCTTTTTCTAAAAGACAAAAAAGACAAATTATGGATGGCGGTAATCCCGTTCGATAGGCGCGCCGATTTGAACGCGCTGGAAAAGAAAATCGGGTCCGCCCGGCTGTCTTTCGGCAAAGCGGAGCTGCTGTGGGACATATTGGGCGTCACGCCGGGATCGGTGACGCCCTTTGCGCTTTTGTTCGACCAGGACAAAAAGGTACAGGCGGTTTTGGACCGCAAAGTGGCGGAGGCGGAAAAGCTGTGTTACCATCCGCTTTTGAACGACGCCACCACCACATTGTCGGGGCCGGATTTCTTGAAATTTCTGCGCGCAACCGGGCATGAGCCGCTTATTGCCGATTGCGGCGCCTGACCTATATAAAGACTTAAAGGAATATCATGGAAGCCATCGATTTAAAAACCGCAACGCAGAATTTCGTTATCGAAGGATCGACGGCAAGTTTCAAGCGCGATGTCATCGACGCGTCGCAAAAACGCCCGGTGCTGGTCGATTTTTACGCCCATTGGTGTGGGCCTTGCAAGCAATTGACGCCGATGCTGGAAAAACTCGTGGCGGATCAAAAAGGCGCGATATCGCTTGTTAAGATCGACGTCGACCAAAACAAGCAATTGGCGGCGCAATTGCAGATCCAATCGCTGCCGACCGTTTACGGATTTGTGCGCGGAGAGCCGGTCGACGCGTTCATGGGCGTTTTAAGCGGGGGCGAATTGCAGCAATTCACAACGCGGCTTGTAAGCGCTTTTTCCGAAGAACAGACGCCGGATTCCTATCAACTGGCGCGGCAGCAATTGCAACTGGGCAATGTCGCCGGTGCGGCACTGATATATCAGCAAATCCTGGCGCAAGCGCCGAACGATCCCTTGGCGCTTGCCGGGCTGTGCCAATGCTATCTAGGCTCTAAGGATCTGGCGCGGGCGCAAGAAGCTTTCGCCAAAATAGAGCCCAAGCATCACCGCCTGCCGGAAATCGCCGCGGTAAAGGCCGCGCTGGAGCTGGCAGCGGCGACGTCCGACAAGCCAGTTGCAGAATTGCAGAAAAAACTCGATGCCGATCCCAAAGACCAGCAAGCGCGGTTCGATCTCGCCATGGCTTTTTACGGCGATGGCCGCATCGAAGACGCGATCGAATCTCTGCTTGCCGCGATCAAACAAGACCGCAAATGGAATGACGAGGCGGCGCGCGCGCAATTGATAAAAATTTTCGACACGCTTGGTTTCGACCATCCTCTTGCCGTGATGGGGCGGAAAAAATTATCCACGATTCTGTTTTCATAAAAATGAAATGAAAAAAAATTTCCAAAGATTGAATATCACCGCATCCGATCTTCCGGAAAGCTTGCCTTTGTTCCCGCTGCCCGGCGCTTTGCTGTTGCCGCATGGCAGGCTGCCTTTGAATATCTTCGAGCCGCGCTATTTGCATATGGTCTTGGACGCGCTTAGCTCGCCGCACCGCCTGATCGGCATGATCCAACCGCTCGACGGCGAAAGCATGGAGAACGAAACGCCGCTTTACAAGACCGGCTGCGCCGGAAAGATCGAGTCTTTCACCGAAACCCATGACGGGCGGATTTTGATTACCCTTTGCGGCGTTTGCCGGTTCGATTGCGCCGATACCGCGATGCACGCCAACGGTTACCGCACCGCCAAGGCGGATTGGTCGCGTTTTTCAGCAAACGATTTTTCGACCGGCGAAGGCGCGCAGATTTGCCGAGACACCTTATTGAAGCATCTGAAAGTATATTTAAAGCATTTCCAGATGCCCGCCGATTGGGAAATGATCGAAACATCGCACCCAGCGGCGCTGGTCACCACGCTTGCCATGGTCTGTCCCTTCGATTACAAGGAGCAGCAGGCGCTGATCGAAGAGCCGGATTTGGAAAAGCAGGCCGAAATGCTGTGCTGCCTTTTGCAAATGGCGGTGCATGACTGCCCGCAAAAAAAACCTTGCTAAAAACCCCGCCAGGAAACCACGCATGACCCA
>JACCDG010162211.1_pt1 | contig 14207 bp, 8 predicted proteins | sample 7442471 | NCBI WGS metagenome assembly JACCDG01 (sample SAMN15323444, study PRJNA562643) | freshwater metagenome | isolation source: river surface water | place: USA:Blue River Watershed | collected 2017-08-17
AACGTTTCAATAATTCACAGAATGAAACAGGAACATTGAAGAATGTTTTCTACTCTATCATGGTGGATTATAGCAGCACTTACCGTTTGCGTCAAGATGCTACGCATGGAGATAAATTGTTCCGTTACGGACACGTTGGATATTTTGATTTGACCCGTGCTCGTTCATATTCCTTGGCGAACGAGGGTGGATATTACGAGCAAAACGGATGGCAGGATGTGAATATTGCATTCACGCCTAGCCAATACAATCCAGATTTGGCGGCCATTACCAATCAATTCTTTACTTTGTTTGATACACCATCAAGTGTAACTGAGGTATTGAATGGTTCAGATCCTTATATCACTGGAGATGGATTTTTTGACCCTATCACCAATGAGTTCACTTCAGAAGCTTCTCAAATTGGTGATTCTCCTTATTCTTCATTGACCAACATTCAAGGAAACAACGGATTGATCAATGGTCAATTGCCAACCGACACTTACGGTTTGTGGAATTATGTAGGTGGACAAAGCAACAACTACAGTGTATCAAACAACAAGCAGTTCCGTGTTTCAGGAACAGGTTCTGCAGATATCGGTGATCACGCGATTCAAGTAGGTTTTGAGTTTGAGCAACGTAAAGATGCAGGATATTCAGTAGCTCCAGTAGGGTTGTGGTTGCGCGCTCGTCAATTGGCAAACTTCCACATTGAGGAAATCAATGAAAACGATCCATCTTATTTCAGCTACCAAGGTGTTACTTACCAAAACTATGGTGCACTTGTAGGTTCAGACCAATTTGAGTTTGACTATAACTTGCGTGAAGCTTTGGGCTTAGATCCCAACGGTTCTGATTTCATCAATGTTGATGGATTGAATCCAGATGACTTGAGCATTGATATGTTTGGTGCGGATGATTTGTTGAACCAAGGAAATAGCGTAGTTTCTTACTATGGTTATGATCCTTACGGAAACAAATTGTCAGGTCGTCGTCCAACAATCAATGACTTCTTCTCTGACAAGTATTCTTTGGATGGTAAGCAATTCAACACAAGAAGAATTGGTGCATTTGAGCCAACTTATATCTCTGGATATATCATGGATAAGTTTGCTTTTGATGATTTGATCTTCAACGTTGGTTTGCGTATCGACCGTTATGATGCGAACCAATACGTGCCAACTGATCCTTATGTAATCAGCCAAGCATACACCGCGGGTGAAGTAAACTTCAACCAATTCAATGCATCTCGTCCATCTAACATTGGTGATGATTTCGTTGTATACGTTGACAACTTGGATCAGCCAACTGCTATCACAGGATACCGCGATGGAAACAATTGGTACAATGCTTCTGGAACTTTGGTTTCTGATCCATTTACTTCTGTTGCTTCAGGTGGTTCTGTGAAGCCATTCTTGAAAGTAGATCCAAAGGCTGATTTGACAGCAGATGCTTTCAAAGAGTATGAGCCAGTGGTTAACTTCATGCCGCGTATCGCATTCTCATTCCCAATTTCTGACGAGGCGTTGTTCTTTGCTCACTACGATGTATTGACACAGCGTCCCACAGAAAGCAATCGTTTTGACCCAACAGATTATTTGTTCTTGGCCAACGCTTCTAACCCTATCATCAACAATCCAAACTTGAAGCCTGAGCGCACAGTGGATTATGCATTGGGTTTCCAACAAGTATTGTCTAAGACATCATCTTTGAAAGTGGAAGCTTTCTACCGCGAATTGCGCAACATGATTCAGATTCGTTCAATCGTAGGTGCTTATCCAGCTTCATACAAGACTTTCGATAACATCGACTTTGGAACAGTAAAAGGTTTGACCTTGTCTTATGACTTGCGTCCAACAGGCAACTTGTGGATGAAGAGTTCTTACACATTGCAATTTGCAGATGGAACCGGTTCAACCACACAAACTCAATTGGCTTTGATCAATGCAGGTTTGCCAAACTTGAGAACTGTAAATCCAGTAAACTTTGACCAACGTCACCGCATTGTAACAACTGTGGATTACCACTACGGTTCAGGTTCAGATTACAATGGTCCAGTATGGTTTGATCGTCAAGTGTTTGCTAATGCTGGTGTGAACTTCATTGCTAACCTAGGTTCGGGAACGCCTTATACTCCTCAAGTAATTGCTACACCAATCACTGGTGAGGTATCTCCAACAACTGAAGGATCTATCAACGGTGCTCGTTTGCCATGGCAGTTCAATGTGGATATGAATATCGACAAGAACATCACATTGGAATTCGGAACTGCTGACGGCAAGAAGAAAGCAGCCAATTTGAACATCTATTTTTGGGTGAACAACTTGTTCAACACGCAAAACATCACAAGTGTATACCGCTTCACAGGAACTCCTGATGATGATGGTTACTTGGCAGCGGCGCAATACCAAACTCAAATTAATTCACAGAACTCACCAAGTGCTTACCGCAATTACTACGGAATGTACGTGAACAATCCATACAACTTGGGTTCACCACGTCAAATTCGTCTTGGAGTGCGCTTGGACTTCTAATTATTAAAGGAGAAAGAATCATGAAAACGATATATATGAAATCAGTATTGATTGTAATGATGGCCATGGTGTCTTTGACATCATTTGGTTACAAGTCGGATTATGTTAGAGGAGGATCAGACAATCAAACAAATTCTGGTCAAGTAAAAGCTGCGGCTTGTGCTCCTGCAACAGGAATGCGCGACTTGGAGTGGAATAACGTTAAGGCGAAGATTGAAACCGGGGGTAACCTTTGGACAGACCGTGCCAACATTCGCGCGGCTTATGAAGTACCCAAGGGTGGTGGTGTTTCGTCATTGTACGCAGGTGCTTTGTGGTTGGGTGGACGTTCTCCTGACCAACAGTTGAAATTGGCAGCGATCACTTTTCGAACTGGTAATGATTATTGGCCTGGTCCATTGACAAACGATGGTAGTGCTTCTGTAAGTCAGTCGGTTTGTGAGCAATACGATCGTTTCTTTGTTTCTTATCGTCAGGATGCACAGCGCCATAGAGCCTACTACGACTGTATGGCTTCCGGTGGTGACGATTGTGAGGAAGATTATGCAGTTCCTGGATATTTCTATACTTATCCAGCGATTGGAAATACTGCAGCTGGTCAAGATTTGTACTTGGCTCCTTTCTATGACTATGACCAAGACGGATTTTATAATCCACAAAATGGTGACTACCCATGGTATGACTTTTTAAGAGAGGTAAACTGCGCAGGCCGCAAGCGTGAGGATATCGTTCCATTGTTTGGTGATGAAACCTTCTATTGGATTTTCAATGATAAGGGAAATGCCCACACCGAGTCACAAGGACAACCCATTGGAATGGAAATTCGTGCGCAAGCATTTGCTTTCAACTCCAACGATGAGATCAACAACATGACTTTCTATAACTATGTATTGATTAACCAAGGGACACAAACCTTGACTGATACTTATTTTGGATCTTTTGTTGATCCCGACTTGGGAACATCTACCGATGACTATGTGGGATGTGACGTACGTCGTGGTTTGGGATATTGCTACAACGGTGATAACAATGACCAAACTTCCACTTCTTCCTTGGGTTATGGATTGAATCCACCAGCAGTTGGTGTTGACTTCTTCGAAGGTCCCTACCAAGATGAAGACAACGTTGATAATCCGCTAACAGAAGATATCGTTAACGCAACGGATTCTATTGGTATTCCTTACCGCGGTTTGGGTATTGGCTATGGTGATGGCGTTGCAGATAACGAGCGTTTTGGTATGCGTCGTTTTGTATATTACAACAACGGCCAAAACCCTATCAACGGAGAGCCAACTGTCGCTATTCATTTCTACAATTACATGAGAGGTATTTGGAAGAATGGTGCAGAGATGTTGTATGGTGGAAACGGTGTTAGTGGTGCAGGTGTATTGACTGGGGTTCCAGCGCAATACATGTTCCCAGACGATACGGATCCTGCCAACTGGGGTACTTTTGGTGTTTCTGTGGACCCATGGTCCGAGGTGAGCAGTGGAAACGTTGCGGCTGACCGTCGTTTCATTCAATCTGCAGGACCATTCACTTTGGAGCCTGGAGATTACAACAACATCACAATGGGTGTGGTTTGGGCACGTGCAACTTCTGGAGAGGCATTTGAAAGTGTTCGTTTGTTGCGTCAATATGATGACAAAGCGCAAGCGTTGTTTGATAACTGTTTCGAATTGGTATCTGGTCCAGATGCTCCAGATGTTTCAGTTCGTGAATTGGATCGTGAGATCATCTTGATGTTGAGCAACAACAATCCTATTTCAACCAACTTCAATGAGGCTTATGGCCCAGAGCAAGGTGGATTTGATCCAAGTATTCCTGAGGAATTGGCTGACGGAACACAGTTGGATACTGTAGCTCGTTCATACAAATTCGAAGGTTATATGGTTTATCAATTGGCAAATGCTGATATTAAAGCCAATGACTTGGGAGATGTAACGAAAGCGCGATTAATTGCGCAGTGCGATATCGAGAATGAAGTGACCAACATCGTGAACTTTACGCGTGATCCGGTTTCTGGTTATATTGTTCCTGAATTGAAAGTTCAAGGAGGAAACGAAGGTATCCGTCGTTCTTTCCAAGTAAAATCAGATGCATTTGCGCAAGGCGATAGTCGTTTGATCAATCACAAGACCTATTACTTCATGGTATTGGCTTATGGTTACAACAACTACTTGCCATATGATTTGGGCGCCGAAAGTGGTCAAGACGAAGCTTTCTTGTCTTCTCGTAAAGGTGCGGTTGGCGAGATTCCAGTCATTGCAGCTATTCCTCACAACAACCAACCTGGTTTTGGTGGAGCGATTTTGAACGCGCAATACGGAGACGGCGTTGTGTTGACACGTATTGAAGGACGTGGCAATGGCTTGTCTGAGATGACCTTGGATCCTGCAACTGAAGCAGAGATTTTGAACAACATTCGCGTGAGTGAGTGCAAGTACTTGCCAGGTATGGGTCCAGTAGATGTGAAAGTGGTTGATCCATTGGCATTGCCAGCGGCAGATTTTGAGTTGTCTTTGGAATCTACTTCAGCAGGTGAATTGGCAGCGGACAGCATGTACTGGCAGTTGATCAACTTGACCAACGGTGATACAGTGACATCAACGCACAGCTTTAAAGTGGGCAGTGAAGACATCCTATTGGATTATGGATTGTCCATCAATTGGAGCCAATACCAATACTTGGTAGATGGCACTCCGGTAAAACATTACACTGAGTTTTTGTCAGGAAGCATGGAGTTTGCAGATCCATCTAAACCATGGTTTGCAGGTATTCCTGATGCGGAAGGATTCTTTGAAGGCAACTGGATTCGCGGCGGTGCTGTGAAAACAGAAGGAACAGATGCTACAGCATTGTTTGAACAGTTGTATGATGATTTTGAACAAGGAAGCGGCACAGAGCCTTTCACAGATGCATCTGAAGCATACGAAGGTGTGGTAGGTGGAACATGGGGGCCTTATTGCTTGGCAGCTTATTCCGTATTGAACTTTGATGTGGATGGCGATCCAGCAACACCAGGTGAGACAGTGAACAATGTTGCGCCTACCATCAATGATGTAAAAGGTGACAACAACACCATCGACTCTGAACGTCGCAGTAGTATCCGCGGATTGAACAACGTAGACATCGTGTTTACCAAAGACAAGAGCAAGTGGACACGCGTTCCTGTATTTGAGATGAATGCCAATGGCTTGGCGGAAGATGTAGATGGTGTGAGCAATGGTACTGCGAGCAAGATGAAAATGCGCCATCACTTGTCAGTGGATAAGAATGGTAAAGTAGCAGGCGAAGCAGGCTACAACGCAGCAGAGGGAGATTTGAATGGTTTGCAACCATGGGGTATGGGATGGTTCCCAGGCTATGCAGTAGACCTAGGAACAGGTGAGCGTTTGAACTTGGCCTTCGGAGAAGATTCATGGTTGGTAGGAGAGAATGGAAATGACATGTTGTGGAATCCAACATCTAACTTGATTTCTCCACAAGGATTTGGTCAAGTAGCAGCAGGACAACACTGGATTTATGTGTTCAAGAACTTTGCTTTTGAAGACAACAGCACAAGTGTAGTTCCAGCGTATGACAATGGACAGTTCATGTATGATCAATTGAGCAACACGAGCTTGAGTTCAAGCAACTGGAAGAAGTTGTTCAGGGCATGTACATGGGTAGGATCAGCTGCCTTGGCACCTGGATACAGCATGAACAGTGTTGAGGATGGTTTGATTCCAAATGACTTGCGTGTACGTTTGCGCGTGGCCAAAGAGTATGACAAGTTCCGTTACAACAGCGGAGATGTGAACGATGCAAGTGAGGCACAAAATGCTTGGAGACCTTTGTATCACTTCAGTACCAAGGGCATTGCACCGGTGTTGAATAACAACGAGGCATTGACCAATGCGTTGGATATGATCAATGTTGTTCCTAACCCATACTATGCATTCAGCTTGTATGAGACCAACAAGTTGGACAACCGAGTGAAGATTACGAATTTGCCAGAAGAGTGTACGGTGACGATTTATGACATGAACGGAACGATGATTCGTCAGTTCAAGAAGGCCGATCCATTGACCAGTTTAGATTGGGATTTGAAGAATGGCAAGAACATTCCAATTGCATCAGGAACTTACATCATACATGTAAATGTACCCGGCGCAGGCGAGAAAGTGTTGAAATGGTTTGGCGTAATGCGTCCTGTGGACTTGGATAATTTCTAATTGAAAAAGCGAAAGAGAAATGAAAAAGAATATCATCGCGATTTTTGCAGTAGTCGTTTCTACGACGATGGCATTTGCTGGTAACCCTGATCGTGCGGGTTCTGCAGGAGCTGGTCACTTGTTGATCAACCCATGGGCACGTAGCGCAGGAATGGGATACTCTGCAATGGCTTCTATCAATGGCGTAGAAGCATCATACAACAACGTAGCCGGATTGGCTTTCGTGAATAAAACGGAATTGTTGTTCACCAATACCAACTACCTAGTGGGTACTGGAATCAAATTGAACGCATTTGGATTTGGCCAACGTTTGAGTGAATCTTCTGTTTTGGGTTTGACTGTAACCAATATGAATTTTGGTGACATTGCCATCACTGAGGAAGATTTGCCAGAAGGAGGAATCGGAAGCTTCTCACCTAATTATACGAACATTGGTGTTTCTTATGCCAAGGCTTTTTCGAATAGTATCTATGGTGGATTGACTGTAAGATTGATTTCTGAATCAATCTATAATGTTAAGTCACAAGGGGTATCTTTTGACGCTGGTATTCGTTATGTAACTGGAGAGCAAGACAACATTCGTTTTGGAATCACATTGCGCAACGTTGGACCACCCATGCGTTACAGGGGAGATGGATTGTCCATTACAGCAACGATTCCTACTAATGGAGCTTCATTGACTGTTGATCAGCGTTCTGAAAAGTATGAATTGCCTTCATTGGTAAACGTAGGTTTTGCTTATGATTTCATTTTTTCGGAAGAAACGAAATTGACCGCTAATGCGCAGTACACTTCTAACTCATTTACCAAGGACCAATGGGGCTTGGGTGGAGAGTTTAATTTGAAAGATAAGTTCTTTTACCGTTTTGGTTACCAGTGGGAAAATGGTTTGAATTCTGACGAAGACAGAACAACAGTATTCACTGGACCAACAGCAGGTGCAACAATTCAGTTTCCAATGAACAATGGTTCTAATATCGGAGTGGATTATTCTTACCGCACAACTAATCCATTCAATGGAGTGCACAGTTTAGGATTGCATTTGACTTTGTAATTCAAAAAAAGATTTATTAAATTTGTTGAAGAAACCTCGAAAGGGGTTTCTTTTTTTTCTAATACATTCAAGTTATGGCCATAGCATATTATACAGCCGAGGGTTTAAAGAAATTGAGAGACGAGTTGCATCAATTGAAAACTGTTGAGCGACCCAAAATTAGTCAGCAAATTGCGGAGGCAAGGGATAAGGGCGATTTGTCAGAAAATGCCGAATATGACGCTGCAAAGGAAGCCCAAGGTCATTTAGAAGCGCGCATTGCCAAAATGGAAGATTTGGTAGCCAATGCTCGTTTGATAGATGAAACACAAGTAGATACTTCTAAGGTTTACATCTTGTCAAAAGTGACCATCAAGAACAAAAAAACCAATGCAGAGGTTCAGTATACATTGGTAGCAGAGAATGAGGCCAATTTGGCTGAGAAAAAAATTAGCGTTGATTCTCCCATCGGAAAGGGATTGTTGGGGAAGAAAGTTGGAGATATCGCGCAAGTGCAAGTTCCTGCCGGAATGATTGACTTTGAAATTTTAGAGATTACCAGATAAATCATGGCGTCCATTTTTTCTAAAATCGTGGCTGGAGAAATTCCTTGCTATAAGGTTGCTGAGGACGAAAATTACTTGGCCTTTTTTGATATTCTTCCCGTTGCAAAGGGACATTTGTTGGTCATTCCCAAAAGAGAAGAAGATAAGTTGTGGAGTTTGACAGATGATGAGTTTAGCGGCCTGATGTTGTTTGCTAAAAAAATGGCGAACAAAATGCAAGTTGTATTTGATTGCAAAAGAGTTGGAATGGCGGTAATTGGATTAGAAGTGCCGCATGCACATATTCATTTGGTACCCATGAATGAACTGGGAGATATCGATTTTAAGAAAGAAAGATTGAAATTCACTCCTGAGGAATATCAAGAGATGATTGGTAAAATGAAAGAATGAAAATGGGGCACATGCCCCATTATTTTTTTAATCCATTTTCGATTCCTGCTATCAAAGCATGAATCACTTTGATGTGAATTTCTTGAATTCGATCGGCGTATTCAAACCATGGCACTCTAATTTCTATATCACAAAGCTCAGCCATTTCTCCTCCATTTTTACCTGTTAATCCGACCACAACCATGCCCTTTGCTTTGGCCGCTTTGGCAGCTAGAATAATATTCTTTGAATGTCCGCTAGTGGTAATGCCTAGTAAAACGTCTCCGGGGCGCCCGATGCCTTCAACAAAGCGAGAAAAAACTTGATCAAATCCATAGTCATTGCCTACGCAAGACATGTGAGAGGGGTCTGAAATGCTCATCGCCCTATAGGCAGGACGATTGTCTCTATATCTTCCTGAAAGCTCTTCTGCAAAATGCATTGCATCGCACATGCTTCCACCATTGCCGCATGAGTAAATTCCGCCATCATTTTTCAGGCTTTTCACCATGGCTTCAGTTGCGGCATCAACTGATTTTAAAAATGTTTCATCATTTAAAATCAATGTCAACAAGTCGTGCGCTTGCGTTAAGTGTTCACGAATTATACTCATGTCGCGAATATCCAAAACAATCCTGAATCTCCTGCTTATATTTGTCCTTTATTATTCAAATGGAAATCTATCCTATTCACCAATTGTCAATTGTCATCCCTGCTTACAATGAGGGAAAAACCATTCATTTAATCTTGGACAAAGTCAAGGCTGTTCAATTGATGAATAACATCAAGAAAGAGATTATCATTGTGAATGATTGCTCCAAGGATGATACTGAAGAAGCGATTCAGCGTTATCAAGCGCAAAACCCTGATGTGAATATTCAGTATTTTAAGCACGAAGTCAATCAAGGAAAAGGAGCCGCTTTGCACACTGGAATTAAATGTGCGACAGGCGATGTTGTGATTATTCAGGATGCTGATTTGGAATACGATCCCAATGAATACAATGTATTATTAAAACCCATCATCGATGGTTTTGCAGATGTCGTTTATGGTAGTCGTTTCATGGGAGGCCGCCCACACCGCATATTATTTTTCTGGCATACCATTGGAAATAAGTTTTTGACCTTCTTGTCCAATGCCATGACGAACCTGAATTTGACCGACATGGAAACTTGCTACAAGGTTTTTCGTCGTGAGACCATTCAGTCTTTGGAATTAATGGAGAAGCGTTTTGGTTTTGAGCCCGAAGTGACTGCAAAGATTTCTAGAATTCCTAAAATTAGAATCTATGAAGTAGGAATATCTTACTATGGTAGAACGTACGAAGAAGGAAAGAAAATCGGAGCCAAGGATGGCTTTAGAGCCATTTATTGTATCTTAAAGTACAATTTATTTAAGCGATAAATTCTTGATTTCTGAGAAGAATTTTTGATGATTTTTCTCTGCGTTGTAATGTTCAAGAATAGTGGATTGCGCGCAATTGGCCATTTTCAACCAACTCTCGTTGTCTTGATATTTTTCAATAATCATTTCAGCATACTCCCGTAAGTTACCTTTGATCGGAATAATGAATCCATTTTCCGCATTAACAACCTCTTTGTTTCCAGGTATATCGGTAACAATCATAGGAATTCCATGAATGCCAGCTTCCATTAGGCTGACAGGTACACCTTCCCAAATGCTGGTATTGGCAAAGAATGCAATATTCTGTTTAGAAAGAAAATCGTAAATCTCTTCTTTGTTCATATAACCCAAAGAAGTGAAATGGATATTATTTTCTTTGCATGAAGCAGAAATTTGATCTTGTATTTCTTGAACGCCTGAACCGATGTGTACCCATTCAAAATGGTCTTTAAGTTCTATCATCAAATCCACCATTCTACCCATGTTTTTTACTTTTCCCATGAAGGCAAGGGTAAGTATGATGGGTTTGGGATTGGAGATGGCTGGAACGTTTTCGAATGTAATGCCCAATGGCTGATAACGGAACTTTTTGTTCCAATTGGGGAATGTTCTCTGCAAATGATTTAAACCATGACGAGAAACGCTGTATATGGCGTCAAGGTATTTTATTTTCTGAACCTCGTATGGTGCATAGCCTGCCAGGGGCCAATCTTTGTGGTAGCAATCAATAGAATGTGATCGAGCAACATGTCGATGAGGCTGATGGTTTTTCGCCATCATATCGATCATAACCCCATCATGCATCCAATAATGGTAATGGGTGATATTTCCATGTTGAGTATTCAGCCAACTTTCTAGTTGATGGGCAATCCATGAGTAATGGTATAGTCGAAAAAAGTTTTGCTTGATCCTTTTTAGGCTTTCAAGCTTTTGTCTTGAGAAGAGCGCTTCTTTGAATAATATTGGAGCGATGGAAAACAGCGCAGCGATTTTCTCTCCCAAGCTTCGTTTGGGTTTGATACTGCCAAATTTCAAAACATGAAAAGCAGAATCAAGTCCTATTCGAGACTCATTGGGTTTGAAATCAAATTCTGCATAGGGAAGAAAGTAAACCTCGTCGAAGTTTTTTCCGAGCGCTTTGATTTCATCTAGAATATAGGCTTCTTTAAAACCAAAGGGAAACTGTTTGGTATAAACCACAACAATTTCCCTTTGCTTATTTTTAATCATTTGAGAAAATTACGCGTTCACGTAGCTTTCCAGAGGGGGACAAGTACAAACCAAATTTCTGTCTCCATAGGCGTTGTCTACACGACCCACAGAAGTCCAGAATTTGTTTTCTCTCAAACCAGCTACGGGATATGCCGCTTTGGTTCTAGAGTATGAATGGTTCCATTCATCCGCAGAAACTTCAAGGGCGGTATGTGGAGCCATTTTAAGCACGTTATCTGCTTTGTCAGCTGCTCCGCTCTCGATTTCAGCAATCTCCTGGCGAATGGCAATCATGGCTTCGCAGAAACGGTTCATTTCTCCCACAGGCTCTGATTCTGTTGGCTCGATCATGACAGTTCCGGCAACCGGGAAAGATACCGTTGGCGCGTGGAAACCATAGTCCATCAAACGCTTGGCAATATCTTCTACTTCAACACCCGCTGCTTTGAATGCACGACAATCCAAAATCATTTCGTGAGCAACGTGACCATGTGTTCCTTTGTAAAGAACAGGGTAGTGCTTTTCTAAAAGTGCCTTCATGTAGTTGGCATTCAAAATGGCATAACGCGTTGCATCAGTAACACCTTCAGCACCCAACATCTTGATGTAACCATAAGAAATCAAAAGAATCAAAGCGCTTCCAAATGGAGCTCCAGAAACTGACTCAATGGCTTGCGCTCCTCCGGTTTTCACCAAAGGATTTCCAGGTAAGAAAGGAACCAAGTGTGCTGCAACACCGATAGGACCCATGCCAGGACCACCACCACCGTGTGGAATAGCGAAAGTCTTGTGTAAATTCAAGTGACATACATCTGCACCGATATTTCCAGGATTGGTTAATCCTACTTGGGCATTCATGTTGGCACCATCCATATACACCTGTCCACCATTTTCATGAACGATTGAAGTGATTTCACGAATGCTTTCTTCAAATACACCATGTGTAGATGGGTAAGTAACCATCAATGCAGCCAAGTTGTCTTTGTGTTCAACAGCTCTTGCTCTCAAATCTTCAACATCAACGTTTCCGTTTTCGTCACATTTTACAACAACAACTTTGAATCCCGCCATAACCGCAGATGCAGGGTTGGTACCGTGTGCAGACGATGGAATCAAGCAAATGTTTCTGTGGTGATCGCCACGGCTTTTGTGATAGGCCATGATGACCAAAAGACCAGCAAGCTCTCCTTGTGCTCCACTGTTGGGTTGCAATGATACGCCTGCAAATCCCGTACTCTCACAAAGATCATTGTGGAGAATCTCCAACATTTTTTGGTAACCAGCAGTTTGCTCAAGTGGCGCATAGGGGTGCATGTTGGCAAACTCAGGCATGGTTACAGGAATCATTTCAGACGTTGCGTTTAACTTCATCGTGCATGATCCCAAAGCAATCATCGCATGAGCCAAACTCAAATCTTTGTTCTCTAATTTTTTCATGTAACGCAACATCTCTGTTTCAGAATGATGTTGGTTGAAAATGGGATGCGTCATGAATGTTGACTGGCGAGAGAAGTAATTGATTGCACTCTCTCCGTTTTGTACCTCAGCATTCTTTCCGCTCAACACGTACACCAAATCGGCAACATCTGTCATCGAAGTATTTTCTCCGATAGACACAGAAACATGTCCGTTGTTCCAGAAGCGTACGTTGATGTTTTTCTCGTTGCAACGCGCAGCTACTTCACTTTCATTCACTGCAAATTTTACAGTATCGAAAAATGAATTGGAAACCACTTGTACACCTGCATTTTTAGCAGATGCGGCCAATGCTGTTGCTTTGGCATGGATGTCTTGTGCAATGGCTTTAACACCAGCAGGTCCATGATAAACACCGTACATCGAAGCCATTACAGCAAGCAATGCCTGAGCAGTACAAATATTAGAAGTAGCTTTCTCACGGCGAATGTGCTGCTCGCGGGTTTGCAAGCTCATGCGCAAACCTAAGTTGCCGTGACGATCCTTGGATACACCAATGATACGACCTGGCATATTGCGCTTGAATTCTTCAGTAGCACAGAAGAAAGCTGCGTGTGGACCGCCATAACCCATTGGGACACCAAAGCGCTGTGAGTTACCAAAACATACATCGGCTCCCCATTCACCCGGAGGGGTAATTAAAGTAAGCGCCATCAAGTCTGAAGCAACTGCTACGAATGCACCTACTGCATGCGCCTGATCAGCGAAAGCTTTGTACTCATGTATTTCTCCAGAATTGTTGGGATATTGAAGCAATGCTCCAAAATATTGAGCTGTCAATTCAGTTTCGTTGTATTTACCTACAACTATCTCAATTCCCAAACGTTCAGCACGTCCTTTGATGACTGATAAAGTTTGGGGATAAATCTCTTGATCGACAAAAAATAAATTCGCATTGTTTTGCTCCTTCTCTCTTGAGCGAGAATGGAAGAACATGATCATGGCTTCCGCTGCTGAAGTTGATTCATCCAACAAACTTGCATTGGCAATTGGAAGTGCGGTTAACTCCGTCACCATGGTTTGGAAATTCAAAAGGGCTTCTAAACGACCTTGTGCAATTTCAGCTTGGTATGGCGTGTAAGCCGTGTACCATCCTGGATTTTCCAAGATGTTGCGAAGAATAACAGTTGGTGTGTGCGTTTCGAAGTAACCCAACCCAATGAAATTTCTTCTCACTTGGTTAAGTTTCCCCAATTCTGCAACGTGCTTCAAATAATCGGCTTCAGACATGGCAGGCGCAATGTTGAGCGGCTTTTGAAGGCGGATAGCTGCAGGAACGGTTTGATCGATTAGCGTGTCAATCGAGTCAACACCGATGGTTTGAAGCATATGGGCCACCTCATTTTGACGAGGTCCCAAGTGGCGTGAAGCAAAATTTTGCATGTACAAATTTTTCATTGATATGTATGCAAATATA